>Ga0210409_10006649_pt1 | contig 11995 bp, 11 predicted proteins | sample IncBWH17MmetaG_FD_161649 | JGI IMG/M metagenome (GOLD analysis project Ga0210409, IMG submission 161649) | Forest soil microbial communities from Barre Woods Harvard Forest LTER site, Petersham, Massachusetts, United States - Inc-BW-H-17-M | ecosystem: Environmental > Terrestrial > Soil >...
CAAGGACGAAATCGGCCGGCGCCAGACCAGTCGTCTGTCCATTGAACGTCATAAAACCGCTGGAGTACGTCGCGTAGTGCCCGTCTTGGGCCACCCGAATGAAGTTCGCGCCAAATCCGAGCTGATGCCCGCCGCGGATCAAACTGACATCGTCAGCGACCTGATGTGTCGTGATGAACGAACCGGTGGCCGCGAGTCCGCCATTTGAGAAGTAATTGGTAACGTTCGTGTAAAAGCCGTACGGCTCCAGATTCGTTATGTGGACTCCGATGTCAGCGGGAGTGAATTGCGGCGAGACAAACTTCTTGATCGCGGTTCTGTTCACCGTTACGCGGAAGGAATTGATGCTGGCTGGCCCAAAGCTATAGGTATCGCCGAGGACGCCGGATTGGACGAAATCGTCGGTGCCAGCCGCAACCACCGACGAGAGGATGGTCTGAGTGGTTGCAGGCGCGACACCTTGGGATGGTGGCGACGCTTCGTGCGCCGCAAAGTAGCGTCCGAAAATCGAGTGTTTGTCGTTGAGCCGATAGTCGAATTTCGAAACTCCCATATACTCGCTGGTATTGCTGACCGCGGTGTAAGTGATCCGGCCGCAGGCCTGATCGGGCGGCGTGGGGAAGAAGGTGGTCATCATCTTTTCCGCCGATGCATTGAGTAACGACGGGGCGACCTTATTATTAATAAAAGGCGCCTTCAGGTTGATCTGCCGGTTGGAGTTGCAAGCCGGGGAAGCAGCGGCGGTAAAGTCGCCCGCGAGCATCGCCAACGTGGGCAGGAACGCTACCGAGTTCGCCGGCGCTGAGCGCACCGTCGTATTCTGATATCCCAAGAAGAAGAATAGCTTGTTCTTCCGGATCGGCCCGCCGATGGTTCCACCGAACTGATTGCGCTTGACGCCGTCTCCGACGGTCGCCAAATAGTCCCGGCCGTTGAAGATCGTGTTCCGGACGAACTCGAAGGCATCGCCGTGATATTCATTGGTGCCGCTCTTGGTCACCGCATTGACGGCGCCCGCCGAATGATAACCGTACTGAGCTGGCAGGGCGCTGGTCTCCACTTTGAATTCCTGCAGGGCATCCGGGAACGGGAAGGGGAGGTTCAAACTATTGAACGGGTCGTTATGCGTGCCGCCGTCGAGCATGTACGATATTCCAGCGACTCCCGGACCCGCCAACGCGATGATGGTTTCGTTTTGGTAATTCTTGGTGGTGTTGATCTGGCCATTGGGCCCTGTCGTAGACGCTCCCGAGAGAAAGATGAGCTGGGTTGCGTCACGCCCATTGAGCGGCAGGTCCACTACCTGTTGCGAATTGATCACCTGTCCGACTCCGGTGCTCTGCGTCTCGACCATCGCCGCGGCCGCTTCGACAAGCACTTGTTCACTCACCGAGCCGACCTTGAGCGCGACATCGATCGCGGGGTTGGTGTCGACCTGGAGAATAATGCCGGCCTGAACGTAAGTAGCGAAGCCTTCCTTCTTGGCCTCCAGGCGGTACGGTCCGACAGGCAGGTTCAGCAGCAGGTAGGAGCCGTCGATAGCACTCTGCGTAGTCCGGGTAAATCCGGTGTCAGTCTGCGTAGCCGAAACCTCGGCTCCGGCGACCGCTAGTCCTCCGGCGTCTTTAACAACTCCGCTAATTTGAACGGTCTGGGCCTGCAGCACGAAGCTGGCAAAGCCGACGGACAAAACCACCTTTATGAGAACCTTCATGACACCTGAGCATCCTTTCCGAGTCTGGGGGCCATATGTATCACCCAGGAAAGGTGGAGTCAAGCGGCCTCGTCGACTGGCCGTGTTGAATGGTTTCGTCTGCAGGTGATCTGTCCGGTGCGGTTGGCTGCCGGTAGGTAGATTCCGACCCACTCAGATTTAGCTTCATCCGGCCTGGGAAGGCGAAGTGAATTCACCTTCGGGGCACAGGCACCGGGGGCGAGGGGAGCGAGGGTATCCGTCGTTATGGAATCACCGCCGGCGCGGTGGTATCCGTTGGGGGTATGTGATTGATCAGCGGGCGGTTGTGCGCTGGTGGGTTCGTTTCGTAAACTGGTTCGGCGCATGTAATACGCTGTATTACATCAGGCTGTGGCCTGCCTTGTGGGAGGCGGCTTGCATCTCGACGAAATCGCCGCGCGAGAGGTCAGATCTGGCTCATGGGGCGAATCTTGCTGCCTCATTCCGGTCGAAATCGTATATGCTAAAGTGGCCGGGGCTGACGGCGAGTAATCATTATCAGTTTCTTGCGAGTGCGATGCAGCCCTGAAGGCGCATATGAGGAGACGTCTCATGCAGCCTCAAGGCATGACGGCGATTGCCCTGCCGACGGCCCGCCCTCGTCTACCGCGGCTTTCCTCACTGCGGTGCTTTTCATGTCTTCGCTTCCAGTTCTCCACGGGGTACCGTTCCTCCTCGTCCTTGCAACCGATCGGTGCGACGCTCGTGAGCCTGCGGGAAGCCCAACGTAACTCCCAATTAGGTCCAGTTTGGTGAAAGGAGACCGCCTATGAATCCCATCGGCGATAACGCCAATCGTTGTGAAGGAGCTTTCGGTGAGGGCCAGCAAAGCGACCAACCTATCCGGTTCGCCGGATCCGTGCTTGGCGCAAAACGTCATATCTGTGCGTTCTTCCACAACCGCGACGAGGAGTATCAGGTGCTGCTGCCGTTTATCAAGGAAGGCCTCAAGCGCGGTGAGAAGGCCTTCCATATCGTCGATCCGCAGTTGCGTGAGGAACACCTTAACCGGCTGAGATCGGCGGGCATCGATGTGGCCGCGGAAGAACAAAGCCGCCACTTGGAGCTGCGAAACTGGGCAGAGACCTATTTGCGGGAAGGCCATTTCGATCAGGACGGAATGCTTGCTTTATGCCAAGAAGTGCTCAGAGGAGGCAGCCAGCAGGGCTTCGCACTAACTCGGGTGATTGCCCACATGGAATGGGCTCTGGGAGATCAGCCCGGAGTTGACGATCTCCTCGAGTACGAGACGCGGCTGAACTATATTCTGCCGCAGTACAAAGACCCGGTTATATGCACATACGACCTCGCCAAGTTCGGAGCCAGCGTCGTAGTTGATATTATGCGCACCCATCCGATGATCATCATTGGGGGAATTGTTCAGGAGAACCCATTTTTCGTTCCTCCGGATGAGTTCTTGCAGGAACTGGCGCAACGTGGCGCGGCAATGGGCGCCTAGGAGAGAGTGGGCATCCAAAAACGGAAGTGGAAAAAGAAAGCGGACGCGATGAGATAAAGCGCCTTAAGGCGTGTATCAACGATTTAGTCAGCGTGCTAACCCTCCCCGCCATCTGGAGTGGCCGTGAGGAGCCATCGCAGATTGGTAGTACTCTGTTGGACGCGCTGCTCGGCCTACTGCGTCTGGACTTCGCGTATCTCCGATTGGATGATTCGTTTGGCGGCGGCACGCCGATCGAGATCCTCCAGGTAGCTCAACGCCGGAACTTGACCGCTCAGTCAGGGGAGGTTGGTCGAGCTATCAACAAGTGGTTGACGGACGACCTGTCCAGCTCGCCCTCCCGGGTCCCGAATCCCATGGGAGAAGGGGATGTCTCGATCGCCCTCCGGCGGCTGGGACTGCAGGAGGAAATAGGGGTCCTAGTAGCGGGTTCAGAGCGAGCGGATTTTCCCACCAAGACAGAGAGGGTCATACTCGATGTTGCAGTAAACCAGGCGTTGGTCGGGCTCCACGAGGCTCGACGTTTAATCGAACAGCGGCAGATCGCGCAGGAACTCGGTCACCGGGTTACTCAAAGGACTAGAGAACTTGTTGAACGGGATGAAAGAATCAGGCGACTGGTCGACGCCAATGTCATCGGAGTTTTGATTTCGGAGCTGGAGGGCCAGATCCTTGAATCAAATGACGCCTTTCTCAAGATGGTGGGATATAGCCGAGAGGATTTGGTGTCGGGACGAATCCGATGGGCAGATCTGACTCCCACTGAATGGCAAGCGGCCAGCGAACGGGCAGTGGCCCAGATGAAAGCGACGGGGGCCTGCGAAGTATTCGAGAAGGAGTATATCCGGAAAGATGGTAGCCGGGTGCCGGTGCTGGTCGGCGCCGCAGGGTTCGGAGGTAATACATCTGTGGCGTTTGTGGTCGACCTGACCGAGCGCAAACGCGCCGAACAGAGGCTACGTCGAAGAGAAGCATATCTGGCGGAAGAACAGAGGCTGAGCCAGACCGGAAGTTGGGCATGGAGTCCCGACACCGACGTCAGGTATTGGTCGGAAGAATGTTACCGCGTTCTGGGTTTTGATCCACGCGATGGTGCGCCCCGAATGGAGGAACTCATCCAGCGAATTCATCCCGACGATCAACCGGGGTTCCGGGAGTCTGTCAGGACGGCCAAGCATAACAAGTTGGACGAAGGAGTAAATTATCGCATTGTGCATCCGGGTGGCGCAGTCAGGGACATTTACAGCATTGGTCATCCTGTTTTCAGCCCGGGCGGGGATCTCATTGAGTACACCGGTACCGTGATCGACATCACTGAGCGTAAGCGTGCGGAGCAGGAGCTTCAGCAACTCGTTGATTTTGTTCCCCAGTTAATTGTGGTGTTGGACTCGGACGGCAAGAGAATTCACACCAACCGTGTTTTCAGAGAATATACAGATCTGACCCCTGAGGAGTTGCGGTCCGGGGACGAGATTGGCCTAATTCATCCCGACGATGTGGAGAGGATGCGAGCCGCACGCCATCGGGGGATTGCCGCGGGTGAGCCGTTTGAGCTTGATGCAAGATGGCGTGGAAAAGACGGCATCTACCGCTGGTTCCTGGCGCGGTACAACCCGTTGGTAGAAGAAGGCCGAGTCAGAAGATGGTACGTGGCCGCGACGGAAATCGAATCGCGTAAACAGGAGGAAGAACGGATCCGGCAGGAGAACGTGCGTCTGGAGGAACGCACTCGAATTGCCCAGGAACTCCATGACACCCTCCTCCAGAGTTTTCAAGGCGCCTCATTGCACCTAGGTGCGGCAGTCCTTCGCGTAGCCCAAGATTCACCGCTCAAAAGCCAGTTGGATCGGATCTATGAAATCATGAGGCAAGGTATCGCGGAGGGCCGCAACGCGATACAGGGCCTTCGCTCGCCTGGCTCTAAAACCTCAGACCTGGTTGTTGTGTTGTCTCGCATTCGGGAAGAACTCGTCGAAGTACCACCCGATATCGACTTTCGCGTCATAGTGACCGGTCGCCAGAGGCAGTTGCCACGAGAGATCCAGGATGAGATTTACCGCATCGCCAGAGAGGCCCTGGTCAATGCGTTTTGTCATTCGGGGGCGAAACGCGTCGAGTTAGAACTCGAATACTCCGACACTGAGCTGCGCATTCGGGTTCGCGACAACGGATGTGGAATCGATCGTCAGGTGCTCGAGAAGGGGCGGGACGGACACTGGGGTTTAGCAGGCATGCGGGAACGGGCAACGAGAATCGGCGGGGTGCTCAAAATCTCGAGTAGTCCAGCGGCGGGTACGGAGGTCGAACTGGCCATACCGACCACCATTGCTTCAGAGCTTTCACTCCCTCATCGCAGCTCCGGATAACAAAACGTTGTCATTGCTTACGATCCAGATTGCATAAACGATTGCCCCCCGCTGCGATGACCAGATGGCCGCCAATGTTATGGGATGGGCTCGCGTTAAATGCGCCCGACCTGTTCGCTGATTCCGTCAATGGAAGTTCAGTGTATATTCAGACCGATGCACCGCCCACCGGATCCACAACTGCTCGGCTTCCTCGAAGCCTACGACCGGCCAATTTCCGACCTGGCACTCGCCCTGCGCGAGATCGTCCTGGAGGAAGTGCCGGATGCGTCTGAATCGATCTACCAGGTCTACACAGTTGCCATCTGGTTCGGATTCAGCGGAAAGATGAAGGACATGTTCTGCTACATCACGACCAATGCCAGGCATGTGAATCTGGGGTTCCCGCGCGGGGCAGCCCTTCCGGACCCGAATCGTGTGCTCCAAGGCGAAGGCAAGACGATGCGGCATATCAAATTCGCAAGCGAGCGCGATTTGGAGCGGCCTTTCGTGCGGCGTTACATCCAAGCGGCCATCGAACAGGTCGGCGCGCCGGCGGGTAGTGGAACCGGCAGGAGTGTGGTCAAGACCAACGGCGGTATGCGGAAGGCGCGCGGTAAGAAGTCACACGGGAATTAGCAAAACTACGCGAAAGGGGGTGTTGGCCGCTGGCCTGGATAGCTCGCTGGATCAACCGCGCATCACAGCATCACGAACCCGCTGACGCGGCGTTGGTTCAAAACGTGCGTCCAAATCACGCGGGCGCGTCCGGTGGCGCCGGAGCGCTGGTAGTGTACCTCGATGCCGGGATTAAGAGCCTTCGATTCATGCACGGCTCGAAATCCGATGGAGCTACTTTCGAGCAGTTCGGCCTCCACCACAGTCGGACTGGGATCATCGAAAGAGAACTTGATGCGGCCCGAAGCCGGGAGGCGCGGCTCGGCTCTACGCTCGCGAATTCGTCTTCGATCTGGTGTGAATGAGGTCTCCACGAAATCACCCTGCCAGTGATATGCCCGTCGGAGCGCCCAGGCTGTACGACTTAATCTTGCGTTGCAGCGTTCGTCTGGAAATGCCTAGCGTGTTGGCAGCCCGTTGTTGATGGCCGCCGTTCTGGTGGAGCGCTTTGGCGATGGCGTCCTTCTCAATTTCCGGGAGCGTCGAAAGCGTATGGAGATCGGCCGTGAACGAACTTTCCACGAACTCTTCCGGAAGGTCCGCCACGGTGATCTCCGGACCGGAGGCGAACAGCGCGGCCCGGATCACGACATTGCGCAGTTCGCGTACGTTCCCCGGCCAGGCGTAACCGCGGAGCTTGTCGGCGGCCTCCGGGGAAAACCGACGCGCCGGATTCTGATCCGCCAAATAGTGCTCGACGAGTGGGAGGATGTCGTCAGGTCTTTCCCGTAGCGGAGGAACCGTCAGCCTGATCTGGGAGAGCCGGTGGTAGAGGTCGGCGCGAAATCGTCCTTGCTGGACGGCAACCTTCAGGTCCTGATTGGTTGCGGCCACCAGACGCACGTTGACGGCGATTTTCTTCACCCCTCCGACCCGGTAATAGGATGCGCCATCGAGGGCCCGCAACAGCTTGACTTGCATGCGCGGATCAAGGTCGCCGATTTCGTCGAGAAACAGCGTGCCTTGATGGGCCAGTTCGAACAGCCCTGCTTTGGCGGAATCCGCGCCGCTAAATGCGCCCTTTTCGTGGCCGAACAGTTCGCTCTCCAGCAGATTCTCCGGAAGGGCCGCGCAATTCAGGTCTACCCAGGATTTGGAGGAGCGCTGAGAATAAAGGTGCACCGCTTGTGCGATTACTTCCTTGCCTGAACCGCTTTCGCCGGTGATCAAAACCGTGGCATTGGTAGGGGCGACTTTCTCCACCAGGGCCAGGAGGTTCCGCATCACATGGCTGGCGAACACCCCCTGGGTGTTGATCAACTCTCTGGTTTCAGTGGGGTTCGCCATGATCTGGGGGACAAGACCATTTTGGTTCGAGGGGTTCCTTCGATGCGATAGGTAGTCTACATGAGTTCTCACGGTGGAAGACCTCAGAACTTCCTCCTGAGGTACCCCTACTGGTCGGCTAAAGCCTGTCGATTTATAGCCATGGGGAGCCGCCCCCCGCCAGCATGAAAGCCCTCGCAATTCACATCCTGAGACTGGTCGTGTTGGTGCTGGCCTCCGGGGCCGCCTGCGCGATTCTGGTCCGCAATACACCTGGGGCGCTGGTAGACGAACGGGAACTGGATCGCCGGCTTGACGAGAACGACCTGGCGGCGCTGCGGGCTCAAAAAGCCGAAGAAGCAAGAATTGGGACTTACTTCGTTCACTATCTGCGCGGCTTCCTCCGGGGAGACCTGGGGTATTCAGAATCGAACCACGAGCCCATCGCCGCCTTGATCGCAGACCGGGCGCCGGAGACACTTCGGGTGGTAGGCGCCGGTCTGGGCGGAGCATGGCTGCTCGGTCTGGGTCTGGCGATACCCGCCGGCCGCTGGCGCCAGTCATTTTACGTCTTCGGGATCTACGACGGTGTTTCGACCATCGCGGCGGGATTTCTGTTGAGTTTACCGGTGGCGCTGGTCGCATATCTGTGCCTGATCGCAGGCGCTCCTCCGGCGGTGGTCTTGATGCTCGCGTTGGCGCCGAAGGTGTTCCAGTTCGCGCGGAACCTGATTCTGCAGGGCTATGGCGCATCCCACGTGGACATGGCGCGGGCCAGGGGGGTGGGCGAAATGCGAATTCTGTGGGCCCACGTTTTGCGCGGCGCCGCACCGCAGTTGCTTGCTCTGGCGGCTATCTCGGCCAGCATGGCGATCGGCGCGGCCATTCCCATCGAAGCTATTTGCGATGTCCCCGGGCTGGGCAGATTGGCCTGGCAGGCGGCGCTCGCCCGCGATCTGCCTCTGTTGGTAAACCTGACCATGCTCGTCGGGTTGGTTACGGTTTCGGCAATGTCGGTAGCCGAGGCCGTTTCCAAAAGTGGCGCGATGCCTGGCGCGGTGGCGGCATGAGGACCGTTCGCGTGTCAGCGATGGCATTTCTGGGGCTGGTGGCTTCGGCGGCACTGGCGCCGCAGCTATGGACTCCCGCGCGCTACGAAACGCAGTTCCGAGACCTACCCGACGCAAATCCTTCGCGCCGTTTTCCGCTGGGTACAGATGCTCTGGGCCGGGACCGTCTGTCGCGTCTGTTGTACGGCACTCGCGTGTCGCTAATTCTGGCTCCGTCGGCCGCACTTCTTTCCTGTCTCGCCGCGGCCGCGTTGGGCGGCATGGCCGGATTCGCCGGAGGTTGGCTGGATCGCGCGATCCTGGCCGCGGCGGATCTGTTCCTCTCGCTCCCGTGGTTGTTCCTGCTCCTGATGGTGCGGGCTTGTCTGCCGCTCAACGTTTCCCCGATATCTTCCGCGACGATCACGTTTGTCTTGCTGGGAGCGCTGGGATGGGCGGCCCCGGCGAGAGTGGTGCGCGCGGCAGTGCGGCAGCTTAAGGACTCTGACTTCGTGTTCCATGCGCGGTCCGCCGGATGCCGGACCGGGCGAGTGCTGTGGCGGCAATTGATGCCGAATGTGGCGCCCGTCTTGTGGGCCCAATTTTGGGTGGCCATACCAGCGTACATTCTGTCGGAGGCGACACTTGGGATGCTCGGCCTGGGGGTTTCCGAACCGTTGCCTTCGTGGGGCGGTCTGTTACGCGAAATCGAAGCTTCGGCCTTGAGATCGCAGATATGGGTGCTTGCGCCGGCCTTCCTGCTGGCTGCGGTGGTCGGCAGTTTTCGATTGATTCTGCCGCAGGAGGACCACTCGGTATGAACAACGATGGCAGCCGGCTACAACGGGGTATGAAAAAGGATTCCCGGCATGTGGCGGAAGGCACCTTTTTGGCCGCGAATGGACACGAATGAACACGAATCAAAACAAGGGCGAAACGTTTAAAGTAGTGAGTTCCTGGGGCTCTTCGACCGCTCTTTTTCGAAGGAAGCGTCTGCTCCGTCTGACCGCTTTTCTGGCTTGTGGAGCGTGTTTGGCTTCGGGCGCGGAGCTCCGCTTCGCGTTGCACGACGAGCCGAAGACCTTAGACCCGTTTATGGTGGCCGACGAATCTTCTGAAGCCGTGCGATATCTCACGGAAGGCGTGCTCATTCGGATCAACCGCTCGACGCAGCAGGCGGAACCGGAGCTGGCGGCGTCCTGGAAGATTGAGAACCACGGCGCCAGCATCGTGCTCCAGTTGCGGAGCGGCATCAAGTTCCCGGACGGAACTCCGTTCACATCCGTCGACGTGGTAGAGACCTTCCATCGCTTACTCGACCCGGCGCTGCACTCGCCCATCGCGGACACGTTCAAGACGGATAAGGGCAGCGTGCAGGTTCGGGCCGAAACGCCAAGCACTGTGGTACTGACCTTCCCCGCGCCCGTGGGCGGAATCGAGCGGATGCTGGATCAGGTAGCGATGATTTCGGCCAAATCGACGCAGCGTCCGGCTCCCGGACTGGGGGCGTTTCTGATTGCCGAACGGAAGGCTGGAATCTCCATTTTGCTGAAGCGCAATCCGGCCTACTGGAAACGCGACGCGGGTGGCAGGCAGTTGCCTCGCGTGGATTCGATCCGCCTGGACATTGAACAAAACCGGGATCTGGAGATGCTGCGGTTCCGTCGCGGCGAGGTGCAGTTCATCGACAAATTGACGCCAGATCTCTATGAACGGCTGGCGGCCGACATCCCAGCGGCTGCGGTGGACGCCGGGCCTACGCTTGATTCCGAGTTCTTGTGGTTCAACCAATCCAAACGCGCGCCGCTGCCGGAGCACACGCAGGAATGGTTTCGCTCGGTCGCCTTCCGGCAAGCGTTGTCGGAAGCAATCAACCGCGCCGACTTGGGCCGTATCGTGTACCGCGGCCATGCGACGCCGGCGGCCGGTCCCGTGTCGCCCGCCAACAAGCTTTGGTTTAACGCGGCTTTGCGGCCACCGGAATTCAACCCGAGTGCCGCCGCGAAGCGCCTGGCGGGCGAGGGGTTCCGCCTGGATGGATCGGTTCTGCGCGATCCCCACGGTAACGCAGTCGAGTTCTCGTTAATCACCAACGCGGGCAACAAAACGCGCGAGCGTCTGGCTGCCATGATCCAGCAGGATCTGGCCAAGCTGGGGATCAAGCTAAACATTGTCACACTCGACTTCCCGTCGCTGATCGAAAGAATCACGCGGAAACTGGACTACGAAGCTTGCCTGCTGGGCCTGGTGAATGTGGATCCGGACCCCAGCGAGCTGATGAACGTGCTCCTCAGTTCCGCGAGCAATCATCCGTGGAACCCGGCGCAGAAATCTCCCGAGACTGCATGGGAAGCTGAAATCGACCGCTTGATGCTGGCGCAGGCGGCTACGGCCGATTATCGGGAGCGGAAGAAGAGCTTCGACCGGGTGCAGCAGATCCTTCGCGAGCAGGCGCCCATCCTTTACCTCCTGCATCCGAACGCGCTGGCGGCGATCTCTCCGAAGGTGGCCGGCGCCAAGGCTTCTCCGTTTTTCCCGCACACCTTCTGGGATGCGGAACATCTGACGCTGAAGGCTTCCTCGGGTGGAGGGCTGTGATGTGGGGCAGGATGGCATCCTCCGCGCCAGTTGCGAACCGGCGCTGGCCGGCCTGTTTCTCAAGTGGCGGCAGGCGGGTTGGCAACCCGCCGCAGGTTACCAACCTGCCCCACAAATGAGTGAAGCGCTGCTCAGCTTGCGGATCTCGGCGGACTACCCGGGGAAACCCAATGTCCTGCGAGAAGTATCTCTTACCGTCGGACCAGGGGAGATCGTGGGTCTGGTGGGCCGGAGCGGTGAAGGGAAGAGCACCCTCGCGACTTCGATTCTTGGACTTCTGGGGCTCAGGGGAGGCGCGTGCCACGGCGAAATCCACTTTCGCGGGCAGAACCTGCTAGCCCTTACTAGCCGGGAGATGCGGCGAATACGCGGGAAACTAATCAGTCTCGTACCGCAGAGCCCGCTCGCGGCGCTGAACCCCAGTTTGCAGCTCGGCGCTCAACTGGACGAGGCGTGGCGGGCGCATGCGCGCGGCGGGATCGATTGGGAACCGCTCTTGGATAGCGTCAGCCTGCCGGGCGAGCCGAACTTTCTCCGTCAGTATCCGCGGAGTCTCAGCGTCGGCATGGCGCAACGGTTCCTGATTGCCATGGCCATCATGCACGGGCCGTCGCTGGTGCTGGCCGATGAGCCGACCAGCGCTTTGGACACGATCACCCAGGCCGAGATTCTGGGCCTGTTCCGGCGGCTGAATCGGGAACAAGGAATCGCGGTTTTGTACATCTCGCACGATCTGGCATCGGTCGCCTCGTTGTGCCACCGCGTGGCGATCCTGGAGCAGGGAGAGATCGTCGAAACCGGCACCGTGGAAGAGGTCTTTTCGAACCCGCGGCACGAATACACGCGAAAGCTGATCGACGCGATC
>Ga0210409_10006650_pt1 | contig 11995 bp, 8 predicted proteins | sample IncBWH17MmetaG_FD_161649 | JGI IMG/M metagenome (GOLD analysis project Ga0210409, IMG submission 161649) | Forest soil microbial communities from Barre Woods Harvard Forest LTER site, Petersham, Massachusetts, United States - Inc-BW-H-17-M | ecosystem: Environmental > Terrestrial > Soil >...
AGGCAAGCACGAGCAAGGATGAATGCCGGCGCACGCCGTATAAAGAGCGAGCTTGCCGATGGGGATCCCCATACCGTTGGCGCCGAGATCGCCGAGGCCCAAGATGCGCTCGCCGTCGGTCACCACGATGACGCGCACGTCACGACGCGGCCAGTTGCGCATGACATCAGCCACCCGTCCGCGGTCGCGCTTCGTCACATAGAGACCCCGCGTTTTGCGCAGAATGTTCCCGTACTCCTGGCACGCTTGACCGACGGTCGGCGTGTAAATGATGGGCATCAGCTCCTCGAGACGGTCGACGACGACCCGGAAGAAGAGCGTCTCGTTGCGGTCTTGAAGCGCCATCAAATAGATGTACTTCTCGAGGGGGTCCGTCTTGCGCGCAAGGGCGTCGAGCACGCGCAGCACCTGCTCGTCGAGGCTGGCCACCCGTGGTGGCAGAAGCCCCCGAAGCCCCAGGGCGTCGCGCTCCGCCTCGCTGAACGCCGTTCCCTTGTTGAGCGTGGGATCTTGCAGCAGGTCGAAACCGCGCGGTTCTTTCGATGTCATGGGCCGCTCCCAGGGTATCGATTTCCCGTGGCCTCGCAAACCGCACGACGACGCAACGTGGCATTCATGGCTCGAACTTGCGGAAAAAAATGCAGGCGTTGACGTCGCCGAACCCGAAGCTGGCTTTGGCCATGACCTTCAAGTGAGGGACGTCCAGCGTCTTGTGTGGAATGCGCTCCGCATAGGCTGCCAAAAGGGGATGGAGGTCTTCGCAGTTGACCGATCCATGCACGAAGCCCTCGTCGAGCTGCAGGATCGTCGCAACGCATTCGATGCCTCCTGCAGCGCCGAGCGCGTGGCCGATAAGCGACTTGGTAGCCTGAATGAGTGGCATCTTCGAAGGAGGCAAACCCAACGCGCTGCTCCAGCACTCGACTTCCTGCGGGTCGGCGAAGGTCGCTGTGAGGTGTCCGTTGATCGCGTCGACATCGTCCGGGCGGATTCCCGCCATGGCCACCGCGCTCCGGATGCACCGGCGCACCCCCTCGGCATTGGGCGCCGACATCGAGCCGCCCATGCGATGACCGCCGCAGTTGATTTCTCCCGCGAGCACCTCGGCGTAGATGCGCGCGCCGCGCGCCTGAGCGAAGGAGAGGCTTTCCAGGACCAGCATCCCTGCGCCGGCGGAGGGCACGAAGCCGGCGGCGGTTGCGCTCATGGGTCGCGAGGCCCTCTCGGGCTCATCGTTGTGCGTTCGACTGAGCACCTTGACGACGTCGCTTCCCGCCCAGAACGTCGAGTTTGGCCCCTCGGATCCGCCGGCGAGCATGCGCTTCGCGCGTCCAGCACGAATATGCCGAAACGCCTCGACCACAGCTTCGTTGCCGGTGGTGCAAGCGCTCGCATTGGTCGACACGCGATTGCCCAGCGCCAGTAGGGCGCCTACGAGCGCGCTGTTGCTGTTGGGGATCACTTGCTCGAACAGCGCGGCGTTGACGAGATCCCATTTTTGCTCGTCAACGAGCGGAACGAGCTTTTCGGTGGTCGTGTCCATGGCGCCGCAGCCGGTGCCGACAATCGCGCCGCTCTCCCAGTCCACGTCGCGGGAGCCCGGTGCCGGCCGCGCGAAGCCTGCGTCCGTCCATGCTTCTATCGCTGCGATGGCTGCAAACGTTGCGCTGAGATTGGTGCCGAGCGCCTTGGGATCGTCGAGGTAGCGCTGCTTCAGCTCGTCGAACCCCCCGGGGATCCCGCCTACCTGACATCCGTAGCCGAGCTCGCGCAATTCCGGCAAGAAGCGGATGCCGCTCTTGCCCTCGCGCAGCGCGCTGGAAAAGTCCCGCGTACCGTTGGCATTCGGCGCGACGACTCCGAGACCAGTGATCACAACGCGTTCAGGCACGAACCATCCTCGCTCACGCGGCAAACTTCCGCAGGACGACGCACGAGTTGACGTTGCCAAAACCGAAGCTGGCCTTCGCAACGACTTTCAACTCAGGCAGCCTTACGGTCGAATGCGGAATGCGCTCGGCGTAGGCGGCCAATCGCGGGTGCAGGTCCTCGCAATTGAGTGACCCGTGGACGAAGCCCTCATGGATCTGCAAGACCGACGCGACGCATTCGATGCCTCCGGCGGCTCCGAGCGCGTGGCCGATGAGCGACTTGGTGGCCTGGATGAGAGGCATCCTCGACGCAGGCACATCCAACGCCGTCCTCCAGCACTCGACCTCTCGGGGATCGGCGACGGTCCCGGCGAGATAGCCGTTGATGGCGTCGATCTCCGTTGGTCGGATGGCCGCGTTCGCCATTGCCGAACCAATGCAGCGGAGCATCCCCTCGGCGCTCGGCACATGCTCGCTCTCGCCGAGCCTCTGGCCTGTGCCGTTCGACGATGCGCCGAGGACCTCGGCGTAGATGCGGGCGCCGCGCGCCAACGCCGAGGGCAGACTTTCGAGCAGCAAGATACCTGCGCCGGCAGCCGGAATTATACCCGATGCGGTGGCGCTCATCGGTCGCGATGCCTTCTCCGGCGCACCCCCAGTCGCGCCGTTGCGCGGGTTGACCATGTGCGCGATCGACAACACATACTTCGTATGCCCCTCCGATCCTCCAGCCAGCATGCGCTTTGCGTAACCATCGCGAATGTGGCGGAACGCCTCGACTACAGTCTCGTTGCCCGTCGTGCACGCCGTGCTCACCTTGTTGCCAAGGGCCAAGAGGCCGGCGATGCGCGCGCTGTTGCCGTTGACCAGAGTCTGCTCGACGAGTGTGCTGGTGATGCGGCGGATCCTTCGTGCCTTAATAAGCGGCAAGATCTTCTCCCCCACCGCGTCCATGCCCGCACCAACGGTGCCGATGATTGCGCCACTGTCCCAATCGACGTCATCGGAGTTCGCGGAAGGGCGCGGCAGCCCAGCGTCGACCCATGCGTCGACCGCGGCGATCGCGGCGAATGTCATGCACTGATTCGAAGCAAGCACTTCCTCCTCGTTGAGGTAGCGCTCTTTGAGTTCGGCGATCCCCTGCGGAATGCCCGCGAACGGAGGGGACATACCCGCGTCCAAGAGCTCATCCGACACACGAACCCCGCTCACACCTTCGCGCAAAGCGGCCGAAAACGCTTCCTTTCCGTTGGCATTCGGGGCGATGACCCCTACGCCCGTGACGACCACGCGCTCCGGCACGATTTCTCAACTATCATGAACGGTTGAAAGGAGCTTTCGAAACGTAGTGACTGAGCGAGTCGTCGTTACAGGGCTGGGGGTGGTTGCGTCGAACGCAAGCAGCAAAGACGCTTTCGCTCGGGCGCTCTACGATTGCACGAGTGGCCTTCGTTTCGTCCAGCAGCTCAAGGATACGGGCCTGGCCTGCCACGTGGGCGGTATTCCGCAAGGCATGGACGAGATCTCAGCCCGCTACTTCACCGAGGAAGAGCTCCATCTAGCCAGCAACTGCACCACGTACGCGGCGCTTGCGTCCGTCGACGCATGGACCGACGCTGGCTTCGCGCGTCCCCCGCGGGACTCGGATGAAATCGATTGGGACAGTGGTGCAATCATCGGAACGGGTTGTGGCGCAGTCGAAATTTTCGCCGATAAGATTGTGCCCTCCGTCAACGCCGCAAAGCTTCCCCCCGCGGTGTCGATGGAACAAGCGTTCATCAGTGGCAACAGCGCGCGCGTTTCACGACTTCTCGGCCTCGGTAATCAGGTGTCCACCAACTCGAGCGCGTGCAGCACCGGCAACGAGGCTGTCGTCGACGCGTTCTTGCGCATTCGCGAAGGCCGCGCGAAGCGCATGCTTGCCGGCGGGTCGGAAGGGCACTCGATATATGCCTGGGCGGGAGCGGATGCGATGAAGGTGCTGCCGCGGGCGTACAACGATGCGCCCGAGAAAGCCTCGCGCCCGATGAGCGCCAGCGCGGCGGGCTTCGTACCTGCGGGTGGGGCCGGCATCTTGCTCCTGGAGGCGCTATCTTCCGCGCAAGCCCGCGGTGCCCGCATTTACGCGGAGGTCCTCGCCGGGGATGTCAACTGCGGTGGACACCGAATGGGGGGGAGCATGTCTGCGCCGAATCAGGAAGGGGTGCGTCGCTGCATCCGAAATGCAGTCGCGATGGCGGGTATACGCCCCGATGAGATTGGTGCCATCAATGGACACCTTACGGCAACGTTCGCCGACCCCGGGGAGGTCGCGAGCTGGAGTGTCGCGCTCGGCTTGCCCCCGACGAGGATGCCGCTCATCCAGGCCACCAAGTCGCTCATCGGCCATGCGCTGGGGGCCGCCGGCGGGATCGAGTGCGTGGCGTGCGTACTGCAGCTTCGCGATGGCTTCGTGCACGCGTCCGTCAACTGCGAAGATTTGCATCCGGAGCTTGCTGCATACGGCGAGCGCATCCCCCAGCGGACGGTGGCCTTACCTCAGCTCAGAATCATAGCCAAAGCCAGCTTCGGCTTCGGCGATGTGAACGCGTGCATCATCTTCCGCAAATTCGAGAATTGAGAGACTGTGAATCCCTACCGCAATTCGCCCCCACCCCAGCCCTTCCCGCCGGTTCCACCGGCGCAGCATCGACGCACCGATGCTCTCGACGTTCTTTTTTGGGCGATCGTGACGACACTTGGACTCGCGATCGCAAGTGGCCGGGGCTCGGTGGCAGCATCCCCACCCGCGCAGCAACAAGGCAACTAGGACGGGCTTCCCACGCGCCCAAGGCTCCCGTACCGTAGGGGCACAATGCGTCAGACTCCGATGTTTCGCGCTGTAGCTATTGCTATCGCCTTAGGCTCGGTCGGCTGCGGTTACTCGGAAGACGAGTGGCGGGCGCAGCTCGCCAAGTACAACCAACTAAAGGCCGACGACGACGCGAAGCTCCGCGACGCGCAGGCCAAGATCGATGACCTCACCAACCAGCTCAAAAACCTGGGCGTCGAAATATCCTCGACCAAAGCGAGCCTCGAGGAGCAGCAGAAGGCGCTCGCCGAATATCAAGCGCGCGCGCGTCAGCTTGAGCTCATCAAGGCTCGGTTCGAGAAGCTGAAGAGCAAGCTCGACGAGCTGACGAAGCTCGGCCTCGCTGTAACGGTTCGGCACAACCGAATGGTCATCTCTCTGCCCGGCGATGTGCTCTTCGATTCCGGACGGGAGACGCTGAAAAAGGACGGCAGGGACATCCTTGAAAAGGTTGCCGGCGTCGTCAAGGCCGACCCGCAACTTCTCTCGCGCGACTACCAGGTTGCGGGCCACACGGACAACAAGCCGCTGCAACACGGGCCGTTCAAGGACAACTGGGGGCTATCGCTCATGCGCGCGCGAGAGGTGCTGGTGTTCCTCGTCGATCCAGCCAAGGGGGGAGGACTGCCGCCCAGTCATTGGAGCGCGACGGGTTTTGCGGATACTGACCCCATCGCGAGCAACGACACGGACGACGGTCGGCAGAAGAACCGGCGGTGTGAGCTCATCGTGTCGCCCAGCGTCGAGGAGATGCTCGATCTCAAGGCCATTACGCAATAAGCGATCGTTAGGCGTGGCCAAGCGGAAGCCGTCGGCGCGTTCCGAGCGACGTGAGGCCCTGCGTGCCGCCGAAAAGCTCGCGCGCGACCGCGAGCGCCTCGCTCGGGCGGAGCCCGGCGGCACTCCGGAACGGCCGATTCAAGTCGAGTCCGCATCGCAGGTCGAACCTCACGCATTGGCGATGGCATGTTTGCGGTGTGGGGGGCATAACCGCCTAGACGAGCATGCTGCGGTCACCGTGAATGAGGAAGGTCGTCGGTCGCTCGTAATGCAGTGTGCACGCTGCGGCACCAAGAGAACCGTGTGGTTTCGAATCGCGCCGCCTTTGCTGAATTGAGGCTAAGTTGAGGCTGAATTGAGAAAGCCCGCCGGCCTGGTGAGCTCTGCGGGTAAATAGAAAAGAGGCGCGAAGGCCACAGTCATTTCGCGCGCTCGTTCTTCGGCAATCCGGGGCAAGGGACTACCCAAGGGGAGAAAAAACAGACAGCATGACCGGCTATCTCCCGCCTCTGAGGTCGAAATCCATGAACCGTCCAAAACGAGTAGCGTGCTGCCCGTTGGAACTACTGCGCGCTGGAACATTGCGCTGCCCAGCGCTGCTCGCTTTTGCTCTCGTCGCCGCCGCCTGCAACAGCAAGAACACGTCTTCGCCGCCGTCTGTCGCTGGCCCCGACGCTGCCGCGGACGCACCGATGCTGGAGGCGACGACCGCTCCCATGGCGCCTGCGCTCGACTGCAGCGCGGAGTCGCCCGACTGGCCGATGTTCGGCCAGAACGTCTGCAACACGTCCTCGCAGCAGAACGCAATGGGCATCGACCGCGACAGCGTCAAGAACCTCAAGGTCAAATGGTCTTACGACGCAGCAGGCGAGGTCTCGGTGACTCCCGCCGTGGTCGGCAACGCGGTTTACATCGCCGATTGGAGCGGCATGGTGAGTCGCATCGACGCCGACACCGGGATGGCGGTGTGGTCCAAGAGCGTGACCGACCTTGTCGGCTCGCCGCTCAAATCGTTCATCTCCCGCACGACCCCGGTCGTCACGCCCGACGTCGTCGTCTTCGGCACGCAACGCCAGCTGTCCGACCTCGTCAAGACACCGGGCATTGGCGCGTACCTCATCGCCCTCGACCCGGCGACGGGCGCGCTCAAGTGGAAGACACAGATGGAAACGCATCCCGCCGCCCTCATCACGTCGTCACCCGTGCTGGACGGCAATCGCCTGTACGTGGGCGTGGGGTCGTTGGAAGAGAGCTTTGGTTCGATTGCGCATTACAACTTTACGTTCCGTGGCAGCGTCGTTGCCGTGGATGTAAGGACAGGGAGTATTCTCTGGCGCACGTACACGATCACGGACGCTGTGTTCTACGGCGATGCAGGCGGTCCCGTGGGGGACGGAGGCAATGCGGACGGCGGACCGAGCACTGCGGGATACGCTGGCGCCGCGATCTGGAGCAGCAGCCCGGCAGTAGACCGCAAGCGCAAACAACTCTACGTGACGACGGGAAACAACTACGCCGAGCCGGACGCAGGTGTCATGGGAGACGGCAATTGGGTCGACTCCGTGCTCGCGCTCGATCTGGACACGGGCGCCATCAAGTGGGGACGCTCCGTGCCGGCCGGAGGCAAGGCCGGCGCATCGGACGTCTTCAGCGCAGGCCACAACGCCGGTCCCGACTCCGACTTCGGCTCCGGCGCGAACTTGTTCTCGGCCATCATCGACGGAAAAGCGCGGGATATCGTTGGCGCCGGACAGAAGAGCGGGGACTATTGGGCGTTCGACGCGGATACCGGAAAGACGATCTGGACGACCCACATCGGTCCCGGGGGTCTCGCCGGAGGTATTCACTGGGGGACATCGACCGACGGCGTGCGCGTTTACGTGGAGAACAACAACACGTTTGGCAGCTCTTTCATGATCCTCGGCAACGGCCCGCAAGCCGGGAATATGTCGACCAGCGGAGCGTGGTCGGCACTCGATGTCGCGACCGGCCAGGTGGTCTGGGAAATCGAGGACCCCGCGCTTGACAAACCCATGAACGCGGCCACCGTCGACGGCCCGACCGTAGTCGTCAATGGCGTCATGTTCGGCGGGTCGATGGACGCGATGGGAACGATGTACGCGCTCGATGCCGCCACCGGAGACGTACTCTGGTCCTTTCAAAGCGGCGGAACCGTCTACGGGGGCCCCGCGGTGGCCAATGGCGTCGTCTACTGGGGATGCGGTTACCTGGGCGCGCGCTTCGGGTTCGGCACGACGTGCAAGAAGCTGTATGCGTTCGATTTGGGCAACTAGTGGGGGCCTGACTCAGGTCACGACATCTATTTCACGCCCTGAAGGTCCCCTAGCAGATACCGGCGGAAGAAAGCGATAGACGCCGCAAGCGTGTACACGCGGTTCTCGCGTTTCTGTGCGCCGTGGCCTTCGTCGGACAGCAGGGTGAGGTCGCAAGGCACACCCTTCTTCTCGAGCGCGTCGTGGATCTGGATGGACTCGCCCGCGGGGACGCGCGGATCGCTGGCCCCCTGTACGATGAGCAGCGGCGCCTTCGTGTGGTCGATGTACGTCATGGGCGAGAGCTTCGCGAGCACATCGGCGTCCTTGTCCGGGTCGCCGTACTCGGAGATGCGCAGAATGCGACGGTAAGGCGCGGTGTTGCGCAAAAACGTCCGCAAGTCGCTGATGCCGACGAGGTCGACACCCGCGTCGTAGTCGCCCGCGAACATGGTCATCGCCATGAGCACGGAGTACCCGCCGTAGCTCCCGCCGAAGGCGCCGACCTTCGGTTCTTTTCCATTTGCCGCGAACGTCGACCTCGCCCACTTCGCTGCGTCCTCGATGTCGCTGAGGATGGACAGGCGCTTGGGTCCATCATCGGCGTGCGACCAAGCCTTGCCGTATCCGTCGCTTCCCCGCACGTTCGGCTCGACCAAGGCGAACCCGGCGTCCACGAACATCTGAGCGCTTACGTTGAACCCCGGAAGGGCCTGAGCCTCGGGTCCGCCGTGGAACGCCACGATCACGGCGCACGGGTCGCTCGAGCACCGTTCTGGACGCCTGACGAAGACCGGAATGATCGTCCCGTCGGCGGCCCTATATGACTCGAGCCGTGCTCGCACGAACTTCGAGGAATCGACCTCCGGGATGCTCGGCAAGTTCCAGGCTTCCAGCTTTCCGGTCGCCCAATCGAGGACGTAGCCGCGCATCGGTTCGCGGCCATCGTCGACGGCAAGCGTGATGAAACGCCCATCCGGTGTCGACGGGCCGAAGGCCACCTGATCGGCCTCTGTCGGCAGTTTTGGCAGCGCAATGGATCGGAACGTACGCGCATCCATCGCGTGCGGGCGGTGGTACCCGCCCTCGTTCATCGTGTAGATGATGCGCAAGCGCTTCTCGTCGATGGAGAACGAGCTGACGTCCGCTTTCACGTCCTCGCCGAGCGCAGTGTGCTGCCCGGGTCCCGTCCACGAGTAGAGCCGGCGGAACTCGCCGGCCTTGTTCGTGAGCACGAGGACCTCGCCGTCCTTCGCCCCGTAGCGCGCGTCGTACTCCTCCTTCTCCTCCTGGCCGAAGAGGGGCTTGAGCTGTTTTTGCGCCGGATCCCACTCGTAGTACTCCGCCGAAAGCGAGCCGGTCTCCTTGCGCAAGAGCAGCCGCCCGTCCAGGCGCATATCGCTCACGTGCCAGAGACCATCCTTGTCGAGGACCACCTCGCGCTCGCCTTTGGCGATATCCCACCGATAGACGACATAGGAGTCGGCTTTCCTGTCGTTCGAAGTGAAGTACACGTACTTCGAATCCGGCGAGACCCGCTCGAAGAGCGTCTGGACTTTCGGGATGTGCTGCACCATCAAAAGCGGTCCGCCTGCGGCCGGCTGTAGATACAGACCGGGGTTCTCTTCTCCTTTGCGATCGCGCTGTACGACGACCCAGGCCCCGTCCGGAGTCACGGCGACCGCCGTCGTGCTGTCCTCACCGGCCGTAAACTGCTGCGGAAACGAGTGGGGTCCCTCGAGCTTCCATACCTGGTTGATGCCGGTGATGCTCCAGCCGAAGTACATCGCCTTGCCATCGGGGCTCATCCGGCCGATGCCGGGAGCGCGTAGGTCGATCAGCGACTCGACGCGTCGTTTCATCTCGGGCGGCACTTGGTGTGGCCGGTATTTGTCGAGCAGCTCGGGGCGAATGCTTTCGACGCCGTGCCCCGTGTAAGCCCCCGCCGGAATTACAGCCGCTGCAGTCGAGGCGGCCGGAAGGCTGGCCGCGACCGTGGCGGGGGGTGCGGTCTTGACCTGCGCAGCCGGCCGACAGGCCATCAACATGGGCAGCGCAAATCGGCCGAAGCGGGTGGCGCATCTCATGGGTGTTCCTTCCGCCAAGTGCGCGCGTCCCGTCAAGCGGCTTCCGCTCGCAGCGGGGCAAAAGCGACGCGATATGGCGTAGCGGTGGCAAGGTGGCGCGCTCGTCGGGCTGAGCGCCACCCTTATGGCTGGAGCCCGGCCTCGTCCGCCTTTGCGTCAATCCAGCTGTGGCACGCGCTGCGACCGGAGAAATCCGAGTAATCGAGCTCCGAGCTCGCGTTCGTGGGAGCGTGCGGCCTGGTCGTGATGAGCGCGTCGTGCAGGCACCACTGGGCCCCTTCATGACATCCCGAACCGCCTGCGTCGTTCGGCCAGTAGCCGTCGGCCGGGGCGTACCTTGTGCCGAGGGACCGCATGGTGGTCAGGCGCGGCGAATCGGTGCCCGTCTTCCCGTCATGCGCCGCAACGAAGTACGCGTGGCGCAGGCGGCCGACCGTGCTGGTCGTGAGCCCGCTCGCGCCGCCGTCGAGATTGAAATAGACGACGCGCCCCGCCGTCACGCTCTGGGGGTCCCTTCCGTCCGCAAGCTGCCCGAGCAGCTCGTGGGCGACGAAGCTGCCGCTCGAGTGCCCAGCGACAAGGACGAAGCGGGTCCTTGGTCCAACGAGCGGCAGCATGGTCGTGATGATCTTGGAGTTTCCGATTTCAAGGTTCGAATATGTGCGTTCGTTCGGGCCCTGGACCGCCCACAGGTATCGAACGCCCCGCGAAGCGAGGGACACTTCGTGAAGGGCGTCGACCCAAGCCTCGGCAGAGGCGATGGTCACCCGGTACCCGGCGTAGCCGATGAATAGGTTTTCTCCGGCGGGGTTCTTCGTATCCTTGAAGGCGACTCCATGGCCGACCTGCGGTCCGGTCAGCCACGGGAGCGGCGCGCGCGGATCGGGATCGGGATCAGGATCGGGGCAGGGGATCGCCGCAACGGCGGCCGCCGTGTCGGTTGCGTTATTTGCGAGCAGTTGCCGCGCGTCGTCGAGAGGTGCGACAAAGCGCACATGGCCGTCAGCGGACGCTCCGCACGCGGCGAGCCAGAGCGCGAAGACGCGCCGAAGACCGGTCACGGCTGGATTATACGCTGTCTCGGGGAATCAGAGTGCCCCTCGGCGAGCCTTCTTTTGATCTGCGCGTATCGCGTATCCTGGCGAGTGAGAATGTCCGCCGTCACGATCGTTGCACTCACCCTTGCCGTCATCGTGCTCTGGGCCGTCGCCCGCGGTCGCCGCGAGCCTCCGCGTGACCTCGGGCGATCGAGCGCATCTGTCGATGCGGAACGCGACAAGACCGAACCGCCCACCATCGAGCCAAGCCAATCAGCCGAACCGGTCCCGTCGGAGCGCCCTCGCGCGACCATACCACCCGTGGTCTTAGAGGCACTTGCATCCGAGCCCGAGACTGCGCGCAAATCTGCGCCAACGCCTGTGCCTACGCGTACGCCTGCGCCGGCACCTGCTCCAGCACCGACCTCCGTTGCTGCCGCGGCCGATCGCACTGCGATCGAAGCCGACGATCCGGAGCGCAAGAAAGCACGCAAGTTGGCCAGGCTCGTCGTGTCCGAAATCAAGCTCTACAACGAGAAGCTGGTCGCCGAGGGCTTGGCCGCCGGCGATCTCTACACGCGCCTCAAAGAGCCCATCGATCAGTCCCTCATCGTTTTCGCGCGCCGGATACCTGAAACAGTGCGCGCCGAATTCGATTACATGCACGATGAGATCGTTCGGCAGCTCGCGGGCGGCGACGTGGCCAAGCTCGGTCCCAACTACGAGAGACTGCGCCGCAGTTGACCTACGATCCGCGGTGGGCAACCGGGTAGCGATCGCGCTCGGGCTATTTGCAGACGAGAACCGAGGGACCCGTGACGACCTGAATACGCCCCCCGCCCCCGCCTCCGCCGGAGCCCACGTAGTTGCTGGAGTTGCCAGGGGCGCCAGAGGCTGAAGCCGTCGCGCAGTTGTTGCCGGCACAGAGGCCGCCGTTGCCGCCGTTCGCGCCGAAGGAGTCGCCGGAGCCGCCTTGGGCTGCGGTGTTGTCCGCCGAGTGTCCATTCTCGCCCGACGAGGGGTTACCGATTCCCTGCGCCCCGCCCGCCGCGCCGCCGTGAGCGCGTATGGCGCCGCTCGAACCGAGTGTCGCCGA
>Ga0210409_10006651_pt1 | contig 11994 bp, 10 predicted proteins | sample IncBWH17MmetaG_FD_161649 | JGI IMG/M metagenome (GOLD analysis project Ga0210409, IMG submission 161649) | Forest soil microbial communities from Barre Woods Harvard Forest LTER site, Petersham, Massachusetts, United States - Inc-BW-H-17-M | ecosystem: Environmental > Terrestrial > Soil >...
TGGGCATGGTTTTCGGACAGAAGATCAACCCCGGGGCGGCTCCTGGTGGCGAATCCGATGTGCGTGACAGCCTGCGCCAGTTCGCTACGGTCTACAACGTAGTGGAGGAGAATTACGCCGAGCCGGTAAGCGCCGACAAGGCCATTTATAACGGCGCCATTCCGGGCATGCTGCATGTGCTCGATCCGCATTCCAATTTCTTCGATCCCAAAGCTTACTCTCTGCTGCGTGAAGATCAGCGCGGCAAATATTACGGCGTGGGCATGACGGTCGGTCCGCGCAACAACAAAGTCATCGTCATCGCACCGTTCGTGGGCACGCCCGCGTACCGCGCCGGTATCCGTCCCGGAGACATCATTGTTGCCGTAGATGGCAAGCCGACCGACAACATGAGCACGGGAGACGTTGCTGACCTGCTGAAGGGCCCGAAAGGGACGACGGTCCACATCACCATCTTGCGCGAAGGCGCGGAAAAACCGTTGGACTTCGCGGTGGTGCGTGACGAAATTCCCCGCTATAGCGTCGATTTGCATTTCATGATCCGCCCGGGTGTGGGCTACATGCACGTTTCCGGGTTCAACGAGACCACGGAGCACGAAGTCGCCGACGCGCTCGACGAAATGGGTGATCTGAAGGGCCTGATTCTAGATCTGCGGCAGAATCCCGGCGGCCTGCTCAACGAAGGTGTGGGCGTGGCTGACAAGTTTCTCCGTAAGGGCCAATTGATTGTTTCGCACCATGGACGCTCTTCTCCAGAGAAGCGCTACACCGCCAGCCACGGAAACGGCGGACGGGAGTACCCGCTGGTAGTGCTGGTGAATCGCGGCACAGCCTCGGCAGCAGAAATTGTGGCGGGTGCAATCCAAGATCATGACCGCGGATTGGTTGCGGGAGAAACCACCTTCGGCAAGGGTCTGGTGCAAACGGTTTATCCGCTTTCGGAAAACACCGGACTCGCCCTGACCACGGCCAAGTACTACACGCCGAGTGGACGCTTGATTCAGCGCGACTATTCCAACGTCTCGCTCTATGACTACTATTTCAATCGTGAGGCTGAGGACAGCAACGCGAGCCGCGAAGTGAAGCTGACTGATGGAGGCCGGACGGTCTACGGGGGTGGGGGCATCACACCCGACGTTAAGATTGCGGCCATCAAGAGCAACCACTTCCAGGACACGGTTCTTCAGCACTATGCGCTGTTCAATTTTGCCAAGCGCTACATCGTCAGTCACCATGCTACGAAGGGCTTTGAGGTGGACGATGTGGTGATGCAGGACTTCCGTAAATTCCTGGACGAGGAGAAGATTCCTTACAGCGAAGCGGACCTGTTGGAGAATAACGATTGGATCCGCTCCAGCATCAAGAGCGAAATCTTCGTGGACGCGTTTGGCCAGGAGGAAGGTCTGAAAGTTCGCGCGGAAACCGACCCGGAAGTGGTTAAAGCGCTGGAACTTCTTCCCCAAGCCAAGGCCTTGGCGGATAACGCCCGCAAAGTGGTCGCCGAACGTACCAATTCCCACTCCTTAACTCAGTAGATTCGCCGGTGAAACCGTGAAAAGGCCCGATGAAATCGGGCCTTTTGCTTTTCCAGGCTGGCATTGACTTGCCCTTGTAAGTGTGTGAAAATCCGCGCAGAATCGGCTCTTGAGGCAGATCGGCGTCAGCCGGCCGCCAGCCTGGAGCTTGGATGCCAAATTCCCTTTTCTATTCCTGGCATTATCTGGTTCGGGTTGCGTGCTCTCCCACGTTCTGGGGCACATGCTAAAGCAAGGAGTGTGGATGCTCGCCGCCGCTTTTGCCGCCGCTGCGGGATGGTCGGATTGGCGTTCGCGCCGGATTCCCAACTGGCTTACCGTCTCGGGGTTACTGCTGGGAATTGCGGCCAATTCTCTTGCAAGAGGTTGGATGGGGGCCAAGGATTCTTTGCTGGGCGCTGGGTTGGGGCTAATTGTTCTGCTGCCCTTCGTCGTGCTGAGAAGTCTGGGTGCGGGCGACTGGAAGTTGGTTGGAGCCGTGGGGGCGTTCCTGGGCCCCGGGCAACTGCTGGCTGTGTTGCTGGGTGCGATTCTAGTCGCCGGCCTGATGGCCGTGGTGCTGATCATCTGGAAAAAGCGCGTGGGACAAACGGTGCGCAACCTGGGGAAAATGTTGGCCGCGTTCCTCACTTTTCATCTGCCCGATCGAGAGCTGACGCTGGAGAATCCAGAAGCTTTGAAGATCCCTTTTGGAGTCGCGGTCGCGGTCACGGTCGTGGTTTATAGCGCCAGGAGGGCGTGGGGAGTTTGGTAATGAGGAAATGGTTGAAGAGGATCGCGGGAGAAACTGGCGGGGCCGAGATCGCCGAGGCGGCGGTGGTGTTGCCGCTGGTTTTTATGCTCCTGCTGGGAATTTACTGGTTCGGCCGGGCGTACAACATTTACTCGACGGCTACCCAAGCCGCTCAGTCGGGCGCCACTGTGGCCGGAAAACCCTACTGCGCAATCTGCGCGGGCGCAAGCTGGCCGGGAACCTCGTTTCCCGACGACGCCACGGTGATCAACACCGTGCAGAACAGCTTGCGGGCATCGAAACTAGATCCCACACAGGTCACCGCCTACACTCTCTCCCCGGCACCCACTGCGTGTGTGGGAGCTAATCCCGCAGGAGTATGCAATACGGACCCTACCAGCAACATCACTGTGTGCCGCAGCGTACAACTCAACCCTGGAGGAGCGGGGCCGCAAGCGTGCGGCACCATCGTGAGTTTTCACTATCCCTATCAATTTTATTTCCCTTTTACCTCGCTGAATTTTCAATTGGTCAATCTTCCGGCTGCGGCCGAGAATAGCATGGAGTATTGATGGCCTTGCTTGCCCAATTGCGCCGGATGAGCACGGTTCTCTGGAGAAACCGCTGGGCTTTGCTTTTCGCCGAAACCAACGGATCGCAGATCGTCGAGTTCGCGGTTTCCTTACCGTTGCTGATGGTCCTGATTGTAGGCACGTTTGATTTCGGCTCTGCTTTCACAGTCAAACAAAAACTCGCCTATGCCGCCAGGGAGGGAGCCCGCGTTGCTTCGAACCAACCCACAACCGATCTTTCTTTGAGTGGTCCGCCGTGCAACGCCCCGGCGTCGGTATGCGCGATTCGGGACGTCGTGGACCAGAATCTTCTCGCAGGAAAAGTAAATGACTGCGGACTTGCTGGTGCGAATGCTACCGCAACTCCTCCGCTCGCCTGGAGCTTCACCCCCAATACCAATTGTGCGGGCACACTGACGCTCACAATTGATCGCGGCTACACTTATACGGCCACTTTAGCCGCTCCATTTCAGACGGCTTATACGATCGAAGGAACAAAGGTTACTCTAAGCTACCCTTATAAATGGCAGTTCAATAAGGTGATTGTATTTGTTGCGCCGGGCGCGACCTATGCAGGAGTCTCACAAATTACGTCCTTTGGCCTTATGCAGAACCTGAACTGAGGATTATCGTGGTGCACGTTACACATACTTCTACGCAGCGGAAAAACGAACGAGGGCAAACGCTAGTCCTGGTGGCTCTGGCCATTGTGTCGCTTCTGGGCATGGCCGCGCTGGCCATTGATGTGGTCACTCTCTACGTAGCTCACGCAGAAGCTCAACGTGCCGCGGACTCGGCCGCGATCGCCGGCGCCAAGATGTTCGTAACGTCGGGATTCACTTCAGTGCAGGGCGGACTCGCTCCGCCGGTGACGCAGGCTGATGTCTGCCAAAGTTCCGGACCAGGCTCTACCGCTGCGGCTAACCGGCAGGCAGAAGCGGCTGTCGGTCTGAATCAAGTAGCGGGTCAGGCGGCAGCAGTTTCGGCTATCGCGTGCGACTTTACCGAACCCAAGAATCCCAGGATGACGGTGACGGTCCAGCGGACTGGCCTGCCAACTTTCCTGGCGAGAATCTGGGGGAGTGCTACCAGCACCGTTACTGCTAGCGCCAGGGCGGAGGCCTACAACCCTTCTGGCTTGACGGCGCCAATTCAGCTTCAAAACGTAAAGCCGTGGCTGGTGCCGAACTGCGACCCCACAAACATCGCAGCGCCAAATAATCCGAACTGCGCGGGGCGCTCTTATTTCGTGAGTCCCGCAGACGGAAGCATTGCCAACAACGGGTCGTTCGTTGGCCAAACCGTCAATTTCCAACGCATCAACGCTGGAACTGCTCCTACGGTCACCACCCCCCCTGCCACCAGCCAATTTTATGCTCTGGATGTCCCTATTAATCCGCCAACTCCTGTGTGTCCATCCACCAGCGCAGTTTCTTGCGGTCAAGTTGGGAGCAACAACTACCTGGACAACATCGCCTGCGCTTCCCAATTCCAGTTCAGTTGCGGACAGACGATCGGCACAGGTAGTCCGGGTCCGGTTCTGGTACTCAGTGGCGGCGGTTTGGGGAACCGCACCAGAGAAGGCGCCCGGTGCCTGAGTCACGCCAGTGGTGACGGTTTAGGTAACGGCCAGGACGTTTTCACGCCAAGTGGCGGGGCTGCCCCGATAGAGATCACCGGGGGGGACGAGAACCCTAACACGTCTCTCCGGGGTGTCGCAAATATAAGCCGCAGCGACTCCGTCGTAACGGTACCGCTCTTTGATGGTGGTTGCATGGGGGGTGGCTGCAGCGCGACCAAAACCATCGTAGGATTTCTGCAGCTTGGAATTATGCAGACGATGACGGGTCCAACCCGGGTTCAAGCTGTGATCCTGAACGCCGCAGGCTGCAATCCAGGTGCAGCAAACCCGCCGGTCTCTGGTGGTGGTGTCTCCGTACTTCCGGTGCGCCTAATCTCTCCCTAGCGTGGTCAACGTCGATTATTGTGGAGTGGGCTGCGGGTATGGTTGAGGTGGCGGCGGGCCGCCGGCCTGCTCGGGCGCGGTCTCGATCTGGGCCGGAGGTAGCGGTTCGACTGCGCCCTCGGTGGGTTGCGGAGGCGGAGGAGTATAAGTAGCCGGCTGGGATACTCCGGCTCCTCTCGGGGTGAGAACAACACTTCTCAATTGGGCCGGATCGTCGGCATTGCCGACCAGGACGAAGTTGAACGCCGAACCATTTAGCAGCGCGGCGAGCACATCCCGCGCGGGTCCGGGCCCAAAGCTTCCCACTACCTGTTCCTGTTCGGCTCCGGCTGGAATCGGAATGTCAGCGCCGGTCCGTTGCTGTACCGCAAAAAGCACTTCCGACAGCGAGGCGTGATTGGCCCAGATGCTCAGTCCTCCGCTCTGGAATTCAACCCCGACTCGAGCAGCAGGCTGTGCCGGGGGCGCCACGGGCACTACGGGCGCCAGGGTCTGCGAAACGGTTGTCAGGTGAGCACCGCCGATCGATGCCTGTCCGGCTCCGTTGAGCTTCACGATCACCGTCTTTCCGGAAGCAAAGACCCGGTAGGGTTGCGGAGTTTTGAGGTCCAACACCACGCGAGTGACGGGTGGGTTGGTGGAAAACAAGCCGACGCGAATGCCGCTTACCTGCCCGCGGTTCACGGCGACGTTATGCAGATCAGCGCCGGGCGTGGCGTTGGGAAAGTCAATGACCAGCCGGTCCGGGCCTGCCACTACTTGAGTGCGGGGCGTAACCGGCTCGCTGGCGGTCAGCTCGACTTCGAAGCCCTGGCTGCCGCTCAGCACGGCTACGCGGCGTATGGTAGCTGCTGGTTTTCCCGAAGTTTGGGGAGCGGCAAACAACCACGAGAAACTTACGGAGGTCAAAATCGCGCAGGCTAGGATCCTGCGGTGAATGCTATTCATTGGGGGACTCACTCTTCAATCGGATTCTAGCAGTGTACGAGCTGGCTGGCCGTACCCATTGGTCGTAGAACCTTAATGCTTTTGGGACACTCTACAATGATTTTGGACCGTCCCAAAATGGGCCCGGGTCTCGGGAAGCCTGGCTTCCCGATGGGCTGGTTTCCTACTTGGCTGCCTTGCGGTAGCGAAGGTAGATTCCCGCTAGACCTGATGCGCACAGCGCTAGTGTTCCGGGCTCAGGGACGGTCACGGGCGGTCCGTGCTGACAAGGGTTCTTTTTCTTCTTGCCTGATTTGACATCTTCAAGCTCTGACGCGATCTCTCCTGGTTTTGGTTTTGGTTTCTTGAGGGGCGCGCAACTCCCGCTAGGAATCGGAGGCGGGAAAATGCCCGGAAAGCCGCCGCTGGGCGGGATCCCGGAGAATAAGCCGAAGGTTCCTGGGGGTGGACCCTGCGGTCCAAATCCGGAAGGCCCGGCGCGGGTCAGCAGGGCCGATTCAAAATTTGCCGGGTAAGCCAGATGAGCGATGCCGCCGCCGTTGGCAAAGGGATCTTCGAAAGCTTCCGCGCGCGGTTCGTCAGGCGAGACCTCCTTCTGCGGCAATGCAGCCACCCGGTTACCACAGCGGGTGCGAGCCATCACCTTGCCATCCGTGATCAATTTCTCTCCCGCACGGAGCGCCATCTGCCGCTTGGTCCAGAAGATCTTCTCTCCGATCCGGTAAGACAAATAGGCCAGCCTGCCGCGCTTGAGTTCGATGATTCTGGCGCTCTTAAAGTCGAAATCGGAATAATGGCTGGCTACCACCCGATCCCGTTCTATTGCCCTCCGCAACTCCTCCAAAGTGTGAACTCCTCCCGGCACCACGGAATAGGGATAAACCAAGCGACCCGTCGGGAGCGTAGGTGCGGCAGCCGCAGCTTCTCCAGCCAGCGCGGTTAAGTTCTGGCCGGCATCTTCCTGCGTCGAATCGAAAGAAGAATTGGCAGAGAACGACCGCGGAAGCAGATAGGAATAGCGGGAGGAGAGTAAAAACGCGCCGAACCCGAACAGCATTAGGAGAACAAGAACAGTTGCTCCACGGCGGATCCGGCGGCGACGAGACCTACTTCTACTCCTGCGGACGCGCCTGTCCGGATAGTTCAAAGCCTTCTCCTCATACCGCCTCCCCAGCGGACAAGAGGAGGAACGTAGTTCCAGTGCATTTGTGCTTCCACATTACAGATCTTGCGATGGTCTATTTAGTGGAACATGCAGCTGCTATGGCGGGACATGGTAGCAGAATATGAAGCGGTTTGCGCATCAAAGGACCAAGATTTTTCGCACGGTTGCCCGGAGAATTAACCCGGCGATGTCAGGATCGGTGACTACTTCTTCTCGGCGGCGGAAGCGCCGTCAGCCGTCGAAAGTCGAGCAATCTCTGCCAGCCGCGCCTGCACTTCGTCTGTGTCCGCGGACTTGGCCGCTACCTGAAGATACTGCTGCAGGTGCTGGGTCGCTTCCTGGTACTGGTGCCGCTGGACGAGAATCAAGCCCAATAGATACTCCATCTTCGGAACCTGATGCTCCTGGTCGAGTTTCAGTCCCTGACGCGCGCTCTTCTCAGCAGCCGGAAAGTTCTGCAAGTAATAATTTCCCAGTGCATTCCGAAACCAAATATCCGGGAAACCCACGGTGTTAAGGGCAAGCAGTTTGCCGGTCAAGTCCACTACTTCCTGCCATTGCTTGTCACGGGTAGCCAGCTCCGAAAGGGCACGGTAAGGACTGACGTACTTGGGGTCGGCGATCAACGCCTGCTCAAAAGAATGCCGTCCTCCGTCCAGATCGTTGGACTGGACTTGCACCCGGCCCAGTTCGAACCAGGCCTCCGCGTATCGGGGATAAATCTGCACCGCCTTTTCGAATGATTTGCGCGCTTCCTCCCATTTCGCTTTTCGCTCCTGCTCACGTCCTTTTTCGAAAGCTTTTTGGGCGCGGGGTGGCGCCAACGCGCTGGTTGCACTGATGGTAAGACCTTCAGCTGGATTCATCCGGTGCAGCACCACCCGGCCAATATCCGTACTTTCGAAGGTATTGAGCCGGCTACTGAGCTGTACGACCTCGGAAGTAAAGCCGGATAGCGAGGCTTGCAGTTCGCATTCACGAAAATCACGCTGGGCGCGACCGTTCATCATGTCGTCCGAAGCATCCGCGTCGGTCATCCCGGTACTTGACGATGAAAGCCGGGTGGTGAATTGGAAACTGAAGTTGCCGTGGGAATCGGTGTGGGTCTCAGTATGCCTTTGGCCTTTGCAAATAGTCTGAATGGAAGCTGACTCGGTCAAGAGGGTTCCGTCATCTACAACCACCTTGCCGGAAAGAAACATGGCTCTGCCCATCCCCCGATCGGGGATCCCCATGGTGGGTGAGTTGATTGTAGTGTTGTTGTTATTGCGGGAGCCTCTGCCGCCAGTTTGCGCGTAAGCGGAGAGGATAAGGACAAAGAAAGAAAGCAGGCAGGATACCAGCGGGCTTTTCATAACAGGGCCCCCAACCGATGTAGCTGAATTATAGGCCGAATCGAAAAGGGCTCATAGCTTAATTCCGCCAGTCAGAGTGTGGCGACCAGTCCCTCGGTCTCGGCCGGCGAAGCACTATGAGACAATCGGACAAATTCGGGTTGCCTGATCCGACGCCGCTAGTTTTTGGAAATACTACGGTGCGGGTCGATCACGAATTTCTTGGCCGCACCCTTATCAAAATCCTTGTAGCCGCGAGGTGCGTCATCCAGTCGGATCACTTCAACGTTCACCGCCTTTGCGATTTGAATCTTGTCGTAAAGGATGGCCTGCATCAGTTGCCGGTTGTACTTCATCACCGGGCATTGTCCCGTGGTGAAGACATGCGACTTCGCCCATCCCAGGCCGATGCGAATGCTGAGCCGCCCCACTTTGGCGTTTTCGTCGACACCGCCGGGATCGCCGGTCACATAGAGACCCGGAATGCCGAGAGCGCCGGCTGCCCGTGTGATCTCCATCAATGAGTTCAGCACTGTGGCGGGCGCTTCGCGGGCAGCGTCGGCACCGTGACCGCGGGCCTCAAAAACCACGCAGTCCACTGCGGAATCGACCTCCGGCACGCCCAGAATCTGTTCGATTTGTTCCGCGATCGAGGCTTTCTTCGAAACATCCACAGTTTCGCAACCGAAGCTGCGAGCCTGCGAGAGCCGCTCGGGAATGAGGTCGCCGACGATGACGCATGCAGCCCCTAGCAATTGACTTGCAGCGGCACAAGCTAAGCCGACTGGCCCGCCTCCGGCGACGTAGACAGTCGAACCCGTTCCTACACCCGCGCTCACCGCGCCATGATAGCCGGTCGGCAAAATGTCAGAGAGGCAAGTCAGGTCACGAATCTTCGCCATCGCCCGATCTTTGTCCGGGAACTTGAGCAGATTAAAATCGGCGTACGGAACCATGACGTACTCCGCCTGACCGCCTACCCATCCGCCCATATCGACATACCCGTAGGCTGCCCCCGGACGCGCCGGGTTCACATTGAGGCAGACGCCAGTGGCGCGTTCTTTGCAGTTGCGACAACGTCCGCAGGCGATATTGAACGGCACCGAGACCAGGTCGCCCTTTTTGATGAACTCGACATCGCGGCCCGCTTCAATCACTTCGCCGGTGATCTCGTGACCTAAAATGATTCCCTTGGGCGCGGTCGTGCGGCCCCGCACCATGTGCTGATCACTACCACAGATGTTTGTAGAAACAATCTTGAGGATCACTCCGTGTTCACATTTCCGGTTTCCCAGGGCAAGCGTTGGGAAGTCGATCGTCTGCACTTCGACCATGCTCGGGCCCATGTACGCCACCCCTCGATTGCTAGCCATGTGAATGCTCCTTCCAGGTTCGCTGCGCTAGAACGCGGCTGCGCCCGCCGCGGCGACGGCATGATCCTGATCACCCGAACCGCCGCTGACGCCAATGGCGCCCACTACTTTGCCATCGCGCTTCAGCGGAATGCCGCCAGCGAAGATCATGATCTTGCCATTGTTGGACGCATGAATGCCGAAGAACTGGCCTCCCGACTGGGAGTGTTTTGCCAAGTCTTTGGTTTCGATGTCAAAAGCGCGCGACGTGTAAGCCTTCTTCATCGAAATATCGATGCTGCCGATCCAGGCGTTGTCCATGCGAACATGAGCGACGATATTGCCGCCTTCGTCGGCTACTGCGATGTTCATCGGCTGGCCAATTTCCTTGGCTTTTTTCTCCGCCGCGCTGATTACCCGGCGTGCATCTTCCAATTTCACTGCGGACATGAGTCCTCCTTACGATGGGTTTCAGTCTGCGTATCGAATGGAATGCAGGCAGGCGAGGAGACTAGCGGCTCTGAAAGAAATTGGCAAGGGGTTTCCGCTGCGGTGTCTAGCGTTAAGTATTCACGGCATTTTCAAGTGACTTGAGGTCAGTCATGGGACTAATCTCGCGGAGTTTCGGTGGCACGGTTTTCCATCGATCAGCCCCCTTGTCCCAAGGGGCGACCACGCAACACTGATCTCTCGCCAGAGTCCCTTTTGCTACACTTCCGACTTAGATTTCATCGCAGGAGTCTGCATGGCGGGCAAGTCCTTCCGATTGATTTTCGCAAACATTGCGCTTGCCGCAGTCGCGCTGGTTACAACAAGAGCGGGCACGCAATCCGTTTCGGCCAATTCTACGGCCTCAGCCTCAGAAAAGCCGAAAATGACCGAGGAAGCCTTCAAGAATATTCAGGTGCTTAAGGGAATCCCGGAGGATGAATTGATTGCCGCGATGCAATTCATTACGGCATCGCTGGGGGTGGAATGCGATTTCTGCCACCAGGAGGGTGCGTTTGATAAGGACGACAAGAAACCAAAGCAGACCGCACGTAAGATGATGCAGATGATGTTCGCGATTAACAAAGATAACTTTGATGGCCACCGCGAAGTGACTTGCTATTCCTGTCATCGCGGTGCGCCACGGCCAGTTGCCATCCCGATTATTTCGGAAGTGGAACATAAACCCGTGACTGCTGAAGCGATCGAAGAAACGCCAGCGAACGCAGCTTCCCTGCCGGATGCCAATAAGATCATCGAGAAGTACGTGCGTTCGGTTGGCGGAGCCGAGGCGATCCGAAAGATTTCCAGCCGGATACAGAAGGGTACTGTCAATTTCGGTGGACACAAGTTTGCCCTCGACGTCTTTACCCAGGCACCCGCCAAGCGCGTCTCGGTGATGCATTTGCCAAACGGCGACAGTGTCACGGCTTACGATGGCCACGACGGCTGGTTGGCTGCACCGGGCCGCCCGGTGCGCGAAATGTCAGGAGCCGACCGGGACGCCGCCAAGCTCGACGCTGATTTGCATTTCCCAATGGATGCGACGAATATCTTCAGTGATTTGAGCGTGGAGCGTACGGAGAAATTTGGTGACCACGAGGTGTACGTTGTTTCGGGGCTCAGAGAGGGTCAACCGCCGGTAAAGCTTTACTTCGATGAACAGTCGGGATTGCTGTTGCGGTTGGTGCGTTACGCGGAATCGCCACTGGGCCGCAATCCGACCCAGATTGACTATTCTGATTATCGCGACACAGGCGGCGTGAAGATTCCCTTTCAGTGGACAATTTCTCGTCCCGGCGGGCGCTTTACCATCCAAGTGGAGCAGATGCAGCAGAATGTTCCCATTGAGCCCACGAAGTTCACGAAGCCGGCCGAGACCCCGGCGCCGGAACAGAAGCCGCCTCCGCAGTAAGATGATGACCTGGGCGCCCGTCACGGAACGAATTTGATCGCGTCCTACTCCAAATGATCGGCAAAACCATCTCGCACTACCGCGTCCTGGAGAAACTGGGGGGCGGTGGAATGGGCGTGGTGTACAAAGCACAGGACACACAACTTGGCCGCTTCGTCGCGCTGAAATTTTTGCCAGACCTGGTAGCGCGCAATCCTCAAGTCCTGGAGCGATTCCGGCGAGAGGCGAGGGCGGCATCGGCCCTGAACCATCCCAACATCTGCACCATCTACGAAATCGGAGAACATAAGGGCAGGCGCTTCATCGCCATGGAGTACCTGGAAGGCATGACCCTGAGACAGCGCATCGCGGCACATCCGATCGAAGCCGAAAGCCTGCTGACCTGGGGAATTGAAATTGCCGATGGCCTGGACGCCGCGCACAGCCAGGGCATTATTCATCGCGACATCAAACCAGGAAACCTGTTCATCACCAGCCGTGGACACG
>Ga0210409_10006652_pt1 | contig 11993 bp, 12 predicted proteins | sample IncBWH17MmetaG_FD_161649 | JGI IMG/M metagenome (GOLD analysis project Ga0210409, IMG submission 161649) | Forest soil microbial communities from Barre Woods Harvard Forest LTER site, Petersham, Massachusetts, United States - Inc-BW-H-17-M | ecosystem: Environmental > Terrestrial > Soil >...
CTTGAGGATTTCGGTGGACTCCACGACGGCATCGTGGATACGCTGAGCCTTCCAGTACATTTCCGCCAAACGCTCGCCGATGATGGCCGATTGGGGATCGAGAGCGTACGCCTTTTTGTAGGCTTCGATGGCCCGGGTGGCGTATTCGTGCTGGCTGGTCTGTTCAAACTGAAGTTCGTATAAATGCCCGAGAGTGAAATTGTAGTAGGCGTCGGCACGGGCAGAGCTTTTCTCCTGAGGAGCAGGATCCTGGCCAGCGAAGGAGGAGGATTGCGCAGTCGCGGGGAGGCTGGTGACGGCCGCGGCCAGAAGAATCGGGAGAAAACGGGTCAAGGTCATATAGAGTCCGGAAACATTGAGTATCCCATGCAGGAGAAACGCGGTCAAAAGCGAAAAGGCGGGCGTTTCGAAAAACCACAGGGTGCCATAGATTGAGATGCGTCGGGAAGCGCGTAGGTTTCTGAGGGATTGCACTGATTCCATATTTCTGCAATAATCGAAATATGAAACGAGTGGACCCTCTCGTCGTAACTCGTTGCGCCGACCGTTTTGCGGCGCTGGGTGCCGAACCGCGCCTGCAGATTGTGCGCGCGCTGCTTTCCGCGCACCCGACCGGGATGGTGGCGGGAGAGATTCAGGAAGAATTGGGCATTCCGGCCTCGACGCTGTCGCACCATCTGGAGAAGATGCGCCAAGTTGGCTTGGTGAGCGTGCGGCGGGCGGGAACTTTTTTGTGGTACACCGCGAATACCGACGCGCTGAAAGAAATTCTTGGATTCCTGTACGACGAATGCTGTACGCGCAGCCATGCGGTGCCTTCGGAATCCATTGTGCAGATTTCAAAATAAGGAGCCGCGATGAGCGACGCAAATACACAAGACATCGTGAAGGCAAAGTACGGAGCGGCAGCAAAACGTGTGGCGGAAGGGGGCACCGCTTGCTGTGGGAGCGGTGCGGAGTTGAGCGGATGCGACCCGATCACGCGCGACCTTTACGATGCGTCGCAAACGGCGGCTCTGCCTGCGGACGCGGTGAGTGCGTCGCTGGGATGCGGGAATCCGACGGCGCTGGCCAAACTGCAGCCTGGCGAAGTGGTTCTGGATCTTGGTTCAGGGGGTGGCATTGATGTGCTTTTGTCCGCGAAACGCGTGGGACCAGCAGGAAAAGCATATGGCCTGGACATGACCGACGAGATGCTGACACTGGCGCGAGCCAACCAGAAAAAGGCCGGAATCGAAAATGTGGAATTCCTGCGTGGGACGATTGAACACATACCGCTGCCGAATGACACCGTGGACGTAATCATTTCGAATTGCGTGATCAATCTTTCTGGCGATAAGGATCAGGTGCTGCGAGAGGCCTTTCGCGTATTGAAGCCTGGCGGGCGGTTGGCAGTCTCGGATGTAGTCGTGCACGGAGAAGTCCCAGTGAATGTGCGGAAGAGCATGGAATTGTGGGTGGGATGCATTGCGGGAGCTTTGGAAGAGAACGAGTACCGGGAGAAGTTGAGCGCGGCGGGATTTGAATCAGTGGAAGTAGAGCCGACGCGAATTTATCAGGTGGAAGAGGCGCGCGAATTTCTGGTGGCGGCGGGATTGGATGCCGAAGTCGTGGGGCCACAGATCAAAGATAAGTTCATGAGCGCGTTTATTCGCGCAACGAAACCGGCGGCGCATTTATGCTGTGGTCCGACATGCTGCAAATAGAGCGTGCCAGATATGCGCGGGAAATCGTCGCGGAGTTGCTGGGCACGGCATTTCTGCTGGCTGGCGTCGTCGGCTCCGGAATCATGGCGGAACGTCTGGCGCAGGGTAATGTAGCGATTGCACTTCTGGCGAATGCGCTGGCAACGGGTGCACTGCTGGTCGCGCTTATTCTGACCTTCGGGTCGATTTCAGGAGCACATCTCAATCCGCTGGTGTCGCTTCTCGAGGCGGTTTTGGGCAGATTTCGTTGGGCAAAAGTGCCCGGCTATTTGGTTGCGCAGATCATCGGTGGACTACTGGGAGTCGTGGCCGCACATATGATGTTTAGCCTGCCACTGATCACGTTTTCGCGACATGCGCGCACCGGCGGCGGCCAGTGGACCGGAGAATTTATCGCCAGCCTCGGGCTGTTGCTGATCATTGTGAAGTGTGCCGAGAAGAAGCCCGACGCGGTTCCCTATGCAGTGGGAGCCTATATCACCAGCGCGTATTGGTTTACATCGTCGACGTCCTTCGCGAATCCGGCAGTGACCATCGCGCGGTGCGTAACGGGTACATTTGCCGGCATCCGGCCCAGGGACGTATCGGGATTTATTCTTGCGCAACTGGCTGGTGGTGCGGCGGCAATTCTCCTGCTGTTCTGGTTTCAACAGAGGCCCTCGCGGCGCGAGGCGACGGACAGTGTGTGATGGATGAGAAAAGAAAAGTTCTAATTCTTTGCACCGGGAATTCCGCGCGTAGCCAGATGGGCGAAGGATTGCTGCGGAATATGACCGGCGATGGCTGGAAAGTTGAGAGCGCCGGAACAAAACCCGTGGGACTCAATCCGCTCGCGGTCGAGGCCATGAAGGAAGTAGGGATCGATATTTCGCAACAGCGTTCGAAACCCGTCTCGGAGTTCGATGGCAAGAAATTTGATTTCGTGATTACCGTGTGTGACAGCGCTGCGGAAAGTTGCCCGGTGTTTCCCAACGCTCCGCAACGAATACATTGGAGCTTGCCGGATCCTGCTGCCATGCAGGGGACGCACGAAGAAAAGTTAGCCGCGTTTCGCATGGTGCGGGAACGCTTGCGAAAACGTTTGGCCGAGTGGCTGGCACAAATTTCCTCGGCATCACAAGGCAACTGAAGCGTTCTACCGTGGATTTCTCACAAGCTTTCATTTTCGTTTTCATCAGAATCAAAAACCGCATGTCATCCTGAGGGACGCGCGCTTCGCGGCCCGAAGAATCTCAGCTGACAGCATCTGCTTGATTTCTAAGCTGAGATTCTTCGCTCATCCTCTATTGGATGGGCTCGGATGACAGCCCGCCGTGCGCGGATCGGATGCAACAAACTGAGCCCCCACAAAGAGACACGGAAGACCTCAGTGCAGGAAGTGCCGCATGCTGGTGAAGACCATGGCCAGGCCGAGACGGTCGGCGGCGGCGATGACGTCGGGGTCTTTCACGGAGCCGCCTGGTTGAATGATTGAGGTGGCGCCTGCTTTTGCGGCTTCTTCGACGCCATCCGGGAACGGGAAAAAGGCGTCGGACGCAACCGCGCTTCCCTGCAACGGATTCTGCGCTTTGGCGACGGCAAGTTTCACGGAGTCCACACGGCTCATCTGGCCCGCGCCAACTCCTAAAGTCGCGCCGTCTTTAGCGAACACGATAGCGTTCGATTTAACGTGCTTGCAAACAATCCAGGCAAACTTCAGATCTTCCAGTTCAACAGCGGTGGGAGCGCGCTTGGTAACCACGCGCAATTCTCTGCCCTGCAGCGTGCCAAGATCCGGTTGCTGCAACAACACGCCGCCAAGGATGCGCTTGAACTGCAATTCCTTGTCGGAATCGAGGCCGTCCTGCGGAAGCTGCAGGAGCCGCAGATTTTTCTTGGCAGCAAAAATTTCCTGGGCGCGGTCGGCGAAACCCGGTGCAACGATGCATTCCACGAAAAGCTTGACCACTTCCTCCGCGGTTACGCCGTCGACGATGTGGTTGAAGGCGAGGACTCCACCGAACGCGGAAACGGGGTCAGAGGCCAAGGCTTTGGTGTACGCATCGTGAAGCGAACGCTGCTCCGCGGCGCCGCAAGGATTGTTGTGCTTGATGATGACCGCTGCAGGGCGCTGAAATTCTGCAACCAGGCTGCGCGCGGCTTCCAGGTCCACGTAATTGTTAAAGGAGAGTTCCTTGCCCTGCAACTGCTTCGCGGCGGCCAAGCCCGTGGCAGGATGCCCTCCAGGAACGTACAACGCGGCGGCTTGATGCGGATTTTCACCGTAGCGAAGTTCCTGCTTGCGGCGCAACGCGACATGCACACGCTCGGGAAGCAATACTTTCGGTTGAATCTCCAGACGGTCGCCCGCGGCTGCGAGCCGTTCAAGATTCATGGTGATCAAGCCATCGTAGCGGGAAGTGACAGCAAAAACTTTGCGAGCGAGTTCCAAGCGAAGGGCGAGCGAAGTGTCTCCGGCGGATTCGAGTTCCGCGGCCACCCGGGAATAGTCGGCGGGGTCGGCGATGACCGTGACGCTTTCGAAATTCTTGGCAGCGGAGCGCAACATGGTGGGCCCGCCGATATCGATGTTTTCGATAAGCTCCTCTGGGGGCAGGTAGGCCTTGTTGGCAGTGGCTTCGAATGGATAAAGATTGACGACTACCAGATCAATGGGAGCGATGCCGTGTTCGGTGGCCTGCTTTTGATCTTCGGGGAGATTGCGGCGGAACAACAAGCCGCCGTGGATTTTCGGATGTAGCGTTTTGACGCGGCCACCGAGCATTTCCGGCCAGCCAGTGAACTCCGACACATCTTTCACGGGAATATTTTTTTCGCGCAGCAGTTTCGCGGTGCCGCCCGTGGAAAGGATTTCGATTTTGAGCTTGGCGAGGCGGCCGGCGAAGTCCTCGATTCCATTTTTGTCGAATACGCTGAGTAGCGCGCGCTGCACTCCCATTTCGCCTCCCGTGCGGTGGTAGAACGTAATAGTTTACGTGCAGGAGGGAAATTTCGGAAACACTGCCTGTGGGAATCTGGAAACGCGAGTCAGGATTTTACGAGGGCTTTCAGTTTAACCTGGCCGTCGACAACGTCGACAACGTATTCCACGTCGCGGCAATTTTTCTGGATCTGCAGATCTTTTGTTTTCTTGCGCACAAACTCGTTGAAGCCGGCACGCGTAAGCTTGGAAGTTTCTTCGCCGGTTCTCTGCTTGGCTTGCAGAAACGCGTCGTAGAGCTTGTCGACTTTCTCGCCTTCTTTTTCGGGTTCGGAACAGATCATGCTGAATGGATGGTGATCTGCCAGAGAAGTGGCCGCCGCCACGGACTTGGCCGTTTCGGCAGCTTGCGACACGGCAAGAGGAGTCGGAGTCTTGGAACGTTCGGCCTCGATGGCCTTGGCTGCCGCGCCAAAGTGCCGTTGCACTTTGCCTTCTTCGCGCTGCGCAGTGCGCTTGCGGAAAACGTCCTTGTACTTGGCGTAGGTCTGGGAAAGGTTGCTGAAACGGAAGCGTTGATTGAATTTCAAATCGCCGCCGCGTTCGGCATAACGACGAATAATCAGGTCGATGCGCCATTCAATTTCGGTGGGAGGACGCTTGCGGCCTCCGCCGAAGAACATTTCGTACTCGATTTTTAGCTGGCGAATGTCCTTTTCCAGTTGTGCCAGTTCTTCGTCAATGGTGGGCATGGCGGGATTGTCCTTGCGCCCCTCCATCGTAGGAGGGGGAATTGTTTGGCGTCAATGGCGCCGATAGGCTTGCGCAGCGCATGGAATACCGTCCTTCCGGACAGCGCGGGCAGTCGGGAAAAGGCGGCAATTGCGGGGTGATTGGGGGCTGTGCTCCAATGGCGGCATGACCATGCGCGCGAAAAGTGAGCTTTCCACCGCGCAAGCGGTTTGGTTGAGGAAATTGCCGTCGGTGGATGAATTGTTGTCGCTGCCGGAAATCGCCGCCTTGTGCAAAGAAGTAGAGCGTGGACACGTGGTGGAGGCAGCGCGGCGGGTGCTGGAGCAAACGCGGCGCGAAATAACTGCGGGAAATTCGGCAGGAGAAACCGCCGAGGATACCGGAGAGCTGGCGAAACACGTGACAGAGGAAGTGCACAGCTATTTGCAGGGCTCGCTGCGAGAAGTCATCAACGCATCCGGAGTGATTCTGCACACCAACTTAGGCCGCGCTCCGCTTTCGACAGAAGGAGCGGACGAAATTCGCCGTGCCAGCACGTGTTATTCGAACCTGGAATACGACATGGAGACGGGAACACGCGGAAAGCGCGATGTGCATACCGCGAGGCTGATCGAGCGGCTGACCGGAGCGGAAGCAGCGATAGTAGTGAACAATTGCGCGGCGGCGGTGCTGGTCACCCTGGCGGCGTTGGCACGCGGCGGCGAAGTGATCGTTTCGCGGGGCGAATTGATCGAGATTGGAGACGGCTTCCGCATCCCGGAAATCATGGAGCAGAGCGGTGCGTTATTGCGCGAAGTGGGGACGACAAACCGCACCAGGATCGCGGACTATGAGAATGCGATTGGCGAAAATACTCGACTGCTGCTGCGCGTGCACCCTTCTAATTTTCAGGTGACCGGTTTTACGGAGAAGCCGGAGGTTGGGGAGCTGATCGCGCTCGGGGAACGCCGCGGGATTCCGGTGGTGGAAGATCTTGGATCGGGCTGCCTGATCGATCTTTCCAGCGTGGGCATCAACGAACCGACGGCCGGGCAAAGCGTCGAAGCAGGATTTTCGCTGGTGCTCTTCAGCGGAGACAAATTGCTGGGCGGTCCGCAGGCTGGAATTATCGCTGGAAAGAAAGAATTGGTGGCAAAGGTTCGACGGCACCCGTTGTTTCGCGCTCTGCGCGTGGACAAACTCACGATTGCTGCGATGGAAGCGACCTTGCGCGCATACTATCGCGGTTCGTGGGCCGAAATCCCGGCGCTAAGAATGATTCGTATGACCGCGGGGGAAATTGCGGAACGCAGTGAGAGATTGCGGAGGGCTGTGCAGGACGCGGTAGCCGCGGCGGATGCGGAGATCGAACTGGCGGACAGCACTTCCCTCGTAGGAGGCGGTTCGACACCCGCGCAATCACTGCCCACGAAGGTGTTGCGCGTAGCGAGCGCCCGGCACTCTGCGGCGCAACTGGAAAAACGATTGCGCCGGCCAAAGAAGGGCGTTCCGGTGATCGTGCGCATAGAGGAAGACCGCCTGGTAATTGATTTGCGTACAGTGTTTTCCGAGCAGGAAAAGTTGCTCGAAGATGCGCTCGTTGCCGCCCTGCTGTGACTATTCATTGCTGTAGAGAGGAATCGCGAATCCTGTGCTGGCATTTGTTGTTTCCCGTGGCAAATTGAAGACGGTGCGGAAACCATTGCCGCGGTTGCGCAAGGGGTGGGCGATGGTGTGCGTGCGCATGGCGGGAATCTGCAACACCGACGTGGAGATTTTGCGCGGGTACCACAATTTTCGCGGCACGCCCGGGCACGAATTCGTCGGCGAGGTGGCGGAAGTCGCGGGCGTTTCCGCGGCGCTGAAGCGGCGCTGGTTGGGAAAGCGCGTTGCGGGCGAGATCAACGTGCCCTGCTCTGCGTATGGTTACAAACCGGTTTGTGCGTTTTGCCGGCGCGGCATTAAGACGCACTGCGAGCGGCGAACCGTGCTGGGCATTGTGGCGCACGATGGCGCATTCGCGGAGTATCTGACGCTGCCGCTGGAAAACTTGCATCTGGTTCCCGATACGATCAGCGATGAGAAGGCGCTGTTCATCGAGCCACTGGCGGCGGCTTGCCAAATCCTGGAACAGATCGACATTGGGAGATACGCCGCAGCCGCTGTGTTGGGTGATGGCAAACTGGCGCAACTGATCGCACGAGTATTAAAAGCGGCAGGCGTGGATGTAGTGATGTACGGAAAGCATCCGAGCAAGCTGGCGCTGGCGAAGAAAGCCGGGATAAGAACGCAGAGAGTGCGTGGCGATGCGAACGATCTGAAGCGTGTGAGGGGAAAATTCCGTTTGGTGGTCGAAGCAACCGGTTCACCGACGGGCTTGCAGTTGGCACAGGAAATGACCGAGCCACGAGGTACGCTGCTGCTGAAGTCCACCTTTCATGGTGCGGCGCCGGTGGAGACGTGGCCGATCGTGGTGAAGGAAATCACGGTGGTGGGTTCGCGCTGCGGCCCATTCGACAAAGCGATCGCGCTGCTGCAAAGCGGTAGAGTCGATCCGAAGCCGTTAATTTCGCGGGAGTTCCCACTGCGTAGCGCCAATCAAGCTATTGCGCATGCTCAGAAGCGCGGCGTGATGAAGGTTGTTTTGCGGAACGATCAGCCGGGCGACCAAGGATTAGTCAAACTCTACAGGCGATTGATACACGAGGCAACGCAGGCCGCGCCGAAACCGTTATCGATATTGACGACCGTCACATTCGAGGCGCAGGAATTCAGCATACCAAGCAACGCAGCCACTCCGCCAAAGCTGGCGCCGTAACCCGTGCCGGTCGGCACCGCGATCACCGGCACTCCAACCAACCCTCCCACTACACTCGGCAGCGCGCCTTCCATTCCAGCGACGCAGATGATCACGCGGGCTTCGGTAAGCCGCAGACGATGATCCAGCAGACGGTGAATTCCCGCGACGCCCACGTCGTAAAGATGTTCCACTCGATTGCCCATCAACCGCGCGGTGAGTAGCGCTTCTTCCGCCACGGGGATGTCGCTGGTACCCGCCGAAACGACGAGAATGGTACCCTTCCCGGTGATCTCGGCGGAGCGTTCGATACTGATCACACCGGAAAGCGGATGAAAACTGGCTGCACGGCTAACGCGTTTAACGGCGCCGAAGATTTTCTTGTCGGCGCGGGTGATCAGCACGTTGTGGCGCGAGTCTTTCTTGCTCAGCATGGCGCGCGCGATTTCCGCTACCTGCACCGGGGTCTTGCCTTTTCCGAAAATCACCTCGGCGTAGCCTTGCCGAAGCGCCCGGTGATGATCCACCTTAGCGAAACCAATGTCTTCGAAGGGTAGATGCTTCAACCGCTCGACGGCGGCTTCGGGCGAGAGCTTCCGCGCGGCCACGGATTCCAGAAGCTTCAGAATATCCTCAGAGTTCATCGTGTTTGACCGGTTTGAAGTCTAACATCCGCGGTGAGTACGTCTAAGCCTTGACTTGCCCAACACCCGCTGCGAGACTGGATTTATCCGCGAAAAACCATGCCTTCCACCAAAGCACACATTGTAACCGTAGGTGTTACCGGCGCCAGTGGAGCGATTTTTGCGCAAAAAATATTGGCGTTGCTGGAAGACGATGCGCGAGTGGCGCGGGTGCATCTGGTCGCTAGTGAAACCGGGCAGCGCCTGTTTGCGGAGGAGTTGCAGATCAGCTCGGGCGATTTGAAACAATTGCCGAGCCGGCTGCTGGGGCGCGATTCCAAAAAGATTGAGACAACTCCCAACAAGGATGTGGGCGCATCCATCGCGTCGGGAAGCTATGACGTGGACAGCATGATTGTGGTGCCGTGCACCATGGGCGCTCTGGCGGCGATTGCAAATGGAATGAGCGACGACCTGGTGGGACGCGCGGCGGATGTGATGTTAAAAGAAAGCCGCAAACTGGTTTTGTGTGTGCGAGACACGCCGTTCAGCAGGATTCATCTGGAAAATATGCTGAAAGCGCAGCAAGCCGGCGCGGTGATCATGCCCATCGTGCCGGCGTTCTACCACTTGCCAAAAACGATTGATGATGTGGTCACGCAATATGTGTGCCGCGTGCTGGCGCAAGTGGGCTTGCCGCAGGAAAAAATGTATCGCTGGCAGGGAACCGCGGCAGCGAAAAAAGCGGAGGCGTAGCGGGAATGTTCGGGCGCGTTGGCACCGTGCTGGAGATGATCAAGTTCGAACACTCCGTGTTCGCGCTGCCGTTTGCGTTGACAGGAGCGCTGCTTGCAGCGCGAGCGACCGCGCATAGCTGGCCGAGCTTACGGCAAGTATTGTGGATCGTTGTAGCGATGGTCGCGGCACGCACCGCGGCGATGACCATCAACCGCATCATGGACTTGCGGTACGACAAGGAAAATCCGCGAACCAAAATGCGCGCCCTGGCAACCGGTGCGTTATCGGTGCCCTTTGCGTGGATGTTTACGTTCCTCGCTGTTTGCGTGTTCCTCGTTGCAGCCTGGGAGTTGAATCTGCTGGCGTTGGAATTGGCGCCCGTAGCGCTGACGATTTTGTTTTTCTATTCACTCACCAAACGTTTCACTTCCCTTTCGCATTTGTTCCTGGGCTTTGCGCTGGGAATTTCGCCGGCGGCGGCATGGATCGCCATCACCGGCGGTCTGGACTGGCGCATATTGATCCTCTGCGGCGCGGTAACGCTCTGGGTTGGGGGATTCGACGTTTTATACGCGTGTCAGGACGTGGACTTCGATAAGCAGGCCGGACTGTATTCGATTCCGAAACGCTTTGGCATTGCCTCAGCTTTGTTAATTGCGCGCGCAATGCACGTTGGCGTTGTGGTGCTGCTGAGTTGGCTTGCGGCGCGTTTTGGGCTTCCATGGCCGGCTTGGGCAGGAATTGCGGTTGTGGCTGCGTTGCTGGCGTACGAGCACTCACTGGTAAAGGCCAACGATTTAAGCAAGCTGAACGCTGCGTTTTTCGCGGTGAACGGCTATATTAGTATGTTGTTCCTGTTGTTCTGGGGAGCCGCGGCAGCAGTTTGGCGCGTTTGAATAGTTCAGAATGATTGAAATACAAAACACGTAGCGGTTAGTAGCCGGCCGCCATCCAAGGAATAGAGAGAATCGTGGCAGAACTTACGCTTACCGACGCAAGCTTGAAACCCATCGTCGACAAGGTGCTGGCCGGCGAACGCTTGTCCTTTGACGATGGCGTGGCGCTGTTCAAGACGCCAGATCTTCTGGCGGTCGGATGGCTGGCGAACTCTGTGCGCGAAAAACGCCACGGCGATGTGACCTATTACAACGTCAACCGGCACATCAATCCCACAAATATCTGCGTGGCGCACTGCAAGCTGTGCGCGTTTGGCCGCGACCCCAATGCACCGGGCGCTTACTCCTTTGCGCTGGAAGAAATCTACGAACGCGCGGCACAGGGCGTGCGCGAAGGCGCGACGGAATTTCATATCGTCGGCGGGCTGCACCCGGATTTGTCCTTCGACCATTTTTTGGAAATGATTCGCGGCTTGAAACAGCGCCAGCCGCACGTGCACCTGAAAGCCTTCACCATGGTGGAGGTGCACTACTTCGCGCGCATCGCCAAGCTCACCATTGAGCAGACCCTGCAAAAGATGAAAGACGCCGGTGTGGATTCCTGCCCGGGCGGCGGTGCGGAGATTTTCCATCCGCGCGTGCGAAAAATTATTTGCGACCACAAGGTCAGCGGCCAGATGTGGCTAAGCATCGCCAAAAGAGCTCATCGCATCGGTTTGCACACCAACGCCACGATGCTCTATGGCCACGTGGAAACCACCGAAGAGCGCGTCGATCACCTGGTGAAACTGCGGGAAGCGCAGGATGAGACGCACGGATTCGTCACTTTCATCCCGCTGGCGTTTCACCCGGACAACACCGCGTTGTCGCACATTCCCAAGCCCACCGGATACGACGATCTGCGTTGCATCGCGGTATCGCGCCTAATGCTGGACAATTTCGATCACATCAAGGCGTACTGGATTATGCTCTCGCCCAGCATCGCGCAAATTGCGCAACGATTCGGGGCGAACGACCTTGACGGCACTGTAGCGGAGGAAAAGATTTACCACGACGCAGGAGCGAACACCGCCCAATTGACGCCGCGCTCCGAACTCGAGCGACTCATCCGGGCAGCAGGCCGCACTCCCGTGGAAAGAGACACGCTGTATCGCCCAGTCGACCGCTCGAAACTACCGCCAATCGTTCCCACAACGCCGCCAGGCCTCGTTTCCCTAAGCCTGAACGTCTAATCGCGCCCATCTCCTTTCCCCTCGACGAAGACCAAGCCCTACAAGCTTGCGCCTATATCTGCCATTGCAAGAGCCGGTGTATCCTTCCCAAGGCTCGGCGTATCCAAGAGCCAGGCTAAAGTTTGTTCACGTTTGAGACAGGAGAAACATATGCAACGCAAAGCATCGGCGGTATGGCAAGGCGATCTTAAGTCCGGCAAAGGAAATATTTCCACGGACAGCGGCACACTGAAACAAGCGCAATATTCGTTCAGCACCCGTTTCGAAAATGGCGTGGGGACGAACCCCGAGGAACTACTGGCAGCAGCGCACGCGGGATGTTTCACCATGGCGCTTTCGGCGCAATTGG
>Ga0210409_10006653_pt1 | contig 11992 bp, 9 predicted proteins | sample IncBWH17MmetaG_FD_161649 | JGI IMG/M metagenome (GOLD analysis project Ga0210409, IMG submission 161649) | Forest soil microbial communities from Barre Woods Harvard Forest LTER site, Petersham, Massachusetts, United States - Inc-BW-H-17-M | ecosystem: Environmental > Terrestrial > Soil >...
AACAGGCGCGCCAGCCGCATGGCGGTCATGACCGATTCGCTGCCGGATTGGCAAAACAGCACGCGGTCCATGCCGGTCATCTCGCACAGCATCTGGGCGACGTCACCAGAGAGCGTCGAACGGGTACCGAGCGCCAGGCCGCTTTCTGTCTGCCGATGGATTGCGGCTTTCAGGAAAGGTGCACCGTGTCCGAACAGATTGACGCCGAAATCCATCGAAATGTCGATGTATTCGTTGCCATCGACATCCCATACGCGCGCGCCGTCGGCGCAGGTGCCGGTAATCGGGTACACCAGTTCCTTGATCGAGGGTCTGAAGCCAGCCGATGCGCGCACATCGGCAAAGCGCAGGCGGCGCTCATCGGCTAATTGCTTCGATGCCGCCGTGCGGGCGATGTAAGCCTTGGAAAACGATGCATAGTGGGCAGTTTGCAGCGGATTGACGGCGCTCTGGGGAACGGAGCTGGCCACGGCGATGGTGGCATGCGGCAGCTGTTTGACAGCGCTGGCAACTGCGTGCGGGGCGGAGGTTGCAACCGATGCCGCCAATGCGGCGGGGAAAACGCTCGCGGTTACCGGATAAACGCTTGCAGCGCTGCGCAGCGCCGCATTCTGGCTATTAATCACTTGCTGTACCAGCGCCAATTGCTGCTGGAACAAGATGTTGTAGCCGCCAGCCTCAGTCGCTGGATGCGCGTCTGCAACATGTTCCGCATGGCCGGCCATCGGCAGCAACTCGGCGGCAGGCGCAATCGCGGCCGGTTGCGGCGACAGTGGGCTGATTGGGCTGGCCTGCGCCAGGTAGACGCTCAGACGATCGATGGTATCGAGTTCATTGAGCAGTTGGCGGGCGCTGATTTTTACCCCGTATTTGGCTTGAATGCCGCGCATGGCTTCAGCCAGCATCACGGAATCGGCGCCCATTTCCACGAATGGCCGATCGGTCTGCAAATCGGCCGCCGATTCGCCCAGGGCCTTGGCGATCTGGTTCACCAGATCGGTCCGTAATTCCTGCGCATGCGTATTGGTGCCCTGGATTGTCGGCGCCGCAGTTGAATTGGTAACTTGATGCATGAATGGCTCCAGCTGTGAAGTGGTTGGCGTAGTTGCAGTGGAAGCTGCGGCAGCTGGATGGTTTGGCTGCTGCCGGTATGGCCGGTCGAATCCGGCCCAGTCGATGGCGATGCCGGCGCCATGTAGCGCCGCCACACTGTCAAGTATGGCGTGCCAGTCGTTGCCGTCGCCATCTAGTGAATTGAGCCAGGTAGCGGCAACGCTGCCGGATACGCTCTGGCCGATAGCGGACAAGCTGGCGCGCGGTCCCAGTTCCAGGAACAGGCGATGGCCGCGCGCCAGCAGGGTCTCGACACCTGTTCTGAATTGCACCGTGCTACGCGCATGCCGTGCCCAATAATTGCCGTCCGGCGCTTGTTGAAAAAAGCCGCCGCTCAGATTTGAAATGACCGGTAATGTATTGCTACGCCATTGAACCTGATTCGCCAACGCGGTGAGGCGCGCCAGCACCGGTTCCATCAGCGGTGAATGGAATGCCGCCGCAACATCCAGCATTCGCCAGCGGATGCCGCGCGCTGACAAAGCCGCCAGCGCCTGTTCGACCGCACCGGCGGCGCCGGCCAGCACGCAGCTCTCGGGGCCATTGTCGGCAGCCACAGCCAGCAATTCTGGCATGCTGGCAACCAGAGCCGAAACGATATCAAGCGGGGCCTTGATCGCCACCATCCTGGCGTTGTACGAAGTTTCTTGCATCAGCACACCGCGCGCGGCAACCAGCGACAACACTTGATCGAGGCTAGCCATGCCGGACAATGCGGCGGCGGTGTATTCGCCCAGGCTGTGGCCGATCAACGCCGTCGGCTTGACGCCCCATTCGGCCCATAGCTGCGCCAGCGACCAGCTCAGGGCCACCAGCGCCGGCTGTGCGTAGCGCGTTTCACGCAATAAGTCAGCGCCGGCTTCGGCGCTGAACAGTAACTGCGCCAGCGGCAGGTCCAGCGATGTTTTCAGTAGATCGGCACAGTACTCGATTGCATCGCGGAAGCGCGGCTGGCTGCGATACAGTTGCGTACCAGCGCCGGCAGTCAGGCCACCCTGGCCGGTAAGCACGAACACCACGCCTTGTTCGCCGGCTTGCGGCGAGACTGCAGGTTGTTCGATGAACCGTTGCAATCCACGTTGCAGCTCGCCCGGCTCGGCGGCTGTAATAGCAGTTGCTACCGTGGTTGGCGACGAAGAGAGCCGCAGCAGGGAATTGGCCGCATGACAGAAATCCGCCAGCGATTGTGGCGGCAACCCTTGAGATTGGGCCAGTACACGCTCAGCTTGCGCGGCCAAAGTGGTAACACTGTCGCCAACCAATGCATATACGTGACGAGGCCGCTCGGATTGTCTTCCCGGCATGGTGGCCTGGATGACCGGAGCCGAATCCTGTTGCAGCGCTTCGTCGGATGCGAACCAGCAGCGGCGGCGCTGCCAAGGATATACCGGCAGTTCGGCGAGTTTTCCAGCGGGCTGGAACGCTGTCCAGTCTAGTGCGTGTCCGCTGACATACAGCCGGGCGCGGATCCTCGCAGCGATATCCTCATCGGCGATGGGCGCAAGATCCAGCATGCGCAGCCGTTCCGGCAGCTGCCCTTGTACTTCTGCAGCCGCCTCGCCAAGATGCAAGATATCCCAGCGGCCATTCAGCTGTTCCGGCAAGCGGCTCGGATCCAGCTCCTGCAATACCGTGTCTATGACAATCCCGGAGCGCAGCATTTCCGACTGTACTTCATGCCCGGCGGCGTACAGGGCAAGCTTGCGTGCGCCTGCGGCTGGGCGGCGCCCTTGCAGCAAGGCAGGATGGTCTTCGCCGCAGGCGGCGGCGGCCAAGGCCGCGACGAGTGTTTCCATGCGACCTGTAACAGCTAGCCGGTAATCCATGTGATCGCGACGCAGGGATGCAGTAAAGACAATATCTGCAGTCAGTTGCGGTGAGGCGCCGGCGAGCTGCTGTCCGAGTCGTCCGGCAAGCGAGCGCAAGGCGTCGGATGAGGCGGCGGAAAGCGGCAGCAGCCAGCTTGCGCCGGCATCCAGGTGTTCAGAATGGCTTTTTTGTTCAGGTGCGCCTTCAAGAATCACATGAGCGTTAGTGCCGCCAAAGCCGAAACTGCTGACACCAATGCGGACCGGCCGCTCGGAGACGATGAACGGCAGGGTAGAAGTGGCGACCTGCAACTTGAGGCGGATGAGATCGATATCCGGATTAGACTGGCGAAAATTCAAAGAGGGTGGCAAGGCGCTTTCACGCAAGGCAACTATCCCTTTCAGCAAACCGGCAATGCCGGCCGCGGCTTCCAGGTGACCGATATTGGTTTTCACGGAGCCGACCGCCAGCGGCGCGTTGCGAGTGGCGGAAAATACTTCGCCCAAAGCCTGCGCCTCGATCGGGTCACCCAACGGCGTGCCGGTGCCATGCAGTTCGACAGCATCGATATCCTGCGGTTGCAACCCGGCGTCGGCCAGCGCGGCGCGGATTACCGCGACCTGGGCGGGTCCGCTGGGAGCCGTCAGGCCGTTGGTGCGGCCATCCTGGTTGACTGCGGTGCCGGCGATCAACGCGAGGATGCGGTCTTTGTCGATCACAGCGAGGTCTGACCGTTTGAGAATCACAATGCCGCTGCCTTCGCCTCGCACATAGCCGTCAGCGCTTTCATCGAAGGTTTTGCAGCGGCCCTCGGGCGACAGCATCCTGGCTCCGGCAAAAATCTTCATCAGGTCGGGTGCCAGCAACAAATTCACGCCGCCGACGATCGCCAGGTCGATTTCCCCTGCACGCAGAGCCTGCACTGCCAGGTGGGTGGCGGTGAGGGAAGACGAGCAGGCGGTGTCGACCGCCATGCTGGGGCCGGCCAGGTTGAGAAAATAGGAAAGCCGGTTGGCGGCGATGCTGAAGGCGTTGCCGGTGCCGGCATAGAGATCAAGGGGTTGATCCCGGTTCATTTGCAGGCGGCTATAGTCGAATGTGGAAATGCCGATATACACACCGGTGCGGCTGCCAGCAAGAGATGCGCGGCTTATTCCGGCCGACTCCAACGCTTCGACCGCCAGCTCCATGACTAGTCGCTGCTGAGGATCCATCTGGTTGGCTTCGCGCTGCGCAACGCCAAAAAATTGCGGATCGAACAATTCCGGACTGGTGATCAATCCGGCTCTTTGCACGCCGTCGACTGCGATGGCACTTCTGTCGGCAGCGATACCGTGTACGGCTTCTTGCCCATTCAGTAGCAAGGCGCGCAAAGACGGTAAATCCGCGGCGCCGGGCAGACGGCAGGCAGCGCCGATGATGGCGATACGTTCAGCGCCCTTACTTTCGGCTAATCCTGGATCGTCATCACTAACAGCGTCTGATGCGTTTAATGCTTCCCATGGGAAGTCCTCATCCTGTAGTGCCGTCGATACCCCAGTGCCGGAATTTTGCATTTTGATTTTCGCTAATGGTAAGAGTGGCGCCAATTTTTCAAACAGGGATTGCGGCCGATCGCTTTCCTCGGAAGATTTTTCCGATATTTTTAGAAAAAAATCGAGGAAATAAACTACCGAGTCTGTTTAAATTCGCTCTTATTCAGGCCTGCATTTGACCTGACTTTGAAAAACAACATAACTCGTAAAATATACAGGTAGGTCTGTCTGGCTTGATAGGGCGAGCGCTTTTCCATGTGAAAAAACAAGGTGTGATCTGGAGCCAGCATGATGAAATACGGCTGCCCCCTGTATTTTTTGACAGCCATACAACGACAAACCCATGCAGTAGAATAAAAATCAGATTGGTATGTTTAATTGGGTCAATAGAATTTGATGAAATAAATGCATCGGCTACTTGACGTTGCCGTGAGTCCGCTCTGTCGAACCAATAAGCATTTCAACAGTCAATTTCAGTTTTTAGTTAATCAGCAGTTGAATCAAGGAAGAAAATGAAATTAACGCCATACGGATTATGTGTAAGAAAGATTCGCCTGGAGCTCGGTTTGGCGCTGAAAGATATGGCCGCATCCTTATCCGTAAGCTCCGCTTATCTGAGCTCCATCGAACTCGGAGAAAAAGCACTCAGTTGCAAAGTCGGAGACCAGGCGCTCGCATTTTTAGCGCCAAAAATCAGCGCAGAACAATATGATCAATTGCAGACGGCTCTCGCTCAATCGATGAAGGCCGTTCCAGTTTCGGAATTGCAAGCTGATGAGCGCAATCTCGTAGCCATCTTTGCACGTAGAATGAGCGACGGAAACGGGGTGCCCGAAGAGGTCTTGAAATGGCTGAGATCCGGAGAGGTGAATGATGACGCCAAGTCGTAGACCAAACTGTCTATTTGGCGACTGAAGAACGGCGATACCGCAGGCGATTCGCGGGAGACACCGAGAACGTCTAACTGGCCAGCCCAGTGAATATCAGGAGCGGATCCGACCTCAATGGACTCGCTGTTGTTTTGCGTTTCAATCTGACCCGCCACATTGACATCGAATGATGACCCACTGATTGGGTTAAAAAAGATGGTCAAGCCGATGCCTGCTCGTTTGCGCGCCGAATTGCCACGCTCTTACCTCGGAAGCCATAGGAATTGCGGCAATAGACGCCGCTACTTTAATCGTGAGCGATATAAATTCAATTGCTTTACTGGTCAAAGGCTAAAAAAATGGCCCGCTTATACAAAAGCAGGCCGCGGGTACCTACGCCGAGGACTTCCCAGTTGCCAGTCTTGCCTTTACCACCGATGGTGGGCCCTGGCGGCAGGGCGGCGACCCCATCTGGAAACACTGGCCGCGCGCAGCACGATATCGCGCACTCGCTGTTCGCCCAGGTCGTTGCCTAAATCTTTATCCAGCAATTGCAGGAAATGCCAGACCCGCAAAACATCTGTCAGCTGTACTGCCAGTCGCGCGTCGGCCAGCGTGGGCTTCAGCGCCAATGCAAACAGGGTTTGCCAGATATTGCTTTGTGCCGCCAACAAGGCGGGATCGCGCAGGAATGTTGCTACCGTTTGAGCAAGGAAAAATGGGCGAGAGCGAGTAGTTCATCACGGTCGATCGCACCGGAAATGGATTCGAGTTCGGCACGCCACAGCGGGAACTTATCCAGTGGCGGCGGCAGATCGGCAAGCTGGGTTATATATTTCGCAAGCTTATAGATACCGACATGCAGCTTGTCGATTAGCGCCTTGTTGAAATTCGTTCCGCCGTAGTTGTGTGGCAAGATTTTTCGCAGCTCAGCTGCACTTGCAGCCTGGCGAGCGCGAGATCGTTGGCCAGATGCTACGTACCAACGAGCAGTTTACTTTGGCGTCGGAAGTCGGTTTGAAGGAGGCTCGGTTGGAGGACTACATCGTCCACGCCTTGGTGGACTTTGATGATATCGACTACTTCGCTCATGCTGATTTTCTCTATGACCTGGCAGGGCAACAGATGCATCATCTGCTTGATTAGCTCTCCGAAGATGAGGCCCGTAGTGTGCTGGATCGGGATCGGGATCGGGGGCTGATTGCTATGGAAAGAAACGGCGCACATTGAAGCAGATCCATGAAGACCTGAAAGAATTGGGTTTTGAGGGATCTTATGACAGGGTCGCGGCGTTCGCGAGGGTATGGCGGGCGGGTCAAACTGACCGGGTCAATTCAGCAAGCAAACGAACACATTGGTATGTCGAGAGATCTGTCCTTGTTCCTCCTTGGGGAGGTGGCCCTTGTCGCCAGTACCGCATCGGTTCGGCGGAAAAATTCATGAACACAATGATGACATTGCCAAATACATTGGCAGTTCTCAGAACATTAGCTGGAGTTAGGCAAGTACAAGACACCAGTCGACGAAACGCTACAATGGAGGTGACATTCGATGACGGATTGATCGTGACGATTTTTCAAGGGACCAATCAGGATCACTTCGATATCTGGCTTCCTGAAAATGGAGGAGGTCTGGCGGCACGCCTTCTACCGTATTTGAGTACAGCTAGCGTTATGAAAACATTGACAGATTTTACCGCGAACGCGGCTTCAAAACGGTGATAGGAGAACAGGGTGTATATTCCTAAAACGACCCGAGTAATCTGGCGTTACGTCGCCACATTATTTATGCATTCCGATCGCATGCAGAGCCTTGGCAGCCAGTTCTACACACAGAAACTCGCAGGAAGAAGTCCGTATCGGTATTTTAAAGATGGCGGATTCCGGGGCTCTACCCTGCAGGGAGCATCATGATCAGCTTATCCTTGCAAACAGCTATCGCCGATGAACTACGAAAAGCAGTATTTCGAACGGCTGGCGAGCGTCTAGTGAACTGGTGGCGATTCAGTCGGCAGTATATTCGGCCATCATCGAGAGTGCAAAACGGACCTGTTTTGATGTTAAGAAATGCTAAGTTTTTGGAGCTATCAATGATGTCCTCAATGACCTCGCGATGCCCGAAGAACTGACGCAGGTACTGTCTTATATATCGTTGAGGTATTGGGTTCCACATAGCGCACTAATCGCGGCGCCAACTTTCTACATTAACCATTTGTGCTAGCAATGGACCTCTTGCCAAACTAGTGAGCGCGACACGCCGAGAAAACCAGTCTTCATCGCTGGCGATCGGTTTTCCCATGAACTAAAAATGCATTTTTACAAATTCTAGTCTGCAAAGTCTGTCGTCGAAATCATCCCAGACAACATTATCTTTAAGACTGCTTCTGTCGTTACTGCGAACTTCGCAAGATGAAACAGCGCCACAAGGTTTTCGGCAAGAGTGATAGATTTCTGAACAGTCTCAGGATCGGCATCGGGCGCGATCACAGGCATCATGTCAAGAACAATATCCCTGACTTCTTCGATAGGGGGTAAATTCAGTTTAAGCATACAGTTCCTACAGGAAAAATCGTTTGACCCAAGGCATTCTCAGTTCGCGATTTGATCTGAGAGCGCAAGGATTGTCGACATTAAGATGCGTATATAGTAGATATATATACAGTAGATGTAAATAGAGTAGATTAATGATCTGTAGATTTATGGGCAGAAGTAAGTGATTCTGCGTTGCCATGAGTAAATCCACACTAAAGCCATCATTACGCAAAAATTTCGCAGAAAATGTGCGCAATTTTCGTACCCTATTGGGTATTTCTCAAGAACGCTTGGCAGAACTTGCCGGATTTCACCGAACTTATGTTAGTCAAGTTGAACGGTGCGTTGCAAACGTCACCATAGACAATATTGAGAAACTTGCACACGCGCTTAACGTTAAACCAGCGACATTGCTAGAGCTTCCAATAATCCAGGACTAGTTCCCCATTTCATGAATCCACGAGAGGCAGCTTCACAGGCAGCTTGCGCCATCATCGCCAATCCGGGAAGTGCACCAGCACGACGTCGAACTCATCGCACACGGGATCTGTTCATCGGCGACTATTCCCGTTGCCAACTTGATTGCTTCATCAAACCCCATGCCATCGCCTTGCATGAGCTGCCATGCCATATTATTAGTGTGATGCAGTTCAGCAGCATCATGACCGGCATCAATATCTGACTGCACCAAGTCGAACCAAAAAATGCCAGCGACTTTTCAGCCGACTTCGCGTTACGTTCTGGAGCATGCTGTTTTTCTGGTGTTCCGTGTGTTCCAGATGTTCCACAAGCCGAGAACCCGGGGGGATGCTCGCTTGCACTGGAACACCTACCATACAAGCCATTTTTCCCCGTAGTGTTCCCGGTGTTCCTAGCATTGGATTGCGGAACACCTGGCACACTTTGATTTACTTCTGTGTTCCGTATCTTTATTCCGCCAGGATCTTTATATTCATTGGCTCCGCTGGCTGTTGGAACACATGGAACACCCGGAACACCGTCATTTAATATATGTTCAGATTTTGGTTTAAACGCATTAAGCCACATGACTACGCCTCCCACATTTTGGAAGTAAAAACGTAGCATCGTGTTTTTCCCATGTCCGGCAATCGCTTGCTTTGCGCTGCCTTCCCGGCACTGTCCGGTACAAGCCATCCAGCATCAATGAGCATCTTATTGACTGTTTTCATATCAAACCCCGCACATACGTCGCGCCTGTATGCCTCGGTCAGCACAAAATATTCCTGACCTGCATCTGACGTTGTTCTGAAACCGGCGCGATTGACTGTCACCCGACCTGACGTGTCTTTGATGTCGGAGAATCGCGATTCGCCGTGCGATTCAAAAAAAGCCTTCACGCTGGAGAGAATTGCCATTCTTTCCTGATTGCCCCCGCCACCACGACTATCCAGCCACGACTTAAAACACGTGGCCGCCGCCGCGACTGCATCGCCTTGCCGCCATCCGGTAATGCCTGCGCTGGTAGCGTATTCCCCAGCAATAGCAATAATCGCGAATCTACTACACACGCGCTCGGCTTGGCCGGCAGCGTCGCTAGGCAAATGAGCTGCAACAAAGCCGCTCATGGCTTGTTTTATTGTGACAGAGAATGCTTTCAGATCACGCGTCAGATGCTCCAAGAAAGCAATGGCGGGCGTGCCGTGCCAGGCCTGCGTTGACGCCTTGATCGCATCCGACAATTTAGCGCCGCCCTCATAGCCGTGCAATTCTTCAAATAAACCATACCCGGCACCAGCATCGGCAGCAACATCGATCATACGTACTTCTTGGCCCGCCTTCGCGATCTTGCCGCCATCGCGCATGTGCTGCACCAAGCCAATCTCGCCGGAACTGACGATCATCAATCGCCATGTCTTACGCTGCTTTGTCTCGCCCGTGCGTCCGGCACGTCCCTTGCCCGTGCCGTTGCCGATCATATAGACGATGCTGCCGACTTCTTTCGGCTCCACCTCCGCCATTTCATCTAGTATCAGCGCCGCATCGTTATGTAGGGCGCACGTGCCTTCCAGCGCATTTCCGGTCGCCCGCCAGCTTTGCTTAAATGAAGGACTGCCATATACTGAAGCCGCTACCTGTTGTGCTGTACTCTTCCCGGTTGAACTGCTGCCAACAAAGTGCAGGCCGCCTGACTCCTGCCCGGCGTGACGGAGGATCATTCCCGCAAACGCTGCCGACACCGCAAGGATCAATCTGCTATTTCCCATGCAAAGCCGTGCGACGTTCTCGCGCCACTGTTCAAGCGCTCCATTTTGCACATACTGGCATGCTGTCTTGTTTTCAGACTGATACAAAACAACCTCGTTACTGTCGCCAATGGTGCGATCTGGCATGACGAATACATCGTCAAACCATCCGGTTTGCTGGACACACCGCGCCCGTTCCTTCGGCTTGCTCTCGATCAGATACTCGGACAATCTGTTTTTTGCTGACAGACTAGCACCAATCTCCAGCCCAAGGCGGGACAACTCCCGCCGCACGTCTGCACCGTCGCCGGCCAGCATTTCCATCGGGATCGCCCATTGGTGCCGCACGCCGTCCGCGTCGTTAAACTCGATGACACGCCCCCAATTTTCTGAGGCACGATCCCGAATCATCGCTTTGACACGCATCGGTGCGCACACCCGTATCGACTTACCGGGCTTTTCATCGCTGCCTTCCGACGTATAAAAAACGCCGGAATTTGCAATACTAAAGCCATAAGGCAGGCCCGTTGTGCTCTGTACCGTTTTCCGTGGGGCCTTGCTTACCTTGGTGATTTCAGTAGCACCAATCAATGCGGCGCCGCTTTTAGTATCTGGGGTAGGAACGTTCTGCGCTGCCTCAATGCAATTGCGTACGGCGTTGACACCCTCGATCAAGTGCAAGTCGTTAAAGTCGGTAGGCCGATTATCGTCGCTCTGAAACTGCGGCACTGCTAGCACACCCGATACCGCATACGCTGCCCTCGTCGCGTGATCGCGGCCGGTATTGCTCGCCTCGGTGAAACGGTCGTTGTCGGCACATATAATAATGTGCATCGCTGGGAGTTTGGCACGGATGCTCTTCGCAACCGCCTCCAGATTTCCCGCATGAAATGCAATGGTAACGGGATAGCAGGTTGCCTGATGCAGGCTAGCGCCAGTAGCAAAGCCCTCACAGATGAGCACGGTATCGATAGGTTTGCCGCCGAAGCTGTAATACCCGCCCTCGATGCGCCCACCGCTCTTAAATTTTTTCCCGCCATCAGCGTCAATGAATTGCAGGCTGATGAGCAGGCCGTCTGCGTCGCGCACAGGAACGATCAAGGTACGGCGGTCTTTGAACTCTCGCAATCCAAACGGTTTAATCCCCTTGCGCTGGCAATATGGGTTATCGTCGGTCGCGTCTCGAGCCAAATACCATATTCTCTCGCATACCTGTGCAGCCGCTGCCTGGTGTGCCAGCTTCGCTGCTGCTGCCCGCTCGTTGACCCGTTTGATGCGATCACTATACTGTTGACGTTCCATCGGGGGCAAGGAAGTAACAGACTTACTGCACCATTTTTCGGACAGATCGGTTTTCCAGTCACCAAAGGCCCCTGCAGGTAAATCGTCATCATGTAGGATGTACCAAGCCGACTGCTTGCCGCGCTTGTCGTCTGGAGAATCAAAACGGTGTATTGCACCGTCCGCCACAATGTCGACAGGATGCAGATTATATGCCGCCAGTGCATCACGAAACTGCGTTGCCGTATCGATTAACAGGACTGCACTCATTCCACAAACCCATCCGCACGATAATTTAACGGGTCAGCAAAGAAACGATGAAGTTCGCGATTTTGATAAGCGGTGCAACGCTCGGAGAATTTCACCGGCTGCGGTGCTTTACCGGCGCGAACTAACTGCCGGAATTTCTCGCGGCTGAAGGGAGAAAATGGGGCGATCTGATTCCAGCGGCTCATGCCGTCCGCAGGAAGAGTTTTGCTAGTTGCTGCTGTGGGGTTTGCCATCGTTGCCTATCCTTTGCTTTGTACCGGGCTGGATGCCGGATTGAGGCAAATGTTAAGAACTACGGCGTGAGAAAAATAGCTCGGGAACTTATGAAAACTTATCCTCCAATTAGCATGAATAGGCAGGTAAGTTAAATGAAGTATTGA
>Ga0210409_10006654_pt1 | contig 11992 bp, 9 predicted proteins | sample IncBWH17MmetaG_FD_161649 | JGI IMG/M metagenome (GOLD analysis project Ga0210409, IMG submission 161649) | Forest soil microbial communities from Barre Woods Harvard Forest LTER site, Petersham, Massachusetts, United States - Inc-BW-H-17-M | ecosystem: Environmental > Terrestrial > Soil >...
AATGGCCTCATGCCGGCTTCCAAATGGCGGGCGACATTTTCCATGACGACGATGGCATCGTCGACCACAAATCCGGTGGAGATGGTCAGAGCCATCAGCGAGAGATTGTCCAGGCTGTATCCGAATAGATACATCACCGCAAACGTACCGAGGAGCGACGCCGGGACAGCGACGGCCGGAATCAGAGTGGCCCGAGCGTTGCGCAAGAAAACAAACACCACCGCGACGACGAGAAGAATTGAAACAATCAGCGTCCTCTCAACGTCGCTGATCGAGGCACGGATCGTTGTGGTGCGATCGAGAACCATGGTGACATCGATGCCGAGCGGAATAGACGCTTCCAGATACGGGAGCTGCGCCTTTATGTTGTCAACGGTGTTGATGATGTTCGCGCCCGGCTGGCGAAAAATAATCAGCGTAACCGCGCGCTTGCCGTTCAGATATCCGGCAGCGCGAACGTTTTGCACGGAATCCGCAACATCGGCGACATCGGAGAGATGAACAGCCGCGCCGTTTTTGTAACCTACGACGAGGGGCTTGTAATCTGCCGCGAGTGAGATTTGGTCATTAGCAAGAATGTCCGCGGTCACAATGCCATTCGAGATCTGGCCCTTGGGCAAATCGGCGTTCTGAAGGCTCAGCACGGATTGCAGGTTCGAGATGGTTAGACCATAGCTCGCCAATTGCGTCGGGTTCGCGTCAACACGGACAGACGGCAACGCACCGCCTCCCGCATTGACCTGCCCCACACCCTGGACCTGCGACAACTTCTGTTCCATGACCGTTGAGGCGACGTCATAGAGCTTGCTGGGACCATATTTATCCGAGGTGAGACCCAGGATCATGATCGGGGAATCCGCAGGGTTCACCTTGCGGTAGGTCGGATTGGAAGGAAGGTTGGCTGGCAAGTACGCTCGCGCGCCGTTGATGGCGGCTTCCACATCACGCGCCGCACCGTCAATGTCGCGGCTCAAATCGAACTGAATTGTGACGGACGTGCTGCCCAAGGAACTGGCGGAAGTCATCTCCGTGACACCCGCTATATGGCCAAATTGCCGCTCCAGAGGAGTGGCGACGGACGACGCCATAATTTCGGCGCTGGCCCCGGGCAAACTCCCATTTACCGAGATGGTCGGAAAATCGACCTGCGGCAGGGGTGATACTGGCAGCACCTCGAACGCAATTCCACCGGCGATCGCCAGCCCCACCGTGAGCAAGGTGGTGGCGACTGGCCGGTGAATAAACGCTGCGGAAATATTCATGGTTGTCCGGCCGGCGCGGGCTCGCCTCCGGTTTCCGGCGTTTTCGACTTATTGCGGAAGCGCTCGGCAAGATTGTCAAAAAAGATGTAAATAACAGGCGTGGTGTATAGCGTAAGCGCTTGGCTCAGTAGCAATCCGCCAACCATCGCGATGCCCAGCGGCCTGCGTAACTCCGAACCGAAGCCAGTTCCCAACGCCAGCGGCAGGCCGGCCAGCAGCGCGGCCATTGTGGTCATCATGATGGGGCGGAAACGCAGCTGGGACGCTTCGAAAATTGCGTCCGTTGCACTCAATCCGCGATTTCGCTCCGCGTCGAGCGCGAAGTCCACGATCATAATGCCGTTCTTTTTCACGATGCCGATCAGCAGGATGATGCCGATGAGAGCAACCACGTTAAGATCCTCCCCAAAGAGAATCAACGCGAGCAACGCTCCCACGCCTGCGGATGGCAACGTGGACAGGATGGTAATCGGGTGAATAAAGCTCTCGTATAGAACGCCCAATACGATGTACACGGCAACCAAGGCAGCAAGAATCAGCAGCGGCTCATTCGACAGCGAGTTTGTAAATGATGCCGCAGTGCCTTGAAAACCAGCTTGCAGGCTGGCGGGCATGTGCATGTTTTTCTGAACTTTGTTGACTGCCGTAATGGCGCTGCCCAGCGCGGCCTTCGGCGCGAGATTGAACGAAACGGTGATCGCCGGAAATTGGCCCTGGTGAGTAATTGTGAGCGGCTCTGTCGTTTTCTCGAAATGAGAGAAAGCACTCAGCGGTACCGCGCTGCTTATGGCCGAACTGGGGGTGCCCGCCGCCCCCGCGCCCTTACTGGACGTTGCTGTTACCGAGCTTGCCGAAAGCGCGTTCGCTGGCGGAGCCAGCGTATTTGCCGATGGCGTGAACAGCGGTGATGCCGTGAGCGCATTTGACCCCGCAGAGGATGATCCGGAAGCCGCGAACGAAGCGGCTGCAGAGGTCCCTGTTGCGCCAGCTGACGCATTCGATTGGATGTAGAGATATTTCAGGATGTCGGGGTCCTGCTGGAACCGCGGTTCACTCTCGAGTACGACATGGTATTGATTCACCTGTGTGTACATGATGTTGATCAGCCGCTGGCCGAAGGCGTCATAAAGGGTGTTATCAATTGTCGTCGGTGCGATGCCAAACCGCGAAGCCGTGACACGATCGATCACCAGAGAAACGGCGAGCCCTCCGGCTTGCTGATCGGTAGCGACATCCTCCAGCTCGGGCAGCTTCTTCAGCCCGGCGACGAAACGGTTCGTCCAGTCAGTCAGCTCATTCGCATCGGGGTCTTCGAGCGCGTACTGGTATTGCGTGCGGCTCACGCGGTCGTCCACGGTAATGTTCTGCACCGGCTCCATGAACAGCTGTATTCCCTGAACCTGGTCCAATTTAGGTTTGAGCCTGCGGATCAAGTCCGAAGCGCTGATCTTGCGCTGGCTGATGGGCTTCAAATTGATGGACATCCTGCCGGTGTTTGTCGTCGTGTTCGTACCATCCGCACCGATGAACGAGGAGAGGCTTTCAACGGCGGGGTCAGCCAGAACCACCTGCGCGAGCTTTTGCTGTTCTTCGGCCATGGCTTTCGCGCTGATCGCCGGCGGTGCCTGCGAGATGCCCTGGATAACTCCGGTGTCCTGCACCGGGAAAAAGCCTTTGGGGATGACGATGTAAAGGAAAACCGTAAGGAGCAGCATTGCTACGGCAACCAGGAGCGCAATCGTCTGGTATCCCAGAACGAACTTCAATGTCCTTCCATAGAACGCTATCATCCGCTCGAATACGTGTTCTGAGGCCCGGTAGAACCGTCCTTGCTGTTCTTTCGGGGTGTGCCGCAGGATGCGCGCACTCATCATCGGCGTGAGCGTTAGAGAGACAATCGCGGAAAAAATGATCGTAACTGCGAGCGTCACCGCGAATTCCCGGAACAGGCGTCCAACCACGTCCCCCATAAATAGCAGAGGAATGAGGACGGCGATGAGCGATACAGTCAGCGAAAGGATGGTGAAGCCAATTTGTTCCGCGCCCTTGAGCGCAGCGTCCATCGGTCTTTCGCCCTGCTCGATGTATCGCGAGATGTTCTCAATCATTACGATGGCATCGTCCACGACGAAGCCAGTGGAGATGGTCAACGCCATCAGGGACAAATTGTCCAGGCTGTATCCGAGGATGTACATCACCGCCAGAGTCCCGACTAGCGATAGCGGCACGGCCACGCTGGGGATAATGGTGGCGTAGAGGCTCCGCAAGAACAGGAAGATAACGATCACGACGAGGATGACCGTAAGCATCAGCTCAAACTCAACATCGGAAACCGACGCTTCAATGGCGGTAGTGAGGTCGGTGAGTGTGGTCACCTGGATGCCGGCGGGCAGGTTAACCTCAAGCTGCGGCAATAATTTCTTGATGCTCTTCACGACGCTGATGGTGTTGGCGCCAGGCTGGCGCTGCACATTCAGGATCACCGCGGGGGTCTGATTCATCCACGCCGCCTGAATATTATTCTCGACCCCGTCGACGATCTTCGCCACTTCGGTCAACATCACCGGCGCGCCATTGCGGTACGCAACGACAACGCTCCTATAGTCATCGCTGCTGACAAGTTGATCGTTAGCATCGATCTGGTAATCTTGGCGCGGCCCGTCGAAGTTTCCTTTCGCGGCGTTTACGCTGGCCTCAGTCAACGCGCTGCGCAGGTCTTCCAGATTAATGCCGTAGGACGACAACTGGTGTGGGTTGGCTTGAATCCGCACGGCGGGCTTCTGCCCCCCACTGATGGTCACCAAGCCAACTCCGTTGAGCTGTGATATTTTGGGCGCGAGGCGGGTGTCCACCAGATCCTCAACCTGCGAAAGCGGAATGGAGCTGGACGTGATCGCCAGCGTGAGGACAGGGGCGTCGGCCGGATTTGTCTTGCTATAAATGGGTGGCGCGGGCAGGTTGGACGGCAACAGGCTCTGCGCGGCGTTAATGGCAGACTGCACTTCTTCTTCAGCGACGTCGATATCCAGACTTAGATTGAACTGCAGCACCACGACCGATGTACCACCCGAGCTGGTGGAAGTCATTTGGCTTAAGCCCTGTAATTCGCCAAACTGACGCTCCAGTGGGGCCGTAACCGTCGTTGCCATTACATCGGGGCTGGCCCCTGGATAAAAAGTCAGGACCTGAATTGTGGGATAGTCCACTTCCGGCAAGGCAGATACCGGCAACTGTGTGTAACCAACAACTCCGACGAGGAAGATCGCGGCCATCAGCAAGGAGGTAGCCACCGGCCGCAGAATAAATGGGCGGGACGGACTCAACGTGCGTTGCTCCTGCTCGCGTCGGCTGCGGCGGGCTTGCTCGAATCGACGACCTTGACGTTATCTTGCAACTTGTCGAAACCGCTGTTGGCGACCACATCGCCAGGATTGATTCCTTCCACTTGCGTCATTCCCGAGTCCGTCACCCCTGCCTTTACCGTACGCAGGTGTGCGAAGTTGTCTTGAATCACGTAGACGAACGACGACGTGCCGTTTTGTTGAATAGCCGACGATGGAATCAGCGTCACCCCTTGCAACGTGTTGACAAGCAGGCGCGTATTTACGAACTCATTCGGAAAGAGCGCGAGATTTTTGTTGTCAAACTGCGACCGACCCTTTACCGTGCCGGTTGTCGTGTCGATCTGATTGTCCACCGCAATCAGCTCCCCGCTGGCGAGCTTCTGCTGGCCGGTCCGATCAAAAACATCTACCGTGAGATTGGCCTTCTGGCGGAGCCGAGTAACGACCGGGGCCAGACTGTCTTCCGCAATCGTGAAAATTACCGTTATCGGTTGCAACTGAGTGATGACCGCGAGAGTCTGGGTTCCGCTCGACTGCACCACGTTGCCTGGGTCCACCAGCCTTAGACCCACCAGACCGCTAATCGGGGCGGTGATATGGCAGTAATCGACCTGAACTTGATCAAATTGCACTACGCCCATGTCGTTCTTGACGGTGCCTTGTACTTGCAGCACGAGTTTTTCCTGGTCCGCTTCGATTTGCTCCGCGATGGCATTCCGCGCCAACGCGTCCTTGTAGCGTTTAAGGTCGAGTTGTGCCTGCGCGAGCACGTTTTCATCTCTTTCGAGTGCGCCCTGTGCTTGCAGGAGATTTGCGAGGTAGGGGCGTGCGTCCACGTCAATCAGCGGGTCGCCTTTGCTTAAGATCTGGCCTTCCTTAAACGAAACTGTCATGACCAGACCATTCACCTGGCTCGTAATGGAATCCGTGAACACCGGCGTGACTGTACCAATGGAATCCAAATAAACTCCGATGTTGCCTTTCTGGGCAATCGCGGTGGTGATTGTGACCCCCGCAGCAGCGGCTTGACGCGCGGCAGCCGCCGCTGCCTCTTTGGCCTCATGACGCCGCCAAATCATGATCGCGCCGACAATGATCAGGACTACGGCGATGGCGATGATCCACCCAATCCATCGATGCCGTTTGCGAGCGGAGTCGTCCGCGGGAGAGGCTAGGTTCTCAGCAGAGTTCGATTGGTTGGGCATGGATGCGGAAGATGGTTCCGTTCCTTCCTTGAGATGTATTCAGCGACGCGGTGGGTACAATCGGCTGGGGTAGACCCAAAAGGTCGCATTTTGGGTGACTATTGCGCCGACCCACCTCAGAACGGGGTTCAGCTAGCGTAAATAGCCGATAGGAGATCCAGTGACGATTCGCCATCGTGGTCCGCGTCTCGATCGTCCCCTTCGCCCGCGAACTGATTCGGTCGACCGCGTCGAGCTTACTTCGTTGTTCTAATTTGATAGGACCCATCCGCCGCTGCCGGAAGGCAAGAGACTAGCACCCGTGCCAGCAATAACACTATAGGGTAGCTACTGTAAGCTGGGCTCGCTCTCATGTGCTTATCGGAACGTGCGCGCGAGCGCCACAAAATGCTGCCGTTCGCGCCAGCCACACTGCGAACTCGTTGCACGATTCGGGCCAGAGACTCGGCCCGGCGAAATCCATCGGACACACATTTGCGTGTAGGTGTATTATTTTGGGTCAATGGGTAGTGAACGCAAAGATCTGAATCGTCCGGTGACGTACTGGATCGGAGAAGGAGCTGGCTGGCTCCTCCGGCACGTGGTTACCGGGCTTGCGGCTACGGGCCTTACGCCGAACACCTTCACGTTTTTGGCGCTGGGAGTAAACTCCTGTGCCGCCGCCTTTTTCGCAATGGGACAGTTTCGGTGGGCGGCGGCGGCTCTATTCCTGGCGGCGTTTCTCGATATGGCCGACGGTCAGGTGGCCCGGCGTGTCGGGCAGGTAACCGCCTTCGGCGCGTTCCTGGATTCGACGCTGGACCGCTATTCCGACCTCGGACTGTATATGGGTCTCGTCGTCTACTACACCTTGATTGGCCAGGCCTTTTATATGGTGCTGGCAGCCGTGGCGATGGCCAGTTCCTTCATGGTCAGCTACTCTCGCGCCCGGGCAGAATCTTTGATCCCATCCTGCAAGGTAGGTTTCATGGAGCGGCCGGAGCGGCTCGTGCTGTTGATTCTAGGCGGTGCGTTCAATCACATGGCGCCGGCACTTTGGGTCATCGCGGCGATCTCGACAATCACGGTGATTCACCGCGTCGCATACACTTGGCAGGAGTTGCGCGCCGGGCGGTCCTTGCCCGAAGCCAGCGCCATACAGACGATTTAAGTCTTCTCGGGAGCGTTCAGCGAGTCTTCCACGGGCGCCGCGACTATTTCCTGCACCTGTTTCCGCAGCGCATCCAAATCCCCGCGCGCGATTTTCGACGTGTCAATCGTATCGTGCAAGTAGACGGTGATTTTCCCGGGATGCAACATCCAGTTGCCAGTCTGAAAAAATTGGTATGAGCCAACGATGCTCATGGGCACAATCGGCAGGCCGAATTTCTGTGCGAGATTGAATGCCCCTTTTTTAAATTCATGGACGTGACCGTCGCGGGTACGCGCGGCTTCCGCGAAGGCAATCAGACTGGTGCCGGAGTCGAGCGCCGCTTTGGCGCGCTCGGTCATGATTGCGAGACTCTCGCGCGTAGGCGCGTCAGGCACGGCGACATTTCCAAACCAGCCCATCATCCAGCCATAGATTGGCACCTTGAAGTGCGACTCGAGTTCAAATCCGCGAACGAACTGCGGAATTGCAGAATAGATGACGAACGGATCAAAAATATTTACGTGGTTGCAGATGAATATGCTCGTGCGATGGGGATCAAACCCGGGAGCTCTACGGACCTCGAACTTCACCCCGGTGAGACGCACGATGTTGCGGAAGAATCCCCGATTGATCCAGTCGTATTTATGCCGGTCCACGCAGAGTCCGAAGAGCACCGCTGCGGTGCCCAGCACTCCGAAATGAATTCCGCTCACGGCCCATAGGACTATAGACCGAACGGTAAGCCAAGCTTTCTTCATACGATGACTTCCAGCGCGGACGGCAGAATCTCGATCGAGCGGCAATCCAGATGTAGAACTTCGCCATCCACGATGACGTTGACGGGTCCGCCAAGATCGAGATCGACCCGCTCGACCGCCGCGCGCGAGGCCAAGGAATGATGAATGTGTGAGCCGGTGAAAAGTCGTGGAAAGTTCCAGAGCAGGCGCACGCGGCCGAGCGGCGACCATCGCACGTACTCGATTTTTCCGTCGGAAGATTCGGCATCTGGAGCGATCATCATGTTTCCGCCGGTGAATTTGCTGTTGCCGAAGGCGAGAAACAGGCATGGCCGCCGGTCCCAGTCATTCGCGCCTTCCAGGCGGTGCGGAAACGCTTGGTGTTCGAGCTGCGCGAGCTTTGCCAACACGCCCAGAATGTAGCCTCTGGCGCCCCAGTGCTTGAATCTCCGATTAGCCTCCTCGCCTGCCTCGGCTGGAAATCCCAAATTCAGCATGTTGATGAAATAAATTTCGCCTCTCGCGTGCCGCACTCGAATCACGTCGCAAGGGCGCCGGCGGTTGTGACGGAGTGCTTCGATGGTGTGTTCGACTCCATGCGTTGTGAAATCTCGCAGGAATGAATTGCCCGTGCCGAGCGGCAGAAATCCAAGCGCGGGCCGGCCGTGGGTTGCGGCGTCGGGAAAAAGCCCGTTCACGATTTCGTACGATGTGCCGTCGCCACCGACGGCAAGAAAATTCCGGAACCCCTGCGCATAGGCGTTGCGAGCGAGCTCCGTCGCCTCGCCTGGTCGGGTCGTTTCTGCGACCTCAAGATTGAGACCCGCTTGCCGCACACGATCCAAGGCGGCGGGAGCCAGCTTCCCGCTGCGTCCGCCGCCGGCCGCGGGATTTACGATGGCGAAGAACGACGCACTCACCGCCATAGGTCCATCGCGGAACAGTGCCGGGCGGATTTCACAGCGGCGTCACCGCCTCGCGGCCCACGGTTTTGCGTATCTGCTGAGCGAGCTCAGTGCGCTTGATTTTCAGCGATGCGGTCCTCGGAAACTCGGCGTGCCAGACGAGATAGCCGCTGACGCGCTTGTAATTCAGCAGTCGTTGATTGCGCTTGGCGAGATTCGTTACGAATGCTTCCCCATCCGGAGTTCCGGTCTCCGGACGCACCACAATCACCAGTTGCTCGCCGACCATCGCGCGCGCAGGCCAGAGATAGTTCGCCGCAAAGACGCAGAATTCTTTCGCCGCGATTCCTTCGAATGCCGTTTCGACGTCCTCGGGATAGATATTTTTTCCTTCCTCGGTCACGATCATGTTTTTCTTGCGGCCGAAGAGTTGCAGATGGCCGCGCTCGTCCAGGCGGCCGAGGTCGCCGGTCATCAGCCAGCCGTCCACAATCGTTTCGGCCGTCATTTCGGGATCGTCGAGGTAGTGCGACATCACCGTTTTGCTGCGGACGATCACTTCGCCAATTCCTTCCGCATCAGGTTTCACAATCTTCACTTCCATGCCAGGCAACGGCTTGCCGACGGTGTCTGCCCGGAACGGCTTGAAATCGTTCACGGTGATCACTGTCCCGGCCTCTGTGCACCCGTAACCGTTGCCGACGAGAATGCCGAGGTCGTAGAAGAATTGCAGCGTCGAAGGCTCGGTGAATGCTCCGCCGACGAAAAGAGCGCGCAGCTCGCCCCCAAATGCATCGTGAACCTGCGGCAATAGACTCCGGCTGACTGTTCGATTCGGCCTGCTGCGGGTGAGCGCTCGATTCACGCCGATGAGTGCATCGAGAATTCTGCGGCGGCCTCTCGGCAATTCCGCGAATCGCTGGCGCAGTCCGGCCTCCAAATTCTTGAGCACCGTCGGGACCAGGCTCATATACGTAATCTTGTATTTCGTAAACGCTTCGCGAACATATTCCGGTCGCAGTGTGCGCAGATGCACCACCGCGGCTCCGCAAACAAACGGTCCAATGAATCCGACCATGAAGTCTATCGCGTGGTTTGTCGGCAAAATACTCAGATATGTTACGCCCGGCCAGAAAGGATACAGCTTCGTCAGCGCGATGCACTGTTCGATGTAGTTCTCGTGCGTCAGCACGCAGCCTTTCGGACGACCACCAGTGCCCGACGAGTAGACGACGCAGGCGGAGTCCTGCCGCGATCGCATCACAAACACAGGTTCGCCGCCGCCGCGAAATTCCTCCCAGCGTTGCGCCCCCGCGAGGTCGGCGCCAGCCGGAGCTTCGGTGACTACCACCGCGCGCGTAGCCAGCGCTTTGAAATTCGTCGCCTGAGTGATGGCCTTCCATGTGTGGTACTCGACGACCAGAAACTCCGTCTTGGAGTGCACCAGCAGCTGAATCTGCTCTTCGGGAGTGAGCTTGTAATCGAGCGGAACCAACACGCCGCCGCCATAGAGAATCGCGCAAGCGGAAATCAGCCATTTCGACTGATTGGTCATGATGATCGCTGCCCGCGTGCCACTTCGCAGGCCTGCGTCTTGCAATGCGCGCGCCAGCGGCAGCGCCGCTTCCTTGAATTGGCGGTACGTGAACCGCGCTTTCTCGCGGTCGCGGTCCGCTTCGACCAGGCAGACTTCGTCCGGCCAGCGGTCGAGCGCCGCCCGCAGCGCTTCCCCCAGACATTGGTATTTATTGAGATCTAGCATCAAAGGCGGGATTGTATACGTTCGGCGAGCGTCCGGAAATCGCTGACGCCCTGAAGTTCGTAATCCGGAAGCTCGATGTGGAAATGCTGTTCCAGGCGCGTCAAGAGATCGAGCGCCTGCAAGCTGTTAATGCCCAGAGTCTTGAAAAAATCGTCATCCGCGCGGAGCCGTTCGCGCGGCACTTTGAAATGCGTCGCGGCCAGCTGCAGGACCTCGTCGGTCGTTTTGTCGATCGCCGTCATACTCTCGTATCTTCCCACATTTTGCGGCTGGTCTCTGCCGTCAGCGTTTACATCAGCAGCTGCCTACGGCAGATAGGGGAGTGCGTCGGTGCTCTCCACAAATTTGCGAAGTCCCGCTTCCACCGTGGGCCGCGTAAACAAATCGCAAAAGATGTCTATCTCGCGCCGCAGCTCTTCGTCCGGCGTGGATTTGATGAAGCTCTTCGCGGCCGTCGCCGTAGCGCGATCGAATTTCTTCAGTTGCGCAGCGGTGGCGCGCGCCACGCGGAGTGCGTCTCCTTCCGCAGTCACCTGGCTGACCAGGCCGACCGCCTGCGCTTTGGTCGCGTTGATGCTGCGCCCCGTGAGCAACAGATCGCGCACGACGGCGTTGCCGACGTCGCGCTTTAGCCGTGGAATCCCGCCGAAGCCGGGAATCAGCCCCAGCCGCAGCTCCGGAAAACAAAATCGCGTCATCTTGTCCGCTACCAACAGGTCGCACGTGAGCGCGAGTTCAAACCCGCCCCCGAACGTGACGCCATGGACGGCCGCAATCGTCGTTAACGGCGCCGCATCAATCGCGTTCATCACGCGGTGAATTCTTTCGAGGAATTCGCGCACGGCAGCTTGTCGCTTCGAGGCCGGTATCGCCTGCGAACGCTCATATAGCTCACGCAAGTCGGCCCCCGCGCTGAAACCTTCGGCGCGCGCGCTCGAAATGATCAGCGCGTGGGCGTCTTTTTCAAGCGTGCCGAAAGCGGCAACGAACTGCTCGAGCTCGGCGAGCGTAGCCGAGCCGATCTCATTGCAGGGCGCGCGATCCAGCACGAGCTCAATCGTACCGTCGGTGGTCCTCCATGAGAGTGCTTTTCCCGAAAAGGTTTTCATGCGGACTTCTTCTGGTAGAGCCTTTCAATTTCGGTCGCGAACCGCGCTGCGATCGCGTCGCGTTTGAGCTTTCCCATCGTCGTTAGCAGGCCATTTTCCATGCTGAACGGCTCGGTCAGCACTTGAAATGCGCGAATCTGCTTGTAGTGCGGCAGCCCGGCGTTTAGCGCATCGAGCGCCGACTGAATCCGGCCGTTTTTCAGCCCATCGCGGCCGTTGCCACCGGCGGTGGTTACCAGCGCGGAGAGAAAACTCCGCTGATTTCCGAGCAGCACCACCTGCTGGGCCTCCGGAAGACTTGCCGCGAGCGCTTGTTCAAGCGGTTCCGGCGCCACGTTGTGCCCGGAGTTGAGAATGATCAGGTTCTTCAGCCGTCCCGTGATTTGCCAATTGCCGCTGGCGTCCGTTTCGCCCCGGTCGCCGGTGTGAAACCATCCGCCTTCGAGCGCTTTGGCAGTGTCCGCCGGCCGCTGCCAGTATCCTGGGAAAATATTCGGACCGCGGACCAAAATCTCGCCGTTCTCGCCGGTCGTCAT
>Ga0210409_10006655_pt1 | contig 11992 bp, 7 predicted proteins | sample IncBWH17MmetaG_FD_161649 | JGI IMG/M metagenome (GOLD analysis project Ga0210409, IMG submission 161649) | Forest soil microbial communities from Barre Woods Harvard Forest LTER site, Petersham, Massachusetts, United States - Inc-BW-H-17-M | ecosystem: Environmental > Terrestrial > Soil >...
CTGTCGAGGCTGACCATTGCGGATAACGGTCGCTGTGACGTTGATCATGGCCTTGAGCTTGGCGGCCGCGGTATCGGCGCGCGTCTCCTGCACAAAGCGCAGGGAAACACCCAGGACGACCATCAGCATCATGACCGTACCGGCCCGAAAATCGCCCGTGGCGTAGGATAAAGTCGCCAGGACAGTGAGCAAAATGACCAGGGGATTGCGAGTGGCCACGTACAGGCGCTGCCACCAGCCTTCATGTTTCTCGCGGCCTACTTCGTTGGGTCCATACTCTTCCAGGCGCCGGCAAGCTTCCTCGTCGCTTAAACCTGCCGGAGAGGTTCCGAGCTTTTGGAGTACGTCGGCAGCTTCCGACACTGCCGCTTCACTGGCGAGGTCGGTTGAGCGTTGGTTGGTTGCACCTGTGGCAGCGGCCATAAATAGTTAACCTGCGCGATTGAGTCCCCGAACTGTAAAGGTTCAAAACGTCGGGTCAAGTTCCCGCAGGTGGCGCGCGGACTTTCCAGTCCGCAGCAATAAACGATTCAAAGCGGGTCCCCCTAAAATCCGGCAACTGGCGCGGGCATTTCATACCAAGCGCCTCCTTTCATTAACACCGCGGCTTTAGCCCGGTGCCTGGACGCGCTTTCGACCGGGCAACTGTTTCAACAGTTTGCCTCGCGGGGAAAAGCCGTTGAAAACGGCTCACTTGTCCCAACTCGTTTATCACCGGGCTAAAGCCGCGGTGTTAATGAGAGTCGGGTATCACATATGAAATATCTGCACTGGCGCAAGTTCGAGGATCGTTGCGGACAGAAATGTCTGACAGAAATGTCCGCGCGCCGAGGACAACTATCCCGTCTTGGGTTTGCGCTTGTGGATCACAATCCGGTTTCCGTCAGGGTCGGCTACAGTGGCCATCCAGCACACGGGGCTTTCCATTGGCTCGAACACAAACTTGACCTTGGCGGCACGCAGTTTGTCGACGTAGGACTGGAAGTCGTCGACCTCGAGGGCCGCCGCGGTGCCGTAGGGAGAAGGCGGCCAATCTTTGCCGCCGCCGCTGATGAGAGCCAGGCAACCGGGACCGATGTCGTATTCAGCCCACTGGTCTTCCCCACCTTGCTCGCCAAACCCGCGGGATCTTTTTAACCCAAGGACTCCTTCATAAAAAGCCTTGGCGCGCGTCATGTCGGTGACTGAATATCCTGTGAATGCGATTTCGAGGATTTGCATAGGGCGATGATTGACGGGTTCAAGCTAATCCAGGAGTCATAAACCGCAAGCCCTGGGAGCGCTGGACAACCGCCACTGGACCCGACAACCGCAAATGGACGCCAATGGACGCGAATATGTGAGGACTGCGTTGAAGCGTTAAAATTAAATCGTTAAAACGTTGGACAAGCTGCGTAAAAACTGATGCACCGGCCTGCGGTTGTGGCTTTTCAATAGCATGGGTACCGCTTAAAGGGTGGATTCCCAATACCCTCTCCACCACGTTTTAACGCTTCAACTTTTTAACCTTTTAACGTTTCACGTTTCAACGATTGGTGTCGTGGCGGCTCTGGCGTCGAGGTATAGATGATTCTCCCTCCCAGAATGGTTACCAAGACGCGAGCCTGATCGATTTCGGAGGGGGGCAATGTGTAGATATCGCGGTCCAGAACGACCAGGTCAGCCAGTTTGCCTGGTGTAATTGTGCCCTTGGAGGCTTCAGTGAACTCCGCGAAGGCAGAACCCACAGTGTAGGCGCGAATGGCTTCGTCGAGAGAGATTTTTTGCTCCGGGATCCAGCCATCGGGATGTCGGCCGTCGAGGGTCTGTCGGGTCACGGCGGCTTTGATCCCCAACAACGGATTAAGCGGAGCGACGGTCCAATCGGAGCCGAAGGCAAGTTGCGCGCCGCTGTCAAGGAGGGAGCGAAAAGCATAGGCGGTTTTGGATCGAGGCGAGCCAAGGCGCTTTGCACACCAGCGCCCGTCGTCGGCGGCATGATACGGCTGCATGGAGGCGATAACCTGCTGCTGGCCAAAACGTGGGATTTCCGTTGGACGCAAGTGCTGCGCATGTTCGATGCGGAAGCGCCCGTCGCGTGGGCCGTTGAAGGCGGTAACCTGCTGAAAAAGGTCAAGGATTTGGAGATTGGCTGCGTCACCGATCGCGTGGATCATCACTTGTAAACCATTCTGATCGGCGGCCTGGACGCGCTGGAGCATGATGCCCTCAGGCAGCATCTGGTCAAAGAGCAACCCACGATTATCCGGATCGTCCTGGTAAGGCTCAAAGAACAGGGCGGTAGAGCTGCCCAGGCTCCCATCAGAGAAGCCCTTGAGAATACCGATGCGGAGCATGTCTCCGCCGAACGCGGAACGCACGCCGGCTTTGGCAAGCAGCTCCCATGAGACAATGGAACGGGCGGCATAGATTCGGGTCTTGAGTTCTCCGCGCGCCAGTAAGTCCTGGTAGAGAGCCACATCATCATCGGCAGAAACATCGGTGACACTGGTGACGCCAACAGAAGCAGCGTGATGGGTTGCCGCGACAACAGCGGCGCGCTTTTCCTCGAATGTTTTCGGAGGGATGACGCGTTCCACCAGGCCTTGGGCGGCATCTTTCAAGATGCCAGTGGGTTCGCCGGTGCCTGCCGCGCGCACGATAATTCCCCCGGGAGGATCGCCCGTCTCGCGAGTCACGCCGGCGAGCTCTAGCGCCAGCGAATTCGCCAGCGCCATATGACCGTCCAGGCGGGTGAGCAGCACTGGGTGATGGGTAGTGACCGGGTCTACGAGCGACCGAGTCGGGAGTTGCGGATCGGCCCATTTCTCGTGATCCCAGTCGCCGCCGAGAATCCAGTGGCCTTTCGGGGTATGGGCCGCGTGCGTGCCGAGCCGTTGGGCAAGGTCTGCCGGTGAGGCAGCATCACGGAGATCCACGTTGAACAGGGAGAAACCGCCGGAAAGAAAATGGACGTGAGCGTCGTTGAACCCCGGTAAGACGCTCCCCTGCCCTGCATCGATAATGCGTGTTTTGGGACCCGCCAATGCGCGGATTTCCTCTGTGCTCCCCACGGAGGCAACGTGCTTGCCAAGGATCGCCAAGGCTTCGGCGGCGGGCTGGGTAGCGTCCATGGTGTGGACGGCCGCGTTAACAACAATTAGATCAGGCGTTATCAAAGGCAGGAATGTCCGCGCGCCGGGACCGTTCATCGGCGGCCTTGGTTCCAGCGGATGGCCAGTTGCAGCAATTCGCTTGAGCTCTTCAGGTTCAGCTTTTCCTTGATGCGAGCGCGGTAGGTATCGACGGTTTTGACGTCGATGCGCAGCTGGCCCGCAATCTCGCGTGTACTGAGGCCGCGTCCGGTGAGCTCGAAAACTTCAAGTTCTCGATCGGCCAGCAGGTCAGGAATGGCGTTGCTGGCAGCATGGGGTTTTGCAGCCAGGCGAGCCAGAACGGCGGAGGCGGTGCGCTCGTTGAGGTAGATGCCCCCGGCCACCACCCGGCGGATTGCCAGGAGAATGTCGTGGGTGGCTTGTTGTTTGGTGATGTAGCCCTGGGCTCCGGCGCGCAAGACGCGCTCGGCATAAAGAGTTTCATCATGCATGGAAACGACCAGGATGAGCAGGCGAGGCCAGCGGGCATGCACATCTTTGATCAACTCCATGCCGCTGGAATCCTTCAGCATGAGATCAATCACGACCAGTTCCGGATGGTGAGCCTCGATGGCCTTGAGGGCGCCCTGATGATCTTCGGCCTGCGCGCAAACGCTTAGATCGCTCTCGCGGTTGATGCTCTCGGCCAAACCTTCACGCACCACCGGATGATCATCCACCAGCAGGACGCGTGTAACTTTGTTGGCCGAAGACTCTGGCGAAGTGGGCATGGCTTATCTCGAACTCTTACCCTGCCAGAGCCTCGCTTTCATTGGCCAGGTTGCCGGCCCGATGCGGAGCGCAACAGGACACGCTGGTTCCGGAGCCGGTATCGCGAATTTCGAGACTTCCTCCGACGGTCCGGGCACGGTAATCCATGATGTGCAAGCCCATCCCTCCGCCCCTACCCGGGTTGGCTCGGATCCCCTTGCCATCGTCTCGAATTTCCAGCTCCAAGCCCTCGTCGGAAGAACTAAGCCGGATGCGGACATGACGAGCTCCGCTGTGCTTGACCGCGTTGTTAACGGCCTCCTGAGCAATGCGGTAAAGGTGCGTCGCGGTCGCCATATCGCAAAACAAACGGCGGCTGGCAAAATCGCATTCACAGGCGAGGTTGAACCGCTCCGTGACCGTGTGGGCCAGTTCTTCAAGGGCCGGGACCAAACCTTCGGTCCGCAGCCGGACCGGGTATAAGCCTCGGCAAACGCGGCGAGCTTCGGTAATGGCCTCATCCAGCAGAAGACAAATCTTCCGGGCCGTGGGACTTTCGGGCCGGTTTTCCGAATTAAGCGACTGGGTCAGGGAATTGGCATTGAAAGCCAGGCCGATGAGCTGCTGGCACAAGCCGTCGTGGATGTCCTGCCCGATTCGAGCCTGTTCACGGTCGCTGATTTCGAGGATCTGGCGTTCCAAACGAATGCGGGCGATGGCGCCGGCGGCTTGCGCGGCGATGGTTTCCAGTGCCACCCCGATGGATAGCGGAATCTCGTCCTGCGCGTGCGAGCCGAGATTCAAGACGCCCAGCACTTCGCCTTCGTGGCGCATCGGGATGACTGCCAAGGCCCGCAGGCCATTGCCGCTCCAGAAACAGCCCTCGGTATTGCTGTCGGTCGAACAAATCGGGTAGCGCACCCTTCCCTCCTTCACCAGCAACGCTTCCGGCGCATCGGCTTCGTAGCGGGCGACCCGCTGAACAAACTGGGGGTCCAGGCCCGAATGAGCCTCAAGTTCCAGGGCGCCGGTCTCCCGATCCAGCAGGTAGACCCCTCCGCAATCGATTCCTTCCAGCGCCGTGGCGGTGTCCAGCAATCGTTCCAGCGCGGCATTGAGATCATTGGTTACGCTCAAGGCAACACCGACGTCCCGCTGAGCTTCGAGCAACTGCTCGGCACGTTTATGCTCGGTGATATCTTCGGTGATCCCAACGATCCGGTAGACCTCTCCCCGCTCATTGCGGACAGGAAAAGCGCGATCATGCACCCAACAGAGTGTGCCGTCCGGCCGCTGAACGCGGTACTGTTCGTCGTAATCACCGGTGATCTGTCGGGCGTAAGTAGACTGGACGACCCGCTGTCGATCTTCCAGGTAAACACCTTCCAGCCAGGTCGCTGGATTGGTATAGACGGCTTGCCGCTGCTGACCCCACACCCGCTCGAAACCTCTGCTGACGTAATTGACCCGGGTTTTTGCGGGGTCGGTAACCCAAAATACTTCGGTGATGTTTTCGGTTACCTGGCGGAATAATTCGAGGGTTTCCCTCAACCGATCGGCCGTTTCTTTATGTTCCTCGGTTTCGCTCTGCAGCCGGCCGGTCTTTTCCTGAATGGTTCGCTCGAGGCTGCGAGTCAGGCGCCCGACTTCGGCGGCCAGCCAACCAACAGCGCCGAATCCAAGCAAACGAATGATCAGGTTCCAGTGGATCACCCAGTTCGAAACGGTCGAGCCCGGCAAAGGCGCGCCATCCCAGTACAGGAAAGCGCCGGAAGCCAAAGTAATGAGAGCCGCTGACCTGGCACCGGCGGCCCAGCCAACGAAGGCACAGCCCAGCAGGTAAAAGAAATCGAAATTCATCCCGCGGGTGGCCATCAGGTCGACCATCCCCACAGTGCAGGTATACGCCAGGCCCACCGCGGTCGTGCGGGCTTTGACATTGTTTTCGGACTCCCCTTTGAGAACGCCAGTACCAACCGTGCTGGTGCCGGAGGTACCGCCCGCCGCCATGAGCGCACCCAAGTGGCATCCGAGCCAGTGCATGAGCTTTTGCATAGGTCGAGCTGCTAAAAGGTCTGCCGGAAATCCTGGAGATGCTCCCGATTCCCGCAAACCCGGTTTTGCCTCATATTACCAGAAAGGCGCAGGGATGTGAAGCCGCATTGCGAGGGGGTCGTTCTGACCTTGACCAATCGACCCTTCGCGACGATGTTTGGGGTAGTATAGGAACGAGAACGGTTGAATGGTTGTGTTTATGAAAACTTACGCTGCCAGGCTCTTGGCTTTGTTGACCGGTGCCTTTGCTGTCCTGCCACTCTGTGTCAGCCTCGCGGCCGATTCGAGCCCCAATGCCGCCGATGCCACGACCGCACAGCCCGCGGTAGCAGCCGCGATCGATGTCTCGACCGCGCCAGCTCCGGCCAAGTTGCCACACGGCGTCGATGATGTTCTCAAACTCAGCCGGGCCCAAATTGGCGATGAGATCATTCTTAATTACGTTAAAAATTCGGGAACTATTTACAATCTGGGCGCGAACGATATCGTATACCTGAAGACCGCTGGCGTCTCGGACAAGGTCATTAGTGCCATGCTCGATCAGCGCAAGCATGTCGAAATGGCGGCTCAAACGCCCCCGGCTCAGGCGCCGGTCGAGGCTAATGCGCCTGCTGGCGCAAATCCCAACGCGGTTCCGGCAGCCCCAGCCTACGCCGACTCATATGCGACGTATGCCCAAGCCCCGCTCACTCCGCCCGCCAGCAGCGCTTACGTTGCGCCTTACTCTGCGGCTGCATACCCCTACTATGGCCCGTACGGCTATTACGGTCCCTATTACGGTGGTTATTATGGCCCGGGCGTGACTTTCGCCTTCGGATTCGGCGGTGGTCGCTACTGCTACGGCGGTCGCTACTATTACGGTGGCCGTGGCTATTACGGCGGTCATGGCGGCTATTACGGTGGTCATGGCGGCCATCGTTGAGGCAAGCTGTCCACTGCTCGGGGTCTAGAACCTAGCGGGGCGGCCGTTCGAAAGAACAGCCGTACGCTAACCCACATGTACGGTGGTGTGGGAGCGGCAGGGTTTCCCTCCCGGCGACCCGATTGGGCCGCGTATGGATGGGGTAGTGGAATCAATACAGCAGTTTCGTTCCGCTGGGCCCAATGGATGATTCAATTCCCAAATCAAGGACCCAATCGGTAAAACTTCCCGAGCGACAGACTCCGAATGAGATATGGAGAAGCGGCGTTAGTCACAGCGGTATACGGCCCCGTTACTATGTCGGCTTGCCGCAGCGTACCCGTGGGCCAGGTCAGTAGAACCCCCGGGCTCGGCGGACCATTAAAGGGAAAGAGACGCATTGTCAAACCAGACCCGGTGGATGGCGCGTTGGTTCCAAAAAGCATCGGACCAAGTTCCAACCCCCACCACAGGTAGTAGACGGTTGCTGGACCGAAAGGAGCGGGAGCCTGGCTCCCTGGAAACGCGTAAAAAAACGCCCCTATCACCAGTGGTGACCCAGGGGGCGGAAGAGGACTATTCCCTGGGTTCCCTGCCCACACAAATTTAATAACATCGGTCGTGGTATACGTATCTAAGCCCCCGAGTTCATAAAAACCGGGCTGCAGCGTTAAAGGCTTTGCCAGATCAACGACGCGCCAAACTCCCAACAGGGATGCGTTCGTCCCGGCCGGGATGATTAGTCCATTATTGGGATCTCCGATTAATGACGAGGATATGATACTGTGGGGCGTTCCAGGATCTGTATCGCTGCCCTGGCCCTCCCACAGACCCACTTGAAATGCTCGTGAAAGACCATTGGTAGTATCCTGATCGTACCAACCCACCTGGGTTACCGTGAAAGGCACCAACAGTTGAAAGGTCCACCCGATCATCCCGTTGCCGTGTTGCTCGTCGGTTCCCGAATATGGATTAGGGACGTCAGTGCTCGGATTAATTTTGATAATCGCCGCCGATGCCAATGCGGTTGACTCTCCAGAAAGCAACAAGCCCGTCAGCATTCCAACCAAAGCAGGAACTATTCGAGGCAGCATTTTCACCGCTCTTAGAGTGTTCATCCTGTCCAACGACCGCGATCACTCGCGTCGAGTAAATGATGCCAGATATGCAAATACCTCGCACGTCCGGCGTCGAGTGCATCGCGATGGTTCGATTTCGGGTTCATGTTCCGACTCCAACCGATGTAAAGGGATACCACAACCCCCGCACGATGAGGGGACCCATATGCTCTCGCACGAACTTATGCTGGATCTCCTCCACGGTGCGAAACTGGTGAATCTTGTCGGTTGTGTAAAGTTGGTAACCAACTCGTTCGACCAACTGGATCGCATCGGCCTCCGAAAACGCAGTGACTCCGTAACCCAGGGGACCATGCATATCTCCATGTTCAATCCAGAAGTAGAGCAGCCCATCGTCCTTCATATCAACAAATAATCGGCATCATATTGGACGGAATTAATTGCGTCACAGCATCAGAATATCGGTTGACAAACGCCTTGTCAATAAGGTTTTATGTTGGTTGTGGGGTTTGATATTTGAAAAGCAAAGGCGTCAAAACCACTGGAGGGTTTATTCCGAATCCCAAGCTTAAGCTTTTGGATCAAGTGAGCGAAGTGATGCGTTTTAAGCATTATTCGCTGCGCACCGAGACCACGCACCGGGAGAGGATCAAACGTTAGATTCTCTTTTTCACGGAAAGCGGCATCCGCGAGAAATGGGAGCCCTGGAAGTGGGCAGGTCCCTCGGCCACCTGGCGGTGCAGTTTGCGCTGCAAGTCGGGTCTGTTTCGCGTCCATTCGCGTCTATTCGCGGTTGAGCTCGCAGGCGAGGGTCTGAGGCGTCGCCCTGTTACTCCGAGTCTCCGCCCCACCAAGCCCCGGCGCGCGGCGCCACTCATGCCTTCTACAGCCGTGTCCCGGAGGGACATTTGACAATAGCCCAACGTTTTCAACGTTGGGGTCGACGACCCGTGGAGACAAAGTCCCGAAGGGACGGCCGACCCAATAACTGCAATCAGCCGTCCCTTCGGGACTCAGCGATATTGCATGGCCCACCCAACGTTGAAACGTTGGGCTATTCTCGGGCATCCCTCTGGGATGCAGATGAAATCCTAGCGGCATTGAAGTGGAAAGTCAGCGCGCCGCAACGAACTGGAAGCGGGTGACTCTCTCTTTTTTCTCGCGTGGGCAGGGGGCTCGGCGTTAAAGGAAGACGTATGTTTAAGTTCTGGCGGGTTTGGTTTTCGAGTCTTCTGGCTGTCGGGGTGGGTTTGTTCACGCCAACTTGTGTGGGACAAGGCGCTTTGGGGCCAACCAGCTTTACGCGCCTCGTGCAGTTGCCCTCCCCCCGGCTGGTTGACGCTGCGACCTCCTATCCGGGTCCGTACGCGGCCGGCAATCTGCTCGATGGCGACCGCTCGAGCGAATACGCCTCGAATGCCAAAGGGACCAACACCTACGTCGAGGTGCAATTCAATGAACCGACCCGGCTGGCCGGGTTTCGGCACATCGATCGCAACGACCCGGCAACGATTGCCGGATCGGAGTTGACCTTCATGGACGAAGCGGGCAACGCCATTTCAAGTTTGGCGGTCAAACACGTCAACGATCGAGGCGGGGTGACCTTTGTCGCATTCCCAAATCCGGTCGTCGCGCGCAAAGTCCGCTGGCAAGTGACCGAGTTGGGAGCAGGTTTGAACACAGTGGGCGGGGCGGAAATCGCTTTTTTTACAACCGGGCCGAACGAACCGCAGCCGCACGGGATCAAAATTGAAGCCCGGGCACTGCAGCTGAGGGAAAAAAACGGGGACACCCAAACGCAACCGCTGAAGATTCTCGTGGATTATCCGTATGTCGAGCCGGCCGACGCGACGATTCGAGTTGGCGACCTGGAGCCAAAGCCGGTTCATTTGGTGGCGGGAAGCCAGGTGATTGAGGCATCGGTGCCGGCGGTGGACGAGGACAAGGCGCTGAAAATCAGCGTGGCGGCCGCCGGCCAGGAAGTAATCGCCCGCACAATCCTGCTCAAACCGGTGCGCCCGTGGGAAATCTATGTTTTGCCGCATTCGCATGTGGACATCGGTTACACCGCCCTGCAAGCGGAGGTGGAGAAGAAGCAAAACTCGAATATTGAAACCGGGCTGCGCCTGGCGCAGGCAACAGCGGACTATCCCCTTGGAGCTCGCTTTAAATGGAACGTCGAGGTGTTGTGGCCGGTGGACAATTATCTCAGGGACTGTTCGCCGGAACAAAGGGAGCAGTTTATTGCCGCGGTGCGGGCCGGCCTGATTGGGCTGGATGCTCTTTATGGAAACACGTTAACCGGGTTGTGCCGGCCGGAGGAATTGCTGAACCTGATGGGCTACGCCATGAGGCTTTCAGAGGCCTGCGGGGTGACTATCGATTCGGCGATGATCAGCGACGTGCCCGGCTACACCTGGAGCACCGTATCCGCGATGGCCCAGGCGGGGGTAAAATATTTTTCTTTTGCGCCGAATTACTTCGACCGGATGGGCGGCACCATGAAGGAATGGCAGAACCGGCCGTTCTGGTGGAAAGCGGCGGACGGGCGGCACCGGGTGTTGTGCTGGTGCCCTTCACGCGGTTACGCATTAGGACATTTGATCGGAGAGGGACCGGCATTGGCGCGTTTTATGCCGGAATATTTGAGGGAGTTGGAGACTAATGGGTATCCTTACGATATCACTTATCTGCGGTGGAATGTGCACGGCGATAATGGCTCGCCGGACGAGCATCTATCGGACGTGGTCAAAGACTGGAATGCCAGCCATGTCTACCCGCGCCTGGTGATTAGCACGACCTCCGAGGCCTTCCGGGCTTTTGAGCGACGCTACGGCAACCAACTGCCGGAGTTCAGCGGGGATTACACGCCCTATTGGGAGGATGGGGCCGGCTCGTCTGCGCGGGAAACGGCGTTAAACCGCGCCTCTGCCGAGCGTCTGGTCCAGGCGGAAGGGCTGTGGGCCATACGCAACCCCGGTCCATTTCCGGCGGCGGACTTTCAAAATGCCTGGCGCGAGGTTCTGCTTTATAGCGAGCACACCTGGGGCGCGCATAACAGCATCAGCCAGCCGGACCTGCCGTTCGTTCGCGATCAATGGCAGGTCAAACAGGGCTTCGCCCTTGCTGCTGATCGCAGCTCGCGCGATCTGCTGGCCCGCGCAAGCACCGGCGGCCGAGCGGAAGAGATTCCTAATGCGGTCGATGTTGTCAACACGTCCTCCTGGCCGCGAACAGACCTGGTCACCGTCCCGGCTGAAGCCTCTGGCAAGGGCGATCTCGTGCTGGACGATCGAGGCGCGCCAGTGCCCTCGCAAAGGCTGAGCACCGGCGAGTTGGTTTTCCTGGCTAAAAACGTGCCGCCTTTCGGAGCCAGCCGTTTCCGGGTCAAGCCGGGAACCTGTCCGCTTCGAGGCTCGGCGCGGGTCGAGCTTCCGCGGTTGATTTCCTCTGATTTTTTTATCCGCTTGGACGAGCAGAGCGGAGCGGTGAAGTATTTATTCAGCCGCACTGTAGGCCGGGAACTGGTGAACGCGCACGCGGCCACAGAGTTGAACGACTTCTTTTATCTGCTGGGCTCGGATGTGAAGGGAGCGCAACGCAATGGAACGCCAAAGATCACGATCCTGGAACGCGGTCCGCTGGTGGCTTCGTTGGCGGTACAGTCAAGCGCCCCAGGTTGCAGCAGTTTGCGCAGAGAAGTGCGGGTTATCGACGGTTTGGATCGAGTCGAGTTCATCAATACGATCGATAAACTGCCAGTACGGGCCAAGGAAGGTGTGCATTTCGGCTACGGCTTCGAGGTGCCCAATGGAACCATCCGCATGGATGTCGGCTGGGCCGTGGTGCGACCGGAAGTCGACCAAATCCCAGCCTCGTGCAAGAACTGGTTCAGCGTGCAACGCTGGCTGGATGTGTCCAATGATCGGTTCGGAGTGACCTGGGCGCCAATCGACGCGCCCCTGGTGGAAGTCGGCGGGTTAACGGCCAACTTGCTCGGTTCGCAAACGGATTACCGGGTTTGGATCCAGCACCTGGCGCCGACGCAGACAATCTATTCCTGGGTGATGAACAATCATTGGCACACCAATTACCGCGCGGACCAGGAAGGT
>Ga0210409_10006656_pt1 | contig 11991 bp, 12 predicted proteins | sample IncBWH17MmetaG_FD_161649 | JGI IMG/M metagenome (GOLD analysis project Ga0210409, IMG submission 161649) | Forest soil microbial communities from Barre Woods Harvard Forest LTER site, Petersham, Massachusetts, United States - Inc-BW-H-17-M | ecosystem: Environmental > Terrestrial > Soil >...
AGCCTGGCGGATCGCACCCAGTAGGTCGCGGTCCTGGAAGGGCTTGGTCAGAAACTCTACGGCACCTGATTTCATGGCCTTTACCGTCATCGGAATGTCTCCGTGGCCGGTGACAAAAATGATAGGAATCTGGATCCCCGCGTCAGCCAATCGGCCCTGAAAGTCCAGACCGCTGACTCCCGGAAGTCTCACGTCCAGGACAAGGCAGCTTGGGGCGTCCGGCCGCTCGCTTCGAAGGAACTCTTCCGCTGTCCCGAAGGACTGGGAACGCAAGCCCACGGCCTCCAGCAGGTCTTGGATGGATGCACGCACATCGGCATCGTCATCAACGATGAATACGATGGGAGCGCCGGCGGGCATCATGCACCTGTCTCGAGTTTGGCGGGCAAGCTGAGGTATAAGCTTGCGCCACGCGGAGAGTTGTCGACAGCCCACAAGCGGCCGCCATGCGATTCTACGATGGAGCGACAGATGCGCAATCCCATGCCGGTGCCGTGAGGTTTGGTGGTGAAGAACGCATTGAAGATCTGATCGGCCTGCCCGGGCGGCAGGCCAACTCCGGTATCGCTAACCGACACCAGAAGTTGCCCGTCTTCGGCTGGCTGCGACTTGATGGCCAACTCCCGCGTCCCGTCCGCGGCCTTCATCGCATCAATGCTGTTGGTCATGAGGTTCATCATGACCTGTTGCAATTGCACGCGATCCCCCATGACTTGCGGAAGATCTGCCGCCAGTTCCGTCCTGACCGAAATCGAGTATCGCGTTGCTTCGCCGCGCAGCAGCACGACCATCTCTTCAATCACGGCGTTTACGTCGACCAATTCCAACGGCTGAGTACGTTTCTGGAAGAGCAGCCGAATTCGGCTGATGATATCCGCCGCCCGGGTTCCGTCTTTCACGATCCTCGCGGCGGCCGCGCGGGCCTTCTCGAGATTTGGTACGTCGGCCGCCAGCCAGCGGATACAACTGTTGGCGCTTGTGACCGCTGCCGCAATTGGTTGATTCACCTCGTGTGCCAGAGAGGCAGTCAGCTCTCCCATAGTGGTCACTCGGCTGACATGCGCGAGATCGGCCTGCGCCTGCCGCAGACTCTCTTCAGCCCGCTTGCGCTCCCGACTCTCTGCTTCCAGCGCCTGGTTCGTGCACTGGAGTTCTTTAACTGTTCCTTTCAGGTCATCGCGCGCGCGCCTCAGCGATTCGGTCACGCTCCTTTGCGCAGCGCTCAGCGAGCCGACGAATAGAGCCGACACAACGAATATGACAAGGCGTGGTATTTCGTCGGGCTTTGGCCCTAACGAATGGATCGGAGGCAGGAAGTAATAGTAGAAAGCGAAAGCGGAAAGGGCCGTCGCGAGCAAGCCTGGCCCGACTCCACCAAACCAGGCACTCAACATCACTCCGCAGAGAAACAGTGATACGGGAGATTCTCGCAAATGAAGCGGCGGCCACCGTGAAACGATCAGAACAGCGGCAACGGAGAAAACAGCAATCCCATAGCTCCAAATCACGGGCGGCTTGGGCCACAGAAGTGGATTAAGCCTGGACATGTTCCCGCTCCCGCGAGGAGGGCAGGTGTTGCTCCCCGCGATCAAAATCTTGCATTAGAGAGTATTCTGCGCCAGCCTCGTCCGTGGCTGCTCTCCGCTCATCCAGCCGAAAAATAGACAGAATGCCAACACTCCGGCAGGTCTGCACAGCGATTGCATTTTCATCATTGAATTCGATGTGACCAAGTGCTGGCGGGGTGCAAAATTGTAGAAACCGCTCCTCGCGACGGAATCAGCAAGCCTCCGACATCCGTCGAAGAAACGGCACCGCACGACCCGGGCCACGTCTACGCGAATCATCTGCAAACGGCTGGCTCTTACATCGGTAAACCTGTGAACAACTGACGAACCCTTTATCGCGATGCCACCAGCGCGGGAACCCTGGAAAGCGCTTGGTAGTCTTCGTCAGTTAAGCGCAGCGACGACGACCTAACGTTCTGGTCAAGATGTTCGATCGAAGAAGTCCCTGGGATCGGCAGCATGATGGAAGATCGGCGCAGCAGCCAGGCAAGTGCTATCAGCGTTGGACTGGCATTGTGCGCTCGCGCGATCCGGTTCAGCACCTCGCCGGCGACTTTACCTGCTCCCAGTGGGAACCAGGGAATAAAAGCAATTTTATTGCGCTCACAATAATCCACCACGTAGTCCCATTCACGATCGGCGAAGCTATAGCGGTTCTGCACCGAGACGATCGGGACAATTTTGCGAGCTCGCTCGATGTGCTCTTGCGTAACGTTGGACAATCCGACCAGGCGAATCTTCCCTTCGTTTCGCAACTGAGCCAGAGTCTCCACGGATGCTTCAAACGACACGACGGGATCCGGAATATGCAACTGATAAACGTCGATCCGCTCCAGACGCAGTCTCTTGAGGCTTCCCTCAACTGCCTTGCGAAGGTGTGCAGGAGTTGCATCGTGGGTCCACTGGTTCGGGCCGGGACGATTCCAGCCTCCTTTGGTGGCGATTACAAGACCCGCCGGGTAAGGAACCAACGCTTCGGCAATCAGTTCCTCGCTTACCTGTGGGCCGTAGGAATCTGCCGTATCGATGAAATTGACATCAAGCTCTACGGCCCGGCGAAGAACCGCTAACGCCCCTTTGCGATCTTTCGGCGGTCCCCAGATGCCTTCACCGGTCAGGCGCATCGCCCCGAAGCCCAGACGATGCACAGAAATTTCCCCACCCAGCGAAACATTCCCAGCGTTACTTGCAGAAAGTTCTTTGTTGTTCATGATTGACCTCCAAAATTCCGATTTTAAGCCTATCGCGATTTCTCCGTATCCATGACCAGTGAGCCGCGGTGCGCATCGGCGAACTCACCGTCAGTTCCTCCATCAACCGCCAAGACAGCTTCATTGCTTGGCAGGCAAGATAACGCGACGTGGCGACTCGAGGAAAGCTCCGAAATGCCTTGGTTTCATGACCAACCCTTGCTGTGAGCCGCAATTTCGATCTGGAGCTCCCACCCTGGTAGGAAGCACGACGTGTACCGTTTCGTGAGGGGAACCGAGTATTTATGCAACATGTTGGGAAGCAAGGAGGATACGAAGTAAAACTGGGAGGATTAAGCTCCACCCCGCCAGAGTTGGGCGTCGAGTTCCTTGGACACTGTCAGCCTGTTGGAAATTGCAACTTCGCGCATTGTCAAAAATTTCAATCAATTGCCAATACCTGGACTCCTCGGCAAGTGCCCATCACCCGGGCGGCTAAGTCTTGCTTACCGGCAATGTGGTGGGCTGCTTCAGAGTGAATTCCAGTAACGATTCGCTGGGGATGCAGATGGGCTCACCCTTTTTGATCATGGAGACACCCACGCCTGAAACTGCGCCAATGGCCGCGCCCTTTCCGGCGTCGCCCGCGATTGCACCGATAGCCGCGCCCAGCCCCGCGCCGCCCGCGGTCTTCTTAAGAGTTTCCTTCCCCTCGCTACCGCCCTTTGACTGAAACCCACTGGTCATGATGGGATGTGCCGTGCCATCGATGATGATGTTGGTGAGTTGGAGTTGCAGTTCAGACTTGCCGGTCAAACGGCGCGCATTTTCAGATTTGATTACTTGGCCATTCACCTTGGTCCCTTTTTTGGCAATAACAACGCCATCCGCAGCGAGATTGGTGTCGAGGGTGGCAGTAAAGAGTTGACCAGTTTGTGTCTTACTGGTGTCCAGGCTGTCCAGCATGCGAACGAAGATCAGGGTTCCCGCAGGAACGGTGACCTTTGTCGGCGCCGCAGGCGGGGTTGCAGCCGGCGCTGGTGCCTTGCTGGCCGCAGCTGCTGGCGCAGACATAGCCGCGAAGGCGATGCCTTCGACCTCAGTTAAGGAATAGGTTTTCGGCTGGCCGTCAGGCCCGAGAAACTTGATCCTGACGTGTATCGGCACCCAAAAAAGTCCCCTCGATGTTGGCCCCGGAACGTAAGTGCAGCGTATCGGCGCTAGTCGCTGTGACCATAACAAACATTGCGAGCAAAATCGCGAAGGTTGTTTTCTTCATTGATTTGCACTCCCCCCTGGAGGATTGAGGGATCCCGCGGGAGTGTTATGACACGACGACGAGAAACCTGAAGATGCGCGAGCAAACGTGCTCACGGATGCTTTAGTCAGATTTCTGGCTAGCTGTGCCAGTGTAGCTCACGCGCCAGATGGACTTCGAGCCGTCATCCGTTACCAGTAGCGACCCATCGGGCGCCACAGTGACGCCGACGGGCCTGCCCCAGACGTGGCCATTGTCCACCACAAAGCCGGTGAGAAAATCTTCGTACTCGCCGCTAGCCCGACCCGACTGGTGCAAAGGCACGCGTATCACTTCATAGCCCGTGCGCACGGAGCGATTCCACGAGCCGTGCTCGGCTGCGAAAATGTCTCCCTGAAATTCAGCGGGAAATTGCTTGCCGTCGTAGAAGATCATCTCGAGCGAAGCATTGTGCGGCTGCAAGAGCACGTCGGGAACGAGGACCTTGTCCTTTAGTTCCGGATGCTTGCCCTGGTGCCGCGGATCCTGATGGCTGCCGATGTACCACCACGGCCACCCATAGAAGCCGCCTTCCACAACATGAGTAATGTAGTCGGGTGCGAGATTGTCTCCCAAGCCGTCGCGTTCGTTCACCGAGCACCACAACTGGCTGGTTTTGGGATTGATCGCCAGGCCGCCTCCAGCATTGCGGATTCCGTAGGCATATACGCGCATATCCGAGCCATCGGGATTGAACACCAGAATGTCCGCACGATTTTCCTCCTCGGGCGTGGTGTCGGGGTCGTCGACGTTGGAGGCTGAGCCAACGCCTACGAACATCTTCTTGCCGTCCGGCGAGAATTGTAGGTCACGAGTCCAATGCCCCCCGCCATGCGGAAGATCAACGATGTGTTGCGCCGGGCCGCGAGCCTGCACGTCGCCATTTTGATACGGGAAGCGAACGACGGCGTCGGTATTTCCGATGTACACCCATTGCGGGCTGTCTCCGGGCGGATAAAAAGCTAGGCCATACGGCCGATTGAGTCCGGTGGCGAATTCGCTTGTCAACTCGGCTTTACCCTCCCTGGTGATGCCCCGAAAGACTTTGATTTTTCCGCTGCTGCTCTCCGCCAGGAAAAAATCTCCATTGGGAGCGGTGCGGATCAACCTCGGATTATCCAGCGCGGTGGCATATAGCTGCACAGTGAATCCAGCGGGTGCGATGGGCCACGCATTGTCGGGGCGAGTGACCAACTTTGGGCCATTGTTTGAGGTGTCGCTGGCGTAAGGCGCAGGAAGATCTTGCGGCGTGATCTTGCGAGTCTTTCCAGGCTGCTCAAAACGGAAATCTGTATACGGCGGTTGCGGCGGTGGAGCGTTCGTGGGGACCGGCGCTGCCGCCGGAGAAACAGGCTCGGACTTTTCCGCGGTCTTGGAATTCTTCAGCGACTTGAGGAACGTCACAATCTGCCATCGTTGTTCCTCGGGCAGACTGGCCCAGGCTGGCATGCCGTTCTTCACGGATCCCGTGGTGGTAAACCAGAAGACCTCGCCATCCGGCACCGTTTGCGTTGGTCCCTCAGAGATAGGAGGGATGTTGCCCGTTCCTTGACCGTTCGCACCGTGACAGGCAACGCAGTTCGTGACGTAGAGCTTTGCTCCCGCAGCGACTGCGGCCTGTTGCCCTGCGTAAGGGTTCTCCAGGTGAGCACTGGACGCAGGAGCGTTATGAAAATGAGCGTCTTGAGCTGCCAGCCGCGAAGGCGAGAAAAGTGCAATGAAGCAGATTGCAAGTGCGAGAGAAAAGGAGCGAACAAGGAGTTCCAAGATTTTCCTCCGCCGACTATTGTAGATTGCTTTCGAACGCGAATCCGCAATTTTGAGGGCTAGGACGCGTTGGCAATTCGAGCCACTGACCGGAACTTCGATCTGGCCATACTCTTCAACAAGGGCATTCGCCGCAAGGCGACTCTTGCGTGGAACATTCGTGCCTTGACGGCTGCCGTGGAAATACCCAAAATCTGCGCGGTTTCCTTCGTCGAACGTTCCTGCAACTGCTTGAACTCCACAACCTTCCTGGCTCGTGGACGCAACCCATCAAGCGCCGCGATGACGATTTCCTTTCGTTCCTTGCGGTGGTAGCTCTCTTCGGGGTTAGGTGCGGTATCGGGAACCTCAAAGTGCGACTGCGGCTCGTCAGCCGGGCCGGGTTCGTCCATTGGGAGTTCTCGCATGCCGCGTTTTTTGCGAAGCTTTGCGAGAGCCGCATTGATGGCGATGCGCGTCAACCAGGTGGCAAACTTCGAGCGTTCGTCAAAATCCGTTAGATGGACGAAGGCACTCAGAAAAGCGTCTTGCACCGCATCTTCGGCATCCTCGCGATTCCGCGTGATTCGGAATGTCACGCGAAACATTTTATTCGCGTGACGGTCACACAGATCGCCAAACGCTTCTCTTTGTCCGCTCTTGGCGGATGCGATCAGTTTCTGCTCGTTGAGCATTTGCGCTTGGCTCGCTGTAAGGGCGTTGCTTCTCGCCGAAGCGAGCGGAGTCATCACCAGGATTGACATCGTTTGTTCCTCCCGTTCCACTGGACTTCGATTTGCCCGCACTTATTCCGTCCCTCTTTCCATCCACTCGCGAATATAAGCAGGGCAGTTCCTGAGCTTGATTCCCTTCGCTTCACAGCCCCGCAAAAATCCCACGGCGTGTCGATCCGCCAGCCTGATCTCTCGCAAGTCCAGAATGACGTTGGCAGAGCCGCGCTGAAGGTCCAGGAGTTCCGTTAGCGTCGCGATGTGCTCCGTCTCGATGTGGCCGCTTAGGGTCAAAACGGTGAATCCTTGCTGCGCCGATGTCTCGATCTTGAAGGTCATGGCAAGGCAATGGCTCCCAGCGGGCACCATTAGGCAATCGCTCTGTGCTTGCCCGCGCTAGGCCTGCTTAACAGTGCAAAGAGGTGGCCAATGGCAAACGACTGAAAACAAACGGGCAGCACGAACAACGAGTGACGGAAAGTTGGGAAATGCCAATTTTTCGGCAGATGAAACGGCTGCCTAGGCTTGCGACGTGAACTTGTATTTCCTGATTTTCAGCTGCTTGATTTTCCAGTCCAATGTGGAGCGCGGGATGCCGAGCTTGGCGGCAGCGCCATTGGGGCCGGCCACGCGTCCGTTGCTTTCCGCCAAAGCGGTCTCGATCATTCCTTTTTCCTGGTTCTGCAGCGTCTCGGTGAGAGGAGTTAGTAACTCGGGCCGCGTTGACTCCTGGCTGCACAGCCAGGCCTCATCGATTCGAAAGGCGTCGCCGGTACACAGGATCACGGAACGCTCGATAATGTTCTGCAGCTCACGAATGTTGCCCGGCCACGGATACGCCTGACATAGTTCCAGCGTCGATTTGTCGATCTTGCTTATCTGCTTGCCCACCTTTTCGGCGTAGCGCTTCACGAAGTATTCCACCAGCATGGGAATGTCAGCCTTGCGTTGCCGCAGCGGCGGTACCTCGATCGGGAAAACGTTCAGGCGGTAAAACAAATCGGCACGAAACGCTCCCGCGCTGATGGCGGCGTCCAAATCGCGGTTGGTTGCCGCAATTACGCGCACGTCGGCGAAAAGGACCTGGTTGCCGCCGACGCGCTCAAATTGACGTTCCTGGAGTACGCGCAGCAAGGCAACTTGAGTTTCAGCGGGAAGCTCGCCAATTTCATCCAGAAAAATCGTGCCGGAATTCGCAAGTTCGAAACGGCCAGAGCGGCGCTGCAGCGCACCGGTGAACGCTCCTTTCTCGTGGCCGAACAGTTCAGAAGCGATCAGCGAAGGGGGAATCGACGCACAATTCACGCGAATGAAGGCTCGCGCTGAACGGCTGGACTGCTTGTGGATGGCGCGAGCAATCAATTCTTTTCCTGTTCCGGTCTCACCCAGGATCAGCACCGTGGAATCTGCGGGAGCCACTCTGGCCACCTCAGAAAGAACCTTGAGCAATGCGTCCGACGAGCCCACAATTTCTTCGAACATAGAAGAGCGAACGACTTCTTCCCGCAAGGCCAGGTTCTCGTTGCGCGCGCGCTCCGCCATTTGTTTGCTTTCCTCGATGTCGATGCGCACGCCGTACCAGTGCAATATGCGTCCGTGCTCGTCCTTCATCGGACTGAAGCGCCCGAGAAACCAGCGATACTGCCCGTCTTTTCCGCGGATTCGCGCTTCGATTTCAAATGGCATCAAACTGGAGAATCCCTCCTGTCGTTCGCGTACATAACGATCCCGATCCTCGGGATGCACCACCCTTTCAAGAAGTCCCTCGGCCCGCCACTCCTCCGGTGTGAGGCCGTAGTAATCGAGCACCACGCGATTCGCGTAAAGGGCCCGGCCGTCGGGCTGCAAGACAAAGACATGCGCCGGCACGAACTCGATCAGCTGTCGACGTTCCTGTTCGCTCTCCCGAAGTTTCGCTTCCCGGCCTCGCAAGCTCTCGAAGGCGTTTTCCAGCTCGTCGCGCGCACGGCGTTGTTCGGTGACGTCCATCGCGGTGCCGACGTATTCCACGATTTCGCCGGCATCGTTCAGGACCGGATGACCGATGTTGTGGATGTGCTTAATCGTTCCGTCCGGCAGAAGAGCGCGGTAGTCAAATTCGAAGTCGGCCTTCGCCAATCGGGCCCGCGCGTAATCCCGCTCGATGATGGGCCGATCTTCCGGATGAATCCGGCTGAAATGAAATTCCGCGGTTGACGTCTGTTCACCTGGCTGCGCGTCAAATATCCGCAGCACTTCTGGCGAGACGGTGACCACTCCCGATGAGAGCTCATGCGTCCAGCTGCCGGTATGACTTAGTCTTTGCCCCTCAAGCAAAGACGCTCCGCTGCGTCGCAGTTTCTCTTCGGCCTCTTTGCGCGCCGAAATGTCCCGATAGATAAGATAGATGGCAACCTGTCCGATGCCAGGCGACATGCGCGCGGCGGCCACAGAAGTGTGAAAGCGGGCGCCGCCTTTGCGTTGCCGCACGACCTCCAGGTACACTCTCTCGCCCGAGGCCAGCAGAACCCGGTTCTTCAGAGCATCGGCGCGGAACTCTTCGGGCACAATTAAATCAGGAAGCCACTTGCCCGCGGCCTCGTCCGGCGCGTAGCCAAACATACGGGTGAACTCCTTGTTCACGCGCAGCACGTGGAAATTCTCGTCCGTCAAGATTACGGCGTCAGGTGCGAGATCAAACAATCCATCCAGATGCTCTTTCTGCCGCTGAAGGTCCGCATTTGCTGTCCTCAATTCCACCGTGCGCTCAGCGACCTTTTCTTCAAGCTGGCTGCGCCTCCGCCGTAGCCAGCTCATGAGCACCGCAAAAATCACAAATACAAGATCGTAAAGGACGCGGTCCGGACTGCTAACTTCGGGGCCGAAGAGATATCCACGGATCACCAGGGAAAGCAAAACCGCAACAATTCCGGGCTTCGTGCCACCGTACCAAAAGGTGATCGCGATCGCCGATAGCGCAAAGGCGGCAAAGGGATGGGGCGCATTGAGGTACTGAAATAGAAACTCGAGCAACAGAGCGCCCATGACCGAAGCGAAAGCTAATCCATAGCGGAGCACCGCCGACTTCCTCGGTCGCGCCATCCATTTCGTTATGCCTGAAACCGCCATGCTTTAGTGACTCTCGGCATTGCATTGGGAATTCCTGCGAGCGGTTACTGTAGCTCCATTCCAGTCTTGGCACAACGCAGTCGGGCGATTACCGAAGGAATGAAGTCCAGGAAAAGTTCAGATCCATGGACATGCACTTCCTCGCCGGGTTTTATTTCGTGGATGTCCAAGGACTTAGGATTCGCTCTGTACCGATTCGCGCAACTTTTGCGTCCAGCCAGGGTTTATTTCCACTAGCTGGCTCAAAATAGAGTTAAACCGTCAGAGCAAGTCGAGATTCATCGAAGAAGAATACTTCAGGGGGATAGAACCATGACGCGAACCGTCAAAATTGCGGCGATGTTTTTAGTCCTGGTGACGGCACTAGTGTTGCCTTCACCATCGCAAGCACAGATCGCAGTGGGTGTTTCCATTCACATGGGGCCTCCGGCTCTTCCCGTTTACGTGCAGCCTCCCTGCCCTGCGGCCGGGTATATCTGGACGCCGGGCTATTGGGCATATGGCGCGGAAGGATATTACTGGGTGCCAGGCACATGGGTGATGGCGCCAGCGGTGGGTCTGCTGTGGACGCCGGGCTACTGGGGTTGGGGCGGAGGAGCTTATTTGTGGCATGCCGGCTACTGGGGACCGCACGTGGGTTTCTACGGTGGAATTAACTATGGATTCGGATACACGGGCGTAGGTTTCGCGGGCGGATTTTGGCGCGGCGGAGCATACAACTACAATCGCTCGGTCACCAACATCAACACGACAGTCGTCCACAACACCTACAACACGACAGTGATCAACAACAACACCACCGTGAATCGCACCAGCTTCAACGGCGGGACTGGCGGCACAACGGCTCGGCCAAACGCGCAGGAACTTGCCGCTGAGAGGGAGCAGCATACACCGATGACCGCGGCACAGACCCAGCATGTTCAAGAAGCGGGCAAGAACCGCGCGCTGCTTGCGTCTGCCAATGGCGGCCACCCTGCTATCGCGGCAACGCAAAAGCCCGGGGTCTTCCATGGGCCAGGAGTCGTTGCGGCGCATCCCGCCACTGCCAGCGCACACGCAGATCGTCCGCCGAGCGCCAGAAGCACCACGACTGCGAACGCACACGCGAACGCGGCCTCGACAAACGATAGAACAAATTCTGTTCACGCGAACCAGAGGCCAAAGGAACCGAGCGCTTCTCATGTGAGCGAGGCGCATGCAAACTCGCCTCATCCGAACACGGCGAAGCCGCTGCAATCGCGCCCCAGTCACCCCGCGGAGCCGCAGAGCCATCCCGGTGGAGGACACCCCGGCGGAAAACTCGGCCGCTAAACAATTGAGTGAAACAATGAAGCAAGGCCGGAGCGAGTGCTCCGGCCTTGCTTATTTCACGGACGGAAAATTTGCGCTTTGCTTGAATCTGTGGGAAATAATGACCGTGGGAAAACGGAGGGACGCGGATGCTCTCACCCTGGTTCGGGGAATTCATGGGAACGGCGGTGCTGGTGTTGTTGGGTGACGGAGTCGTAGCAGGTGTGTTGCTGAAGAAGTCCAAAGCGGAGAATTCAGGCTGGCTGGTAATTACCGCGGGGTGGGCGTTCGCCGTTATGTGTGGTGTGTTCACGGCAATCGCGTGCGGAAGTCCGGGTGCACACTTGAATCCAGCCGTAACTTTAGGCGTGGCCATGCGCACGGGTGATTTCTCATCGGTGCTTCCATTTGTTGCCGCACAGATTTTAGGCGCGATCGTTGGCGCTACGCTGGTCTGGGTGCACTATCTGCCGCATTGGCAGGAGTCGCCGGATGCAGCAGCAAAGCTGGGGGTATTCTGCACAGCCCCGGCCATCCGGAAGTATCCCGCAAATTTCGTGAGTGAAGTCATCGGAACATGGGTACTGGTGTTTGTGGTCGCAGCGATCTTTTCGAAGAATGTGGCTGCCATGGGACCGGCAGCAGGCGTGGGTCCTTTTCTGGTGGCGAGCTTGGTGTGGGGCATCGGTCTCTCGCTGGGTGGCACGACCGGCTATGCGATCAATCCGGCGCGCGATTTGGGCCCGCGCATCGCTCACGCCCTTTTGCCAATTGCCGGAAAAGGCGGCTCCGACTGGGGCTACGCGGCCGTGCCTGTTTTCGGACCACTGCTGGGAGGCGCGATGGCCGGATTGCTCGCCAAATTTCTTTCTCTCTAAGGAACACACATGGCCGCCTATCTCGGAGCTCTCGACCAAGGCACGACCAGCACGCGCTTTATGGTGTTCGATCACGCCGGGCGCATCGTTTCGCAGGCCCAGGAAGAGCACGAACAGATTTATCCTTCTGCCGGGTGCGTGGAACACGATCCGGAAGAAATCTGGCGGCGCACGCAAAACGTA
>Ga0210409_10006658_pt1 | contig 11991 bp, 7 predicted proteins | sample IncBWH17MmetaG_FD_161649 | JGI IMG/M metagenome (GOLD analysis project Ga0210409, IMG submission 161649) | Forest soil microbial communities from Barre Woods Harvard Forest LTER site, Petersham, Massachusetts, United States - Inc-BW-H-17-M | ecosystem: Environmental > Terrestrial > Soil >...
CTTCGCGGGCTAGGTGGCTTTCTTCGTTCACTCGCCCGTGAGGAGCGTCCGCTCTGGTGCGGACGTCGCCACTGCTGACTCGGGGCTCGGTTCTTAGACTAGCGTGCCGCCGCGCTCAGCTTGTGCACCTGCGATGCCAACCGCGACACCTTGCGCGACGCGGACCGCTTGGGCAGTGCGCCCTTGCTCGCCGCTTTGTCGATCGCCACGGTCGCCTCGGCGAGCGCTGCTTTGGCCGCATTCTGATCCTTCGCCGCAACTGCCTCCCGGACCGACTTCACATGGGTGCGCACCGCGCTCTTGATCGCGCGATTTCTAAGCGTGCGCTTCATGCGCTGCCGGTTGCGTTTCTCTGCAGAAGGGTGATTCGCCACGTGAGTCCTCGAAAGAGCGCGCGAACTCTAGGGGAAAAGGCGCGCAAGTCAAGCCGTTCGGCCGGAATAGGCTTGCGTGGGGTGCGACGAGGAGATCAAGAAGGGAGGTTGCCGCAGTCTTAGGAGCTACTTCGGGCGCGGATCGCCGAGCGCTCTCCTAGTTTGGCGAGGGCTGTCCTCGAGTTGCGCTCCCGTAAACGTGCCCGTGCCCGTGCCCGTGCCCGTGCCCGTGCCCGGGGTGCGGAGGAAACGTCAACGCGCGTGTGAATTGGTCGGCCAGATGGCTTCGCCCCCGTGGAAGCGCCTCGATGATCCCGTTGGCCATGACCAGGAAGGCGAGCGCCAAGTCGTATACGTCGAGTCGTTCGTGATCGAGCTCCCTGCGCTCCGATCGGCACCCGCCGGCCTTCACGTTGCTCGCCTTTCCGGGCACGGGCACGGGCACGGGCACGTTTACGGGAGCCAATTCGAGCACACGCCCTAGTTTGGCCGCTCTACTCCGCTGCCGGAAGAAGAATCCGAAACGCCACGCCCCCCAGGTCTCCTGTTTCGACGGCGACCGACCCATGGTGCGCCTCCGCGATTCCCCGCGCTATCGCGAGCCCGAGCCCCGCGCCGCCTGCTGCGCGGCCCCGCAAGCCTTGCTTGTATCGGTCGAAGATGCCCGCTCGCTCCTGCTCGGCGATCCCCGGGCCGGTGTCGGCCACTTCGAACAGCACGTTTCGCGCCTCGCGCCAGACCCGCAGCCGAACTCGACCGCCGCGCGGCGTGAACTTGAGCGCGTTGGCAACGAGGTTGTCGAGCGCTTGCCGGAGCTTTTGCGGGTCGGCGCGGACGCGCATGTCGAGCGGCCCCTCGAAGACGAGCGCGACACGCCGCCTGGCTGCCACGGGCGTGAAGACGGCGAGCGTGGGCTCGACGATAGCGCCGACGGTGACCATGCGCGGCTCGACGGAAAAGACCCCTGCTTCCAGGCGACTGGCCGCGAGAACTCCGTCGACCAATCGAGTCATCTCGGCGCACATGCCGCGGATCTGCACGACCGCCGCGCGCCGTTCCTCGGGAACCATGTCCTCGGTCTCGAGCACCTCGGCGATAAGCGCAAGCGAGGAGAGGGGGTGGCGCAAATCGTGAACGAGCATCGCGACGTGATCGCGGCGCTGCGCCTCGAGCATTCGTTTCAAGCGGAATGTCTCGAGCGCTGCGCGCACCCGGGCGAGCAGTTCGCGCGAGTCGATCGGCTTCGTCAGGTAGGCGTCCGCCCCTTCCTTCAAGCCAGCCTCGATGGCGCGCGGTTCGCGTCGCGCTGCGGTCAGCATCAAGACCGATGGTCCGCCGCCGCGGCGCGCGCGCAATCGGCGCAGCACTTCGACGCCGTCGAGCCCGGGCATCGATACGTCTAGGAGCACGACCTCCGGCTCGTGTTCGTCGACTATACGCAGCGCTTGTTCGCCGTTCGACGCCGTCCGCACGCGGTGGCCGTCCTCGGAGAGAAGCGCGTCGTAGAGCGCCACCGTGTCCGGGAAGTCGTCGACGATGAGCACATCACCGCACGCGTCCCCCTGAGCCGGCAACACGCGTGCTTCGGTCACGAGAGAGCGCCCCGGCCCAGGTTGGCATCCGCCTGCGACGGGGGGCGCTCGACAGGCGCCTGCGAAGCGATGCGCGGCAGTACGAACGTGAACGTCGAGCCTTCTCCCTCGCGCGATCGCACCTCGATTTCACCGCCGAGTGCGCGCGCGAGCCGCCGGGACAGCGCGAGGCCCACGCCGGTGCCGTCGTAGCGGCGTCCGTCGCCGGCTTCGAGCTTGTGGAACTCTTGGAAAAGCTCCGGGAGGGCCTGGGCGGGGATGCCGATTCCCGTGTCGCGCACGGCGAGTCGCACCTCGGTCGCGGTCGTTCGAACGCTCAGCACGACTTCGCCTTGCTCGGTGAACTTGATGGCATTCGAGAGCAAGTTCAGGAGCACCTGCCGGACCCGCTGCGCGTCGGTGACCACTTCCAGCGGCGCATCGCCGACTTCGGCCACCAGACGCACGTCCTTGCCCATGCGCAGGCTGTCGACCTCCGCCACGCAGGAACGCGCGAGCTGCGGCACGTTCACCGGGGCGAGCCGAACATCGATGCGTCCGGATTCGGCCTTCGCGAGATCGAGCACGTCGTTGATGAGGCCGAGCAGGTGCTCGCCATTGCGCTTGATGCGCTCGAGCGATTCGCGCGCCCGCTGCGAGAGCTGCTCCTTGGGCGACGTCGTCAGCAGGTCGGCGAAGCCCAAAATCGCCGAAAGAGGCGTTCTCAGCTCGTGGCTCATGGTCGCGAGAAACTCGGTCTTAACCTTGTTCGCATGGGTCAGGCGGTTTCCTTGTTCCGCGAGCGCCACGCTTTTTTCGCGCAATCGGTCGTGCGTCCATGCGTTGTGCAGTGCGACCGCAAGCTGGCGCGCGGCATCGCGCACGAACTCCAGGGCGTCCGGTGGAGGCTCGCGAATCCCAGCGAGCAGCATGGCCCCCGCGCCTTCGTTGCCGATGGCCACCGGATGGGCGAGAAGCCAGCGCAGCGGGGCCTGCCCGATGCCCAGGTCGAGCGCCGGCAGGGGCTCGGCGAGCGCCTCGGAGCGCAGGAACAGTGGCTCGCGCTTCTCCATGACGCTCTTGGGCAACCCCTCGGAGCCGAAGGTCAGTCGATCGATGGCGCGACCGTCGCACGCAACTCCCTGCACCGGGACGAGTCGGTCCGCGTCGTCGAGCAGGTAAACGACCCCCACCTGCGCGTCGGCGAGGCGGACCAGCGTTTGCAATCCGGTGGCCGAGAGGGCTCCGACGTCGAGCGTCTTCAGTTCGCGCACGAACTCCGCGTAGGCTGTGGCGCGCGCGTCGCGCAGCGCGAGGTTCTCGTTGGCGCGCGTCAGCTCGCCCACCGCGCGCTCGCGTTCCGCCAGCGTCGCGCGCAGGCTCGAGTCCTTCTCGAGCAGTAGTGTGTTCATTTTCGCCAGGCTCCGCGCGACCGCACCGAGCTCGTCCCGGCGCACCGGCTGCGGCGGGAGGGGCTCGAGCCGCCCCGTCGCGGCGAGCGCTTGCTCGATCTGCGCCGTCGTCCCCGCGATGTCGCGGGCGATCCATGCGCCGCTCACGAGTGCGATGATGATCGCGACGAGCAGCACGGTGCGCGTGGCGCGCTGCGAATCGTTGGCCGACTCGAACGCCGCTTGCTCGCGGGCGTTGGCCTCGTCGAGCGCGTGCTGGCGAAGGTCGGTGAGGATGCTGCGCATCTCGTCGGTGAGCGTCTTGCCCTCGTCCGCGATGTGCGGGTCGGGCACTTCTCGTTCGCGCGCTCGGATCTGCGGCTCGCTGACGTTCTTGATCCACTCGCGCACGAGCCGCCCGAAGGCCGCGACGCGCTCGTCCTCCATGCCGTTCTCGGCCACCGCCTGCGCCTCCGCGAGTAGGCCCTCGAGCTCCTTTCGCGCCTGCTGGTAGGGCGCGAGAAAGCTGCGGTCGTTCGTGAGCAGGTAGCCGCGTTTGCCCGTCTCCAAGTCGACCATCAGGCGCAGCAGCTGCTCGGCGTCGTCGGCCAGTTTCAAGTCGTGCTGGACCAGCCGCTCGAACTGCTTCTCGAGCTCCTCGTGCGCGGCATTGGCCCGATACAGGCCCACGCCGAGAACGGCGACGACGACGAGAGAGCTGAGCAGAATGCGCCAGAAAAGGGCGCTCTTGAGGATGTGCACGCGAGCGGTCCTGCCGATTGGTAATCTAGCAGGGCATTGATGAGGGCCATAAGGCGCAGGAGACTTCACCCTCCCCGATTCGCCCGGGTACCATTGAGACCGTGAGCAAGGAGGAGCTGCCGTTCGAGCGTCTCGGCGATTACGAGGTGCTCGCGCCAATCTCCGAGGGTGGGATGGCGAGCGTCTGGCTCGGTCGATCGGTGGCCCAGCCCGAGCGGTTCGTCGCACTCAAGGTCATCCGGCCGGAGTACGGGCGCAACAAGGACTTCTTGGCGATGTTCATGGACGAGTCGCGCATTGCTTCACGGCTGGAGCACCCGAACATCGTCTCGATCGCGGCCGTCGGCTACGACGGAAAGCGCAACTACCTCGCCATGGAAGTGCTGCGGGGCCATACGCTGCTGGCGCTATGGAAGGCGGTGCACGCCAAGGGAAAGCGGCTGTCGTACGAGGTCGTCGCGTGGATGGGCGCGCGGGTCGCCGACGCCCTTCACTACGCGCACGAGCTGCTCGACGAAAAGGGAGCCCACGAGCACCTGGTCCACCGCGACGTGAACCCCGCGAACATCTTCATCACGCGAGAGGGCGTCCCCAAGCTCATCGACTTCGGTCTCGCGAAGGCCCGCGACCGCATCGCGTCGACCGCCATCGGCGTCGTAAAAGGCAAGCTCGCGTACCTCGCCCCGGAGCAAGCGCACGGCGAAACGGCGGACCGCCGCTCCGACGTTTTCGCCCTGGGGGTGACCTTGTGGGAGACGAGTCTCGACCGCCGTCTCTTTCACGAGAAGACCGAGGTCGAGACGATACGCCGAGTGCGCGAGATGCCGGTGCCCGACCCGACGACGCTCGACGAGCGATACCCGCGAGCGCTTGCAAACGCAGTGAACCGAGCGCTGGAGCGGAACCCGGACGAGCGCTGGCAAACGGCGGCGGCGCTGCGCGATGCGCTCGACACCTTCGTCTCCGAGGCCAGTGCGACCCGCCCGATCGACACCGCGGCGGTGCGCGCGCTGGTGACCGATGCGTTCGGGAATGAGCCTCTCGCCGAGTGGGAGCGCATATTGGACGACGCAACCGCCGACAAGGAGAAGACGCACGTGTGGAAAGAACGAGATGGTGAAGGGCCGCGGCCGCCATCCGAGGCAAACGCGGCGAACGACGCAAACGAAGCGAACAAGGCCAGCGCGACCTTCACCGGGCGCCTTCGAGCGTGGGTCGGGGGCGCCGACTTGCGCCGGCAGCTTCCGGCCGTCGCCATCGGAGGGGGCCTTCTCGGAGCACTCTTCGTGGGCCTCGCGGTCCGCGGTTGTCGCGGCGAGCGGGAAGGGGACCTGGAGCAACGCGTCGCGCGTATCGAGGACTTTCTCGGCATCGAGGAGGCCGGCGCGAAGTCGGACGGTGCGGTGGCGCTGGCCGCCGCGGTGCGAGACGCCGCCGCCTCGACGCAGAACTCGGCACCGTGCGCGCTGGCGAAGGTGGCGAGCTACACCGCGTGGCAGGACGCCCTCACGAAGGCCAAGGCCAGCGCGAGCAGCGCCGAGGGGGCGTGTGCGTCGATCTGGGGCGAAGACAAGCGCAATGGCTGCTACTACGCGGCGCGGTCCAACGTCCGGGCGACCCAGGCCGCCCGCGACTCGGTGATCGCCGGCGGCGCCCCCGCGCGCGACGCGGTCAAGAGCGTAAAGGACGATCCGAAGAACGATGCCATTTCACGCGCGCGAGCTGCGAGCGACGCGGTTTTCGCAGCTTGCGAAGAGGATGGGGGGTTGTAGAGCGCCTTCTCTACATCGACACTCAAACGCGTTACCGTCCGTCTGACGGACGCCGAACCGCCATGGAGAGGCGAATAGCCGCTCGTCGCGGAAGGAGGTCTTCATGAAGGGGTCTCGCCTTGCTGGAACGGTCTTGGCGCTGGCAGTGGTCGTCGTTGCTTGCGGGGAGTCGGTGCACTCGAAGGACGCCGGCGCGGGCGCGACGGGCAGTAGCAGTGGCGGCGCAAGCAGCGACGGTGGCACGGGCAGCGGTTCGACGGGAATCGGCTCGCGCGGAACGGTGATTCACCAGCAAGCCGTCGACAAGGTCGATCTGCTGTTCATGATCGACAACTCGGCGGCGATGGGCGACAAGCAGCTGCTCGTCGCCGCCGCCGTCCCCGACCTCATCAACCGCTTGGTCACGCCCAATTGCGTCGATGCCAACGGCAACGTGGTGGGAGCGTCCACCGCGAACGGCTGCACGATGGGCAGGATCGAGTTCCCGCCCGTGCACGACATGCACATCGGCATCGTCACGTCCTCTCTCGGAGGTCGCGGCGGCAACCAGTGCCCGGCCAACGCGACGAACGAAACGAACATGAACCTGAGCGCCCACAACGACGAACGGGGCGAGTTGATCAATCGTGGCGGCGACCAAGAGAGGCCGGTGCCATCGGCCCTGCCGCTCAATTTCCTTTCCTGGTTCCCGCCCCCCGGTGCGAACCAAATGACCAATCAGACAATGCAGCCGCCCACAGGGCCGGAAACGACGGTAGGCGACCCCAATACGCCCGGCACCCTCATCGGCGACTTCACGGCGATGATTCAGGGAGTGCACGAGCACGGATGCGGCTTCGAGGCGCAGAACGAGGCATGGTACCGGTTCTTGGTGCAGCCCGACCCCTTCGATGGGATGACCGGGATCCAGATCAACAACAACCGCGCCCAAGAGGCGGGCATCGACCAGACCATCCTTACGCAGCGCGCCAAGTTCCTACGGCCCGACTCGCTGCTTGCTGTCATCGTCGTCACCGACGAGAACGAAGAAGTCGCCAATCCGTTGTCGGTCGGCGGCCTGGGCTGGCTCTACGAGTCCGCCCCGTTTCCGAGCTCGCCCACCCACGCAGCGCCCGAGGGGACCGTGGAGTGCCAGGGAAACCCGAACGACCCGAACTGCACGTCCTGCGCCTTCAGTAACATTCAAAACGCGCCGAACTTCGCGACGGAGTGTCCGAACGACCCGCCGAGCGGCATGCAGGGCTTCCTCGATCCGAGGGACGACAGTGTCAACGTCCGCTTTTTCAACCAGAAGCAGCGTTTCGGCGTCTTCGCCGGCTACCCGATTGCGCGCTACGTCCGGGGCCTTCAGAAGCAGACCGTACCTGACCGCGCGCACGAAGTGGACGGCAACGGGAATTACGTCGGCCAGCAGGACAAGTACGGCAACTGCGTGAACCCGATCTACGCGCAGGGCCTTCCGACGGACCCAAAGGCGGATCTTTGTCACCTGGCGCAAGGACCCCGCACGCCCGACCTCGTGTACTACGCCGCGATTGCCGGCGTGCCCCACCAGCTCCTTCAGGCGACGGCGGGCGTCGACATGGAGTGCCCGGCGGGGACGATGCAGGCGGATTGTCCGCAGAAAAACCAGCTCACCGAGTCGGACTGGCTCGCGATTACGGGCAAGGACCCGGAGAACTGGGACTTCACCGGTGCCGACCCGCACATGATCGAGTCCGAGAATCCGCGCGCTGGGCTGGCCTGCAACGCGAACTCCAACGACAACTGCGACCCGCTCAACGGTCGCGAGTGGAGCACCAACAAGAAGGACTTGCAGTTCTCGTGCATCTTCCAGCTCGCCGACGCGAATGGGCAGGCGACGTCGAAGGATTGCACGCAGCCGCAGTACCAAGGAGCGTGCGACTGCGCCGTGGGGTCTAACAGCCAGAACACGCCTCTTTGCCAGAAGGTCAACGGCGCGTATACGAACGTCCAAATCAACGGCAAGGCGTACCCGTCGGTCCGCGAAATGGCGATCGCGCACGCGATGGCCAACAGCACCGGGGGCGTGCAGGGCATCGTCTCCAGCGTGTGCCCGATCCACACGACCAAGAGCGGCAGCACGGACCCGCTCTACGGGTACCGCCCTGCGGTGAACGCGATCGTCAATCGACTCAAGAAATCGCTCTCCGTCCCATGCCTAGCGCAGAAGCTGTCGACGAACCCGACGACCGGCAAAGCGAGCTGCCTGGTGATCGTGAACCTGTCGAAGCCGGGGGACAACAGCGTCTGCACGTCGGTCGCCGGTCTCCAACCGCTCGACCCGACCGTGAACCAGAACTTCCGGGCCGCGGAGGAGGCCGTTTGGAATCAACAAGGTGGCACGAATTCGGGATTGCCCGATCCCGCCACGCTGCCCCTATGTCAGTTGCAGGAGCTCACTCCGCAACTGAACATGAAGGACTTCGACTCCAGCGGGTCGTGCGTAGGGTCTCCCGATCCCGGTTGGTGTTACGTCGAAGGGCAGGCCGCGGGACCGTGCCCGCAGCAAATCATCTTCACCAATGGCGAGCCGCCGCCCGGTGCGACGGTCATTCTGATGTGCCCGTGACCGGCAGTGCTCATCTTAAGTGAACTCAGGCGTGGTACCGTGGTGCGATGCGCTGTGGCTACAAGATGCGCGCGTTTCGCCGGATGGCGTGCGCGACGCTTTGCGGCTGCGTGCTTGCCCTGGGCCGTCCCGCGCGGGCCGCAGACGCGCCTGCCGCACCGTCTGACGTTCAGGTAGCGGCCGCTCCCTCCGGGCATGCGGCCGACGCCATCGAGGGCCACAATCTGCACATCAAAGAAACCGGCGCCGTCGTGGACGTCGGGTGCGAGGGACGCGCGACCCTGCGCTTCGGCAACAAGGTCTACGTCGCGTGCGGGGCGGACGGCGTCGTGGAGATCGACGTCAGCAGTCCACAAGCCCCGCGCCGCGCCGGGCAGATGTCCGTCGGTGGCGAGGCCACGGCGCTCTTCGAGCGCGACGGTCGCGTGTGGGTCGAGATTGCCCACGTCGAGGCGCGGCCTGTATCGACAGAGGCGGCGCCGAGCCCGACGCCCGTCGCTCCTCCGCCCATGGTTGAAGCTCCTGCTGCTGCCCCATCCAGGCCCAACCTGATCGCGCCGCCTAGGCGCACGGGGTTATGGGAGCTTTCTGCGTCGGTCGGCGCATTCGTCAACATCGGCCCACTGGGAGGTGGCGCCGTCGGCGGAGCGTCCGCGGTCTACCGGTTCGAGGCTCCTGTCGTCGTCCGCGCCGAGGCTGCGCCGGCGGCGTTTTGCGTCGCGCACTCGAGCACCAACACGTATCCAACCAACGCTATCTCGGGCTTCTCCGACAACGCCGGGCGCTTTAAGGCCGTCGGTGCGGGTCAGGTGCTCGTGGGCGTCGATACCCAGTTCGTCGAGGTCGCCGTAGGCGGAGGGGTCTCCACCATTCGCAACCCCAACCAGTACCTGTACATGAACGGTGCCTACGTCCTGCAGGGCGGCGCCACGAGTGGTCCTTCGATCGCCGAAGAGGCGCGGTTCGGCGCTCGCGACGGCCTCGCCGTGAGCGTCGAGAGCAACACGGTCGCTGCCAACGACAAGTTTCAGCTCGGCTTTTTCGTCGGGAGTGTTCAAGTTCCCCTGACGAGAAGTGCAATGCTGGTGTTCCGCGGCGGTGGAGGCGACACCGGCGTGCTGTTCGGCGACATGGGAGCCCGCGTCATCGTCCAAGGCGACGGCGGTCCCGACACGATTGCGCTCTCGGGCTTCTTCGGCGGCGAAGGCGTCAACTTCGAGTCGTGCGCTTCCGCCCAAACCAGTCCCGCCAGCGTGGTTTGCGAGTCCTTCAGCTTGGGCGGCCCGTCGATCGCGGGAAGCATCGAGTATCGGAGGTAGTGACCTGAGTCCGTCATTCGCTTGCGAATGACGGACTCAGGTCACTACCTCCGATACCTCCGACCCTCGTCGGGCTAGCGCCCGACGACGTCGGAGGGGACGCTCTAGTGGGGGCCTGCGGCCCCCTCGCCGCTCCGCTAGCGCTACGCGGCGAGCCTCCCCCGCATCGCCTTCGGCGAACGTCGTGCTGTCGCACGACGCAGAGAAGGAGAGAAGGAGAGAAGGAGAGAAGGAGAGAAGGAGAGAAGAGAGAGAGAAGATACCGTATAGATTCTTTCTCCCTGCGACTTCGCACGAGCGAAGTCGTTCGCGAAAGCGATGCGGGGGAGGACTCCAGCGCGAAGCGCTGGAGGGGGCCGCAGGCCCCACAAGACCATCCCTACCCCCGCCCTATCCACGCGCCCGCGCAAGAGAGCAGCCACGCGATCGGCGAGAGCGCCAGTGCGAACACCACGGCCGATGGGGCTGCGAAGCCAAGGCCGACAATCGCGAGGACCAGCGCCAGCACGGTGGCAAGCGCCGGCTCGAGCAACGTCCGCACCCCCGCCGCGCGCGCGATGAGCCATCCGCTCATCGGAAACGCCGCCAAGAGACCCACACCGAGAAGAAGAACAGGGGCGGCGGCTGTAACTTCGTGCTCGTCGACGGTCGACAAATCGATGTGCAGCAGGTGAGAGGCAACCACGCCGGCGGCGAGCCCGGTTACGATCCCGCCTAGGGTTACCAGCGCGCCGAGCGCCACCCACCCTATCTTCACCGGCTCGTCCGCGCGTGTGAGCGCCTCCCGAACCGCCGATAGGCTCGGGGGCTGGGGTGCCACCGCGGACAGCCGAGCCCACCGGCGGCTGGACGGAGGCAACAGGCCGCGGCCAGGCGCAAACGGGAAACGCTCGCGCAGGTCGCGCGCGAGGATCCACGCGACCACTCCCATGGCCGCGAGCAGGGGCGATACCGCAAGGAGCGCGCCGGGTCCCCGGCCGTAGACGAAGTAAGCGTACAAGCCCCGCGCCGCGATGGCCGCCACGAACGCAGCCGGGAAAATCGGGATCCGCAACCTTCCCTGTTTCGCCCGCCCGAGCGCGTAACCCCAAAGGCACGCGAAAAACACGTGCGATGGCAGGGCGAGCAGCGCGCGTGCAAGCCAGATCGCGCCCGTCGGGTGCGCGCGCAGCACGAACCAGTTCTCGACAGCGGCGAAGCCCAACGCCGCCGCCGCCGCGTAAACGACCCCGTCGTAGGGTTCGTCGACGTGCTTGAACAGCAGCGCAGGCCAGGAGGCCGCGACCTTGCTCGCCTCCTGAACCGGGGCGACGACGAAGAACAGAAATACGAGCCCGCCGCTCTCGCCGACGGCGGCTGCGCGCAGATCGATGCTCGTGAGCTCGGCTGCGCGGCGGATCACGAAAAGCGATGCCGAGGCGAGAATGGCGCCGAGAAAGAAAGTCGTTACGACGAGCCATCGCGGCTCTCGGCGAGGATCCGTACGGATTGCGAGAAGGGCGAAAAAAATGGCTGGAAGCGTCGTCGGGATCAGCCAGCGCAGGGTCGCAAGCAAGGGACGGGCTTGCTCAGAAGTGAACGCCGAGGTGCGCGGTGCCGGTGACGCCAAAGCCAGCGCTCGAACCTGATTCGTTGTAGAGGGTTTGGTATTGGGTCGGCAGCGTCGACGCCTGTACCCCTTTGGGGAGCGGTGGTTTGGGGCGCTGCAAGAACAAGAACTGTCCGTCGACGTCGACTCCGAGCGAGATGAGCTTCGACAGGTAGAAATCGATGCCCACCATCGGTCCCACGTTGAACCCGTGGATGCTCACGTCCGACGGCGAGCCGCCGCTAGCGACCGATACCGAGTCGCCGCTCAAGGAGCCGACGAAGTTGTAGCCGCCGCGCACCCCGAAATAGGGGTCGATGCGCCAGACCCGCGTATGCAGCGCTGCTTCGAGGCTGAGCTCCCAGAGGCTGCCGATCGACGAGAGCAACAGGTCGCGCGCGCGCACGCCGATCGACAGGAAAAGCAGGCGCACGCCGGCGGCCACACCGAACGCGGGTCCGCCGGCCTCGGTGGTCGTCAGCGCCAAGTTGCTCGCGCTGAACGATTGCAGGTTTACGTAGCCGCCGCCGACGTCCGCGTTGAACCATACCCATTCGAGGCCCAGCCCGCTGTCCTCCGCCTCTTCGTTCGACGTCGTCGGGGGCATGGGCGGCGTGGAGG
>Ga0210409_10006659_pt1 | contig 11989 bp, 10 predicted proteins | sample IncBWH17MmetaG_FD_161649 | JGI IMG/M metagenome (GOLD analysis project Ga0210409, IMG submission 161649) | Forest soil microbial communities from Barre Woods Harvard Forest LTER site, Petersham, Massachusetts, United States - Inc-BW-H-17-M | ecosystem: Environmental > Terrestrial > Soil >...
TGTGGTTACGGCTATCGTCCGAAAGAGCCCGATTCGTGCTTAGGGACCGATCATGGCTACTGAAGCCCCCATCGTGGCTACAAGGGTGGCTGCGCTGGCATTCGCCTTCTTAGAGATGATGCTAAGCCCTTTGGAATGTGCAGTTCCGGTACATAGGGAAGCTAAGTCGCCTGAAATGTGCAGTTGCAGTTTTCGGTCATATGATCTCCTTTAGAATGTGTACTTGCAAAAAAGGGGGAGGGTAGCCCATAGTTCCAGCTATTCTCGCCGCCGTCTTATGCAGCGAACGATCATCCGCGAATTGGAAAAAATTGTTGGTCGCTCCGGAGTCCTTTGGAGCGCCGAAGATTTGTTGCTGTACGAATATGACGGTTCGGTCGAAGAAGCGCATCCGGAGGCGATCGTCTTTCCACGCCACAAACAAGATGTCGTCGAGATCGTCAAACTAGCAAATCACTACGACGTCTCTATTGTCGGACGTGGCGCGGGCACGGGCCTCTCCGGCGGGGCGCTAGCCCGGCGCGGGGGCATCGTTGTGGCGTTCTCTCGGATGAACCATATCCTGGAGATCGACGCGGAAAATCAGCGGGCCGTGGTTGAACCCGGAGTGGTCAATCTCGATCTCTCGCGCGCCACGGAGAAGTATGGCTTATATTTCGCGCCCGATCCTTCCAGCCAGAAATCCTGCACCATCGGCGGCAACGTCTCGGAGAATTCGGGCGGGCCTCACACGTTGGCTTACGGTGTCACATCCAATCACGTCACCGGTCTCGAGTTGGTCCTGCCGGAGGGAGGAGTAGTGCGGCTCGGCGGGCGGACCATGGATACCCCCGGGTACGATCTGACCGGTCTCGTGATCGGTTCGGAGGGAACCTTCGCACTGGTCACTGAAATCACGGTCAGACTTCTGCGTCTTCCAGAGGACGTGCGCACACTTCTTGCGGTTTACGATTCTCTCGAAGATGCCACCAATAGCGTCGTGAACATCACCGCGCGGGGAATTATTCCCGCTGCCTGCGAAATGCTTGATGGCTGGACACTCCGCGCCGTCGAAGCTTACGTCCATGCCGGCTTTCCCTTGGATAGCGCGGCTGTCTTACTTATGGAAGTCGAGGGCGTGCGCGAAGCCGTGGAAACCCAGGCCGCCGAAATCGTAGAGGTCTGCCGGGGCCACCATGCACGTGAAGTGCGGCGCGCGCGCGACGCTAGCGAACGGGCCCTGCTTTGGAAAGGGCGCAAAGAAGCCTTTGGTGCCGTGGGCCGTGTTTCGGCGTCTTATTACGTGCTGGATGGCGTCATTCCGCGCACCAAGCTCACGCCCACGCTTCTTCGGATTGACGAGATCTCCAGGAATTGCGGCCTCGTGATTGGAAATATCTTTCACGCGGGAGATGGAAATCTGCATCCGCTGATCCTTTTCGATCACCGCGATCCCGATCAGTTCCGCCGCGCCAGGACCGCTGGGGCGGAGATCATGCAGCTGTGTGTGGAGATGGGCGGCACGCTTACCGGGGAACATGGCGTGGGCATGGAGAAGAATGAGCTCATGCCGCTGATGTTCAGCGAGGCCGATCTGGAGTTGATGCGCAAAGTGCGTGCCGCATTCAATCCGCTGGGCCGGCTCAACCCCGACAAGGTCTTGCCGCTCGGAAAGGGTTGCGGAGAGACGCGCCTGCAACCCTTCCCACAATCCGCCGGTGGAAACGCATGAGCCAGGTGGCCGTATCGCTCACCTCACGTCTCGGAGAGTTTGTCGGCGCGCGTCACGTGCTCAGCGATCCGGCTTCGCTGTCGGCTTACGAAGTAGACGGGCATCGCCCTTCCGCGGCCTTGCTGCCCAGTTCCACAACTGAGATCGCTGACATTCTTCGTTTGGCTTCCGCCGAGCACCTTGCCGTGATTCCCCAGGGCGGCAAAACTCATTTGCATATCGGCATGCCGCCGCAGCGCTACGATCTTGCGCTCGACGTTTCGGGAATGAACCGCATTCTGGCATACGAGCCGCGCGACCTCACGCTGGGGATCGAGCCCGGCATCACTTATGCTGAGCTCGATCGCAGCCTTCGTGAAAAAGGTCAGTTCCTGCCGCTCGCGCCGCCTTTGCCGGAACGCGCCACGCTCGGCGGAATGGTCGCCGCAAACGTGGATACGCCCCTCCGCTATGCTCACGGCACGACGAGGGATTTTTTACTTGGAGTGGAGTTCGTCACCGGCGAAGGCATCGTCTCTAAAAGCGGCGGCTGCGTTGTGAAGAACGTCACCGGCTACGATCTTCACAAACTGCTGATCGGCTCTCTCGGAACTCTAGCTGTGATCACGCGGCTGAACCTCCGCACGTTTCCATTGCCGGCCGGCCAGAAGATGTTTGTTGCGTCCTTTGCCGACTCATCAGGCGCGTTCGCTCTTTGCCGGGCAATTATGAAATCTCCGTTACAGCCGAGGATCGTGGACGTTCTCGATCCAGGTGCTGCAGCGCTTTTTGCCGCCCATAACGTCGCCTTCGCTGAGCGAAATTCGTGGCTCGCGGTGGTCGAGGCCGCCGGGCACGAAGCAGTCCTGGAGCGCCACGCTCGCGATCTTGGCGCGATGTCTCAGGAAGTGCGCGCGACGGAATTCATTGCTCTTACCGACGCTCAGCGTGATCGGCTCTTTGCCTGCCTGTGCGAATTCTCGTCAATCGCATCGGGTGCGACCCCCGCCGCGACGATTTTACGTATTCCCGTGCTCCCTTCCGCCATGCCGGGGCTACTGAAAGAAATACGCGCGTTAGCCGAGCGCCACTCGCTTGATTACGCCATTTTGATTCGTGCTCTCGGCGTCGTCTACGTCGCCCTTCTGCCCGCCGCCAAGGCCACCACCTACTCAGAATTGCTGAGCTGTTGTGATGAAATAATGGATCTTTGCGTCTCCTCTGGCGCATCACCGATGATCGAGCGATGCCCCGTGGAAGTAAAAAACACGCTCGGCATCTGGCCCCCTGCGGGAAGCGAAAATGAGATTACCCGGCGTCTGAAGCACGTTTTCGATCCCCAAACCATTCTTTCGCCCGGCCGCTTTCGAGGAGGCATCTGATTCTAAAGGTCGCAGATGTCGGCCAGTAGAATAGCGCCGGAACCCGCACGTCCGGCCGCTCAACGAAGCGGCTTCCACGGCCCGGACCGACCGAGGGACGTGGACTACCTGCATTGCATTCACTGCGGATTGTGCCTCAACCATTGCCCTACGTATCGCCTGTGGGGTCTGGAAGCGGATTCGCCGCGCGGGCGCATTCGTCAAATGGTCCTTGTGGACGAAGGGAGGTTGCCGCTGGGCGACTCTTTTGTCCGGCACATTGATCAATGCCTCGATTGCCGTGCCTGCGAAACGGCGTGTCCGGCGGGAGTGGAGTACGGCAAGCTGGTGGAAGGAGCGCGGGCGCAGATCGAGCAGAACTATCGCCGCCCGCTTGGCTCGCGTATCGCCCGCAGCCTCGTCTATCGCCATCTGCTTCCCTATCCGCGCCGCATCGCCGCCGTGGCCCGCCTCGTGCGTTTCTATCAGGACTCAGGCCTGAAAACCGTCGCGCGCGAATCGGGCCTGCTTCGTCTCTTCGGGCTCGCCGATCGCGAAAGGTTGATGCCTCCAGTCGAGAAGGAATTCTTCTTTTCCCGGCTGGGGCAGACCTTCCCTGCTGCAGGCGAGCGCAGGGCCCGCGTGGCTCTTTTCGCCGGGTGCATTTCGCAAGTGAGCTTCGCGGCATTGCACGAAGCTACCATTCGCGTCCTCACTGCGAACGGGTGCGAGGTCGTCGTACCCGAAGGCCAGCTTTGCTGCGGGGCTCTGGCCGCGCACGCGGGCGTCCGCGATATCGCCCGGCGGCTTGCGCGCACGAATCTCGGCGTATTTTTGGGCCAAGATTTCGATGCCGTCGTTACCAACGCCGCGGGTTGCGGGTCGACCTTAAAGGAATACGAGGAGCTGTTTTCCGCTGACGATCCCGCGCATGAGAAAGCTCACGAATTTCGGAGGAAGATGCGGGACGTCACGGAATTTCTCGACGCTCTTGGGTTGAAGGCGCCTTTGCGCGAACTGCCTATGCGCGTGACTTATCAGGACTCCTGCCATTTGGCGCATGGGCAGAAAATTCGCGAAGCGCCTCGCAGATTACTTCGCGCTATTCCTGGAGTGGAGCTTACGGAGATGCGTTTATCGGATAACTGCTGCGGATCGGCGGGAGTTTATAACGTCACGCAAACGCAGACTTCTCTGGAGTTGCTGGCCGAAAAAATGCACTGCGCGGCGGAAACGGGCGCGCAAACTATCGTGACTGCAAACCCTGGTTGTCTGCTGCAAATGCGCGCCGGAAGCGATATCCACAAAACGGGACAGCAAGTGTTGCACGTGATGGAGTTGCTCGACCGGGCCCTCGCCGGAGGGCCTGGGGCTACTTCTCGCCAATGAGGTAACGGCAGCCGGCAGGACCCATTCGCGCTGCATGCGCCGCTCCGGCGGGAACGTCGCACCGTTCTCCGGCTCGATACGTCGTGCTTCGGCCGTCCATCGTCAGCGTCATCTCTCCTTCGAGAATGATGTGCGCGGTTTCGCCCGCGTGGGTGTGATCTGAGTAACGCCGATCCGGCCCGTCTTCCCAGACGTAGGTATGACGAAAGCCCTCGCTGCGCAGCTGTTTTTCGAGTTCGGGGATATTCATGCAGGAGGTATCTCGCGCTGAGGCTGAGCTATTTGCCCTCGGCTATTGGCGGGGCATAAACATTCGAGCGGCCACCCGCGTCACCAGGCGCCGCGGAGCCAGGCGCTGCGCTTCGACGCTCAGCCAGTTGCGAGTCCCCGAGATTACTCTGGGCTTGCCTTCCGCGAGCGCCTTGAGGCCCACACGCGCGACCTTTTCGTTCGACTCCTGCGGACCCGCCATCATTGGCTGGCCCGCGACTTCGTTGAACTCGCTTGCGGTCGAGCCGGGGCACAAGGCGCAGACGCGCACACCGTATCGCCGGACCTCCTCGGCCAGCCCCTCGGCAAACAAGAGATCGAACCCCTTCGTAGCAGCGTAAGTAGTAATGTAAGGAACAGGTTGAAAGGCCGCCGTCGAAGCTACGATCATAATATATCCCGAGCGTCGCTCAACCATGGGTGCCAGAAACAAATGGGTTAGATGTACGACCGAGGCGACGTTCACTTGCACCATGTTCAGAAATCGCTGTGCCTCGACCTTGCGGAACTCGCCATATGCTCCAAACCCGGCATTGTTGATCAACAACTCGATGGGCAAGCGCTTCTGTTCGGCGAAGCGAAAGAGCTCGACCGGCGTTTGAGGCTGCGCCAGGTCGGCAGCAAGCGTGTGGGTTTGAACCTTATGGCGGGAGGTAAGTTCGCCAGCCAGTTGTGCCAGCCGATCGGCACGCCTGGCGGTCAGAACCAGATTGGCGCCATGAGATGCCAGTTGCTCGGCAATAGCCCACCCGATTCCCGCGCTAGCCCCAGTAACCAATGCCCATTTGCCTCTCCACTGCTCCATAGAGCCTCCTGCAAATGAGCATAGAACCAGCCACTGAGGAGCGTGGCCGGGCGGATTAGGCCTTCGAGTTCCAGGACGGCATGAAGTTCTGGCGCAGCCGCTCCCCTTCCGACTTCAGGCGATCGAGCAAACGTCGCGCCCAAACGAACTCCGCCGCGAGCATGGCGAGCCCGCCCAAGATAACCAGCCATCCCGGCCCAGGCGTAATCAGCATCACAACGCCAATAAATAGAAGCGTAAACCCACCCAGGATCTTGAAGAACCGCCTAACCTGCTGCACCGTCTCGAGAGACACCGCAACCCTCCCCTACTCCCCAACCCCGATACCGCGTCCATCAATCGATTTAGATTGCGAGACCGGCCTCGTGGTTTCACGCTACCGTGAAATCTGGAGCAATTTTCATTCCGTATCGCCCTTCTGGGGAACAAGCGCCGATTTTGCGGCCGTGGAGGAGGTTTCAGGGTGTCCGATAAAGGGAATTTGCGTTATAGCAGGCGCAATTTGGAGGGGCGAGGGCTTAGGATCGCAGAATAGGCGCTATCTCCAGCGGCAATTCAGCTTTGGCCGTAGCGGCGACGCCCCCAACCACCAGTAACGCGGGGGCAGGCAGCGCAGGCATGTTCACCAGTGACGCCAAGTCGCTGCGATAGATTGACTCCTGGGGAGCAGAAGTCCGCGAAACGATGAGGCAAGGAGTGTCTTCGGGGAGGCCGGCCTCTCGCAATGCATGGCCGAGGCGCTCGTAATCGCTTCCGGGCATATAAATTACCAGCGTGGCGTTCGCGATGGGCAGCGACTTCAAGTCTCTCTCCAATTCGCCCTCCCGACGGTGGGCGCTGAGGAAGATCAGCTGCGAAGCCACTCGCCGGTCCGTCAGCGCAATTTGCGCCGCAGCCGCGGCCGCAGAGGCCGCCGTCACGCCGGGGATGACTTCAAAATCCAGGCCCGCCTCGCGTAAAGCGGAGATCTCCTCGCCGGCGCGGCCGAAAATGAGCGGATCGCCTCCCTGCAGCCGAACCACTCTCTTTCCGGCGGAGGCATAACCGATGACGAGCGCGTGAATCTCTTCCTGCGTTATGGATTTCGCGCCGCACCGCTTTCCCACGTTGCACAAGATTGCGCCGGCAGGCACGATCTCCAGGATTTCCGCAGAAACCAGCGCGTCGTGCAGAACCACGTCCGCCGAGCGCAGGATGTTCCAGGCTTTCCGCGTTAGCAGCCCAGGATCACCCGGTCCAGCACCCACGAAATAGACTTTGCCCGGATTATCCTTCGCCGCGAAATGCCGCCGCGCTTGGAACTCGGCAAATGCGCGTTCACTGGAAAGTTCCTTCAAAATAGCGCGACGATTCTCGGTGGAAATATTTGACCGGAAGAGATCACGGCGCTGTCGCCCGATCTCCTCAACCCAAGACCCATATTCGGTCCCAAAGCGCTCTTCGAGCTCGTGGCGTAACCGCTGCGCCAGGAATGGAGAATGCCCCGCGGTGGAGATGGCTACCTGCAACGCCCCACGCCGGACGACCGCAGGGTAATAGAAGTCACAGCGCTCCGGCTCGTCCACGACATTGCACAAGATGCCGGCCTCCTGACAGTGCCGGAAAATTTGTTCGTGCAATTCAGGGGAATTCGTGGCGGCAATAACCAAGAAAGTGCCGTCAAGATCGGAAGGCGAAAACGGGCGCGGCTCCCAAGTAAGGCGGCCTGCGCCGACGGCTTCGCGAATACCCAGTGTGGCCTCCGGCGCCACGACGCGAACTTCGGCGCCGCAACGAAGGAGGCCTTGCATCTTGGCTTCCGCCACAGGCCCCCCGCCGACCACCAGGCATCGGCGTCCCGAGAGCTTCAGAAATAGCGGAAATAGCTCATCCATAATGGCCTTCCATCCACTCCGCAACTCGCGCTTGCCTGCAATCGCAGACGAACGGCTCTTCCACTGGCGCGCAAAACAAAAAACCCACCGGCCAGCCATTCAGGCGGTGGGCTTTGCTCGTTTGCATTGCAGCTAGGCTAAACCAGCAACCTCCCGGCGCCAGATGGCACACAACAACAAGCGCTACACATCACAGAGCAAGCTTGCCGCAAACAAGCCAACATACGATCATTCTAAGTTCGGCGAATATGTGAAGTCAACGCGCATCCTGGTTGCGCCGCGGGCACGGGGATCATCGGCGTGGGTGGTGTCGCCTAGCTTCTGCGCTGACGCGGCCTAATCGTGGCATAGTGCCGCTTGCCCGAATGGGTATACTTCTTCGAGCACTTCGGCGGGCCCGCGCAGGCGGAAAGAAAGATCGATGCATACCCTGATCGGAATTCTCGGATTCGCACTCCTGGTGGCTATCCTCTGGGACGCTTTCGAGAGCGTCATACTGCCACGGCATGTGCGGCGCTCGTTCCGCATCGCCCGCTTCTTCTTCCGCACCGCGTGGGGAATCTGGTCGCGGACGGGGCGCTTCATTCGAAGCCCGAAGCGGCGGGAAGGATACCTGAGCTATTTTGGCCCGCTATCCTTGCTTATGCTGATCGGCATTTGGGCGGGTTCGCTGGTGATGGCGTTTGCCATGCTGCAGTGGGGCGCCGGATCCGCTCTCTCTTCGCCCACGAACCCTACCACGTTTGGCACCGACCTCTACTATAGCGGCACGACTTTCTTCACGTTGGGACTGGGCGACATCACACCTCAGAGTTCTGGGGCTCGAATCCTTTCGGTGGTCGAGGCGGGCACAGGCTTCGGCTTCCTCGCGCTGATCATTGCTTATCTGCCTACCCTGTACGGCGCCTTTTCACAACGCGAGGTGAGCATCTCGCTGCTCGATGCGCGCGCCGGCTCGCCGCCTACGGCATCCGAACTGCTCCGCCGGCACGGCATGGAACGAATCCAGAACGGCCTCGCCCATTACCTCCGCGACTGGGAAACGTGGTCGGCGCAATTGATGGAAACGCATCTGACCTATCCATTTTTGTGTTTTTTCCGTTCGCAGCACGACAATCAATCCTGGATCGCCGCATTCGCGGCCATTTTGGATACCTGCGCGCTGCTGATCGCCTACGGGGAAGGCGAGACGAAATGGCAAGCGCAGCTCACGTTTGCCATTTGCCGCCATGCCGTGGCCGACCTGGCGCAGATTTTCTATATTGATTCGCGGATGCCCCAGGTGAATCGCCTGCCGGTTGAGGACCTGCCCAAGGTGCGCAGCCTCTTACTCGAGTGCGGGGTCCCGGGTTGCGCCGAATCGGGCGACGCAAAGCTGAAAGAACTGCGCCGGCTATACGAGCCCTATCTCAATGGGCTCTCGCAACTGCTGATGATGCCCCTTCCATCATGGGGAGTAGAAAAGCCCGTGGGACAGGAGAACACAGTGTGGGGGCGCATTTCCACGGCAGGAGTGAATCCACGAAAACACGAAGAGGTCGAGACCGATCATTTCTGATCTGGAAATCGCTTTTATGCCCGAGCAAATCAGCGGGATAGCCGAGGTTGCCGTGTTGGGATTGACGGCTCGTAGGTGGCACGGCCGTGATAGGATACCGCTCATGCCGCTCCATCCCCAATGCAAAGCTATAATTGATGGCATCGCTGCCTCCGGTGCACGCCCTATACATGAATTGTCGGTCTCGGAAGCTCGGGCTCAGTTCGCGGCGGGCGCTGAGGCAAGGATTGCTTTGGCAGGACCAGCGCAAGAAGTCGCGAGAATCGAGAATCGCCTCATCAACGGCCCAGTGCGCTCTACTCCAATACGAGTGTATTGGCCTTCGGACGAGAAGGATCTACCGGTCCTCGTCTATTTTCACGGAGGCGGCTGGGTACTCGGCGGTTTGGAGCTAGTGGACCGTCCCTGCCGCGCTCTGGCTAATGCCGCGCAGTGCATCGTCGTGTCCGTGGATTACGGCTTGGCTCCAGAGCACAAGTTCCCGCAGCCTGCCGAGGAAGCCTACCAAGCCGTGGAATATGTGACGTCACACGCGCAGAACTTGGGAGCCGACCCAAACAGAATCGCTATCGGCGGCGACAGCGCTGGAGCGAACCTGGCCACCGTAGTTACTCTCATGAGCCGTGATCGCAACGGACCTCCTTTAGCTTTTCAACTATTGGCTTATCCCGCGACGGACTACGATGACGATCGGCCATCACTTCGTGAGCATGACGGTATTTTTATTTCCGTTGCGGGCCTGCGGTGGTTTTGGGGAAATTATCTTGGCCGTCCGGAAGACGGACAGAATCCTTACGCATCGCCGCTGAAAGCGGAAAGACTTCAAGGCCTTCCATCAGCCATGGTGATTACCGCCGAGTGTGATCCACTCCGCGATCAGGGGGAGGCATACGCACACAAACTGGCAGAGGCGGGCGTTGCCGTCACTCTAAAGCGCTACGACGGGGCGATGCACGCGTTTTTCCTTATGGCGGGAGCCATCGACGCCGGCAAAGCCGCGGTTGCCGACGCCGCTGAGGCGTTGAGGAACGCGTTCGAGGATGCTTCAGCGCGGGCAGCTAAAGCTACATAGCAAGACAGAGAGAAGCAACGATCGCAAGAACGAATCGTTCGCTCCGATTTCTAGCGGAGCCCGCCAAATCCATCATTTTTCGGGATCGGTCAGACAGTTCGCCACACATTTCGAGGCGATCACCTCGATTTCCGCCTTTTTATTCTGAGGTAACTTGCCTTCCTCTGCCGGCACGGCGACAAAAGACTGCGGGCCATCGGCGAGGTCAAACGTGCACTCAAAGGCGGCCGCGCGCACGGATTTCTCCATGCACGGCCGGTTATTCAACACGGAGTCGAGAGTATCCGGCTTTTCGCGGAGGTCGTCAGCCACGCGTGAAGGCACGATGGCGACGGTCATGGGAACGGGAGAGTTGATCTTCACGCTGAATGGCTCGCCATCGCGCTCTGCCGTTATGCCGTTGTAGATCTTCAGGTCTGGCGTCAGGTCGTAGTTCTCTCTGAGTTCGCTGATCCACTGGTAACGCGGGGGGTTGCAGTTCTCCACGCAAGCCCAGCGGTAATACTGGATGTGAATCTCATTAGGGGAGAGGAACTCGCGCACAGTGCCGTGATCGTTCAGAGAGGCGGTAAAGGCGGTGACGGCAGTGCGGTCACTATTGCGTTCATCGCGGAGAACCAGGGTCATGGGGCGCCCCGGTGCCACGTCGCAGACGTAAGTCGCTTTCGTAACGTGTTCGCGAACACAGCGGAACGTCACGCGGGGCAAGAGCTCCGGATGCCGGATGGCTTCGCTCCATTCTTCAGTGGGGGCCATCTCCACAGTCACTGGCTCCTGAGCGTCAACATCGACATGCACGTTCCCAGCTTGGTCCCCGGGCTTAAAAACGCGGCCGGAGTGGTAATCCGCGGGGTCCAGACGGGTGCCCTCATCGCTTGCCGCCAGCCAATCGAAGGTTGATTCCTGCGCCGCAGCCGGCCGAGCGGCACCGATGCCGTACCCAAAGATGAGTGCCAATGCGAGCACGCCCCGTGTTTTCAGCCTGTTGGAGTCCATTGCTTAGTAACTCCCGTTAAGATTGGATTCCTACTCTTCCAGATGAGCCGCGGGACGAACGGCCCTTATCGCGTCGCGAAAAGCTCCAAGCATTGTACTAGTACCCGGTGTCGCTAGCGGCCTTTTGAGGGACAGGTGTGCGGTTTATGTAAATCGGTATGGATTGACGGTCAAACACGTTTGCGGTGCGGTACGTCGATGCGTGTAAGGCCTAACTACAACGCAACGCAGCGCCGAGCCTCGGTAGTGACTCAGTTTCACTTCCGAAGCGGTTTTGGCGGCACAGGCACTCCTGCCTGTGCCACATTTGGCGAATTAATCCGGCCGCACAGCCAAGAGTGGCTGTGCGCTGGCAAACTGAGTCGCTACCGCGGAGCGGCGCCACCGCGGCCGCCGGCACCGCCACCAGGGCCGGCGCTTTCCCCGAGCGGGTCCGGCGGCAAGTTGGGAGCCAAAGGAGGCTGAGGCCCGAGAACCTTCACGAGCGCCTGGTAGCCACATTGCTCGTCCGCATTTCCTCCGCCCACGCCAATGGCGCCGATCATCTGATCGTCCACGACTATGGGCAAGCCGCCTGAAACGAGGTACATGTGCAGATCCTCGCGAATGAGCCTCGCGTCCAGCGTCCGGAAACGGTTCAGCGCGGCGTGTGTGGAATCTCGCAGATAGAGGGCCGTTTTGGCCTTCAATAGAGCCGTATCGGTGTTGATCGAGTTTTGTCCATCCATGCGGTGTGCGTCGACGATCTCGCCGTCAGGACTAAGGACAAAGACGCTAACAGGGGTGTTCGTCGATTTGGCGTAATCAACGCAAGCGTCGACCAGTTTTCTGGCAACATCCGCGGAGATCTGATACTTGGTCAAGACCTTTTTTGCGTTCTCCCCGGACATCACTGCTTTGTCCAACGGAAGACGCTGGTCGCCCTGGGCCCTTGCGTTAGCGGAAACGAATGCCAGCGTCGCTGCGGCCAGCAA
>Ga0210409_10006660_pt1 | contig 11986 bp, 11 predicted proteins | sample IncBWH17MmetaG_FD_161649 | JGI IMG/M metagenome (GOLD analysis project Ga0210409, IMG submission 161649) | Forest soil microbial communities from Barre Woods Harvard Forest LTER site, Petersham, Massachusetts, United States - Inc-BW-H-17-M | ecosystem: Environmental > Terrestrial > Soil >...
GGCGGCCAGAGAGACGATTTCAATACTGTTTCTGGTGAAGTCGGCCACGTAGAGAACACCGCGCGGCTCATCGAGCGCCAGGTCGGCCGCCTGGCCTCCGATTTGAACCCGCGTCCCGAAGGTGCCTGCCAGCGCCGTCCCGGCCAGAGCCGTACCAGCCATCGCGATTGCTAATATCCAAGAATTACGAAACACCTCAGCACCCCATCTCTTGCAGACCCGGCGCGAGTGTCGCCGCGCGCGATCTGAAAATATTCAAACGTTCCCGCAAGGCGCGCCGCGCAACCCACGCTCGCGCCCTCCGGAAATAAATCCGCTTTATTCAGCGTTCTTCTTGCGGCGCAGCACGATGATCCCGATAAACAGGACCGCGAGCACGGCACAAACGACTCGAACTGTGGAAGCATCCATCGTCGTTCTCCTTTCCTGACAAGTGTGATTTCGGCTTTTCCAGCCTTAACCTTTAGGTGGCTCTTAAATGTTGTTCATCATCGGTATAAGCTCACGAATGATCTTCATGGCAATCGGACCCACGGTCACGACGAACAGCGAAGGCAGGATACAGAAGAAGATGGGGAAAATCAGCTTGACGCCGAGCTTGGCGGCCTTTTCCTCGGCCACCTGGCGCGCCTGAACGCGCATGAAATCAGCGTGGGCGCGCAAGCTCTGCGCTACTCCGGTGCCGAACCGGTCGGCCTGGATCAGCACCGCCACCAGTTTCTTAAGGTCTTCCACTCCGCTGCGCTCTGCGAGGTTGCGGAGCGCCTCCACGCGGCGCTTTCCGGCCTTGAGCTCCAGGTTGACCAACGCGAACTCCTCGCTGATCTCCGGATGCGCCTGATCCAGTTCCTTGGAGACTTGAAGGATGGCCTGATCCAGGCCCAATCCGCTCTCGACGCACACCACCAGCAGGTCGAGCGCATTGGGCAGACCGCGAGAGATCTGTTTCTGCCGCCGCTGCGCGACCCTTCGTACATACTCGTTGGGGCCGAAGAAGCCGACCGCGGTCGCGATCAGGATGGCGACGAACTTATTGCTGGGATCGGTGGAGGAGCCCGCCACCATGCCGCCCACCAGGAGGGGGAACATGATGCCCAGCACCGCCTTGGTTCCGTACAGAATCTTGAGCGCGCCCTCCTTGCGGTAACCGGCTCGGATGAGCCGGCGCTGCATCATGGTCACGTCCTTAGGAGACTGCGGAATCAGGTTGCCGAACTTCTTCATCACTTCAAACAGCGCGAGGCTGGGGTGAGTCGGCATGTGCTCGGTGTGCTCCAGGCCGCCGACCACGCGGTCCATGGCCTCTTTGGGGCGTACCCACATCTTCATGCCGAGCAACGCGCCCGCCACGGCGATTCCGAAAAACATGACGATAGTGATTAAGATCGGCATGGCGTTAAACCTCGATTCTCACGATCTGCTGCATGATGAAGTAACCGATGAGCTGCAGCGCCACCGCCGCGCCCAGCATGATGTTGCCGACGTCGTCGGTGAAGAAGAACTTGACGTACTCCGGATTGGTATAGAACATCAGAACCGCCACGGCGATGGGAATCAAGCTGAGCGCGGTGGCGGTCATGCGGCCATGCGCGCTGACCGCGCGGATGCGCCCGCGGAGCTTGAAGCGCTCGCGGATCACATAGGCCAGCTTGTCAAGAATCTCAGCCAGGTTGCCGCCCGTCCGCTTCTGCAGCAGCACCGCGGAGACGAAGAAGTGCACATCGAGCGAAGGGACGCGCTTGGCCAGCTTCTGAAGAGCCACCTCGATGGGCAAGCCCAGGTTGTGTTCCTCAAAGGCACGCCGGAACTCGCCCGACACAGGCTCCTGAAACTCGCGGTGAATCATTTCGAGCGATACGGAAAAGGCGTGGCCAGCGCGCATGGATCGTGAGACGAATTCGAGCGCTTCCGGAAAAATTTCCTCGAAGCGCTTGAGGCGGGATTTACGCTTCCTCCAGACGTAGATCGGGGGCCCCGCGGCGCAGACCAGACCGACGAAGATGGTCAGCGACTTCGGAATGGGCAGCATCAGCCAGGCGAACGCAGTTCCACCGAGGAGGGCGACCAGCGTCAAGTGCACAAATCGAGCGGCCGACCAGGAAAGTCCCGCCTGCTCCAATAACAGACCGAGTTTGGGTGCCAGCTTGTATTTATCGACCAGCATCTGCGCCAGCCGGTTCCGGGTGGTGTCTACCTGCTGGAGGACCTGTGCTTCGGCTTTCAACTTGCCCTTCTTCTTGGTGACTTTGGGGGCGCCCAGGAGCCGGGCCTTGATCCGATCCACATCCGAAGATTTCAGATACCTCGAGACCATGAACCACGCCACCATGGCGACCGCCCAAATCGCGAGCGCGACTATTACGAAAGAGTTCATAAATTCAGACCTCCGCCACTTCTTCAAACAGGTCGGTGCGCAACCGGATGCCGGCGCTCAGAAGCTTTTCGTAGAACTTCGGACGGATACCGGTTGCCGCGAAGCGTCCCACCACCTTGCCGTCCGGATCCAGACCGCGCTTTTCGAATACGAACAGATCCTGCAGCGTGACCACTTCGCCTTCCATCCCGGTGACTTCGGTGATGGAAACCATACGGCGCGAGCCGTCACTCATGCGCGAGGTCTGCACCAGCAGGTGCACGGCGCTAGCCACCTGTTGGCGAATGGAAAGCAACTGCATGTTGGAGTTGGCCATGGATACCATTACTTCCAGGCGCGCAACCGCGTCGCGGGGCGAGTTGGCGTGCACCGTGGTCAGCGAGCCGTCGTGGCCCGTGTTCATGGCCTGCAACATGTCCAGCGCTTCCTCGCCGCGGACTTCGCCCACCACAATCCGGTCCGGACGCATACGGAGGCTGTTGACCAGCAGTTCGCGTTGCCGCACCGCCCCATTTCCTTCCAGGTTGGCGGGGCGCGTTTCCAGGCGCGCTACGTGCGGCTGCTTCAACTGCAATTCGGCGGCGTCTTCGATGGTCACGATGCGCTCCTTGCCGTTGATGAAGGCCGAAAGGGCATTGAGCAGCGTGGTCTTTCCCGAGCCGGTTCCACCCGAGATGATGATGTTGAGCCGCGCCTTCACGGCTGCTTCGAGCAGCTCCATCATGCCCTGCGTCAAAGCCTTGCGCTCCACCAGATCGGCAGGCATCAGCTTGTCCGTCGCAAAGCGGCGGATGGACAGCAGTGGCCCGTCCACCGCCAGTGGCGGGATGATCGCGTTTACGCGCGAGCCGTCGCTTAAGCGCGCGTCCACCATGGGAGTCGATTCGTCGATGCGGCGGCCCACCTGGCTGACAATCTTGTCGATAATGCGCAACAAGTGCTGGTCGTCGCGGAAAGCTACGTTGGTCAGCTCGAGCAGACCGCGCCGTTCGATATACACCTGCCGGTAGGTGTTCACCAAAATATCGGAGATGGTGGGGTCCTGTAACAGCGGCTCGAGCGGCCCCAGTCCGAAGACCTCGTCCAGAACCTCGTCGCTGATTTGTTGCTTCTCAAGCGAGCTCAACAGCGTCGGCTCGGCGTCGATCAGCTGAATCACCGCCTGGCGGACTTCGCTGCGCACCCGCGCGTTATCGATGGTGGCCAGCGCTTCGAGGTTGATCTTGTCCACCAGCTTGCGGTGGAGCGTGAACTTCAACTCCTGGTATTCGGGCTTGAGACTGGTCTTCTGCCGGCCCGCGTTCTTGAGCAGCCTTTGCTCCCAGGATACCTGCTGCGTATTCTTGTTGGCGTTATCTAGCGTTGAAAACATAGAAATTCGTCAAATCTGAGTTCATCCTCATGTCTGCAGAACCGGTGCTTGCATCTCGTGTAGAGTGGCGGCGGACTTGCCTCCGCCGCTCGGAACTCCACTGAGTCTGGTCGCAACATTCTCGATGGCCTTTCCGAGGTCGCCGTCGGGGCCCAGCGGCTGGCCCAGTGTGACCACCCGGTGAAGCGAAAAGTAATCGTTCGGTAAGCTGGCGTAGACCGGGCAATTGAACAACTTTTCGATGGTGCTCGCGCCGATGTCGGCGCGCTTGTCCACCCGGTTCAGCAGCACCTGGAAGCGCTCCTTGGGGAACCCGAACTGCCCGAGCATGTTCATTGCCTTGCGAGTCATATGCAGACTGGGCAGCTCGGAGGTCGAAACCAGGAAGGCCCGGTCGCAGTCGGCGATGGCCATCAGGCTGGTGCGATTGAACACCGCGGGCAGGTCGAGAAACACCCAGTCGTAGAGCTGGCGCGCATAATTGATCAGCATGCTCATGCGCGATGGATCAATCGCGTCGGCGTAGGGTGCGGCTGGCGCCGGCAGAATATCCAATCCACCATGATTCACGGCGAGCGAGTTCCATAGCGCCTGATCCAGATGCTCGGCGTGCTGGAGCGCCTCGACCACTGAATAGCTGTGGTTCAGTTTGAGATAGAATCCGATGGTGCCGCCGGTCAGGTCAAAGTCGGCCAACAGAATGCGCTTGCCAGTAAGGCGCTGCAGCGCGAACGCGGTCTGGGTAGCGACCGTGGATGCCCCCGAGCCAGGTTTGGCGCTCGAAAACGCGATCACTTGGCCCGTTTGGGCCGGAGCGACCGGTTCCGGAGCGCATAAACGGCGCAGCCGTGCGACGGCAGCGCGCTGTATGGCGGGGTCGAACGGCGCGCATAGGAATTCGGTCGCGCCGGCGCGCAGCGACTGCAGAATCGCCTGGGAATCGTTGGTGGTGTGCAGACCGAGTACATGCACAGGGGGAGTCAGTCCCACGATAAACCGGATGAGCTCGGCCGCGGCCGCAAGATCGGTGGACAAATCCAGAAGGACCACATCGGGCTTGAGCTGGCGCGCGCGGATTTCCAGAGTCTGGGGCGGCGGATAGCTCTTCAGGTCCGCCAGAATCTGAAACGCGTGAGTGTCCGCCAGCGAGGCCGTAAACTGCTGCGCCAAGTCGCGGTTGGGCGCGATGAGCAACGCCGCAATCTGCGCTTCGTGATGGACACTTGGATTCATTCCCACAGCTTCCCTGACCGGCCCGGCGCCGGTGTCAATTACTTTTTGCCCCCGGGCTTCGACCCGTTCTTCAGATCGTTGGGATCCAGTCTCACGAGAAAATCTCGCGGGAAGTAAATTTCGGGCTTAGCATCGGTGGCGTTGAGCGGTTGCGTGACCTCGGGAGTCACCAGGACCACCAGCTCCGTGCGCTGCTTGTTTTCATCCTTGGTCTTGAACAGGTTGCCCAGAATGGGCAAACTGCTCAGGATTGGCAGCTTCGTGAAACTATCCCGTTCGCGGTTGTCGAGCAAACCTGCGATCACGAAACTCTGGCCTTCACCGAGCTCCACGTCAGTCTCGGCGCGGCGCGTCGCCAGGGCTGGAATCGAGAAACCGCTTACCGTCACCCCGTTGGCCGTATCGATCGTCGAGACTTCCTGGTTCAGGTGCATCTTGATGGTGCCGTTGGGCGTGATCACCGGCGTAAATCGCAACCGGATACCGAACTCGCGGAATTGCACCGTAACCGAACCCGAGTTGGAGCCGCCTTGCAGCACCGGTACGGGAAATTCGCCGCCGACCAGGAAGTAGGCTTCCTTGCCATTGGTGGTGACCAGATTCGGCTCAGCCAGGATCTGGAGAATGTTGTTGCTCTGCAGTGCCTTGATGAAAGCTCCCAAGTTCAGTTTAGGATCGAAGGCGAAGATGTTTAGCGCCTGGGCAATGGTGAGCGTAGTGGCCGACGGTGAGGAACCCGGTCCCACCGACACATTTCCGCTGAAAGTGGAGCCGCCGAACTGGCCGGTGCTGGCGCCGATAGGGTTGCCGCCCGGAGCGGCGATCATGTTGATGCCATACTGAGCTTCCCTCTGCCGGTCCAGTTCCGCGAACTTCACGCGCAACAGGATCTGCTTGTCGATGCCCGGCGCTGCAACTTCCATATTGTTGACCACGGTCTTGGCGAACGTGGAGGCCAGCGCCACCGCGCGGTCGCCCACCGTCGGGCTCGAAATCTTACCGTTCAATGCCAGCGCATCGCGGGAGCTATCGGGACTGATCTGTTCATTGGGGAAAGAGTCGCGGAGGATTTTTCGCAACGGATCGAGATTCAGGTCAACCGTCACGTTGTAGAACATGCGCTCGCCGGTCTTGGCCCACACCACCATCGTGGCCGAGCCCAATCCCTTCGCATGCAGCAGAATCTCACGAGTGGTCACGGGACTGGCGTCGAGAATGTCCGGATTGCTGGTCGAGATCTGCCGGATATCGGATGGGTAGTCGATGACGACACTTTTTCCGACGGTGAGCCGCAGCTCCTCGGCCGTCTGCGCAAAACCAGCGCCCGTACCGAGCGAGCACAGCGCGGCCGCGAGAACCACGCGTTTCAAAAGTGAAGAATTCATATGAATCATGGCGGTTGCTCCCAAAACTAGTTAACGGCGCCTCTTGGCAGCGTTTCTACGGTCCTTGTGGTCCCCCGGATCACGACGATCTGATCGGGCGGCGGGGGCGGCGGTGGTGGCGCCACTGGCGGCGGCGGGGGTGGAGTGAAGGCCCGTGCCGTCACCACCGGCCTCGGGGCCGGCTTGGGTTCCGTCGTCGGCCGGCGGCCCGTACCATACAGCTCCGCGATGTATCGGCCGTTGGTCTTTTCGATCTTCTGATCGCTCGAGTTGCGTAATACCAGTTGGACACGCCCTTCATTGCCGGCGAGTGTCAGAGTCTCCGCCTGCTCCGGCGTGGCGAGTATGGTCACGCTGGGCGCCTGGATGGCTTGGCCACGGGCATCCGCTTGGATCGTCTGTCCGGCCGAAAGAATCAGCATGTTCTGGAGTACGGTGGTCGTCATGTCCCCGTCCCCGGTTGGCGGCCGGCCAGTCACTAGCACGTCAACGCGCATGCCGGGCAGCACAAATCCGGCCACGTTGGCGATATCGTTCATACGCACCGTGACGGCGCGCATGCCCAGAGGAATAGTGGGAGCCAGGCCCAGGCCACTGCCTTTGAGCGCCAGGCGCCCTTCCACCAGCGGCTCCTCCAACAAGAGGTTGGAGATCACGGGACGGTCCAGAACGTCCTCGACTTTCGAAAACGCCCCTTTTGGAAACGCGTCCGCCGGGACCTTCGCGATTTTGACGTCAGCGGGTTTAACCATCACGCCCACGCCGAGCGGGCGGGTCGTGATGACCACATCTCTTTGATCCTTTGTGTCCACCTTCTTCGCGGTGCCCGAACGCGCCGTCATCTGGTAGAACACCGCCGAAACCAGCAGCGCGAACAGCAAGCTGACTCCCAAAACCGTAATAAACCTGCGATCCATACTTGTTCTCCTCTGCTGCGCTCCGGAAATCCGGTCCACGCGGCTAAATCTTCAAATTCCCTGAGCGCCGTATTCAGCCTTTCGGCACCGCCGTTTCAGCCTTTCGGCACCAATGACAACCAAACTCCCAGCGCGATGGCCGGCGCGTAGGGAATCGATGCTTCCCCTTCACCTGCAGCCGTATCCAACGCCTTACTGCCGAGTAAACGGCGCAGTGCTCTCCAGGCGATGACTCCCACCGCCAGAATGCCGCCTACACCGGCCGTCCACAGAGCGGCTTCGAGGAGGCGTCCAGCGCCCAACAGCGCACCGAATCCCGCCATGAGCTTCACGTCGCCGCCCCCCATCCCGCCCAGCAAATAAAAAACTAAGAAGACTCCAAAACCTGCGATCGTGCCGCCCAGCGCCGCGAGCGCCCCCTGCCAGCCGCCTTGCCCGATCTGCCATCCGAAGCCGCCCGCCAGGGCTGCCGCCGGAATCCAGTTCGCGATGTGGCGCCGCGCCAGATCATCGATCGACGCCGCCAGCCCCACCAAAATCGCTATCCACACCTGGGCGTTCATCGGGTTTCTCGAAAGGAGCCGGAACGTTCCGGCACCTCCTCCGCTCGTTTCTTGGCCACCAACGGATCCATCGGCCCTACACCCTTCTGCACCTTCGGCGTCCGCATAATCCGCGGAGCCAAAAACCCGGACTGTAGAGCAAATTCCGCCAACGCTTTACCCGATGGCAGCCGCCAGCTCATCGGATCCATCCACTCGATAGGCAAGGGAGGGATCCCAGCTGACCCGCTTTTCCGTCGGCCCGCGCCTGACTTACGCGGGCTCGAATGCTCCGGCTTCATCCCTCTATTGCTCCCATTACTATTTCGGCTTCGTCGGGGGTTTTCATTAGGCTTATAATGCCCAAGACCTGTGATCCTTAGAACCTTGGTTCCGGGCTAAGATTACCTGTAGGTAGTACCGGGGTGTGCCTAAGGGCTAAGAGGATCCGCTTACCGTCATCGGCGACCACCCGCCACTCCGGACGCTGCTTCAGAAGCTGAGACAAAGCGTTATCGACCGGCAACAACGCCACATCAAATTTATGTTTCTCCATTAACTTCTGCCAATCCCAGCCACCACTCATCAGCCGGAGGTACTGGTTGCCGATTTCAGGCCCGTAAAAATCGCTGCGGCCGTCGATGAACACCTTCTGTTCCGGGTGCCGGTAGATCAGGTAATCGGCCCACTGGTCGGTGGTAAACAAACGCGCATTCAAGATCTCGGCTTCATGAGCGCGGAGCATTTCCACCGGGAATATTTCGTCTGGGAAATCCTTGGGCCAGTGGAACGGAGCGCCGCTGCACGCCAGCGCCAGCACCACCACCGCCGGCCAGGCACTGGAACGGCGGAAGCCGGGGGCGAGATCGATCGCCATCTGATCGAGAATCCCCGCCGGCGAATTCTTTGGCGCTCTCGCGGTCCAGGCCTTCCACCAGCTCGCGACCTCGGCGGCGATGAGAGGTGCCGCCACGGTTATGAACACCGGAATATGGCGGACGCTGGAAAGCGACAAGTACGCAAAAAACAGAATCCAGAGGCCCTCGACCACCTGCCGGCGCCGCAGCAGCGCACCAGCCGTCATCAGCCCCACAAACAGCAGGCCCTCGAATTGAAGCATGCTTTCGTTGCGGAAACTGGGCGATTGGAACTCCTGGACCACGCTGCGAATCCAGTCCGAGCGCAAATACTCGAGCACATGCCGGTGCAAGCCGAAGCCGTAGGGATTCACCAGCGTGACCGCCGCGCACGCCGCCGTGAGAAGGGCGTAGCGGATGGCTCGGCTCCAGTCGCGGATGAGCCTCCCCTCGATCGCTTCGCCCACTGTCGCCACGCCCAGGGCTGCGATCATCACCAGAAATCCGCCGTGCAGGTTGGTCCAGACCAGCATGATGGGAACCAGCCACCAGATTCGCGAGCTTTCCCGGCGCCGGTCGGCCTCGAGTATCCAGATCGAAACCGACAGCAGCAGCAGTGTGAACACATGCGGCCGGGCCAGAAAGTGCACGGTGGAGGAGCCCACACCGAGTAGCGCCACCAGCATCGCCACCAACAAATTCACGCCGCGCCAGATCATTCTGCGAATCAGAGTGGTGGCAAACAGTGCGATCGCGACTCCGGCGGTGAGCACCACGCCTTTCAGGCCAGCCAGCCGGTGAAGGCCGCCGAAGATGACGTCGCTCAGCCACTCCCACGCGTACCACGGCGCACCCGGTTTTGAGAACGAATATAGATCTTGATAAGGAACCCGGTGGTGATCGAGGATATACTCGCCCGTGCGGATGTGCCAGCCCACGTCAGCATCGGCCAGCAGGGCCGTCCACCCATAAACCCCCATGAAGAGCCAGGCCAGCGCGGCCAGAAAGAATAAGTCTGAAAGCGAAGGGATCAGTAAACGCGCCCACCGGTGAGAGAGCACCGCGTCCATGGTCGGGGCGGCAGGGCGTAAGGCGGCGATGGTTTGCGGAGGCGTCATTCGGGCAACTCTAGCGTCTTTCTTGTTATTCGCCTGTCTGGGCGAAGCACTTTAGGCGCATCTCCAGCCAAGGTCGCTCGCCAACTTGGGCGCACCGCTAAGCAACCGAGATTTCGTGTTTGCCTTCAATCCGCGCGATCTCATTCGCGCGCTCGACACCCAGCAAACGGCGCCCGTTCACCGCCAGTTCAAAGCGGTCTTTCACCCCGGTCTTCTCGAAGATGTGCATCAGGTGGACCTTGACGGTGCCGGGCGTAATCGCCAGGGCTTCGGCGATCTCCTTATTTTTCATCCCGACGCACACGTGGTGCACGATCTCTTTTTCACGTGGCGTCAGCCGCGGAGGCGAACGGCGGTCGAGGCCGCCGCTGTGCTCGGCCAACGAGCTTTCGATCCACACGTCGCCGTGGCTTACAGCCCGCAGGCACTCCATTATCGATTGGACCGGCACGGTCTTCTTCAAGATTCCGCGGGCGCCCAGTTGCAAGGCCCGGAAGCAGTCAATTTCGGCCAGATCGTTCACCCACAAAACGGGCTGGCAGCGCGACCACGTATTCCGAACATCGGAAATAAATTGGAAGACCAGTTTCAGCCCGGCGCTTTGATCGACCAGAACTACGTCCGGATGCTTTCCGCGGACGAAATCCAGCGCTTCACCGAGACCCGAGGCCGAGCCAAGATACTCGAACTCGTCGCCCGCTGCAAGAACCTTTGCCAATCCTTCGATGACGATCGGCTGCGCCTCGCAGACGAAAACACTGATTTTATTCACGTGATGGCCCTTAGAAGAGTAAGATCGACCGCCTCTATCGGCCAATGTAGGTACTAAGTGTCGATTTGCGCGGAGTGATACTCGGGGACGCTCGCCGGCCGCGCGGCCAGGGACAGTCCGACCAGCGCGATGGCGGCCGCGGTGAGGCCCCATGTGGTCAGCAGGTGGTGCTCAATCAGGAGTCCTCCCAACGGCGGCGCGGTAATCTGCGAAACCGACATCAGCGATTGGGTGAGACCCAGGATCGTCCCCTGTTCGCCACGGGGCGTGGCGTGCGTGACCAGGCTGGTGAGCGTGGGACGCACCAGGCCGCCCATCGCCAGGACCGTGACGGTGGCAAACAGCATGGGGAGCGAATGGCAGAACGCCAGCATCGTGTAGCCGGCTGCGTATCCGAAGAATCCCGCGCGATTGAGCGCAGGCTCGCCAAAACGCTTCACTAATCGGCCCAGTCCCGGCCCTTGCAGAAAGATCCCCAGTAATCCGGCGTACGCCCACATATAGCCCGTCTGCTCCGGTCCGAAAGGCGTGCCATGCCAGGTGAGCCGGCGTTCGAGAACCAGCGGGAATCCTGAAACAAAAAACGCGAAGGAAAACGTGAACGTCAGAAACTGAAGCAGCAGGATGCCCAACCCGGGCTGGCGGAAATAGCGAGCGTACTCGCCCCACTGCACCAGAGAGAGGCGGCGTCCGCCCGGCCCGGGGGCGGCCTTTTGTCCGGCGGCGGCGCCTCCGGCCGACACCGGCGGCAGCAGGAACGTCGTCGCCATGATGCTGGTGAAAGACATCAGCGCGGCCGCATACATCGGGTAGCGGTAATCGAACTTGGCAAGGAAACCGGAGATGGCCGGTCCGACCAGAAACCCCAATCCAAACGCGATGCCGATCACGCCGAACGATTTCGCGCGCTCCTCAGGCTTAGTTACATCCGAGATATAGGCCTGCGCGAGCGAGAGATTGCCCGCGGTACAACCGTCGATGATGCGCCCCAAAAACACCACCCACAAGACCGGCGCCGAGGCCGTCACCAGAAACCCGATCAGCGTCCCGATCTGGCTGACGATCAGCAGCGGTTTGCGGCCGGTGCGGTCCGACAAACGCCCCAGCAGCGGTCCCGAAAAGAGTTGGCAGAAGGCATATACGCCCACTAGCGAGCCGATCACGGTGGGGCTCGCGCCCAGTCGTTCCGCGTAAAACGGCAGCAGCGGGATCATGATCGTCAGTCCCAGGACATCCACGGCGACGATCAAAAAAATAGGAAAGAGAGGAGACGACCGCAAATTCTATGATGACATGCGGTGCTGCAAGAGTTTGGGGTAGTGAGTCAGTCTGAAAAAACTTGCCCCGTGTTCGATTCGCCACCCGATACGGGGCCTACGGGGGCGATGTCTTTGTCGGCGGTGGGCCCGTCGGCGA
>Ga0210409_10006661_pt1 | contig 11986 bp, 6 predicted proteins | sample IncBWH17MmetaG_FD_161649 | JGI IMG/M metagenome (GOLD analysis project Ga0210409, IMG submission 161649) | Forest soil microbial communities from Barre Woods Harvard Forest LTER site, Petersham, Massachusetts, United States - Inc-BW-H-17-M | ecosystem: Environmental > Terrestrial > Soil >...
CAAGGGCACGCAGGCCGAGTTTCTGAGCAACAATGTGGGTGCCTGCCACCTCTCGACCGGCGATATTTTCCGGGCCGCCAAAGCGATGGACGCCTGTCAGCGCACACCGGCCTTAACCGCCGCGTTGCAATACATGCGCCGCGGCGAGTTGGTTCCGGACGACACGGTTCTGGCCTTAATCACCGAACGAATCGGCTGCCTTAAGTGCGAAGGCGGCTTCCTGCTGGATGGATTTCCCCGAACTGTCGCCCAGGCCGAGGCGCTGGAACGTTTGCTCAAGAAACACCGGCTCCAGCTCGACGCCGTTATCAGTTATGATCTGCCGATCGAGAGGATCGTCTCCCGCCTGAGTGGCAGACGCACCTGTCCTCAATGCAAGGCCGTTTTCCACGTGGACGCCCTCCCACCCAAAGTCGAGGGCATCTGCGATCATTGCTGCGCCAAGCTCTACCAACGGGAAGATGACCGGCCTGAATCCGTGCGGGTCCGAATGCAGGCTTACGAGAAGAGCACCGCCCCATTGGTGGATTTCTATCGAGCGCGCGGCTTGCTCCGTTCCGTCTCCGCCGAAGGCACTCCGGAAGAAATCTGCCAACGCACCCTGCCCGTTTTGAACCTGTCGTAAGGCAGCCTTTCCAGGCTGCCGGTGAGGGACTCTACACATCCTTTCGCGGAAACAACGGCGACGGCGCGCCAATCGAATGCCCGGCAGGGAGTCCTCCCCAGCGCGCCATTTCAAATTGATCAGGCTGAGCGCTCAAGCCCAACTGCGCATAGATCTTCGAGGCGGTGTGCGGCAAAAACGGCCACAACAACACCCCTAAAATTCTGCAGATCTCGAGCAGGTTATAAAGAACCTCATCCAGTCGCGCCGCCTGATCGGAATCCTTTGCCAGCTTGAAAGGGGCGGTGTGATCCACATATTGATTTCCTCGTGTCACCAGGGACCAGATCGCCTGGAGGGCTCCCTGCAACCGGTTCTGTTCGAGCAACGCTCGTGTTTCCGAAATCGCCCTTTCTGCATCGGCGCTCAATTCATGGGATGGCTTGGGCACGACCCCGTTACGGTACCGTTTTAACATCGAGAGCGATCGATTGACCAGGTTGCCAAGCCCGTTAGCCAGTTCGGCCGAATACCGCGCCCTGAATCCGGCATCAGTCCAGTTTCCGTCCGCGCCGATATCCAGTTCACGAACGACGTAGAACCGGAAGGCGTCGACTCCCCATTCATCGATAACCACGAGCGGATCGACCACGTTGCCGGTGCTTTTGCTCATCTTTTGGCCGTCCTTTTGCCACCAGCCATGCGTCAGGATTTGCTTGGGCAGCGCTGCTCCCATCGCTTTGAGCATGATCGGCCAAAAGACCGAATGGAATTTAAGAATGTCCTTGCCGATGATGTGAAGATCGGCGGGCCATAGATAAGGTCCCGGTTTCGTGGCGGATTTTTCAGGCAGCAGCGCTGCGGGAAGCCCGGGATCGCCTTGCGCCGCCGGGACGCTGATATAGTTGCTGAGCGCATCAAACCAGACGTAGGTGACGTAATCAGTGTCAAAGGGCAGGGGGATACCCCAATTCAGCCGCGCCGCCGGACGGGTGATGCACAAATCTTCCAGTGGATTGTTCTTCAGAAAACCAAGTACCTCGTTTCGCCGGTGCTCCGGTGAAACGAACGACGGGTTCTGCTCCAGATAATCGATCAACCACTGTTGATGATCCTTGAGTTTGAAATAGTAGTTTTCCTCCTTCAAACGGATGACTTCTCCGTAAGAAGGGTCAAAGGTGCCATCTGGCCGGCGATCTTTTTCGGTCAGGAAGGTTTCTTCTTTGGTGGAATAAAACCCTTCGTACAGCGCTTTATAGAAGTGGCCCTCCCGGTGAAGGTGGGACAGGATCTGCTGCACGACTTGCTTATGCCGCGGCTGTGTTGTACGGACGAAATCGTCGTTGGTGCAGCCGAGCCTGGCAACGAAGCTTTGCCAAGTGGCCGCAAGGTCGTCGCAATATGTTTGAGGGGTTTTGCCTTCGGCAAGGGCGGCCTGCTGAACTTTTTGACCATGCTCGTCCAAGCCCGTTAGAAAGAACGTTTCCTGCCCAAAGCTGCGGTGAGCTCGCGCGATCACGTCGGCAATGACCTTCTCGTAAGCATGCCCCAGGTGGGGCTGCCCGTTCACGTAGTCGATTGCCGTGGTCAAGTAAAAGCGCTTGCTCATGTGCCGTTACTGTGGCCAACCCCGGCGCAATTGGCAAGGAGGCCGGCTCCCAAAGCTTGGCACTCGTCAAACGGCCCTTTTTCCATAACATTAACCTGTGCCGTTTTTCACGAATACAAAGCTGCTGGGAGATCTGCGGCAGTACTTCCGGCGCCACTGGCAAAGAGCGCTGCGCATTCGGGAGAAACTGCGCTTCAGCGAGGAGGCTCTCCATCTGGTTCTGGCCGGTGGGGTCGGCGTGATTGGCGGCTTGGTCAACCTGCTTTTCTATTATGCTACTGAATCGGTTAAGAACCTTTTCCTGCGCCATCCTGGCGATCCGGTTGAGGTCGCGGAAATCATGGCCGACTGGCAGCGTCTTTTGACGCCTACCCTGGGCGGCTTGTGCGCGGGCCTGGTGCTTTACTGGGGGCTGCGTCTGGCAGGACCCCAACGTTCCAGCAACCTGCTCGAAGTCGTTGTCGCAGGCGACGGCCGGCTGCCCTTGCGCAGTGCTTTGGTCAAGTTCGTCTCCTCGCTGATCACGATTGGCTCCGGCGGGTCGATCGGCCGGGAGGGTGGCATTACACAACTTTCGGCGACCTTCGCATCGAAATGGGGCCAACTGGCCAAGTGGCACCCGTACCGTCTGCGCTTGCTGGTCGGTTGCGGGGCTGCTTCCGGAATTTCAGCGGCTTATAACGCCCCCATCTCCGGGGCTGTGTTCGCGGCTCTGATTGTGCTGGGCAACTTTTCGATGAACTTGTTTGCGCCCCTGGTCTTTGCCTCGGTTGTCGCCACCATGGTCTCGCGCAGTTTTTTCGGCATCCGGCCGTGGTACACGGTTCCGCCCTTTGAGTTTACCAGCGTCTCCCAACTGCCTTGGTTTATTTGCCTCGGCGTTCTTACCGGAGCGGTCGGTGCGGCCATTCTCAAGCTGCTGAATTATTCGGAAGAGCTGTTCAAGAAAATCCAGGTCCCTATCTACCTGCGCCTGGCCATCGGCGGCTTGATTGTCGGGATCGTTGCTTTGCGTTTCCCCGAGGTCTGGGGCAACGGTTACGTGATTACCAATCGCATTCTGCTGGGGCTATATCCTCAACAACTGGCCGGCGTGCGTTTCCTGGCGGGGCTGTTTCTGGCCAAACTGCTGGCAACCCTGGCCACCGTTGGCTCTGGAGCCGTGGGCGGGGTGTTTACTCCGACTTTATTCTTTGGGGCCGGTATCGGCGCGCTCTTCGGGGCCAGCCTCCGGGAGCTTCACATTGCCGAGGAACTGCCCATCGCCTCGTTTGCGGTTGTCGGGATGGGGAGCATGCTCTCGGCGACGCTTCGCTCACCGCTGCTGGCCATGATCATGGTTTTCGAAATCTCTCTGGATTATTCTCTCATGCCTCCGCTCATGCTGGCTTGCGTCGTCTCCATCCTGGTGGCTGGCAAGCTTCACCCCGAATCGATTTATACCGAACCCCTGCGGCGCAAGGGCGTTTCGGTGCGCCAGGACGCTACAGCCTCGGAAGCCGCCACGGAACGGATGGTCAGTGATGTCATGCGCGCACCTGTCCCGCCAGTGCGGGAAACCTCGACGCTGGGCGAGATTGCCAACCGTTTCCTGACCAGCGCCAATAATTTCCTGCCGGTGGTCGACGCCAAGGGCCAAATTGTAGGCATGATCGCCTTGCAGGACTTGAAGGAGTTCCTGGGCTCCGGAGAACAATTACTGGGAGTGATAGCCTACGATATCATGCGTCCCCCGCCACCCTGTGTGACCCCCAACCAACGTTTGCTCGAAGTCTTGCCGGTGGTCCTCGCCAGCGAACAACGCAATATCCCGGTAGTTAATACTCTCAAGGAAAATCGCCTGGTGGGCGCCTTGGCCCGCGCGGAGGTCCTCGGTTTGTTCGCCGAAGCGATTGCCGTCAGCTCGAAGACCTGAGCCGGCGGGAACGGTTGCAGGTTGCAGGTTGGACGTTGCAGGTTACCCAAAACCTTTGCTTCGAATCTTGGTCGTCCATCTTTGTCGAAGCGACATAAGGTGGACGACCACGGTGGACGACAAAGGTGGAGACGAGGTTTCCGGCTTTGGGCAGCCTCTAGAACCGAGCGGGCTGCGCGAACTTGTTGTGCTTCTTCTAACCTGCAACTTTCAACCTGCAACCTGCAACTATTGCCGCCGGTTTCAAAGCCAGAGGTAGCTTAGTGCTCCAACGGCCACGGCCAGGACCCAAATGACGACCACGGCACCGATGCGGGTTAACCCGGCGCGAACGAGTCGATGCGAAAGGTGATTTGTATCACCTACGTAGAAAGGTTGGCCCAGGCGCCAGCGAAGTGTCACTACCCAAACAAGATCCAGCAGCGGCACCGACAGGACCAGCAGGGGAATCAGGACCGCCCAGCGGCGCGGATGGTGTGAGGTGTAGAAATGCGGCAAAATTGCCAAAACGGCCAAAAGATACCCGACCAAGTGGCTGCCGGCATCCCCCAGAAACGCGCGCGCTTGAGGAAAATTGTAAGGTAAAAAACCGGCTAGAGCCCCGAAAATCAAGAACGCGATCAAACCCACCAAGTACTGGCCTTGAGCGGCGGCAATGGTGGCAAAGTACCAGGCGCCTATGACCCCTAAGCCGGTGCACAGCCCGTTCATATTATCCATGAAATTGAACGCGTTAACCACCGTTAGAATCCACAGGATCGTTACGGTGTAGTGGAAAAAAACATTGGGGATGAACAGGGTGATGCGCGCGCCGCTGGCGGCGACTAAGAGCGCCACCAGGAATTGACCAATGAATTTTGGCTGTGGGCGCAACTCCCGTTTATCATCCAGCCAACCCAGCGCCAGCATCCCCCCGGCTCCCACCAGGATGCCGGTCAATTCCAGGGCGCGCCGATTCAACCCGTATTTGAGCAAGAACACCGGATCCGCCGCGCTAGCCCCAAGCAGGTGCGTGTGCAGCCATTGCCTCGAGGCCTGCCAGGACAACAGAAGCGATGCCAGGGCTGTCGGGATGACCAGGCCAGTCGCGACTGCCAGCCCGCCGGCCAGCGGCACGGGCCGGTCATGGATTTTGCGGTGTCCAGGATCGTCAAGGAGACCGGTGCGCAGACACCATCGCCGCCACAGGGGCAAAGAGGCGGCTGAGACAGCGCCAGCGCCCAGCATCGCAATCCAATAGACATTCCAGGGAAAGCTCACGCAGTTATAACATCGTCCTCATCATCTTGCTCACACAGAGTCACTTGGATGCCAGTCTTTGATAAAGCGCATAGAGTTCATCCACCATACGGCTGACGGCGAAGCGTTCTCGGATGAACTGTCGCCCACGCTGGCCGAGCCGGGAACGCAGTTCACTGTTCCGCGCCAACCGCAGCACGCGATCCTCGAGATCAACCAGATTTCCGGGCTTCACGAGGAAACCGGTCTCGTTTTCCAGGCACACTTCGCCGGCTCCGTCACAATCATAGGCGACGACAGGTCGTGCCGCCGCCAGCGCTTGCGGCAGCGCTCTGGCCAGACCTTCGCGAACCGACAGGTGAATGACTACGTCCATTATCCCCACCAGTCGAGCCACCGCCTCGGGGGGAACCAATCCCGCAAAAATGAACTGCTTTTCCAACCCCATCTCCCGCGCTTGATGGCCGAAACGCTCGCGCCATTCGCCGTCTCCCACGAGCAGGAATTTAATGCGCGGACATTGCCGTATCAGCCTCGGCGCGACTTTGAACAAATCGGCGTGGCCTTTCAAACGGAAAAGCCGGGCGATCTTTCCTACCACGATGTCGTCGGACCCAATCCCAAACTGCGCCCGCAATTGCAAGTCGTTGGTCGCCGAAAGAAACGGGTCGAGAGTGAATCCGCTGAAAATCCGTGTGTATTGTTCCGGCCGGCCAATACCGGCGGCCAGATATTGACGTTTCATGGCGTCGGCCACGGTCACAAAATGCGTGGTGACTTTAGCCGCCTGCAGTTCGGCATAACGGAATATCGCGTTGGAAATCGCGCCCTGGAATGTGCCGAAAGAAGGACCATGGATAGTGTGAACGATGACTGGCACAGCGGCTTCCGCCGCGGCCAGGCGCCCCACGACGCCGGCTTTGCCACTATGAGTGTGAACGATGTCTGGACGTTCCTGTCGAAAAAGCTTCCGCAAGCGCCGCAACGCTTTCCAATCCTTCCAGGGCTGGACCGGTCTAACCAGCTCGGGAATGATTCGAAGCATCCCTGGTTGGTCAGCAAATCGCTTTTCCAACGAACCCTCCGGGCCCTCGCTGAGGCCGCAGATCAGGTCCACCTTTATGCCACTCTTGTCCTTCAGACCCAGTACTGAGGAAACGGTGTTTTCCTGGGCGCCACCGACTATCAACCGCGTGATGACATGTGTGACGCGCATCCAGGCGCGGTCAAGGCGAGCCCTGTTTCAACTTTTCCAGGCGGGAATTAGCCAAGTTAAGATCCTCGGTGAGATTGGTCGGCGCGTTTGCCTTATAGCGCTCGTAGTACTGAACGGCCGCGTTGGTGTCCTTCTCGCGGTAGGCAATGTCGCCCAGGTCAAAATAAACCGGAAACTCGTTGGGAAGCGCCTTGCTCAGGACTTCGTAGTCCGCTTTGGATTCCTTCAGTTTGCCCAGGCCAAGGTAAGCCTTGGCGCGCATAAACTGCGCCAGGTAATGCGCCTTGGAAAAATTATTGGTCTCCATTCTCAGCACTTGCGTCAACGGTTCGATCGCGTTGGCGAAATCGTTCATTTGCAGGTAGGCGTTTCCTTTGTAAAAGAGCGCTCGCGGGTCATCCGGCCGTAATTGAAGCTGCCGCTTGATCGTGTCGAGGGCATTGGTGTAACAGGCGAAATCCATAAAAACTGTTGTCGCCGCCGTCAGTAAATCTGCATCCCCAGGAGACGTGCTCAGGCCGCTTTGCACCGCCGCTTCGGCAGCCTTCAAGTCGCCCTTGGAAAGGTGGGCTGCCATCTCGAAGGCGAGCAACTCTACCGCATTGGTATGATTGATGGTGAAGGCATCGGGCTTGGCGCGGATTTCATCTATCACCTGCAGCGCTTTGTCAGGCAATCGATTAAAATAGTAGATCTGCGCCAAACCCAGGCGCGCCGGCAGGTTTTCGGGTTCCAGCGCGCGCACTCGCTCAAATTGCAAGGCGGCCTGATGGTGGTTGCCTCCCTGAAAAAACGCGCTGCCTTGCGCATAACAGAAGGTCGGTTCGTCAAAGGGGCCGTTTTCTCTCATGATCTGGTCCCAGGAACGATGGCCAAATTTATCCTCGATGGATTTGCTCAGTTGGACGGCGATCTTCTTACCGGCTTGAAGGTCGCGATTACAGCCGAGGTTGATTTCCGCCACGACGTTGTCCGGGTTGAGTTCCAGCGCCCTTGTGAAATCGGCCCCCGCTTGCTTTAAATTACCCTGGCGTTGCAGTTGCACCGCCCAAAAGTTCAGGGCCTGGGAATAAAACGTCCCCAGGACTAAAGCGTCATGGTTGGTTTCCGTGGTCAAATGGGCTCTGAGTGCCAAGCCTTCGAGAACACCTGGCTGGCCCTCGCCATTGGAGGGTGTCACGGCCGACACGACTTGTCGCAGGGCGCGCTCGTCGGCCTTGGCCCAAAAGGCTTCGTTTTCAGCTATGGCTTCTGGAGTTGTCGGTGGCGCCAGCACGGAATTGGTGGGATAGCCATCTAATTTATAAACCAATCCATGTGCTTCCGGGTAAAGAACCTCGAAGTAGTAGCCGAAACTGGGATGAAGATAATAAAGGGAGTTGGTTTGGGCGATTTCGTAAACAATGCGCTGAAGCGGAGCGCTGCTAACCTGCTTGAGCTCTTGGGGTGGCAGGATCTGCCAACGCTCGGGATAGGCGCCTTTGAGGAACTTGTAGTATTGCGGCCATTCCAGCGAGGCGGTATCCAGCATCACGTAATCATGACCCCGGCCCGCTTGAGTCAGAGCGGACTGAATGAGCACCAGCTTCCGCGGATCGTCACTGAGCACAAAACCGCCTTTGGCGGGAAGTTTTTCGGCCGCCAACGACGCGTATTCCCGTAGCTGCGGACCGTTGGTGAGGCGGATTTGGGGGAAATTGCGCCACAGTAACAGTACCGGTGTGATCACGAACAAAGCCCAAATCAGAACGACAACCGCATTGTTAACTAAAGAGGGGTAGGTTTTACGGAAGCGTTGCCTGCCGCTCGGTGTGACGCCGAACACGAGCAGAAAATAACCGCTGAAATAACCAATGCTTAACGCCCCCAGGTAATAAAAGGGCAGGAGGAGAATGCCATAATTACCCAGCAGGGGTTGGTAGTGGCGCGGACTAAACAGCGGGTCCAGGGCCACCCACAAGCAGACCAGCAACAGCACGCCCTGGATGAGGTGAAACGCCAGATTGGTCAGCATGAGGCCGACTTTATTGATATCTCCCATGAACGACGGCCAACGGATACTTAAGAGCAGGACCGGCAGCAGGGACGGCAGTCCCAGGACCCAGAGCGGCCGATCGCCATTGATCAAGGCATCCTTGTTGAAAACCAGCGCACTGAGAAAGCTCTTTTGGGCTGTGAGATTGGTGCGGAGGGCTTGCCAGAAAGTGACTCCCAAATCGCTGCTCAAAGTCGTGATCGCGGGCAGAACCAAATAAAGCGATAGGCCGGCAACTCCCAAAACAAACATTCGGCCAAGGAAACGCCCGTCGAAAATGCTCAAGCCTTTGATCCACACGAGGGACGCCAGGAACAGAGGGAAAAAGCCGATCATAGCCCAGTTGTTGGCCATGGCGGCTCCATACACCAGCGAGGCTCGGAACAGCCAGGACTCGCGTTCATCGATTCGGAATTCCAACAGGCAGCGGATGACGTAGGCAAACAGCAGCAGGTTCAACATCTCCAATGACCCGGCCGTGGCATTTTCCCAAAAAGTCAGTTGCAGGCCGCAAACCGCTACCGCCAGCACGACAGGCAGCCACGCCGATCGAACCGAGAGCAGCGAAAAATGACTGCCCTCGCGGATGCGCTGTTCTTTGGTCCGGTCATGGGGCAAGAGCGCAACGGAGCGGGCTAACAAAGCCAGAGTCAGGGCGGCACAAATCAGGGAGAAGAGGTTGAGCGCGACAGGAATGACCGCCGAGGGCAGCCAACGCAGCGGATAAGTAACCAGCCAGTAAAGCGGGTCGGTTAAGCTTGGTTGCCAAATCCAGCCGGAAATCTTGGCCACAGGCAGCAGGCTGGAAAAAGAAACCCAGTGATTGAGGGTCAGCAGGTAAACAAGCGCCGCGACGGCGGCTGCCAACCAGGGCAGAACAGTGGCAACGAACTTATTTTCCGGACTCACTTCGTGTGCCATTGTCATGCGGCGGGCTACAGTTGAATCAATGCTCATGGAGTTAGCAAGTTTACTTTTGGACTACATCGTTCGGCTGCTGAAGACACCGCAGATCCGCCACACATTCGACGTGGGCGGTTTGAGGAAACATATCCAACGGAACCACTTGCGCTATTCTAAAGACACCGGTAGCGCATAAAACGTTCAAGTCACGCGCCATCGTCGCGGGCTGGCACGATACATAAATAATCTGGGCGGCCTTTACCCGCAGCAATAATTCCAGCATTTCCGGCCGGCACCCTTTGCGGGGGGGATCGAGCAAAACGCAGGTCGTTTCGGGCCGAAAACGGGTCAGGATCTGGGGCAATAACTCCTCGGCTTTGCCGGCTACAAACTCTCCGTTGTTGCGGTCCCGGGCGGCGGCGTTGCTCCGCGCCGCTTTGATGGCCAGTTGGTCGTACTCGACGCCGATGAATGAATCGACCAGGTCGCCTAATTCGATGCTGAAGAAGCCGACGCCGCAATAAACATCGGCCAGGTGCCGAGCCCCGCTCTGCTTCAAGCACCGGCGGGCCACGTCCACCAGGCCGGGCAGCAGAAAGAAATTGTTTTGAAAAAAGGAATCCGGCGGAACTTGCCAACCCTCTGGCGCAATACGCAATACGACTTTCAACCCGCCTTTCGGGGGCGGCCGTTGCCGCACCTGTTGGATTTGCTCGTTGAGCGCCGGCTCGGCAATTTCGCACCGGTCGATGTCCTCGACCAGGCGGTCGGCCGCCCTGATGAACCCGATATTGAGGCCCTGCTTGAACTTGTCCCACTGGGTGCGAATCATGATGCGGTTGCGGTACCCATACGGTTGAGGGCAGGGGACTACTGGTGCGACTGTCGCCGGGTCCAGACCGCCTATCCGTTGGAACAAGTCGCGAACTTGTTTGTGTTTGAGCTGAAGCTGAGCGGGGTAGGCCAGGTGTTGGTACTGGCAGCCGCCGCATTGGCCGAAGTACCGGCACAGAGGCTGGACCCGTTCGGCCGCGGGCTGCACGACCCGCAACAGATTGGCTCGGGCAAACTGCTTTTTGACCTCGGTGATTTCCGCCTCGACAATTTCTCCGACCGCAACCCAGGGGACGAAAATGACAAAATCATTGTGCCGCGCCACTCCTTCGCCGCCGAAGGCGATGTCGCTCACCGATAAAGTCAATGTTTCACCGACAGTCAGACCCACCTTAGCACGGTAGGGAATTGGCCGAGGCGACAAAAGAACTTTTTGACAGGTGGGCACCGGAAGGGGCGGGGAGATTACGACTAGAAGGGTAAAAGTGACCGAGGCCGGCGAGGGTCGGAAGATTTTGATGCTTTAAATGGCTTTAGATGGTTGAAATGGTTTGAGGAAGGGTGGGGAGGGGGGAGATTACGATTAAGATTAAGATTAAGAGGGGAAAAAGGGAGGGGGAGGGGCACAGGGTACGTTTGACCCGTTAACCCGTTAGGACCTCGGTAAACACGGTGGATTTACGTGTTTAGGGCGTTAACTGAAGCGTTAGAAGGCGTAAGGAGAGCCGTTAGCCCGTGTGTAACCGGCGTTGCGCGTTAAATCTCGATTTGCCAGAGTGGACCAAACATTAACCTTTATGCCAGGTTCTTTTGCCCCGTTCATGCCCAAGACACTATTCCAGTTCTCTGATCCGGGCATCTTTTCAGTCGATGACCATTCCTGAGATTCTCAAAGCCCTGGAGCCATATACCGGGCGCTTCCCCGGAGAGGCCATGAGGGCTGCCATAGAGCAGCGGGAGGCGATCACGCCGGAGTTGCTGCGCGTAGTCAACGCCATGGCAGCAAATCCCGCCGAAGTCGCGAAACGGAAGCACTACATGCTGCCCGTTTTCGTTATCTACCTGCTGGCTCAGTTCCGCGAGAAGCGCGCCTACCCGTCCATCGTCAAGATGTTCAGCGCTCCCGGCGAGACTTCGTTCGGTTTGGTAGGCGACACGGTGACCGAAGGTCTGAAGCGGGTTTTTGCTTCGGTGTACGACGGCAACCCAGCGCCATTGTACGGCTTAATTGAGAACGAAGAGGCCAACGAATTCGTTCGTGATGCTGGTATCAATGCTCTTTTGGTGCTGGAACACACTCATCAAATGCCGCGCAGCGAGGTGGTTGAATTCTTCCGCAGCCTCTTCCGTGGGAGACTCCAGCGCACACACTCCTATGCTTGGGACGGATTGGTTTGCGCGGTCGCCGACCTGCCTGCGCCGGAGTTGCTAGAGGAAGTGCGGCAGGCGTACGCCGAGGGCCTGGTTGATGAGAGCGTCGCCGACCTTAAAGGCATTGAGCGGGACTCGACTGCACCCGAGTCGTGGCGGCGTGAACGAAGCACCCTAATCACTGATGCCATTGGGGAAATGGAGCACTGGGCGTGTTTCCACCCAGAGGAGTCGAGGCCCAGGCGACTGGCAGAGGTTCG
>Ga0210409_10006663_pt1 | contig 11985 bp, 10 predicted proteins | sample IncBWH17MmetaG_FD_161649 | JGI IMG/M metagenome (GOLD analysis project Ga0210409, IMG submission 161649) | Forest soil microbial communities from Barre Woods Harvard Forest LTER site, Petersham, Massachusetts, United States - Inc-BW-H-17-M | ecosystem: Environmental > Terrestrial > Soil >...
GGCGGATCTCGTGGCCTTCGAGCCCCAGACCGTCCGCGACCGCTCGACCTACGAGGACCCGCTGCACTACAGCGAGGGCATCCCCTACGTGGCCGTGAACGGCGAGCTCGTGGTGGACGGGGGCAAGATCACGGCCGCCCGGCCCGGTCGCGCCTTGAAGGGCCCCGGGTATCGGGGCGCCCCCTGATCCGCGCATGAGCGTCCACCCCACCGCCATCCTGAGCCCGGGCGCCACCCTGGGGCGGGGGGTCGTGCTCGGCCCCCACTGCGTGGTGGAGGACCAGGTGGTCATCGGGGAGGGGAGCGAGATCCGGGCCCACGCGGTGGTGAAGCGCTTCACGCACCTGGGCGCCCACAACACCGTCCACGAGGGCGCGGTCCTGGGGGGCGAGCCCCAGGATGTGGCCTTCGCGGGGGGCGAGACCCACCTCAGGATCGGGGACGGCAACCGCATCCGCGAGGGCGTGACCCTCCACCGCTCCTCGGCTCCGGGCGGGACCACGGTGGTGGGCTCGGAGTGCTTCTTCATGGCCTACGCCCACGTGGCCCACGACGATCGTATCGGGGACGGGGTCATCCTCGCCAACAACGTGGCCCTGGCCGGTCATGTGGAGATCGCGGATCGGGCCTTCCTGTCGGGGGGGGTGGTCGTCCATCAGTTCTGCCGCATCGGCCGCCTGGCCATGATCGGCGGCAACGCCAAGATCGTCCAGGACTGCCTGCCCTTCGTGATCACGGACGGGGCGCCGGGGCGGGCCCGCGGCCTCAACAGCGTGGGCCTGCGGCGGGCGGGGATCGGCTCCGCCCAGGTGCGGGCGCTCAAGGAGGCCTACCGCCTCCTCCTCCGCTCCTCCCTCGCCCGGGAGGCGGCCCTGGAGCGGATGGCCGGGGTGGCGGACCCGCTGGTCGAGGAGATGATCGCCTTCGTCCGTGCCTCCCGCCGCGGGATCTCGGGGGAGGATCGCGAGCGCGACGCCGGCTGAGCGTCTTGTCTGGTCCGAGGTTCCTGGGTAGACTGGCCAGGAAAGCACCGATCAAAGGAGAGCAAGCCGATGGCTAAGCGGATCTTCCTCTTTGTGGCCACGAACGTGGCCATCATCGTCACCCTGTCAATCGTCCTCAGGCTGCTCGGGATTGCCGGCTACATCCGCCCCGGGGGCGGCCTCAATTTCTTCTCCCTGGCCGTCTTCTGCATGGTGTGGGGCATGGGGGGGGCATTCATCTCCCTGCTGATGTCGCGGTGGGTCGCGAAAAAGGCTTTGGGCGTCGAGCTCATCAACGGGCAGACCGGCAACGCGGAGATGGACTGGCTCTACAACACGGTCGCCAACCTGACCCGCCAGGCCAGTCTGCCCATGCCCGAGGTGGGCATCTACCAATCCGAGGAGGTCAACGCCTTCGCCACCGGACCCAGCAGGAGCCGCAGCCTGGTGGCGGTTTCGAGCGGCATCCTCGGAACCATGGACCACAGTCAGATCGAGGGCGTGCTCGGCCACGAGGTCACCCACATCGCCAACGGGGACATGGTCACCATGGCCCTCATCCAGGGCGTGGTGAACGCCTTCGCCATGTTCTTCGCCCGCATCGTGGCCTACTTCATCCGCCAGGCCATGGACTCGCGGATGGCGAACACGGTCGCCTTCCTGGTGCAGATCGTCCTCGAGATCGGCCTCAGCTTCCTGGGCCTCATCATCATCCGCTGGTTCTCGCGGCAGCGCGAGTTCCGGGCGGACGCGGGGGGCGCGGCCCTCGCCGGACGCGAGAACATGATCGGGGCGCTCAGGCGGCTGCAGGAGACCCAGCAGCTCGTCGACACGTCGCACCCCGCCCTCGCCAACTTCAAGATTGCCGGCGGTCCGGGCGTCCTGCTCGCGAGCCACCCGCCCCTCGCGGTGCGGATCGCCGCCCTGGAGGCGGGGGCCCGCTGAGGGTCAGTCCAGCTCCACGGCCAGACCGGCGAGGAGCGCGGCCCGACGGGGCAGGTCGGGGACGAGAACGTATTCATTGCGGGCATGGGCCCCTCCCCCCGCGGGGCCGAGCCCGTCCAGGGTGGGCAGGCCGGCGGCGGCGGTGAGGTTGCCGTCGGAGGCCCCCCCTACCCGGGCCGCGCCCAGATCGAAGCGCAGACCGAGGGCAATGCTCTGGGCCCGCGCGTAGAGGGCCTGGGAGGCGGGGGTAGGCTCCATGGGCGGCCGGTCGAACCCCCCCTCGGCGGCGATGAACACGCGGGGGTCGGCCGACCGATGCTCGCGGAGGGCCGCCTCCACCCGCTTCGCCTCCTCCTGGGACCACACCCTCACGTCGACGGCGAGGGTGGCCCTCTCCGGCACCACGTTGCTGACGGAGCCGGCCTGGGCCACGGTCGGGGTGACGGTCGTGCCCGCGGCGGGGTCGCCCAGGGTCTCGAGGAAGAGGACGAAGCGCGCCAGCTCCGCCAGGGCGGAAGCCCCCTTCTCGGGATCGAGCCCGGCGTGGGCCGCGCGCCCGGTGAAGGACACCCGGAAAAAACCGGTTCCCTTGCGCGCAATCTTGGCCGCCCCCTCCTGGGAGGGCTCCAGCACCAGCACCTGGCGGTGGCGCCGGGCCACGCTCAGGAGGAGTTCGCGGGAGGCCTGGGTGCCCACCTCCTCGTCGGGCACGAGGAGGAGCGAGACCGCGGGGGGATGGCGCTCCCGGGCCAGGGCCGCGAGCACGGCCATGGCGACCGCGATCCCCGCCTTCATGTCGAAGACGCCCGGGCCCTGGGCCCGCTCGCCCTGGACGCGGAAGGGGTTGGTGAGGAGGGAGCCGACCGGCCAGACCGTGTCCAGGTGCCCGAGGAGCAGCGTCCCTCCGCCCCCGGGCCCCACCGAGGCTAAGAGCGCTTCCCCCCTCGGGGGGCAGGGCCGGAGCTCGGCGTTCACCCCCCGCTCGCGCAAGCGGTCCCGGACCCAGGCCGCGAGGTGGGAGACGCGGGCAGCGTCCTCGGAGGGGCTCTCCAGGGAGACCAGGGCCTCCAAGTCAGAGCTCATCTGGGCGAGACCCGGCTCGAACACCGCCATCCAGTCCGTGTCCACGACGACGCCCCCTCCCCTCTCCGCAAATCGGGTTTGAATCATAGCGCCCCTTGACGGGGCCTGGCGCCGAGGCGCCCCCATCGAGACCTGGGGCGAGCTTGCCCCAAGCCAGGGGATCGCCTCCCCCGCGCTCACCTCCGACTCGACCGCGCTCGGGCCTCCGTCGTGGGGTCCGGCGAGGGTCCCCCAAGACCGGCCGAGCGGCCCGGGAGAGCCTCCCCAAGGCGGAATAAGCAGCGGGTGCCCCCTGTAAGGTCTGCGAGGGGGCGGCCCCGCCATTCGGCGCCGGCCGCCCCCCCGAGAGGTGGCCCATGACCTGGCTGAAAGTCTTGCTTGCCGTCGTCGCTGGCCTTGCCCCCGCCGGACCCGCTCTCGCCCAGGCCTGGGACCGGCGGGAGGTCCCCGGGTCCCTGGTCGGCGTTTCCCTGGAGGTGGACGGCCATCCCGTCCCCCTCTACCCTGCCCCCGATGGCTCCGACCGCTGGTACCTCGAGGCGCGGGAGGGAAGCCGCTACGCGGTTACCCTCGCCAACCGGACGCGCGAGCGGCTGGGGGTCGTGGTCACGGTGGACGGCCTGAATGCCATCAGCGGGCAGCCGGACATCGGCATCGGTCGCATGTATGTGCTCGGGCCCTGGGATCAGACCACCGTCCGGGGCTGGCGGACATCTCTCTCCGAGGTGCGCCGTTTCACGTTCGTGGACGAGCGCGCCTCCTACGCCGCCCGCTCCGGGAAACCGACTTCCAAGATGGGCTGGATCGAGCTTGCCGTCTACAAGGAGCGCCGGCAGCAAGTGCGCTGGCCCTGGCTCAAGGACGGGGCCGACTCCGCGTCCGACCGCGCCCCCCGCGGGGGCGATCAGAACCCGCGAGCGGAGGCTCCCGCCCCGACGCCTCCCCCCCTGACCGAGCCCCCGCCGCCGACGGCCAAGGCGTCCCCGACGGAGGACCGCCCCTTCGACCCGGCCGCGGGCGCGCGCGGGAGGGCTGAGGGCTACGCCGCCCCCGAGCGTCCGCGCTCGTTCCCGGGAACGGGCTGGGGGCAGCGGGCCGACGATCCCGTCGTGCTCGTGAGCTTCGATCCCGAGCCGAGCCCGTCGGAGAGGGTCACGCTCCGCTACGAGTACGCAAGCACCCTGCGCGCCCTGGGCGTCCTGCCCCGGCCCTCCTACCAGGCCGACCGCCTGCGCGAGCGCGAGCGGGGCGAGGGCGGCTTCGCCCAGCCGCCCCTCTGGTAAGTGGCTCAGGCCTCGGGGGGCGGCGTCGCGTTCGGGAGGGCAGCGGCTTCCGCGAGCACGACCCGGTCCAGGCGCAACGCCTCCCCCACCGACCAGGCCTGGAACGGGCAGCCCCGGGGCGAGTGGGGCGCGTCTCCATCCGCCAACTCCGAGACGTGGCCGAGGCCGGCCTCGTCCAGGTGGCGCAGGAGGGGAGCCAGGAAGCGCCGCCGCGCCTCCGTCTTGGCGTCGGTCGTGCTGCCGCGAACCCGGACCCACGCCTCGACGAACGGACCGAGCAGCCAGGGCCAGACCGTCCCCTGGTGGTAGGCTCCGTCCCTCTCCCGGACGCCGCCTTCGTAGCGGGGCCGATAGCCCGGCTCTTCCCGCGCCAGGGAGCGCAGTCCCAGGGGCGTCAGCAGCCTCTCCTCCACGGCGTCGACGATGCGGCGCGCCCGCGGACCCGTGATCAGCGGGAAGGGCAGGCCGCCCACGGCAAAGATCTGGTTGGGCCGGAAGGCGGAGTCCACCGCCCCTGCGCGATGGCCGTCGTCCACCACATCATGGAGGAACCCCTGCGCCTCGTTCCAGAACCGAAGCTCGAACGTCTTGAGGCCCCGCGCGAACGCCGCCGGCCCCCGCTCCCAGACCTCACTCCCGATCTTGAGCGCGTTCAGCCAGAGCGCCTGAACTTCCACTGGCTTACCGATGCGGGGCGTGACCGCCCCTTCCGCGACCTTGGCATCCATCCAGGTGAGGGCGAGGCCGGGCTCGCCGGCAGCGAGCAGGCCGTCGGCCTCCAAGCGGATGCCGTGGCGTGTCCCCTGGGCGTAGCCCTCGAGCACGGCCCGGACCGTCTTCCGGAGGGCCTCCCGGAGGCCGCTCTTTCCCGCCGCCTGGAGGTATTCGTAGGCGGCGATCACGTACCAGAGCGAGGCATCGACGGAGTTGTACTCCGGCTCCTCTTGCGCGCGGTCGGGGAAGCGGTTGGGGAGCATCCCCTCCGACACCGCGCGCGTCCATTCCTCCAGGATGCTGCCCGCGGCGTCCACGCGGCCCGCGGCCAGGCAGAGGCCGCGGAGAGCGATGAAGGAGTCGCGGCCCCAGTCCAGGAACCAGGGGTAGCCGGCCACGACCGTCTTCCCTCCGCCGCGCGCCACCAGGTAGGCATCCCCCGCGCGGTGAAGACGGGAAGGAAACGCCTCCCGGCGCGGGCGCTCGGACACGCGGACCGCCTCGAGCTGCGCCTCCGCCCCCTGAACCGAAGGCAGCGGAGCGCCCAGGCCCTCCGCGGCCAGGATCAGGACGGCTTCGCCCCGCCCGAGGTCCCAGCGGAAGACACCGGGCGCGGCCAAGTCCTCCAAGAAATCGAACCCCCGGGCCTGCTCCTCCGCATAGAAGAAGTTCCGGTACCAGTGGGGCTCGGGCGTGTAGGCCCCGTTCGTCAAGGCCAGGATCCGGGGCAGGCCGGAGTAGGGACGCCAGGCCACCCCGCCCTCCACCGTCTCCGCGGCAAAGCGGAATTGTGGGTTCTCGTGGTGGAGGGCGTGATGGTCCCGCCCGGAGAGGAAGGGCCGCAGGTGGAGGACCGCGCCCCGATCCGGCGTCAGGAGCCGCCAGGATAGGGCCACTGCCGCCGAGCCCCTCCGTACCAGCAGCTCCTGGACGAGGCGGGTGCCGTCCTCCAGGGCGAACGTCCAGCACGGCCAGGGCTCCAGCGCGAAGGCGGCCAGCCTCCGGCTCCCGTCGGGATGGACCTCGCCGCCCCCGTAGCGCTGAGATGAGATCGGGTAGGAGCCGCCGGACGTCTCCACCCAGGCATCGAAGCCGTTCACGAGGACGACCCGGCCCGCGGGCGGCCGCGTGGCGGCCAAGAGGAGCGCGTGGTAGCGCCGGCTCCGGATCCCGGACACCGTCCCCGAGGCGAAGCCGCCGAGCCCGTCCGCCTCCAGCCACTCCGCTCCCGGATCCCGAAGCATGGGTCGAGGGCTCAGGGCGTCCGGCCTGCGAGCAGCAGCCTCTCCGCCAGCTCCGGCACGTCGACGGGCCAGTAGGCCGTCGGACGGGGTCGCGCCGTGCGCAGGGGATGAGGCCGGCAGCTCAAGATCATCTGCCGCCACTGGGCGGGGACCGCCTCGCGCCCGTGCACCGCTCCCAGCAGGGCTCCCGCGACGGCGGCATTGTGCTCGGTGTCCCCGCCCCGGCGGACGGTGGCCACCAAACCCTCCTCCAGGCTCGGAGCGTGGAGCAGCTCGTAGAACGCGTTGCCGAGCGCTGTCAGCACGGAGCTCGGCGACTCCCCGTCGCAGACGGTTGGCCGGGCGGGGGCCGCCTCCAGGACCTCGACCACGGGCCGGGCGGCCCCCGCGGTGGTTGCCCAGGAGAGGGCGGCCTGGTGCGCGGGCTCCGGACCGTCGCCCGCCCCCAGCGCGTGGTGGATGGCCACCACGAGGGCGGCCACCGCGTCGCGGCACAGCGGATGGGGGTGGGTGAGGCCGCTGTCCTGCTGGGCGAGCTCGACTGCCCGCGCGGCGGGCAGGGCCTGGGCGTAGACCGCGAGCGCGCTCTCGCGCAGGAGCGAGCCGCTTGTCGGACTGTCGGGCGTCGGCCTTCCCGCGAGAGCGGCCCCGGTTGTGCCTCCCCCGTCCAAGGGTTCCGAGCGCAGCCAGTCCGCGTAGGCCGCCCGCGCCCGGTCCGCCTCATACTCGCCGTTGCCTAGGATGGAGCGGGCCAGGGCGAGACCGAGCTCGGCGTCCGCACCGGGCTGGCCGGCCAGCCTGCCTCCACGCCCGCCGTCCTCGAGCCGCCGTCGGGCCGCGGAGGAGAGCGCGGCCGGCTCCCCCCTCCCCGCCGCGGCGAGCCCGCCTAGATTGTCTCCGGCAATCTGGCCGAGGAGGCAACCCTGGGCTCGCGCCAGTAGCCCGGCCTCGGCCACGGCCTCTCCCCGCCGGAGTCGGACCAGCCCGTTTGCCGATCGGGGTCGAGCTTTGTCCGGCCGCTCCCAGGGCCGACGCGCCAGCTCCCGCGCCACGGGGGCCGAGCCCGCAAAGGCCCGCTCGCTCTGGCTGGCTCCGCGGTCGTCGTACGCGACCTCGGAGCCGGACTCGTTCAGGAGGACGCCTCCCACCGCCCTGACCAGAGCGTGGCCGGCCGCGTAGTCCCAAGCCCCGGGCGCGTAAAGGGAGGTGGCGGCGGCCCCCTCCCCCGCCGCTACCAGGGCCAGGCGATGGGCGATGCTGGGCACGGACCGGAAGCGCGCGGGCTCCGAGCAGAGCAGGTTGACCTCGGGGTTCTCGTCTCCCTTGCTAGACACAAGGACGATGTCCGAGGCCAGGAGCCGAGGGGGTGGCGGCGCGCCCGCATCCAGGCCGTTGCGCCGCACAGGCCCGCAGCCCTCCGCCCAAGCAAAAAGGTCCCCCTCGCCGTCGGGATAGGCGAAGGCGAACACGACGCCCAGCACGGGCCGCCCCCGAGCCAAGAGGCCGATCGACACCGCGCTCCCGCGGCGGCCCAGGAGATAGTCGCGGGTCCCATCGTTGGGGTCCACGAGCCAGACCGGGGCCCCTGGCTTTCCCGCCCCCCGGCCGGTCTCTTCTCCGAGGTACCCCCATTCCGGGAAGGCGCTCTGGAGCCGGCCGCGGATCTCGTGCTCGGCCTCGAGGTCGGCGTCCGCCTTGTCGCCCTCGCCGCGGGGGCCCCCCGGACGGTGGAAATCCTTGCTGAGAATTGCGCCCGCCGCGCGCGCGGCTGCGAGGGCCACTTCGAGAGCCCGGCTCAGGTCCATGGGAGGTGATTCTACCCGCGTGAACCGCCTCGGAGGGTCTCCTGAGACCGCGTGCGGGAACCTGCACCACGGGCCGCTGCCCGTCTCACCCCGGCGCGGCCGGCGGCACTCCCGGAGCCTCTTTTGGTGAGCCACCCCCGCCCGGTACCGTTTCTCTCAGGCGAGGGAGCGCCCACGGTAGGGGGAACGCGCGCTCGACTAAGACACGTCCCTCGAAACGAACGACGGGCAGACCCGCACGGGCTGGGCAGGATATTTCTTGAAGATGGGGCAGTACACGAAGACCGAGCCCCGATCGCTCGCAACATAGCGGGGCGGCGCCGCGCAGGAATGGCACAGGCTCTCGGGGAACGGTCGCTCGGGCGCAGGAGGGGTCGGGTCCGGCGTGGGCGCCACGAGAGGAACTAGGGCGACGGCTTTCGCGGGGGCTGGAGCTCTCCCCGGTGGCGGTCGCGTCGATCCAGGACTTCGGCCCCGCTCCGCAGCGCGCCCGTGTCCTCTTCCTGCAGCCCGTAGACCCGGCCGATGTCGTCCACGCTGTTCTGGTCGGGGGTGGGAGTGCTGCCCCCGGGCGTCTCCTCGCCCACGTACTCGTTGGAGAGGCTATTGTCGTCCGGATCTCCCACGCGGATCGTCTCTCCCTCGTGCGGGATCTCGTCGCGGCGTCGCCCGGCCGCCGGGAGCACGCCCGTGCGAAGAGCCTCCGCCGCCACCGCGGTGGCCGAACGCTCAGGCCGCGAACGGGCCTCGTCCACGGAGCGCAAGCGCGCCGCCCGCTTCGACCTGCTGTCGTGCGACCGGGCCCGATTCTTGCGCTTCATCGCTTCCCAACCCTAGCCTGTAACTTGCCCCAGCGTCGTCCCCGGCGTCAAGGCCTTTTTATCGGAAGCCAAGACGGGGGCGGAAGCGTTACGACCATGGCCGGATTCAGGCCGCGCCGACTCCACCGGGGGTGGGTTGAATGGAAGACCTCCGCTCTCTCCCTGCAACCCGTGGAGGATGCGGGGACCTGGATCAGGCGCGAGTCTCTCGCGTTCCCACCGTGACCTTGACGTCCCGCACCTCGCCCGCCCGCACGATCCGCAGGGGAACCTCGGCCCCGATCCGCTCCCCGTCCAAGAGGGGCAGGAGGTCCGAGGGATGATGGAGGGGGTGGCCATCGAACTGGGCGAGCGCGTCCCCCAATTGAAGCCCGGCGCGGGCGGCGGGGGTGTCGGGCTCCACGGAGACGATGAGGAGGGCCGCGGCCTGCCCCACCGCGCGCTCGAGCTCGGCGGGCAGCCGCACCGGATACGTCCCCAGTCCGAGGTAGCCGCGGCGCACCTGGCCGTGGGCCAGGAGCGCCCCCACCACCCGCCCCAGGGTAGAGGCCGTGACCGCCAGCGTCGCGCCACGAAGCAGGCCGGAGGTGTTGAGCCCGATCGCTTCCCCCCCCGCCGTCACCAGACGGCTGCCGGAGAACCCGGGGTGGCGCGCGACATCGGTCTGCAGGTAGTGGTCGAGGCGGCCCCCCATCGGCGTGCGCCAGGCATCGGCGCGGACGCTCACGATGCCCAGGCTGCCACGCACGCTCCGCCCCGGCCGGCTCACGGCCAGGACCAGGTGCCCGACTCTCACCGGCTCCGGATCCGCCCAGGCGGGAGCGGCCAGGCCGGAGGCCGCGATGCGCAGGGCGGCAACGTCGGTTGTGGGATCCCGCCCGACAACGGAGGCCGGCACGGCCCTACCGTCGGCCAGGCCGACCTCGATCCCCTCATCCCACTCGAGGGAGTGGTGGGTGGTGACGATCACGCCCTCCCCCGACCAAACGATCCCCGTGGACGGCACGCGCCGCCCCCCCACCCGCACGACGCTTTCCCCGCTCCGCTCCACCGCAGCGGCCAGCTCCCCAGACAAGCTCTTCGCAATGTCGCTCACGACTCGCCTCCTCGCGGCCCCGCCGCTTATCACGAGCAGGCTACCGGATCGCGAGCCTCCGCACATCGCCCGAACGACCAGGTCGATACCTGCCCGATCGGGGAGGGCGGCCCGGGGGATCAGAGCGTGATCAGGCCGAGCCGGGCGGCCTGCACCACCGCCTCCGTCCGCCCCTGCACTCCAAGCTTGCCGAGGATGGCGTTCACGTGGAACTTCACGGTGTGCTCGCTGATCCCGAGGGCCTGCCCGATCCGCTTGTTCGACAGCCCCTGGGAGAGAAGCTGCAGGACTTCTCCTTCGCGAGGAGTGAGGGCCTCCGCGGGCGGCGCGGTTATGCGTGGCCGCAGCGTCTCCGCTACCGTCTCCTCCAGGGCCACGAGCCCGTGGGCCAAGGCGGCCAGCGCCGCCGCCAGCCGTTCCCCACCCACGTCGCGGAAGAGGACGCCGCGGGCCCCCGCGGCCAGGGCCTCCCCCGCCTGTGCCTCGTCGCTGATCAGAGCCAGGACGGGCCGGCCCGCCCGTCCGAAGTCCGGCGCACGATCGGTGAACCCTGTCGAGCCCACGTCCCAGACCGCGACTTCCGGATCGTAGGCCTCAACGATCGCAGCCCAGTCCTCGCTGGCCGCAACCTGGGCCACCACCGCGAGACCGGGCTGGTCGGCCAGGAGAGCGGCGAGGCCGCTCCTTGCGAGCGGGTCCTCCCCCACCAAGAGGACGCGGATCAGGGGCTGCCTAGGAGGCGTTGCCGGCCCGCAAAGGATCGCAGCCTTCGGGGGGCGCCTCGCCGGGCGCGCGTCTCTGCGAGTGAGAGCGCAGTTCCCCGCGAGTCAAGGTGCCCGGAGCCAGCCCGGTCCCGGCCGCTCCGCATGTCCGTCATGGCTTTCCCCGTGGTCACATTCGTCCCCGGGCTCGGGACCCCCTTCTCAACCTACCACGGCCAACCTGGAGCCGACTGCTGTCAACCGGGGGCAAGATTGCGCGGATCCGGATCCGCGGCCTCGGGTCCTCGAAGCGAAGGATGTCTCGGATCCGCGCCCGGGCCTCCGGGCCCGGAGCCAGGAAAAGACCCCCCACGGGTAGGCGAGCTCCTCGAGCGGTCCGGCGCCGCCGGCCGACCCAGCGGATGTCGAGGAGGAGGCGATGGGGAGAGCGGCGGCGGGCTCCGGTGGCGCTGAGCGTCATGTCGAGCCGACTGCCCACGGCCAGCCTCGGCACACTGGGACCTCGCAGCTCCAGCTGGCACCCGGCCCGGCTGACGTTCTCGATGACGGCCCGGAGCGTCCGGGCCAGCCCGACCGCATCCACGGGGAGCGCCAAGGGCACCCGCGCGGCAGCGCGTGGGGGCCGGGTCTCCCGCTTCAGTTGGGCCAGGGCCTGGGCGAGGCGCCCACGGAAGGGCGCGGGATCGAAGTCGTAACGGACAGCCATCTCGTGGCGGGTGCCCCGCCGCCGCCAGGTCGTGACCGTACCCGATACCTCGATGGGCGCCCTGAGGGCGTCGGTGACCATCACGAGGGCCAGGCGCGTGCCCACGGGGAGGCCGCTCTCCGCCCGCAGCAGCGTCCGGCCGCGGTTGAGGGCACGGGATAACTCGCGGAGAAGCGCGCCCGCGGTGCGGTAATAGGCCCGGAGCCGGATGGGCGGGGGCTCAGTCAGCGGCCGAGCCGTTCTCGAGGTGTTCATGACGCGACCGGCAAATGATGCCACAGTTCCGGGCGGGACCGCCCACTACCCGCCGGGGACCGGCTCCAGGGGGACCAGGCGCTGCGCGCGTGCGATCGCCATCTGCCCGCTCTGGGCCTCCGGCGCCACAAAGCCGTCGTTCACCCCGGTGACGGTGCGCGACTCGCCCGGCTGGATCACCTCCGCCAGCATGCCCTCGCCCGCGCCCTGGGGCTCGCCCGAGGCTCCTCGGTAGACAGTTGTGAAGCAGAGATCGCGATATGCGACCGTGCCTTCGTTGCGGATGGTCACGGTCCAGAGTGCCACGCCCCCGACGGCTCTCGACCAG
>Ga0210409_10006666_pt1 | contig 11977 bp, 8 predicted proteins | sample IncBWH17MmetaG_FD_161649 | JGI IMG/M metagenome (GOLD analysis project Ga0210409, IMG submission 161649) | Forest soil microbial communities from Barre Woods Harvard Forest LTER site, Petersham, Massachusetts, United States - Inc-BW-H-17-M | ecosystem: Environmental > Terrestrial > Soil >...
GCGACGCCTCAGGAGGCGAGCACCTCGACGGAGGCAGGGCCCCCCCTCGAGCCGCCAGCCTGGGCCGACGCGGGCGCGCCCATCACCGGCGCCAGCGACATGACCTGGACATGGGTGGACGTTCCAGAAGCGAAGTGTCGCAACGGGAGCGCGACGGGCTTCTGGGTCAATCCGAACTCGGCGTCGAAGAAGTTGATGATCTTCCTCGAGGGAGGAGGCGCATGTTTCAACGCGCTGACGTGCAGTGCGAATCCGTCCTCCGCCTCGGGCGGCGGCAGCGGTCCGATGGGCGTCGGCATCTTGAACCGGACGGACATGGCCAACCCCGTCCATGATTGGAACTTCGTCGACTTTCCCTACTGCAGCGGTGACGTCTTCGCCGGCAACAACCCGACCGGGTCGGTCCCTGGCGTCGGAATGCAGGTGTTCGTGGGCTACCTCAACGTCGCCGCGTTCTTGAAGCGCATCGTGCCGACGTTCCCGGATGTGACGCAGGTCCTTTTGACCGGCGTCAGTGCGGGTGGCTTCGGCGCGTCGGCGAACTACCCGCAGGTTGCCCGCGCGTTCGCACCCGTCATGGTCACGATGATCGACGATTCCGGCCCGCAGATGCGCGATCCATACTTGGCCAAGTGCCTGCTGCAAGAGCAAGCCACGCTCTGGGGGTTCGACAAGACGATCCTCGCCGACTGCGGAAGCGACTGCAGCGACATGGGCCGCTTCCCCATCGACGCCTCGAAACACACGGCCACAATGTACCCCCGGGCCCCCCTCGCGCTCGTCGAAGATACCGACGACATGACCATCACACTCTTTTTTGGCTTCGGCTCGAACAGCTGCACCGGCAGCTTCAATACGCCCGTGTCGAAGCAGCAGTTCACCGATGGCCTGAACGACGCGAGGTCCCAGCTCAGCGCCTACCCCAACATTGGCTCCTTCATTTTTGACGGCGTGCGCCACACGTCCCTCTCCAATCAGAGCGCGTACGACACCCAGACCGCCACCGGCGCCGACGGCGGCATGGTGCTCCTCAAGGACTGGGTCACGGAGGTCATCGTCAACGGCAAGATCTCGAACGTCGGGCCTCCGTAAGCGCTGACGGCGCCTTGACGCCTGGTTACCATATGGTAGGCATGTGCTTCTCAGATGGTAGTCTCGCGTTCGGTCGAGAACGACGTTCGCTCCGCGACGATTGCTGCGGCGACCCGATTGTTCGCCGCGCACGGCTTTGACGGGACCGCGTTGCAGGACATCGCGAGCGCGGTCGGCGTCACCAAGCCGGCCGTCCTGCACCACTTTCCCTCCAAAGAACTCATCCGCCAGGCTGTGCTCGATGGGATCTTCGAACACTGGAACAAGATCCTTCCGCGCCTCCTTCTCGCGGCCACCGCCAGCAGCGACCGGTTCGAGGCCGTCTTCGGCGAGCTGCATCGGTTCTTCGCCGCCGAGCCCGACCGGGCGCGATTGCTCGTACGCGAGACGCTCGACCGACCCGGCGAGCTGCGCAAGCTATTGCGCGGCCCCGTGCGGCCGTGGGTTTCGGCGGTCGCTCAGTACATCCGCTCGGGCCGAGAATCGGGCCGCCACCACGCAGACATCGACGACGAAGCGTATGTGCTCCACATCTTGCAGCTCGTCATCGCCGCGACAGCGTGCGCCGCAGCGTCGTCCGCGGTCCTGGATAGCGACGCGGCGAACCGTTACGACCGCGAGCTCGCGCGCATCGCGCGCACCAGCCTCTTTTTGCCAAAACTGGAGCCATACCAGGAAAACCCGCGCACCCCAGTGCGCAAGCGCGCCAAAGAAGCGAGGTAGTCGATGGCCTCTTTTCTCACGGACAACGCCGATCTCCTCTACTACTTCGACGAGGGTGTCGACTGGGACACCCTGGCCGAACTCACCGAGTATGGCTGGCGAGCGGCCGGTCGCTTCTCGAGCGCCGCCGAGGCGCGGCAGTTCTATCGAGAATGCGCGCAGATGATCGGCGAGCTCGTCGCCGAGAACATCGCCCCGCGCGCGGCGAGCATCGATCGCGAGCACCCGCGCCTCGACGGGGGAGAGGCGGCCGAGGGGCCCGCGATGCGCGCGGTCTTCGAAGCCATTCAGGCGGCCGACTTGCACAAGCTCTGCATCCCGCGCGAGTTCGGCGGCCTCAATGCGCCGCTGCTCATGTACTTCCTCGGCGCCGAGATGATCGCGCGCGCCGACGCGTCGTGCATGACGCACTTCTCCTTCCACGGGGGAATGGCGATGGCCATGCTCGCTTACTCCGTGCGGGAGGGCACCACGGACTTCGACGGCGCCGAAGGCCGCGTTCGTTCGACGCGCTTCGGAACCGAGATGAGCGAGATCGCGCGCGGCGAGGCGTGGGGTTGTATGGACATCACCGAACCCAACGCAGGAAGCGACGTCGCGGCGCTGCGCACGCGCGCGGAGCAAGACCAGCAGGGCAACTGGTTCGTAACGGGCCAGAAGATCTTCGTCACGTCGGGCCACGGCAAGTACCACTTCGTGCTCGCGAGAACCGAGGAGGCACGACATACCGACAACCCGCTGGCTGGGCTGGCGGGGTTGTCGATGTTTCTTGTGAAAACGTACGACGATCAGCCAGGGGGTCGCCGCACGCGCTACGTGACGCTCGAGCGTGTCGAAGAAAAGCTCGGGCACCAAGGCTCGGTGACGGCCGCACTGTCATTCGAGCGAGCACCGGCGCAGCTCATCGGCAAACGCGGCGAGGGCTTTTCGTACATGCTCGTGCTCATGAACAACGCGCGGATCGGTGTCGGCTTCGAGAGCATCGGCGTCGCCGAGGCGGCCTACCGCATGGCGCGCGCCTACGCCGAGCAGCGTTCGTCGATGGGCAAGTTCATCGGGCGCCACGAGATGATTGCGGACTACCTCGACGAGATGCAAACCGACATTCTCGGGCTGCGCGCCCTGGCCGTTGCCTCGGCCTTTCACGAGGAAGTGGCGCAGAAGATACCTTTGATTCATCGCTTCGCCTCGGCGGAGACCGCCGGCGAACACGCGCGAATGCGCGAGCTGCCGCGGCACAAGGCACTCGCGCGGCGCTACACGCCCCTCCTCAAGTACCTCGCTGCAGAAAAGGCCGTGGAGATTGCGCGGCGAAACCTGCAGATCCATGGGGGCGTCGGCTATACGCGCGAGTATGGAGCCGAAAAGTTGCTCCGCGACTCGCTGATCTTGCCGATCTACGAAGGCACGAGCCAAATCCAGTCGCTCATGGCCATGAAGGACACGCTCTTTCAGGCAGCCAAGCGGCCGCATGTTCTTGTGGGCAAGCTGGGCCAGGCGCGTTGGCGCTCCGCCTCGGCGCGCGATCCGCTGGAGCGGCGCTTGGCTCGGCTGCAAGTCCTCTCTCTTTCCGCGCAGCAATTTCTGCTCACACGAACGGCAGCCGACAAGCTCAAGACGCTCGCCCGCGAACCCGTCGGCCGGTGGAAGACCGTGCTCACCAAGTCGTGGGACCCCAAGCGAGACTTCGCGCTCGCCATGCTGCATGCCGAGCGGCTGACGGGCATTCTCGCACGGGAGGCGATCGCCGAGCTTCTTCTTGACCAAGCCCGGGCGCATCCCCATCGCCGCGAACTGCTCGAGCGCTGGCTCGATCGGGCCGAGCCGCGGGTTCGCGCGCTGCACGAGGAGATAACGACCACGGGGGAGCGCGTCCTCGCGCTCTTGGCGAACGGCGACGCGCAGGGGAACGGCGCGGTGGCCGCGGAGTAAGTCAATGCCGGTGCCTCTTCGCTATATACTTTCGCAAGGGCCCATGATCGCCGCGATCGGGCGCGCGGCGGCCAGCGGGCTGCGAAAGCATTCGTCGCCGCCACAAGTCGTGCCCGGACCTTGGATCGAGGCACAGGTCGCACCGCCGCCGAGTGCATTGGTGCGCGACTACATTCGCCACGTCGGCGGCGATCCGAGCTGGTACCGAGGGCGGTTGCCCGCGCACCTCTTTCCCCAGTGGGGGTTGCCGGTTGCGGCACGAGCGCTTGCGGCACTCGCCTACCCCGTCGCGCGCATCATGAACGCGGGCTGTCGCATCGAAAGCCGCTCCCCTCTTCCGGCGGGGGAGAGACTGTTGGTCCGCGCGCGCATTGAGGCGGTCGACGACGATGGTCGCCGGGCCATCATCACGCAGCGCATCGTCATGGGCACGAGAAGTGCGCCCGAGGCACTTGTCGCCGACTCCCGCGCATTCATCCGTTTGGCCCAAAGGACCGGCGCCGAGAGCACAAAGCGCACGTCGGACGAGCGTTTCGTTCCCTCCGCAGGGATTGTGCGCGAGATAGGCTTCTTGCACATCGGGCCGGGCGCCGGAATCGATTTCGCGAAGCTGACCGGCGATTTCAACCCTGTTCACTGGCTCGCTCCCTATGCGCGCGCGTCAGGCTTCCGCCATTGCATCCTTCACGGATTCTCGACGATGGCACGCGCCATTGAGACGCTGAATCGCGCGCGTTTGTCCGGCGATCCGTCGCGGCTCAAGATCATCGATGCGCGCTTCACCAAGCCGCTGGTCCTGCCCGCGTCCGTTGGGATCTACGTCTCGGGCGATGGGCGGTTGTGGGTGGGCGATGCCCCGCAAGGTCGCGCGTATCTTGAGGCGCGCTTTCAAGCGGAGCTCCCGTCGTGAATGATTTCTTGCTCACCCTTGGCAAAAACCCCCGAGCGCGCGCAGTCGTACGCGCGCTCGGCCTTCCGCTGCAGTTACCGGTCTCCCTGCATCGAGACGACGGCCCGTGGCGAGAGCGGCCCCTTGCCGACGCGCGCGTGGTCGTCGGCGCCGCGAGCGGCGCCACGCTCCTCTCCGCGGTCGCGGAGTGCGTCGCTGCAGCGGGCGCCGACCCCTATGTGACCTCACCGGAAACGCTTTCCTCGGCTTTTCTGGGACCGGGGGAGACGTTCGGCCGACCCGCGCGCCCGCTCAGCGCGCTGGCCGAGGACAAGCGCGTCGATGCCCTTTTGTTCGATGCGACCGGGATCCACGACGTTCCGGGGCTCCGAGCGCTGCATGAGTTCTTCCACCCGATGGTCGGGCGTTTGAATCGCTCTGGGCGGGTCGTTGTCCTGGCTGGCGGGGCCGACGACGCAGCGCCGGAGGCGGCTGCGGCACAGGCAGCCTTGGGCGGTTTCGTCCGCAGCGTTGCCAAAGAGATCGGGCGCGTGGGAGCCACCGCGAACTTGCTCATCGTCGCCCAGGACGCGGCCGCAAGGCTGTCGCCCGTCCTTCGCTTCGTGCTCTCCGCAAAGTCCGCTTTCATCACCGCGCAACCGATCCCCATCTCCGCCCGCGCTCGACCGCTCCCCGAACCGCCTCTGGTGCGTCCGCTGGAGAAGAAGATTGCACTCGTCACCGGCGCCGCACGCGGGATCGGTGAGGCCACCGCACGCGCTCTCGCTCGGGAGGGAGCCCACGTCGTGTGCCTCGATCGTCCCGCGGACAGTGGCCCGACGAGCCAGTTGGCTCGTGGGATCGGCGGCACGGCCGTGGCAGTCGACTTGGCGTCGACAGACGCCCCGCCCGCCATCGACAGCGCGCTTCGCGCCCTGGGCGGAGTCGATATCGTCGTGCACAACGCTGGCCTCACCCGAGACAAAACGCTCGCGCGCATGTCCCTGGATCTCTGGAACCAAGTTCTCGACGTCAATCTCGGCGCAGTCGTCGCCCTCACGGCCGCCGTCGAGCCGCTTATGCGAGACAACGGACGCATCGTTTGCCTGTCGTCGGTTTCGGGTCTCGCCGGAAATGTCGGCCAGTCCAACTATGCCGCCTCGAAGGCGGGGATCATCGGGTTCGTGGGCGCGATGGCCAATCGCTTGGCAGGACGCGGGATCACGGTGAATGCGGTCGCGCCGGGTTTTATCGAGACGCGCATGACCGCCGCGATGCCGGTGGCCATCCGCGAGGTGGCGCGACGACTGAGCGCGTTGGGGCAAGGCGGACAGCCTGAAGATGTCGCCCAAACAATCGTCTTTTTGGCGAGTCCGGGAGCGCAAGGCATCACGGGGCGCACACTGCGCGTGTGCGGCGGCGCGTTTGTTGGTGCATGAGCAACCCGATCCGACATTGCTCCTTCTACTGCGGGCGATCGGGCACGATCCCCGCACAAACCAAGGCGCATCGAGCCAACTTTCCGAAGTAGAACTACGCGACAAGGCTTGACGAAGGATGGAGGCAGCGAATGGCGATGCGGAGCAATGGGCGGCGGGCGATGGTGATCGGGGGCGCGCGCACGCCGTTCGTCAAAGCGTTCACCGATTTTATGAAAATGGACACCATCGCGCTCGGTGTCGCCGCCGCTTCCGGCTTGCTCAAGAAGACCGGCCTGGCGCACAGGGAAGTCGACTCCATCGTGTGGGGGGGCGTTATCCTTCCTGGCGCGTCGCCGAACGTCGCGCGAGAGATCGGCCTCGATTTGCGGCTAGACCCGGCGTGCGAAGGCATGACCGTGACGCGCGCGTGCGCTTCGGGCTTGCAAGCCGTGACGCTGGCCGCCGGCGCGATCGAGAGAGGAGAAGCCGATGTGGTCATCGCGGGCGGGAGCGATTCGACGAGCAATGCCGAGATAAAGCTTCCGCAGAAGGTCGTCCACGCGCTCGCGCCTCTCGCCCTTGGAAAACCGACGCCGGGGGACTACGTCGGCGCCTTCGGCCAAATGCTCCCCTTGCATGAGGTGCTTCCACAGCGCCCGCGGATTGCCGAACGCACAACGGGCGAGGTGATGGGAGAGGCCGCGGAGAGGATGGCTCGCCGGAACGAGATCACCCGGGAAGCGCAGGACGCGTTTGCTGAACGCTCACACCATCGCGCTGCCGCAGCCATTGCTTCCGGTCGCTTCGACGAGGAAGTGGTCCCCGTGCAAACCCCAGCCGGCAAATGGGTGCACGCAGATGGTCTTGTGCGCGCCGATACGAGCATTGAAAAGCTCGCGAAGCTCAAGCCCGTTTTCGCAAAAGACGGAACGCTCACCGCCGGGAACTCGAGCGCGCTCACGGACGGGGCTGCCGCGGTGCTCCTGATGAGCGAAGAGAAGGCGCGCGCGCTCGGTCTGCGACCGCTGGCGAGCGTTTCGTCCTGGGCCTACGTCGGTGTCGACCCCGCCGATCAGCTGCTCATGGGACCCGCCCTCGCAATGCCGAAGGTACTCGATCGAGCGGGCGTGAAGCTCGGGGACATTGACTTCGTCGACATGCACGAGGCCTTCGCCGCCCAAGTGTTGAGCGTGCTCAAAATGCTCGGAAGCGCCGCGTTCGCGCGCGCGCGATTGGGTCGTGACCAGGCCGTCGGGATCATCGACCCTGAGCGCCTCAACGTGCACGGCGGTTCACTCGCCTTGGGCCACCCGTTCGGCGCGACCGGCGCGCGCATGGTAACCACCATGGCCAACGAGCTTGCGCGAAGCGGCAAGGATACAGCACTGCTGGGAATCTGCGCGGCTGGCGGTTTGGGAGCCGCTGCCCTTCTTCAGCATGCCTAACCCACGGAGGCCGCAAGCGTGCACCGGGGGCCTGATGCTCGACCGGTTCGGGGAAGGTATGGTCTAATGGAGTGACACCGGTGGCGGACGCACGTCTAAAGGACCACGCCGAAACGGCATCAAACCGCATCCCGTCCCTCCCTACGACAGAGACGCGCGACATCCCACCGGCCAGCGGACCGCCCCCTGGGTCAGCGCGCGCGGGCCGTTACGAGGTGCACGCCGAAATCGCGTCGGGCGGTATGGCAACGGTGCACATCGGAAGACTCGTCGGACCGGCGGGCTTCGCGCGGACCGTGGCGATCAAACGTTTGCATCCGCCCTTCGCAAAAGACCCGGAATTCGTCGGCAGCTTCCTCGATGAAGCGCGCCTCGCCGCGCGGATTCGCCACCCCAATGTCGTGCCGACCCTCGATGTCGTGGGGACCGGCGGCGAGCTCTTCGTCGTCATGGAGTACGTCGTGGGCGAGTCGCTCGCCCAGCTCATGCGTCTTGCCCTTGCGAAGGGGGAGCAGGTGCCGCCGGCCATCACCGCGACCATCATGGTCGGCGTTCTTCACGGGCTTCACGCCGCGCATGAGGCGCGTGACGAAGACGGAGAGCCGCTGCGAATCGTTCACCGGGATGTCTCGCCGCACAACGTCCTCGTCGGCACGGACGGCGCGCCTCACCTCATCGATTTCGGAGTGGCCAAGGCCCGCGGCCGCTCGCAAACGACTCGGGAAGGGCAAATCAAGGGCAAAATATCCTACATGCCACCAGAGCAGCTCCTCGGCGGCGCCATCGACCGGCGCGCCGATGTATTCGCCGCGGCGATTGTCTTGTGGGAGACGCTCACGGGACGTCGGCTCTTCCAGGGGATCGATGACGGTGACGTCCTTGCTCGCGTCCTGTATCAACCGATGGAGCCGCCGAGCACACACGGGCCCGGAATCACGCCCGCGATGGATGCGGTTGTTCTGCGCGGCTTGGCGCGCGATTTGAACAAGCGATACGCAACCGCGCGAGAGATGGCACTCGCTATCGAGGCGGCCCTGCCGCTTGCGCCACCGTCGCAGGTCGGAGGCTGGGTGGAATCGCTCGCGCGCGACGCCCTGGCCGAAAGAAGCCGTCTGGTCGAAGAGGTCGAACGCGAAGCGTTGTTCACCGATGCCGGCGAGAATTCGCTGCCGCCCGGGCTGTCGGCCCCAATCCCCGTCGAACGTCGCGTGCCGAGCTTTGCGGCGAGCGTTCCGTTCGGCACGACCCCCGCGGTGCCCGCGGCATTGGGTCGCGTGTCGCTGCCCCCTCGGACGGCTCCGAATCCGCGAATCGCCACCAGACGTTTCTGGCGAGATACGCAGGAACACACGAGTACGCGCGCCCTCATGGCGCTGGTGCGTGGGAGCATCACGGGCGGGCCATTCGGAGTCCGGCGCAACGGCGCTCGCGTTCTCGTGATGCTGAGTGCCCTCGCAGCGGGCTTGGCCGTGTTCGGCATCGTGCGGTCGCGCTGGCATCCGGGCGCGCTCGCCGACGTAAGGCCAGTCTCGAGCGTCGCGCAAACCCGGCCCGCGGCCTCCCCTTCCGCTCCCGCGCCCCTTCTTTCGACGGTGACCTTACCGCAACCACTGCAACCCCCGCATCCATCGCCACCTCCGGACGTGAACCCTGGATTTCGCTCCGCCCCCATCCGTAGGCCCACGCCAGCAGCACCCGTTCCTCCGGCCCCGACCTGGGTCCGCCCAGGACGCGAAGTACCTTCCCCTGCGCCGACGCATACGGTCCGCCCAGAGCCGCCGCCCCCACCAGCCGCGCTGCCCACGTCTGCGCCGAGCGCCGCCCCGAGCTCCGCAAGTTGCGACCCACCCTTCTGGTACGACGCCGAGGGCAACAAAAGATACTATCGCAACTGTACTTTGCCCTAATCAGAGAAGACATTGATGCTTCGCTTGGCGAGAGGCCGTCGGGCTGTCGTCTGCGCCGTCTCGGCCGCAGTGCACTTGGGGGCTTTTGCCCCTTCGGCGAACGCGCAAGAGGCGGTGGCGCCCGACGAGTCGGACGCATGCTTCAGCGCCGCCGAGCGCGCGCAGCCTCTGATGCGACAGAAGCGGCTGCGGGAGGCCCGGGTCGAACTTGAGATGTGCGCGCGCGACGCCTGTCCGCGGGTGGCTCGCTCGGACTGTCGGAGCTGGCTCGCGAACGTCATCAGCCAACAGCCGACCCTCGTGATCGCGGGACATGAGGTCCGAGGCACCGAGGTAAGCGACGTTCACGGAATCCGAGCCACCATCGACGGCGCCATCATCGTCGAGAATGCCGATTCGACGCCGGTGGCCGTCGATCCAGGGCCGCATCGGCTCCACCTGGAACGCGAAGGCGGTGACGCTCTGGAACAGGACATCGACATCCGCGAAGGCGAAAAGGGCCGCATCATGCACGTGTATTGGCGGGCGCCGGCCGCGAAAAGGGAGTCAGCCACCGCCCCATCGCCGACTCCCGTCGCCGCCTATGTCTTTGGCGGGTTGGGCCTGGCCGCGGCTGGCGTGGGCACGGGCTTCTATATCGCCGGGTGGAACAAACGCAGCTTCCTCGATCTGTGCAAGCAGACTCCAATGCGTTGCCCACCGGACGAACTCAACGCGGACAAAGAGCTCTTCCTTGTGGGCGACCTCACGTTTGGCGCCGGGCTGGTGCTTATTGCGACAGCCGCCTATTTCTACTTCGCGCGCCCTGCCGCGAGTGGCACGTCGCGCAGCGGAAACGTCAGGTGGGCGGTCGGAGGGGCACCCCGCGCTTTTGCAGCCGGGCTGCAGGCGACCTGGTAAATGGACTTGCGATACACATGGTGCGCATGCGCACGCGCACGTCGCGCGCGAGAGAGCGCAGACTATGGTGGGCACGTTCGTTCGAGCACCTTTATGAGCCACGAAACTCGGACCAGACGACGCGCGCCACATGCGGCACGTTATCTGCTCGCCTGGCTCCGAACGCCACAGCATTGGGTAGAAAATGCCCGCTTTTTTACAGATTGAGCGGCATTGGAGCCTGTTTTTTTCATGAACCGCTTGCGAACGTACGCATCGCAACGGCGATTCCACCGCGCCCTCGTCGGGGTCGCCCTTTGCGTGGCCGCGTGTACCACCAATGGTCTCGAGCAGAACGACGGCGGCGATGCCGCGACCGTCGACGTCGCTGACCGCCCGCCCGCCGACTCGGGCTTACCCGATCGAGCCGTCACGCCAGGCGACAGCGCTCCCGCCGAGGTGTCCACGAGCGGCAGCTCGTCTCGCGGGGACAGCTCATCCAGCAGCAGTTCGTCGAGCGGCGGTTCCACCGACGCCTCTTCCGGTGCCGACGGTGCCGTCGCGGACAGCGGCGTCGACGCGACCGTTGACACGGGCAGCGACGCGGGGGTCGAGGCGGGCGCCGAAGCGGGAAACGACGCGAGCACCTGTCCAAAAAGCATGACCCCAGCCAGCCAGGTGGTCATGCTCGGCGACTCCTATCTGGATCCACTCTTCAGTGCGACCGGGACCGACATCGTTGCCGACGCGCAAAATGCCGGGGCCCTCCCCCCGAACGTTGCGTACCGGCACTACTACCAAGGCGGCGCAGCCCTCAACTCAGGGAATGGTCCGCTCTACATCCCCTTCCAGTACGAGATGCTTGCGCTGATGGACGTGACCGTCCCCAATCCGTCCAACATCGATACCATCATCATGAACGGTGGCGCAGGCGACTTCCTCCTGGGCGACAGGACCTGTCTCTTTTCGCCGCCCCCGTTTGGAGATGGCGGTGTGCGCAGCGCGAGTTGCGACAGCACGATTCAAGGTGCGATGAATCGGTTGACCACGCTCATGCAGGACATGGCGCAGAAAGGCGTCAAGCACATCGTCTTCTTCTTCTATCCGCACCTCGATCCCAACGGAGGCGGCCTTCTGACGACGCCTGCGCCGGCAGTCAACGACACGATCGACTACGCCGCAGCTCAGGCGCAGCAGGTTTGTGAGTCAGTCTCCCAATGCGTTTTTGTGGACTCGCGCCCCGCGTTCGAGGGGCAGATCGCCCAATACATCAGCGGCGATCACATCAACCCTTCGGCGGCCGGCGCGCAGGTGCTCGCGGACCTGGTCTGGCAAACGATGGTCGCCCACTGCATCGCGCAGTGAGGCTTCCGAGCTCTACCCACGTGTGAGCGCGTGTCGGCGCTCGGACCAACGTCGCCAAATGGAAACGATCGCGCTTACCAGGCGCGCTACCAGGCGTTGCCAGGCACGCGCGGGGTGTCGCCTCGATGAGGTGACTTGCGAACGTTCGGACGCCGTGAAACCATTCCGGTTCGCTGGACCTTCGCGCTGCGGCGGGATACGTACAGCATCGGCAAGCATGCGACCGCGCGCAGACGAGCTCACCGGCACGCAAAAGCACGCGTTTCCAGCGCCGGCGCATCCGACCGTGGTGGCGATGTGGCCGGGCGGAATGGTTGCGAGGGA
>Ga0210409_10006669_pt1 | contig 11976 bp, 7 predicted proteins | sample IncBWH17MmetaG_FD_161649 | JGI IMG/M metagenome (GOLD analysis project Ga0210409, IMG submission 161649) | Forest soil microbial communities from Barre Woods Harvard Forest LTER site, Petersham, Massachusetts, United States - Inc-BW-H-17-M | ecosystem: Environmental > Terrestrial > Soil >...
AAACCGTCGCGGACATGAACGCCAGCAGCCTTCCCATGGTCACGATGTCCCGCACCATGGGCATATTGCGCAGCGTCACTGGCTCCGCCGTAAGCAGCGCCGCCGCCATCGCCGGCAGCGCGGAGTTCTTGGCCCCGCTGATTCTGACCGTTCCGTGGAGTGGCTTTCCGCCACATATTCTGAATCTATCCATTCACCCGTTCCTGTTTAGTCCGCGCCGATTGCTATTCGTCCAACGCCCGCCGCAACACTCCTCCGGCCTTCGCCAACTCCTTTTGTGCCGCTTCCACGGAGAGCCTCTTCTTCAGCATAATCAGCGCCAGCCGCAAATCGTGGCCGCTTTGACGCAGTGCGTGTTCAACCGCGGACAGGTTCTTACCGCTCGCCTGCTTCAGTATTCGTTTCGCTCGCTGCTTAAGCTTCGTATTTGTCTGGCCCATGTCGATCATCAGGTTGTCATACGTGCGTCCAAGTCGAACCATCGTGGCGGTAGAGAGCATGTTCAGGACCATTTTTTGCGAGGTACCGGCCTTCAGCCGGGTCGAGCCGGTCAGCACCTCGGGCCCAACGACCGGCGTAATTGCAATATTTGCCCTCTTAGCCAAAATCGAACGTTTATTGGAAGTGACGCCAACGGTGAGCGCGCCTTTTTTCTTGGCGTAACGAATCGCGGCAAGCACGTAAGGAGTTGTCCCGCTCGCGGCGATGCCCACGACAGCATCGTTCGAAGTCAGGCGAATGTTTTCCAGATCGCGCACGGCATCTTGAGGACGATCCTCGGCGCCCTCCACCGATTGCACAATGGCCCGCGCTCCGCCGGCAATCAGCGCCTTTACCAATTCCGGAGAAGTTCCAAACGTGGGCGGCCATTCCGACGCGTCCAGCACTGCAATTCGACCGCTGGATCCCGCGCCCACATAAATCAGGCGACCGCCTTTCTCAATCTGGCCCACAATTCCATCCACCGCGCGCGCGATCGCCGGGATTTCGTGATGAACCGCGATGGCCACTTTGCGGTCCTCGCGGTTCATCAAGCGAACAATCTCCAGCGCAGTCATCCGGTCCAGATTTCTGGAAGCCGGATTTCGCTGCTCGGTGAGCCTGCGCTCGACTGCTCTCTGCACTTTATTGTTTGAAGGCATCTCTAAATTATAGCCGTGGTCTGCTAAGGGCTGCTTGACGAACTAGGGCGGTTCGTCCAGCGATTAACCCCAAAGAACACCGGTCAAGAGTAGTCTCAAACCATTCGCAGAGAATCCTCTAATATGGGAAGGTGCGATTCCGCGCCTCTTTCTGAACGGAATCGTCGGAAGCCAATCCATGGACGTACTCAAAAAGCTGTTTGAGCAGCATTTTCACTCACCCGCCGAGCGCGTCCAGCCGGTACAGGGTGAACTCGGCGGTTCCGGCCGCAAGATTATCCGTCTCTTCAATGCGAAAGCCAGCGCCATCGGCGTGCTCTACGGAGTCCGCGAGGAAAACGTGGCGTTTCTCGCCTTTTCGCGCCATTTCCGCCGTCACGGCCTTGCGGTACCGGAAATCTACGGTGAAGATCTCAGCCAGGGCGCGTATCTGGAAGAAGATTTAGGAGACACCACGCTTTTCGAATTTCTCTCCAAGAATCGCAGCAGCGAGCAAATCTCTCCGGCAGCTGTCGATGCGTATCGCAAGGTGGTCGCAGTACTCCCGCGCTTTCAGGTCGAAGCCGGCCGCGATCTCGACTATAGCGCCTGTTATCCCATTTCCAGTTTTGATCGCCAGTCGATTGCCTGGGATCTGAACTATTTCAAGTATTACTTTCTCCGGCTGGCTGCCATTCCGTTCAACGAACAAGCGCTGGAAAACGATTTCGACCGCTTGATGGATTTCCTGCTGCAGGCGCCACGGGATTTCTTTCTCTATCGCGACTTTCAGTCCCGCAACATCATGCTGCGGGATGGCCAGCCCTATTTCGTGGACTACCAGGGCGGCCGCAAAGGCGCGTTGCAATACGACATTGCGTCGCTTCTGTACGATGCCAAGGCCGACCTTCCTCCCGAATTGCGCCAACAGCTTCTCGATCATTATCTCGACGAACTTGGCGGCGTGCTCGCTCTGAACCGCGAAGCCTTCCTGCATTACTACTATGCATATGTTTACGCGCGTATCCTGCAGGCCCTGGGTGCGTATGGCTTTCGCGGATTCTACGAGCGCCGGACACACTTTTTGCAAAGCGTGCCCTACGCGCTGAAGAATATTCGCTGGCTGCTGCATCATGTAAAGCTGCCCATCGAATTGCCCACGTTGATGAGCTGTTTCCACAGCATGCTGGCGTCGGAAAAATTGCAGGGTTTGGCATCGCAGGCGCAAAACCTGGTCGTGCGCATTTTCAGTTTTTCCTTTCACCAGAGTATGCCTAAGGACGAGTCCGGCAACGGCGGCGGTTTCGTGTTCGATGGCCGCAGCCTGCCGAATCCCGGGCGCGAGGAGCGTTTCAAGGCCCTCACCGGAATGGACGCGCCGGTGATCGACTATCTCAACCAGCAGGAGGGCGTGCACCAGTTTCTCGCCAGCGTCTTCACCCTGGTGGACGCCAGCATTGCCAACTATCAGCAGCGCAATTTCAAGAACTTGATGGTCTCCTTCGGCTGCACCGGCGGCCAGCACCGTTCCGTTTTCCTGGCACAAAACTTGGCCAGGCGTTTGCGTGAACGCAGCGGCGTGGAGGTGGTGGTGCGCCACCTCGAGCTGGAAAAAATGGGACCAGAAAAAGCAGTATTGGAAAAGAAGGGTAAATGAGAGCCATGGTCCTGGCGGCGGGCCTGGGCACGCGCCTCCGGCCGCTCACCGACGATCGACCGAAAGCGCTTGTTGAAATTGATGGCCGCAGCCTGCTGGAAATCACCCTGACTCGCCTGAAGCAGTTCGGCGTTCGCGACGTGATCGTCAACGTCCACCACTTCGCGGACATGGTGATCGATTACCTAAAAGCTCATCAGAACTTTGGAATGCACATCGAGATTTCCCGCGAAGATGTATTGCTTGATACCGGCGGCGGACTGAAAAAAGCCGCGTGGTTCTTCCTGGACCACCCGCCCCAGGTGGATCAACTGTTCCTGCTGCACAACGTCGATGTCATCAGCACCATCGATTTTCGCAAGATGCTCGACTTTCACAAATCACACGGCGCGCTAGCCACCCTGGCGGTACAGAATCGCGAAACCTCCCGCTACCTGCTGTTCAACGAAACTCACCAACTCTGCGGTAGACGACTCGGCGAGAGAGGCAAACAGGAAATCATCTGCCCGTCATCCGGCCTGCAACTGCTGGCTTTTTCCGGAATTCATGTAATCTCTCCACGCCTGCTCATGATGATGAAGAATGAAGGCGTCTTTTCGATTATCGATACCTACCTCCAACTCGCATCTCGCGCAGAAAAGATCCTGGCGTTTAACGCCGACCAATACTACTGGCGCGACCTGGGCAAATTGGATCAAGTCGAGCAGGCCACCGAAGACCATAAGCAAAAGCTATTTTGATGAGTCCGACGAGAGTAGCGCGGGCGTCTCGCCGGCTCTTTTCCTGCGACAAGAACGCCGGCCGGAGGCCAGCGTTACCAAACAACCTAAAACCCCGCTATTTCGACGGAGCCGCTTCACCGGCCAATCCCAGTGCCTTCATTACGGCGTCGTGTACGGCAGGCCGCACTTCCGCGATCTTGTGATTTTCGCGTGTCGGATTCACCCGATTGGTTAGCAGCACCACGAACAACTGGCGGTCCGGATCGATCCAAATCGTCGTTCCCGTGAATCCGGTATGCCCGTAACTGTGTGCCGAAAAATAGTGTCCGCTGGAACTTCCCTCGGTCGGCACCACCCAACCCAGCGTCCGCGTATTCTGCGCCAGCTTTTGCGGTTGCGTGAACTCGCTTAACGTCGTGCGCTTCAGAATGCGGTGATCTTCGTATACGCCGCCGTTCAGCAGCATCTGGCAGAAATTCGCCAGATCCGGCGCAGTACTGAACACTCCCGCGTGCCCGGAAACTCCGCCAATGGCATAGGCATTCTCGTCATGCACTTCGCCCTGCACCAGCCGGTGGCGCAATTGCGCGTCCACTTCCGTAGGCGCAATCTCCGGCCACAATTTCTTCGGAGGCCGGTACATGGTGCTTTTCATTCCCAGCGGATCGAAAATATATTCGTGTGCCAATTCGTCCAACGGCTTGCCGGTCAATCGCTGGATAATTTCCGCCATCAAAATAATTCCCAGGTCGGAATAAACCACTTTCGTTCCCGGTTCATACTCCAGTGGCTCAACGAAAATCCTGCTCAATGTGTCTTGCTTGCCCTTCGATGTGCGCCAGTATTCCTTGAAGGGAGGCAGCCCGGAAGTGTGCGTCATCAGGTTGCGCACCGTTACGCGGTGCCGCCATTCCTGCTGCGGCCCGCTCTTCCACTCCGGCAAGTAGCGCTCGATCGGCGCATCCAGGCTCAGCGGAGAAGGGAAGTCGCCCTCCACCAGCTTCTCCACCAGCGTGGTCGTCACCACCACTTTGGTGAGCGATGCCAGGTCATACATCGTGTCGATTTTCGTCGCCGGCGATTTCGCGTCGTAACTTAATTTTCCAAACGCGTGCACCGAAACGTTCCCGCGATAGCCGACCGCCATTGTTGCGCCGGGGAATGCTTTATCCGCGATAGCCGTTTCCACCTCGGCAAACGCGGGCTGCAATTGCGCTTCCGCGCGCACATCCATCGGCTGCAGCGTCATCGGATGCTCAGGCAACTGCAACCCAAATCCAGCTTTCAGTCCGGCTTCCGGAATACTCACCGGCAGCCGCCCTTGCACCGGTATTTCTCCAAAAATCGCCCGAGCAAGGGAAATCTGCGCCACATCGCTGATGCCAAATGCCGAAAGCCAGGTTTCCGCCTGCGGGAAACTCTCGATCAGGTACGGACTCCCAAGCCCCACAGTAATCACCGGCTTCCCAAGTCCGTAAATCTGTTTTATCAAGGGCAATTGTTCCTGCGGCACATCCACGTCGCCTTTGCGATCGCTGACGCGCACGAACAATCCCAGTACCACGACATCGTACGAGTCCGCGGGAGGCAACTTCAACGTCTCCGCTCGCACAAATTTCGTATCCGCGCGCAATGCGGTCAGCGAATCGAACCGCGCCCGCAGTTCCTTCTCCAGATTCTCTCCAGGATAGGGTTCCGGGTCGGCATACAGCGACACCAGCAGCGCACGCTGTGATTTCGCGCCGTCCAGCGGCAAGCGGTGCGGCGTATCTCGCAACAGCGTGATGCCGCGATCGGAAATTCCTTGCGCTTGGTCTTGCCAAACGGTCTTTCCAAACTTGCTGTTCAATCCAGCCACATCCACAAGCCGGTTCTTGTCCAGCCCCAGTCGCGCCTTCGCCAACAATATCCTGCGCACTGAAGCGTCCAAGCGTTGTTTCGAAATCTGTCCGGATTTCGCCGCGGCCAGCATCGCGTCATACGCCGCATCCGGCACCGGAGGCATCAGTAGCGCGTCGGCGCCTGCCAGGAACGCGCGCACCGCAGCATCGCCCGGCGCATAGCGCACCGTGATTCCGCCCATGTCCAGCGCATCGGTAATCACCAGGCCTTCAAAGTGCAGCTCTTTCCTCAACACGTCGGTCAAAATGTTCGAAGACAATGTCGCCGGCAGGTTCGGGTCGGGCTCCAGCGCGGTCACATTCAGGTGCGCGGTCATGATGCTGCCCACACCCGCCGCAATCGCCGCACGAAATGGCACGAGTTCCAAATGCTCCAGCCGGTTGCGATCCGCTTTGATCACTGGCAGATCGATGTGCGAATCCGCAGCCGTGTCTCCATGGCCGGGAAAGTGTTTTGCCGTCGCTAGCCCGCCATTCTCCTGCACGCCGCGCACGTATTCCGCCACGTACTCCGCAACCCGCGCCGGGTCTTCGCCGTACGACCGGGTATTGATGATCGGATTCGCCGGATTGTTGTTCACATCGGAAACCGGCGCGTAAATCCATTGCACGCCTGCGGCCCGGGCCTCCAGCGCCGTGACCTTTCCCACGGTGTACGCGTCCTTCGGATTTCCGGCCGCAGCTACGGCCATCGACGTGGGAAAGGATGTGCCTTCCGCCAGTCGCATCGCCGTCCCGCGCTCGAAGTCTGCCCCGATCAGCAGCGGCAATTTCGATTTGGATTGCAGTTGATTCGCAAGAATTGCCGTCGGGTAGACTTGACTCTTCACGATGCCCAGGGGTGAACCGTGCGTGATCACGATAAAACCGCCGACGTGAAGATCGTTCACGAAATGCAGCATCTGCGCATACGCTGGGGAATCCGTGGCGGCAAAGCTGCCATCGAACGTCGCGAAAAGCACTTGCCCTACTTTTTCCTGCACAGTCATTCCACGCAGCGTGCTTTCCACCCACTTCTGCGCCGCCGCGCCAGGTTTGGCAGCGTCAGGTTTGGTCGCACCAGTCACTCGCGTAGCGTTGGGCTTGCCTGCGGTTTGTCCTTTGGGTTTACTGCTGCGGGCTTTCGGTGTCATAGAAAATAGGAAAATTGCGGGCAGTAGTAACACTACGGCGATACGCCTGTTCATTTTAGAGGAGTCCCCTCAGCCGCACGCCTGCGCCTTCCACTGTATATAGCACGTGCACTTCACACTCACAATCAACGGGCGTTCGGCGCGTTCCAGAATATCATTGGAGAGTATGAAACCATCCTCGGTTCGGCCCACGGGCTCCGGTCCCACCCAAATCGCGCTACTTCTTCTCCTCATTTTCAGCTGCGCACTTCCGCAAACCCTCGTCGCGCAGAAACGCGCAAAGCCTTCGCAACATGGCCACTCCACGCGCATCCAGGTTGGCCTGGACGTTCTGGAGGTCGAGAAATTTTCGCCGCTCAAGGGCAAGCGCGTCGGGCTGATCACCAATCACACAGGCCTGGACTCGCAGGGGCGTTCCACCATCGAAGCCCTCGCACACGCACCAAACGTGAAACTGGTTGCGCTCTTTAGTCCCGAGCACGGCATCGCCGGACACGCCGACGAAAAAATCTCTTCCTCCAAGGATGCTTCCACCGGCCTACCGATTTACAGCCTGTATGGCGATCACCTTCGTCCCACGGACGAAATGCTGGCAGGCCTCGATGCCCTCGTATTTGACGTTCAAGACGCGGGAGTACGCTTTTACACCTACACCACTACCATGGCCTATTGCATGGAAGAAGCCGCCAAGCGCAACATCGCGTTCTTCGTTCTCGATCGTCCCAATCCTCTCGGCGGCGAAATTGTCGAAGGGCCGATGCTGGACACGGATAAGACCAGTTTCGTGGCCTACTATCCGCTGCCCATTCGCTACGCCCTGACCATCGGCGAACTTGCGCAGCTTTTCAATTCCGAAAATCACATCAACACCGATCTCCATGTAATCCCGATGAAAAACTGGCATCGCAATCTCTTCTTTGAGAGCACCAGCCTGCGCTGGGTTCCTCCTTCGCCGAATCTCCGCACGCTCAAGGGCTCGTTGCTCTATCCCGGTCTGGAAATCCTGCAGAACGCCGGAGTCTCCGTGGGTCGCGGCACCGAATCGCCCTTCGAGGAATTCGGCGCTCCCTGGATCAACGGGGAAGAAATCGCGGGTGAGCTCAATGCCCGAGATCTCGCTGGAGTTCACTTCATCAACCAACCCTTTGTTCCCGTCAGCGGCCTGTATACCGGACGTCGTTGCGGCGGCGTCGGTATTCGCGTAACCGATCGCAACACGCTGCGCTCCATGCGCGTCGGCCTGGAAATAGCCGCGATTCTTCAGAGAAGATATCCGACGGATTTTGACGCCACCAAACTCGTCCTGTTGCTCGGTAACGCCGATACAGTCAGCGCACTCCAGGCCGGCACGCCGCCCGAAAAAATAATCGCTTCGTGGTCCAAAGACCTCGCCACCTTCGATTCCCTCCGCCGCAAGTATTTTCTCTACAAGTAAGCCGCGGCCCCGCCACGCGGCTGCGGAGGCTCCTTGCGCCCGAATTTCTGTGGTAGAGTCCCGGTATGCGTATCGTCTCGCTCATCCCTTCGGCCACCGAAATTCTCTTTAGTCTCGGCCTCGACCACGAAATCGTAGGGGTCAGCCACGAATGCGACTATCCGCCCCGTGCGAAAACGAAAACCGCGGTCATCCGCTCGCGTATCCCCGAAGGCACGCGCCCGGCGGAAATCGACCGGTTGGTCCGCGATTTTGTCTCCAAAGGAGAAAGCCCGTACGCAGTCCAGGCGCAAATTCTGGAAGAGCTGGCGCCGAATCTGATCGTCACTCAGGACTTGTGTCACGTCTGCGCCGCTTCACCGGATGATTTGGCCACGGTACTCTCCCGCTTTGACCGCCGCCCGGAAGTGCTTTGCCTGAATCCCCAGGATCTCGGCGACGTCTGGCGCGATATTCTGTGGGTTGGCGAAGAAACCGGTCATTCGGCACGCGCGCAATCCATCCTCGAAAAAATTGGCTTGCGTCTTGGCGAAATCGAACTCGAGGTGGAAAATACTCGCGAGCGGCCGTCCGTGGTGCTTCTCGAATGGCTACAACCGTTCTATGTCGGCGGCCACTGGGTCCCGGAAATGATCTCGCGCGCTGGCGGAGTGGATGTGATCGGCAAAGCTCGCACGCCCTCGTATCGTGTCACGCCGCAGGAAGTAATTCAGGCCGCTCCTGACGTGATTTTTGTAGCGCCGTGCGGCTACAACAAAGAGCAAGCCCGCGAAGAATATCTCTCCATGGAATTTCCGGAGGATTGGTCACGGATACCGGCGGTGCAGAACGGGCGGGTGTTTGCGTTCGATGCCAACGCTTATGTTTCGCGCCCTGGACCCCGCCTGGTCACCGGAATCGAAGCGATGGCCAAAGCCATGCACCCGCAAATCCACGTGCACAACGGGGTCGAAGGGACATTCTTCCAAATTGCGGACACCGTTCGCGCCGCTCGCGCTTAACGGTGTCATCCATACTTGTCGGGCGCAGCACTGCTACGCCCCATGTGCACGATGTTCTGACCTAGCTGAACTTATTTTCCAGCGTTCCTTGCCAGATCCGATCTCTTCCACCACTGATAAAAAGGAATACCCGCAATAATCAGCAGGAGCCCGACACTCGAGCGCCCGGGCCGCTCCAGCCAGATATTCACCGTTAACGCCAGCGCCCCTGCCACGAATAATCCCGGAACCCACGGATAGCCCCAGCATTTGTAAGGGCGCGGCATCTCCGGCTCTGTGCTGCGCATCCGAAACAATGCCACTACAGCCAGCCCATAGAAGATCCACGCCGCAAAAATAAACAGATTGCTCAACTCTTCGAAACTTCCGGTAAGCGCCATCAAGCTCGCCAGAATTCCCTGAAAGATCAACGCGCGCGCTGGCGTCCGGTACTTCGGATGAATCCCGTCGGCAATGCGAAAGAAAATGCCGTCGCGCGCCATGGCGTATGGTACCCTCGCGCCGCTCAAGACCGACGAATTCAGCGAACCCAGCGCGGAGATGGCCATGGCCAGGGTGATCCATCCCGCGACACCGTGCCCCAAGAGTTTTTCCATCACATCAGAGGCCACGTGTTGGGACTGTGCCACGCCTTCGAACGGCAGCACTCTCAGGCAAGCGCCGTTGAAGAGGAGATAGATCAGCGCAACGAACGCAACTCCACCTACCAGCGCCCGCGGGAAATTCTTTTGCGGTTCCTTCACCTCGGAGCCGACCAGGTTTAAATCTTCCCACCCGTCGTATGCCCAAAGGGCCGCAGCCAGCGCCGCCAGGAACGCGCTAACAATTCCCACGTTCGCGTTACCCGGCCAAATCGGGTTAGCCGCATGCGCCCCGCTCATCGGCACAAGAAACGCCACGCCGATTACAATCAAAACGCTGGCTACTTTGATCACCGTCAAGAAAACCTGTACGCCGCCACCAAGCCGCACACCCAGGTAGTTCACTCCGGTCATCAGTGCCAACCAGAACACCGCCAGCGGTTGGGCCCAAGTGAATTCGAAATCGTACGGATGAATCCACGCTGTCAGCCCTGGAATCGCAATGTGAAGGGTAAAAATCGGCGTGGCCACCGCCGGTATAAAGAAACTCAGAAAGCGCATCATTCCTGCGGCAATCGAGGCCGCCGACGCGGGCCGCCCCACAATCGAATGCATCCACCCGAACAGAAAACCCCACAAAGGGCCGAATGCCCGCCGCAGATATGCGTATTCGCCGCCAGCTTCTGGAATGGCGGCGCCAAGCTCCGCGAAGGAAAGCGCACCGAAGATCGATAGAACCGCACCAACGATCCAAGCGGCAAATACAATCGAAACGCTTTTGCCTTCCCGAGCCATTTCGGCGGGCTTCAAGAAAATGCCGGTGCCGATCATCGTGCCCACCACGATCGCCATGGAGGCCCATGGACCAAGCCCTCGTACCAGTTCCGGGCGCTTTTCGCTCACGATTCGATCGCCCCCTCTGTTCTTTCCGTCGCGACGTCCGGCCAGACCCGGCTTACCACCAATCCCACCGCGTACGTTACGCATGCGCCGATCATCACGTACCATGTAAAGGCAACCGTGGTAAACCCGAATACCGTGAACACCGTCAGCAGTCCCACGAACATCCCGACCAGCGAACCCCGTGCATTGGCCTTTTCATCAAATGTGCCCAGTAGAAAGAGTCCCAGTAAACTGCCGAACGGGAACGACGCCACTTTCAATCCAGCTTCCAGCACCGGGCCCCAATTCACCAGACCAAGGAAAATCAGCAACGCACCCCACAGCAGCGTCATTCTTCGCGCAATCGCCAGTAGCTTTGCAGGCTCCCGGTTTTTTCCGCGCAGCGCCGAAAAATCCAGCACGCTGGAGGCCGCCAGCGAATTGAGCGCGCCGCTGGCGTTCGACATCGCCACAGCAAGAATCGCCGCCAGCAGAAGCCCCGCCAGTCCGGTAGGCATTTCGCGAATCAAAAATAGCGGCAAAATCTTGTCTGCCTTGTCGCCCGCACCCAGCAGTGGCACATGTTGCGCAAACACAAAGAGCAATACCCCAACCAACAAGAAAACGGTGAATTGAAACAGTACGATAAATCCGCTGGCAACCAAGGCTCGTCCGCCATCGCGCTGGTTCCGCGCCGCCAGGACTCGTTGCACAATCGTTTGGTCAGTGCCGTGGCTAGCCATGGTCAAGAAGGTTCCACCGATTAGCCCGGACCAAAACGTGTAGCTTTTCGCCAGGTCCCACGAAAAATCCAGCAACCGCAATTTGTTTCCGTGCGCCGCGGCGACTTGCGTCACTTCGTGCCAACCTCCTGGAATGCGGTGCAGCAGGAAGAACAACGTCACCACACTTCCCGTCAGATACAAAAGAAATTGCGCCACATCCGTCCAGATCACTGCCTTCATGCCGCCTTCAAACGTATAAAGAACCGTCAGACCCATCACGATAAAAACCGCGGGTCCTTCGGACGTTCCCAGCGCCACGCTGACCACCAGCGCGATCGCCGAAATACGCACGCCCTCCGCCAGCGTCCGCGTCACCAGGAACGTCATGGCTGCCACCGCGCGCATCCTGGCGCCAAATCGCTTCTCGATCAGCGCGTACGCCGTAAGAAATTCCCCGCGAAAATATCCTGGTAGCAGGACAATCGCGATCAGCACGCGTCCCACCACGTACCCGAATACCAGTTGCAGAAATGTTAGATTGCCTGAATACGCCAGCGCCGGCGTTCCGATGATCGTCAACGTGGAAGTTTCCGTGGCCACAATCGAAAACGCCAGCGCCCACCACGGTGCGGTACGCCCGCCTAGAAAATAATCCTGCGCGGTCTGCTGGCCGCGACGGAAACGCAGGCCCAGCGCGGTGACCCCCAGCAAATACAAGATCACAATTCCGAGATCGACCGGATGAATGTGCATTTGTCCCAAGCCACGCCACAACTCTCCCTGCGCGGCGAAGTGCGTCGAGAATAGTGGCGCACTGC
>Ga0210409_10006670_pt1 | contig 11976 bp, 12 predicted proteins | sample IncBWH17MmetaG_FD_161649 | JGI IMG/M metagenome (GOLD analysis project Ga0210409, IMG submission 161649) | Forest soil microbial communities from Barre Woods Harvard Forest LTER site, Petersham, Massachusetts, United States - Inc-BW-H-17-M | ecosystem: Environmental > Terrestrial > Soil >...
ATTTCGGAACCATCCTAAAGCTTTCTAACTAGCACGTCTACGCGCGTTGGCAAACTCGGTGTCTGCAAATCGAAGGGAAAAGCAGGGGACGAGTCGTGCGACCACATCCTGCGATTGCCAACTCGTCGGGTAACCGGATTCGTTTTGAGGTGCTTCCTTCGTTTGTAGTAACTGTAGTAGCCGTAAGGAGGAGGAGGCTACCTGCCTTGAAACGCGCACCCCTGCTCCCTAGGACCTACTACAGTGCGTCGCCCACGCTTCGTTGACTTGCTCCAAGCCGCACCCTAAGATGAGCGCCAAATGGCGGACTCCCAATCACTCCTGGGGCAGACCGTCTCCCACTACCGCATCGTGGAAAAGCTCGGTGGCGGTGGTATGGGTGTGGTCTACAAAGCTGAGGACACCGAACTTGGCCGCTTCGTCGCCCTTAAGTTTCTTCCTGAAGACCTAGCACAAGACCCACAGGCGCTAGAGCGTTTTCGCCGCGAGGCACGGGCGGCCTCTTCGCTGAATCACCCCAACATCTGCACCATCCACGAAATCGGAAAAGCCGGTGAGCAGACGTTCATCGTCATGGAGTTTCTCAACGGCCAGACGCTAAAGCATCGCATTTCCGGCAAGCCGCTGCCGCTTGAGGAAGTGCTGGAGTTGGGGATTGAGATAGCAGACGCACTGGATGCGGCGCACGCCAAAGGGATCATTCATCGGGATGTCAAGCCGGCGAACATCTTCGTCACCAAGGTGGGACACGTCAAGATTCTCGATTTTGGATTGGTCAAGCGTGTCTCTGGAGACGAAGGCCTATCCACTATGCCGACAGCGGAAGAGACGGCGTTGTTGACGAGCCCCGGATCCACCGTGGGTACCATCGCATACATGTCGCCAGAGCAAGCGCGAGGCGAGGAACTCGATACACGCAGCGATCTGTTTTCCTTCGGTGCCTTGCTGTACGAGATGGCTACGGGCTGTCTGGCGTTTCCGGGCAACACGGCTGCCGTTGTTCACGAGGCGATATTAAACAAAGCGCCTGCGCCAGCAGTGCGCCTGAACAAGCTGGTCCCGACGGCGTTAGAAGAAATCATCAGCATTGCACTGGAGAAGGATCGCAAACTGCGCTACCAGAAAGCCGCCGATATCCGTGGCGATCTGCAACGGCTGAGGCAAGAGACTGCGGAACATTTGTCCGGCTCTTCAGGCGTCGCAGGCAGGACCGGATGGCGCCTCAAGCGGATGGCTCGAAAGCGCTGGAGACTCGTTTTGACGGCGCTGTTGGCGATCGTAGTCGTTGCCGTTGGTGTTCACTTTTACCCACGGCGTGCAACTGCGTTGGGTGCGAAAGACACGATTGTGCTCGCCGACTTTGCCAATAGAACCGGCGATCCTGTGTTTGACGAAACACTGCGAGAGGGGTTGGCTGTCCAACTCGAACAGTCGCCATTCTTGACCCTCGTCTCCGAACGACGTATCCAACAGACTCTACGGCTCATGGGTCAGTCTCCCGACAAGAGCATCACACCGGAGATTGCGCGAGAACTCTGCCAGCGTGCCGGAAGTGTCGCTGCTCTCGACGGCTCCATTGCCAGTCTGGGCAAACAATATGTTTTGGAGTTGCGCGCCGTCAATTGCCACACAGGCGATACGATGGCGCGGGAGGAAGCTGCAGCTGATGGCAAGGAACAGGTGCTCAACGCACTCAGCCGGTCGGCCGGCAAGATGCGCGAAAAGCTGGGTGAATCTATAGTCTCAGCCGCGAAATTTGATACCCCTCTCGAGCAGGTAACGACGCCGTCACTGGATGCTTTGCAGGCCTACAGCCGCGCCAGGGTTAGCATGATGGGGAAGAGCGATTTCACCGCGGCAATTCCGCAGTTGGAGCAGGCGGTTCGACTCGACCCTAAGTTCGCCCTAGCCTACGCGGCGCTCGCGACCTGTTACTACGACCTCGGAGAGTCCACCAAAGCAGCTGAATTTGCGAAGAAGGCGTATGACCTGCGCGATCGGGTGAGCGAACGAGAGAGACTCGCCATCGAGTCTCGTTACCATTTGTTTGCCACGGGCGACCTGGAAAAAGCGCGTCAGTCTTTGGACCTGTGGGTCCAAACCTATCCTCGCGAGTTAGTAGCGCGCAATGACCTTGGAGCCAATTACGGTACCCTCGGTCAATATGAAAAGGCCATAGCAGCAACGGAGGAGGCCATGCGCTTGGATCCCGGCAGCGCCTTGGCCGTTACAAACCTCTTTGCCGCGTATCTGGAAATGAATCGTTTTGAAGATGCCCGGAGCTTGGCCGTAGAGGCTCTAACAAAAAGACTCGATTCACCGCCACTGCGGCTCGGATTGTACCAGCTCGGTTTTCTACAGAACGATACCGCAGAGATGGCCAAACAGGTCATTTGGGCGATGGGCCAAACTGGAATTGAGGATGCATTGTTGGCCGCCGAAGCTGACTCCGCGGCTTTTTACGGGCAATTGAGCAAAGCCCGCGATTTTTCGCGCAAAGCAGTGGCCTCCGCGCTTAAGGCGGATGAAAAGGAAACCGCGTCGGGATACGAAGCCGACGCCGCTCTTCGCGAAGCTCTCTTTGGTAACCCGGCCGAAGCGCGGCAACGAGCCTCGGCCGCTTTGGCGTTCGCTACTCCCCGGGATGTTGAGTATGGAATCGCCCTCACGTTGGCATTGACGGATACAAACAAGAATTCGCAAACGCAGATAACGAAACTGATGGATGACCTGGCTCATCGTTTTCCAGAGGATACCGTGGTTCAGTTCAATTATCTTCCGACGGTTAGAGCTCTAATGGCGATAAACCTCGGAAATACTGCCAAGGCTATCGAGATTTTGGAAGCTACACGGCCTTATGAACTCGGTTCCCCCAGCAATATTTCGATGAGCCTTAGCCTGTATCCCGTTTATGTCCGAGGGCTGGCGTATCTGTCAGCGAAACAAGGTACACAGGCCGTTACTGAATTTCAGAAGGTTCTTACCCATCGCGGGATTGTCCAGACTGAACCAATCGGCTCGCTTGCACAGCTCGGACTCGCTCGCGCCTACGCCCTGCAGGGTGATGCCGTCAAAGCCCGCGCTGCATATCAAGACTTCCTCACGCTCTGGAAAGACGCCGACCCTGACATTCCCATCCTGAAGCAAGCCAAGGCGGAGTACGCGAAGTTGCAGTAGGGTCCGATCCGACTGCCAGTTGCGGGTATCGCGGGTATGCTTAGCCCAAACTCTTAAAAAAAACGGAAAAGAAATTAAGATTTAGCCGTTTAGTATCCCGCGATACCCGCAAGGCGGCTTGATCCTACTTTGGCGTTGCTGCCGATCTAACCATTCAATCTCGGGGTGCGACGCGAAGCCACGCGGTCTCGTCAGCGCGTCTGGGCCTTGGCCTTGGCCAGTTGGTAGGTGCCCTCCCAGCTGCACTCGATCTCCGTCTCCGATTTCATCACCGTTTTGAACTTGCCGCCGCCTGTGAGGCCACGGTACTCGCCGTCGCCACCGGTGAATTTGTAGGTGCCTTGAACGGTCATCCCGCCGCCCGCGGCAGCGGCCTTGCCCTCAAACGTTCCCCAGTCGCGGCCTTTGTCAGCGTGGATGTTGTTGTAGTAGCCGCGCTGCGAGCCCTTGCCGTCGAGCAAGTCGGTGACGCCCCAGTAGGTGATCTTCGAATTGTTCCACAGCGGATCAGCCGATTTCTGAGTGCCGCTGACCTCGGCGATGCTCATCTCGTGGTTGGGTTGGTCCGTAAGTGACATTGCAGAGTGCTTCGTGATCTTTCCCGAAAAGGTTCCTGAGTTCGAAGGCATGGCGTCTCTCTTCCTTTCTTTGGGCGATTTGTCTCGCCAACCGTGCGGAGTGTGATCCCCGACTTCGCCCCTGTCAAGGAAATCAACCCCTCGGTAGTGGTGCCGTTTGAAATCCACAGGCGTTACACTCCGTCTCCGCGCTGCGCTAGACTTGGGGTCCCAAAAGGGAGCGCACTTCTCCGTTCACTCCTGAGAGTGGTCTTCCTCGTTTCCTTTGACGAAGGCGGTTCGGAGCCGGCCAGAGGTGCTAATCGCTACGGCGCTGGAAGACGCCCAAAGAACCCCGAGCTTCATCGTCCCAGGCGGTGTCTTTCTTACCCGTACCTACACGCGGCTGCCGGGCCGAGAAGAAGACTCAGACTAGGCGGTCTCGCAGCGAAGCGTTGCTCGGTTGCCTCGTGGCGAAAGGGCGGGCTCACGCCGCGGAATCTTGACTCCGGTGTGCGCCCTCCAATTTCGGACAGCTCGGGTACCCCGGGCTTTGGTTTGCGAGCACCCGGACGTGCGTGGCGAGCGGAAAAGCAATTTCTTTTCTGAGATTCCTCCATGCGTAGCATCGCGCGTGGCACACCGATTGTATCCACGCGAGTTTGCTCTGGCACGCAGAGAAATTCTTGTGGTGCTAGCACGGGAGGATGTCAACGCCACACAAAAGCGTACTTTCTACCTTAACTACGGCGTGGGTTGCCGTGCCGAGTCTAATCCTGTTTTTGTGCGCTGGTCCAGCCAGACCACAAATCAGCTCCGCTAACTACACCTTCGTGGTGGCTTCCACGGCTGCGGGCGGGGCGCAAATGTTCGGGGTTTCTTTGAGGGGCCTAGCCGTGTGTCAAGTGCTAGGGTCGTAAGTAACGCGATTATAACCCCGGTTGAAAATCGGAATAGCCAAAGACACCAGGATTTAGTTCTTGTTTCTAGGCCTCGGGCACGAGCACAGCGACCTGTTTGCCGCCCAACGTGCCGGTGACGCTGAACTTGCCTACGGGTCCTGGGTTCTCCCAAAACCCGGTGATGTGCAGGCTGCCACCGGCAGTTCCAGGCCCGCTGACAGTTAAGTCGGCAACGATGGAATTGTCATAACCCCAGTTAAGAGTGCCGTTGACGATGAGATCCGTAGAGAAGGAGCAATTGGTGAGCGTAGTGGTCGAGAAGAAGGTGGCTCCCCCGAAAACAGTTTGGAATGCCCCACCTCTTAGGCCGACGCCGCTGCCCGAGCCGATTAGGCTGCGCTGCAAGGCATCGAAGGCCGCAGCAACAGCAACACTTACAGTCTTGCGCTCGGCCAGGCCAATCTGATTAGTTCCGCTGGAATCCACTTCCGCAGGTCGGGCATCGGCCACCAGGAAAGGGAATCGTCCCACGGCAGGCCAGACGGTTTCTGGAGTGTTCGCACAACTGGTGTCGCCAGGCTGCAGATTCTCAATGAATTGCGCGACCAGGTTGCGTGCGCATTGCGTCCAGCCGACGGTTTCGTGCCCAGCCTCCTCGACGATAACCGCAGTGCTGTTCGGGAAGAGCTCGGCCACCTCGTTAGTCTCTTCGTAAGGAACGCGGTTATCCATGTCTCCGTCCAATACTAGCGTCGGAGTATGTGGGAAAGTGGCGTGCGGTGGCACAATTGGTGAAGGCGCTGTAGGTCGCTGCCACCAGAAGCACTGCCGGCCGATATCGCTGAACAGAATCCCAGTGGGAGCCGACTTGGAGAATGGCGCATAGTAGTCGGAAGGAAGGTCGGCCACGGCTTCGTCGTATTGTTCCATGCGTTCGGAAATCGGTTTAGACCAATCCCAAGGTTCAATCGCGTCCATGCAACCATTCGCGTAGAAATCGCCAGCCGAGACGATGGTAGGGTCGCCAGAGTCACCCACTAACGTGAAGAAGCCTTCCGCGTCCAGCCGGAGGAGTGGGGCAGAATCGCCGTTCTTCAATGCCTTGGCCGAAGCGAGAATTTCACCGGTGTTGACGAAGGCGCCGGCCGGATACGTTATTACGAAATTGAGCAGGGCGTCCTCATCGATGCGCACGTGGACCGGATTTCCGCTAGCGTCGTGGGAGTCGCCTTCCACAGGATGCTGCTGAATGCTCTTGATGAGGCCAGCGAGGGTGTCGTCTGGATCGGATTGATCGGCGGAACAAAGCGGAGAGCGCAGGCAGTCCAGCCGCACCATGCGCGGATCGGCGTGAGTGCGGAAGTGCAAACGCAAGAGCTCGTTCATTCCCGGCGTGCTAAGAGGAGCGTCAAGGACGGCTGAGCGCAGGTGGTCTCCGTAGCGAGCTGCATAGGCAGTGGCGTCGGCGCCCCCATAAGAGGCTCCATAATAGTCCACTTGGTCGTAACCGAGTGCCACGCGGACTGCTTCCATATCCTCAGCGATATCACCAGTGGCGTACCGGCTGGCAGCAACTCCCAATTGCGAGGCGCAATCGCCTTCGGACTTGGCGAAACCCGCGGTGCCATGCTGCAGTTCTTCGCAGTCGATCGCCGTAGAAAGCCCGGTGCCGCGATTGTCGATGAGGAGCAGATCGTGCACATCAAGGTTTGGGGCGAACAAAAATTGGGCAAAATCGCGCTCTGCGATGGTCGTTGCGACGCCCGGCCCACCAAAGTTCACAAGGATGGCGCTTTCCGCCGTGCCACCGCCAGTGTGCGGGTACAGCTCGAAATAAATTTGTATCTGCGTGCCATTAGGGTGCTCACGATCGAGCGGCACGGGGATGAAGCCGCAGAGACTGGCGGTCGGCTCCGGGCATGCCGCAGGGGTGACGGTAGCGGCCGTTTTCAGTGCTGGCAGAGCTAGCGTGCGTAAAGACTGCGATTGAGGCCGAGCAATCTGCGGTGCGAGTGGCGTGCGTGGAAAGGTAGGGGTATCAGGAGCGTGGCGCGGGGTTTGTGCCTGTGCCAAGGCCGCAGAGACATAAAGAACCAGAAGTAGTTTGCCGATGCACTTCATTTTGAATTTCCTTTCGACGAAGCTGATTGACTTCAGCGTCGCCAACCCGAAGCAGTACCGCATTGCATGAGTTTCGAATCGCGTAGGCTGAACGTGTGCGCCTCCCATGAAGGGACTAGGAAGAGGACAATTCCGATTAGAACCAGGATGCGGGGCAGTAACCTTGTGTGGACGTAACTATGCCAGTGCAATCCTATCTGTCAAATTAATTTTGGAGACCGAAGGGCAATGGGAGTGTCGTGCTAAACTCTCGGGCATGTTCGAGCCGATATTTTGGCCGCAACCGGTGCCGTGCAAACGCTACTTAAAGCGAATGCGCTGGAGCGCCAACTTCATCGCGCACCTACGTACCTGCAGGGACTGCAATGCTGTCATCGCGTACCTGAATCGCGAATCCGAAATTTCGCTCTACTTCTACAAGCATCGTTAACTAACCGTGGCGACCTTCCGCCTGCGGTCTAGTTCGAGGGCGCGTGAAGACTCAGTTATTGCTTGGGCGTGGCCCAATTATCCTGGGCCGCGACTATTTGCCAGCGCCCGTTCCGCTTCAACCAGGTGTCTGTCCAAATGAGGGTCCGCGCGTGCTCCGTTCCATCGCCTTCTTTGCCGATGCGGCTTTCTGTTCCGTAAATAACGGCGATATTGTCGCCAAAGAAATGGACCGTCGTATCACCCAAGCGGCACTCATGATCTTCGTGTTTTGACGTTTTTGTGTCCTGAATTTCTTGCGCCTTTGTATAGCGTGTTCCGTCTGGAGCTGTCCCTTGGAAGTCATCTGCGAGGATGGTTTGGATGGCTAGGTTGCCATCACAGTCAGCTTCCGCCCACCGGTGTTCCATGTTGATGAGAGACTGTGCGGTCTCGTTGCCTTGAACGGCCCACCTTCCCTGCTGAGCACTGGCAGCGAGGCCAATCACCAACGACGTTCCAACTGCCATCCATGTACCCAATTGCTTGAGCACGGCATTCACCTCCGGGCTTTCGCGATGATAGCACCGGTTACTGACGTTAAGTCGGTCCCATCGTGCTTCAACTCAAAAAGCCAGTCGGGATCATTGAAGGCAGCCAGGGAGCGGGCCAGCTTCGCGGGTTGGATCTGAGGGAGCACACGTCTATTTTTAGCAAAGCGGGAGCCGCAATCCAGAATCGAGCCTGCAGCATCTCATCTACAGTGACGTTCCCCCATGAGTGACAAAAATCTCTACGGTGTGGCTTTCACGATTATATTGACCGATGGTACCGCTCTGGACGGGCAGGTTGTCATACTTGCAGAAGATGAAGCGATAGCGAAAGCAGGGACCCTATCTTGGCTCTTAGCCGCCAGGCCGTGGATGGTAGGTCCAAATGATACGCGACAGATTCCGAGGAGCGATGTCGCAGAACCCGAAAAACTAGAAACTTTCTATGGTTATGGGATCGGGACTAAACCATTGTTCTGGGAGATGCACAGATGCACACGATAAGAGAGAAAAAAGTTCAATCGGCCTGACACGCCATTTGACGAGTAGAGAGAGTCCGTCCGGCTGCTGAATGGCGGCGAGCAATGCGGATTTTTGCATGGTCCTCTCCAGGGCGAGAGGAAACGGAAATTCAAAGTATACGCTTCTGATTTAACGGCTTGATGCGCTCTTAATTTTTGTATCTCGTAGATACGGGATCGACTGGCCCACGCTCGTTACACTACCTACGTTAGACGCACATCAAAGAGTGCCAGCCAATACTGTAGAGATTGCAGGGCAAATCCACAAAGCATGAGTCCGATGCCAAGGGCTCCGAGCCGCCGCTCTGGAAGATTGTCAGCGTAATACTCGATGTAGGGATACACCGTCCCTCCAACGCCGGTGACAAGGCCTGTCACCAACCCCACGCGAATCGCAAAAGACCAGGCGTGATCGACGTGATGGATGAAGGCACTACAAATAAGGGCCGTCGCTATGTAGCCCACGCTACGGATCACAGTTGCCCAAAACACACGACGCGTAAGCCGTGGACGGCGAGACGCCGCGTAGTCCATGGCAGGACGCATGCCGCGAGCGTAGGCGAAAACTTGGCCGAGTGTGATGAGAATCGCAAATGCGATTGCGAATCCGAAGCCCAGAATCCTATACAGTCCCGCTCCGAAAGCGAATCCCCGGATGGCGGAAAACAGTCCTTCCCAAAGCAAGGAGTAATGATCTAGCCCACGAGCGGCTCGACTGAATTCAATCGACAGGGTGATACCGGTCGCGATGCCTGAGGCAAGGCCAAAGAAGAGGCCGAGGCCAATACCATATCCGATTCCGAAGAGAATCGAATACGTAACCGCCCTAGTAAGAAGTCGCAGCGGACCGTGCTGGCCACCCAACAGATCATAGGCAAGATAAAGGCTCCCAAGTACGCCAAGGCATGTACCTGAGATGCTGATCGCAGCGACAGTGTGGTGGTCCATTGAATAATTGTAGCAGCGGCCCGCGGCGATCCGAGGCGAACGAATGGGATGCCGGGATCGCCCAGGGACTCAACGTCGTCAGGGTGTCGGTCGGGGACGTGCGTCGAGCACGAGGTCAACGTGAAAAGGGCGGGCAGTTCTGGTTCCGTGCTAGAAACCATTCCGTCAGCCGTTTCAAATAGAGTTCACACGTTTCCGATATACGCAGTATTTCCCCGCTCCCTATCCTGAAATAGAACGCCGAACTGTTTCGGCGGGGTCGATGACCGTCGCGACGCAACGAAAATCCCGACTAAACCGTTTGTTCAGCAGAAAGGATACAAGGACACATCGATGAAGACCAAGCTTACGATCCTCGGGCTCTGTATGGCAGTGGCTCTCCCCGTTCTGGCTCAGAACAAGGAAGATGAGCGTATAGAAAATTCCGCCAAAGTGATGAAGGAGATTGTTCAGGGAGATAAAGGCCTCCCGACAAATGTCTTGAATCAGGCCAAGTGCGTTCTTGTCTTTCCGAGCGTCAAGAAAATTGCCGCTGTTATCGGCGGTAGCTATGGGCGCGGCGTGCTGGTATGCCGCGAAGGCGCCGCGATGAACGGGACTTGGGGCGCACCTGTGATGTATGGGCTGAATCAGGAAAGTCTTGGTATCCAGCTCGGCTCTACAGCAACTGATTTTGTGCTGGTGGTTATGCACGGCAAGGGTGTCGATGCGATCCTGAACGGCAAGACGAAACTCGGCGCCGATGCAGGGGCGGCCGCTGGTCCAACGGGCGCACAAGCGACCGGTTACAATGCTGGGGATATGCAATCGTCCGACGTCCTGACCTATTCGCGGTCCAGGGGACTCTTTGCCGGTGTGTCTCTTGAAGGCGCGTCGATGGACGCCGACAAAGAAGCCAATAAGAAGCTGTATGGCAAGGAAATAGGCGCCAAGGAGATTGTGACAGGCGCCCAGCCGGTTGTGCCTGCAGCCGAACCGCTGGTGAGCCTACTCAACGCGACGTCACCGGCTCGGCAGTAAAATGCGACGCACCAGCCAACGACAGCAGTCTGCTTTTGTTTGCGAGACGCTTTGCATAAACACGTAGGGCAGCCACGGCTCCGGCCGTGGGGTGGCGAGCAGGGCGCTCGCTATGCAGAGTTCGTTGTGGGCCTTATCAGCGACGTGAAAGTTAGCCGCAACGAAAATCGCAGATAGCTGGACGCTTCGAGGAATTCGTCTTGCGCAAAGTCACGTCAAGAAGACAGTAGAGTGCGGGACAAACTCACTTGCCCCTTGACAATGGAACTCAGCGATCCCATCGGATTCACACGCATCGAAACTAATGCACCTCTTCTTAACTTGCCCTCATCAAATCTCTGGTAGGGAAGCCAGACGTGAATGCTAAACCCAGAGTTCTATTGTTCTCGACCGGCGATTCGACACGCAGTCAAATGGCCGAGGGTTTTCTTCGCACATTCGCGGGCGATAAAGTCGCAGCAGTGAGCACAGCGGTCCAATCTGCTAAACCGGACCCGTTAGCCGTCGAAGTCATGAAAGAAGTCGGAGTTGATATATCTGGGCAACACGCCAAAGTCGTTGCCCAGTCGCTGAAGGAACACTTTTCCTGCGTCATTACCGTCTGTGATGCTTCGAGGGAGCGGTTTCCGGTGTGGCCTTTTACCCGTCATATCTTTAACTGGAGTCTCATTGATCCACAGCGAGTGAAAGGATCAACTGAACAGCGTCGGGAGGTTTTTCGACGCGTGCGAGATGAAATCAGGCGGAAGGTGAACGAGTTCTTAGTGCAAACTCTTCCTCAGTTGCATGTTCGGTCGTAACAAAACGGGGCTTGCGCGGAACTAAGGGTCGATTCTGTTTGTCGCACGATGCGTACAAATTCAGCCGTGGGTGGCCGCGATGATTCTCTCCAAAAAATCCGCACACTTCCAACTCTCAAATGGCTGGTGCTCTTTTGCCAGCACTGCTCGTATTGAGCATTTCGCAGGCCTCAGCGCAGGACCGCTCCGCGCATTCGAGTCACAACAGACAGGAAACCATGCCCATGGCCATGAACGAGCAAACAGATATGGACGTCCAGGACCGGACTCAGCTCCTGGAAAGCGAATTCAACCACCATTTGGCGGGATTCTTCGTCATCCTTGCCGGTCTTTTCATTCTCGCCGAGGGTGTGCTGTCTCAACGCTGGGCGTTGTTTCGCCTCGCGTGACCCTTTTGTTTTCTCCTTCCTGGTCTGTTTCTGCTCGTTTTCGGCGACACGGAACTCTGGCCCTTCGGCCCCCAGAGTTGGTGATACGGTCTGACACACAATCTCGAAGATTTGTAGCACAAGACGTTTGCAGTGATTCTCCTTGCTCTCGGCATCCTTGAGCTTCAACGCGCCCGCGGTGTTCTGAAATCGGTCTGGTCAGGGTGGGTGTTCCCGGTGCTCGCGTTCGGTGGTTCCCTGATGCTCCTTTTTCACGAGCACCACAGCGGGATGCATGGTGCCGAGCTCACGACGGTGATGTTTCGCATCCAGGGCGAGCACCTCAACTTCGCTTTCGCCGGATTCGGAATTGGCGTCCTTAAGGGATTGTCGGAGTTTCCTACTCGATGGCAGGTTACGCTCGCAAGGCTCTGGTCGCTTCCGATGATCGCTCTAGGCATCCTTCTCATGCTCTACGCTGAGTAATATCGTAAATCGGCGTCTTAATTCGATATCGAAACCGGGGAATGGTGAATCAAAGGCTTATGCTCCGAAGAACATCTCTGCACCAAGGGCTGTGCTTGGCTCGCAACGCTAGCGCTA
>Ga0210409_10006673_pt1 | contig 11974 bp, 8 predicted proteins | sample IncBWH17MmetaG_FD_161649 | JGI IMG/M metagenome (GOLD analysis project Ga0210409, IMG submission 161649) | Forest soil microbial communities from Barre Woods Harvard Forest LTER site, Petersham, Massachusetts, United States - Inc-BW-H-17-M | ecosystem: Environmental > Terrestrial > Soil >...
ATACGATCTCTCGTTGTTTGATAAGGACGCCTACACGCGGCTTGCTCGGTCGGGAGCGGTCTCCGAGCGTCAAGGGAAGCTAGCGGTTGCGACAGCGGATCAAGATGCCGCTGCGGTGGCCGCTGCCAAGCGACGAGTCGAAGCATCCGAGGGTGCGCTCACGACGGCCCAGGCCAACCTGGCCAATCGAGACATTCGTGAGTCCCAGGTGGTCGGAGTCGAGAAGCAGATTGCCGAGCAAGAAGCACAGATAGCCGGGGCTACCGCAAGCACCGAACGAGCCCGTGCCCAGCTCGCCGAGGCCGAGGCGAATCGCCAGGATCTGACCGTCCGAGCACCGTTCAACGGCACGGTGATGACGCGCGCGGCCGAACCTGGAGAGGTGGTTCAAGCCGGAACCGCCGTCATTACCCTGCTGGACTTGAGCAAGGTGTACCTGCGGGGCTTTGTTCCCGAAGGGCAGATCGGGAAGGTTGCCGGCGGCCAACCGGCGCATGTCTATCTGGATTCGAATCCCAAGCGGCCGATCGATGCCTACGTCTCGCGAATCGATCCCGAAGCCACGTTCACGCCGGAAAACACTTACTTTCGTGACGATCGGGTCAAGCAGGTTGTGGGACTCAAGCTCCAGCTGAAGCAGGGGTTCGGTTTTGCCAAACCGGGCATGCCGGCCGATGGAGAGGTCCTCGTCCAGGGCAGCACATGGCCGAAGGATCGGTGAGCGAAGATGGGAACCGCGAGCTTTGATCTCGGAGCACTCGATGCGAGAGGAAGAAACAGGTCGGAGGCGGTGGCCATCGGCGTCCGTGACCTTCGGAAGCGCTACGGCTCGATCGAAGCAGTCCGCGGCATCAGCCTGGAGGTTTCGAAAGGAGAGATATTCGGACTGATTGGACCCGATGGCGCCGGTAAGACTTCGAGTTTCCAGATTCTTGCAGGCGTGATGGAAGCCACGAGCGGCACGGCGGAGATCTTTGGCCGTCCGGCTCGCGAAGCACGCTCGCAAACCGGATACCTTACGCAGGCCTTCAGTCTGTATCCCGACCTTAGCGTTCGAGAAAACATCCGCTATATCGGAGATCTGCGCGGCGTGCCGGCCGACCAGATTCTGGCTCGTGGAAACCGGTACCTCGAGATGTTCGATATGGACCGGTTTTCCGACCGACTGGCCGGACGGCTGAGTGGCGGGATGAAGCAGAAATTATCGCTCGCTTGCGCCTTGGTTCCCGAGCCCCGTGTGCTGCTGCTCGATGAACCGACAACCGGCGTTGATCCGGTATCCCGGCGCGAATTCTGGGACGCTCTCGCGCACCTGGCGGCCGACGGTTTAACGATCCTGGTGGCCACTCCGTATCTTGACGAAGCGGAGAGGTGTCACCGGGTGGCATTCATGCACCTGGGCGAGCTCCGGCAGGTGGGCACGCCGGGCGAACTGCGTTCGATTCTGCATGCCAAGCGCTTAGAGCTACGAACCCCCAACCTGGGCGAAGCGGAAAGGGTCCTGTCCGAAATCAGCGGGGAGGGGAAGGACATCGTCGACGTACAGCGATTCGGGGATCGCCTCGATCTGCTCGCACACGACCCCGCAGAGGCAAGGCGCGCGCTCGAGGAGCGCATGCGCGCAGCCGGCCTGGCCATCATCGACGTTCGCATCGACAACCCTACTCTTGAAAATACCTTCGTCGCCACGCTTCGCAGCCTCGGGAGCGAAATGCACGAGACTGCCTTCCCCGCGCAAGGCGATCACAAGAGGCTCCGAGGCCAGATCGCGATCGGCGCGAAAAACCTCACCATGCAATTCGGATCGTTTACGGCCGTCAGAAACATCAACGTGGAGGTTCGATACGGCGAGATCTATGGACTTCTCGGCGCAAACGGAGCCGGTAAAACGACGACGATCAAGATGCTCTGCGGTCTGCTCGATCCGACAGGCGGAGATATAGAACTGGCCGGCGCACACGGCAGCGGAAGTGTGCGGTCGCCGGGCGTGCGCCAGCGGATCGGGTACATGTCCCAGAAATTCTCGCTCTACGATGACCTCACGATTGACGAGAATCTTGAATTCTTCGCCGGAGTCTACGGGGTGGCCGAGCGAGAGCGGGACGAGAAGAGGCGATGGGTGCTCTCCTTTTCCGGGCTGGAGGGCAAAGAGGATCAAATTACCGGCAGTTTGCCGGGAGGGTGGAAGCAGCGCGTTGCTTTTGGCGCAGCCATCATGCATGAGCCGAGCGTGCTCTTCCTCGATGAGCCCACATCCGGCGTCGACCCTCTGGCCCGGCGCGCGTTCTGGACCATGATCAATCGACTGGCGGATGCGGGCACGGCCATTCTTGTGACCACCCACTATTTGGAAGAAGCCGAGCAGTGCAATCGCCTTGGTTTGATGGCTGCCGGCGGATTCGTTGCCGAAGGCAGCCCGAGCAGTATCAAGGGTCAGCAAACCGGACGGTTGCTTGAATTCGTTGTCGATCAGCCACAGCGCGCGGCGGACGTGTTGAAGATGGACGCCGAGAGGTGGCGAGTTTCGCTCTTCGGCGACCGGCTTCATGTCATCACCGATGAGGACCCCGAGCGAGCGAAGCGAACCACGACCGACAAGCTGCGGGCGAACGGCATCGAGGTGCTCGATGCGCAGGAGACACGCCCCTCGCTCGAAGACGTATTTATCAGCGTGGTCGAGAGGGCGCGGGAGCAGGGTAAGGTCCCCGCCGAGGCCTGAAGGACCGCACGAATGAGACGTATTCTGGCTCAGACCCGCAAAGAGCTCACGCAGATTGCGCGCGACCACCGAACCCTGGCTCTCGCGCTCGCGCTCCCTCTGTTTCTACTCTTGCTGCTGGGATCGGCGATCTCCCTGACGGTCGATAACCTCCCCATCGTTGTGCAGGATTTTGATAGTTCGCCTGCCTCAGAGGATTTTATCGACGCCTTTCGCGCCTCCGTCACATTTCACGTTGTTTCTTGGCCGATCGATCGCCAGCCTGACGAGGCACTCACATCCAATCAGGCGCGGGCGGCGCTGATCATACCCGTCAATTTCGGCCGGGCGATCGAGCGGGGCACGAGCGCGCCCGTGCAACTGCTCGTCGATGGCTCAGACTCCAACACGGCCCGGTTGATTGCCGGCTACGTAAGCCAGATCACCCAGGCCTACAACGAGCGCACGGCAGGGGAGACCCGTCCCGAGCCGGTCCGAGCATCCATCCGCCTGTGGTATAACCCCGGCCGATCGTCAAAAAAGTTCTACGGCCCGGGGATTTTCGTGCTAGGGATCTCGATGTTTCCGCCTCTGCTCGCCGCACTCGCGATGGCCAAGGAAGGTGAACAGAAGACGATTCTCCAAGTCTACGTTTCCAGTATCTCAGCTCACGAATTTCTTCTCGGAAAAATCTTCGCCTTCATGCTGGTCGCGCTTGTTGAATGCCTGTTGATGCTCGTGCTGCTATTCACCTATTTTGGCCTGAGTCTGGCGGGAGACCCGACCCCCTTTCTCGTGGCGACCGTCCTGTACTCGTTCTGCGTGGCGTCGTTCGGCATCATGATCGGGGCCGCCATTCCCAGCCAGGCGGCCGCCATGCAAGCGGTGGCTCTCGGCGGCTTCCTGCTGGTCTTCTTACTTTCCGGCTTGATCTATCCGATCTCCAACATTCCGGTCGGGTTGCGCTGGCTCTCGAACCTGATCTGGGGCCGCTACTACATCGAGATCGTGCGCGACGCGCTGCTCCAGGGCGGCGGATGGCCGGCGACATGGTTCAAAGTCATCGAGATCGCGGCCACCGGAGCGCTTTTCTACGGGCTAGCATGGCGAACCATGCGGCGCATGCAGGTCAAGGCCTAGGCCATGGTGAAGCTTCTCGAACACGTCGTGAGTCAGCGCGTTCGCGCCCTGGTTCAAAAGGAGTTCAGACAGATCCGGCGCGACCGCCGGCTGGCCATATCGTTGATTCTTCCACCCACACTGCAGCTGCTGCTTTTCGGTTTCGCACTGAGTGCGACCGTAACCAATATTCGGTTAGGCGTTGTCGACGAGAGCGGGACCCCGGAGAGCCGGGAACTGATTGCAACACTGACGGAGAGCAAGAGTTTCCGCCGAGCCGGTTCCTACGTCTCGGCCGATCAGCTGGGCGAACGGCTGAGCCGCGGCGACCTCGATGCCGGCGTCGTGATTCCCTACGATTATGCCCGCAACCTCGAGCGTGGTAGCACGACGTCCATTCAATTCCTATTGAATGCGATGAATGCCAACACTGCGGCGATTGCCCAGAGCTATGCCCAGGGAGTGATCGAAACCTACAATCGCGGGCTTTTGGGCCAGGGCGTTCATGCTGAATTCAGTCAAATTGCGCCTCCGAAGGCTGGCCGGCGAGGTCAAGTCCGAGTGAGCCCTACCTACCTCTTCAATCCTGGTTTGGTCGCGTCCTGGTTCGTCGTCACCGGCGTCTTCGGGCTGCTGTTGATTTTGAACGGATCGATTGTCGCCTCCGCGGCCATGGTCAAAGAACGCGAGCGCGGGACCATCGAGCAGTTACTCATGTCACCGGCAGGGACCTACGAAATCATCGTCGCCAAGATCACACCGCTGTTCGTGCTCCTGTGCCTGATGATGATTTTCGCCGTCGGGGTGATGCAGGTTGCCTTCGACGTACCGCTCCACCGGGGCTTGCTGCTCGTCATGTCCGGCTCGGCGCTGTGCATCCTGTGCGGCATCAGCATCGGCACCGTCATCGCCACCTTCAGCAAGTCAGCGGAGCAGGCTCAACTGACCAGCTTTTTCGTGAATCCTCCGCTTTCAACCCTGTCAGGGGCCTTTTACCCCGTCGAGGCGATGCCGCACCTGCTGCAGCGCCTCACCGTGTTCAATCCCGTTTATCACTTTGTGGTCATCTCCCGCGCGAGCCTGCTGAAGGGAAGCGGAATCGGAGCGCTGTGGCCCAATTTCTTGGCTCTATTTGTATTTACGCTGGTGCTGGTCCTGTTAAGCGTATGGCGTTTTCGAAAGCAGCTCAGCTGAGCAGGCGGAACGAGTGCGATCCAGCAGAATAGGAATGGTGCAAAATAAATGATCAGGCTTACCAGGGTTGCCTTTGATATCAGCGGGACAGTCGTCTGGATTCTCGTCGCCGTCCTTGTTTTCGCGGGCTGCGCATTCGCCCAGTTCGGGAACTCCGCCACGTCCCAGGTCAGTCCCGAGGCAACTCAGCTCCCGCTTTCCGGAAGATCCGGCCAGAACGGCTCGGTTCATGCGGTCGAAACTCCCGTGCCGGGGACAACCACGAGCGTCGATACGCTCAACCCTGCCGTTCAGGTGCAGGGCCCTTATTCAGGAAGCGCCACAAGCACGGCGAAGACTCCGTTCTCGGGCAAGCTATCGTTGCGCGAAGCGATCGAGCGGGCGCTCAGGTACAACTTGGGTGCCGTCGGTCTTGAGCAAGCGGTGCGCCAGGCCCAGGGAATGAGCCGGGTGGCTCGGAGTGCTTTGCTCCCGAACCTGAATGGAACCGTATCCGAGACGCTCGAAACTTTGAATCTGAAGGCCAGCGGGATTCGTTTCAACGTTTCGATTCCGGGCTTCTCCGTCCCGGCAGTCGTCGGGCCGTTCAACTACATGGATGCGCGGGCCAGCCTGACGCAGACGGTCGTGGACCTGACCGCCCTCCACAACTACCGTTCCTCCGCGGAAATTGTGCGTTCCAACAAGATGTCGGCGCTCGATGCAAGGGACCTTGTCGTTCTCGCCGTGGGCGGCACGTATCTCCAGGTGATTGCGGCCAAAGCAAGAGCGGAATCAGCCCGCGCGCAACTCGGTACGGCCAATGCTCTCTATCAACAGACGCTCGATGAGCGGGGTGTTGGCCTGGTCGCTCAGATCGATGTGAATCGAACCGAGGTCGAGGCATTGACCGAGCAGCAGCGGCTGGTCTCCCTCGAAAACGATCTTGCGAAACAGAAGATCAATCTCGCACGAATCGCCGGCCTGCCGCCGACAGATCAGTACGAACTTTCAGATGACATTCCCTTCTCGGCCGCCCCTCCGATCGGATTCGACGAGGCTCTCGAGCAAGCTCTCGGACATCGCGCCGACCTGAAGGCGGCCGAGGCGCAGGTTCGCGCTGCGGAACTGGCGCGCTCGGCGGCCCGAGCCGAACGCCTTCCATCGTTTTCGATAAACGCGAACTACGGCGAGATCGGAACCAACCCGGCGCAAGCGAAGGTCACCTATACCGTTGCCGGGACCCTGCGCGTACCGATTTGGCAAGGCGGTCGGACCGAAGGGGAGATCGAACAGAGCGAAGCGGCATTAGCCCAGCGGCGTGCTGAAATCGAGGACCTCAGGAGCGAGATCGAAAGCGAGGTTCGCAACGCCTATCTGGATCTGCGGGCGGCAGCGAGCCAAGTCGAGGTCGCCCGGAAAAACCTCGAGGTGAGCCGGGAGACCTTGACCCTGACGCGTCAGCGGTTCGACGCAGGCGTGACCGATTCCGTCGAGGTCGTCGAGACCGAGCAGACGGTCGCCGGTGCCGAGCTGGATTACGTCAACAGTGTGTTCGCTCACAACCTCGGGAAGCTGAGTCTGGCTCGTGCCATGGGTCGCGCCGAAGGAAGCTTGCCGCAGCTGCTCAAGACCGAGTGACCCGTGTCGATGGCCTCGCCGATCTCTTCTGGTCCCGACCTCGGCGTGGCGTCCCTTCCCGCTTGCGACCCATCCGAGGGTCTCCGATCGATCGCTCTCTTCGACGAGCGGTCCGCATCCACGGATCGACCAAGGCTCAAACCGCCTCGGTGCGCCGGCGAGAGCCTCGTTCAATGCGGATGCTCCTCGATCGGAGGACCGGTGGGCAGGAGTCGGATCGTGACCCTAAAGCGCTTGTACTCGGAATAACGAACCGTCATGCGGATGTGAACATCGCCGGAATGGAAATGCAGAACGTCGTCGGCGTGCGTGTAGGTTGGGAACCAGTAGTGGCCCTCAATATTTTCGCGGTACGTCTCGAAACGAGGAAATACGTTTTCACTGCTGCCCTTGCGAATGTCCGGCACGGCTTTCCCGAAGGTCTTGACGATCTCCAGATCCTTGTCATCGACCCAGATGCGCCCCTGAAAGTAGCGCTCGTTCTTTTCGATCTTCTTTGGTCCCACATCGAACACATACGTGCTGATTTCGTCCACTTGTTCGCGGCCGACATAGGAGATGTTGTACTTGGGTAACTCCAGGGTGGTGAGGACGAAGGGCTGGACATTTTTCAAATCGGCGAGATCCTGCTCGGAGAGCGATATGCGCTCAAGCGTAGGAGGAGGAGCATAGGTCACTTTTTCATAGCGCTTGCCTGCGGGAGTAAATATGACATCGCTCGTCATGCGATATTCACCGTCCGGCTGCCCACCCTCATCGATCGTCGAGATGACGAAGGTCTGGACATAGGTAAAGTTATCGCGTTCCGCTTTGAACTCGGCTTCGCGCGCCGCAAATCGATCGATGATCTGATCGATCGGCTGAGCCGGCGGTTCGGTCGAGATACCGGTCGAGGATTGTCTGGGACTGGCAGCGGTCGACGTCTTCGCCTCTCGAGTACCGGCCGCAACGTCGGCCGGCCCAGGGAGAGGGGCGAGTGGTCCTGGCTGCTGGGAGAGGAGCGGCAGAGAAACACACAGTCCCGCGAGTGTCAGGATCAAGCTCAGCGCCGCCCGAACTCGGAACTTCGAGAACTCTTGAGAACGATCGACTCGCACGTTGCCCCTGGGCTCTAGGACCGCCCCTCCAATCTTCAGGTATAGGAACTTCTCGGTCAACTAAGGGTTGCCTCCCGCAGGAGTCTCGATCCGACCGCTCGGGCTTGTATAGGGGCTGGTTGAGAGTAACGAACCTTCATGCCTGAAAACGATTACGAGCGGTCGGGGATTCATGCCCGCTTTCAACTACGGCCTCGAGCCCTCGGAAGCAGCGTGACGATCGAGTATTTGAAAACCGAAGCGAACGCCCCTGAAGTCAAAAAACGAGGCGGTGAGGATGGTCTGGAAACGGCCGGCAACACGGCCAACGGGTAGAGCGAACCGTTGAGGCGAGAAATGAAGAAAGTGCGAAATCTCTCACCGCTCGAGCGATCGGGGTCTGAATCGGAGCCGCGGGCAGTGTGATCGGGCCGAAGTCCAGTCCGGGCGAGCTTCTCGAAGGGGTGACCTTATCCGCTGTCGGCCTATCCCGACGGAGCGACGCATCGATCTGCTCACCGGCTCGCATGTTCCTGCGATCCCGCAAGGAAGAAGTAGCCGACCTTGTTATTTGCAGGCGAAGCGAACCACATCCGCCCCTGGGAATCGAGGAAGAATTCCCTCATGGTATTTTCTGAATGAGGGAATGGATATTCGGTCACATGACCGGTCGCTTGATCGAGGCGCCCGATCACGTCCATGTGTTCGGACGAGTACCAAATGGAATGGTCCCTATCGATGCCCAGGGCATAGGGGGTCGGCTCCTCTCCGGGCAACTGATACTCCCTGAAGGCCTGTGTTTTCGGGTCAAAGCGGCCGATCTTGCCTGCCTGGAACTCGGCAAACCAGACAATCCCGTCGGAATCAACCTGAATGCGGCGCGGCCAGGAATGAGGGGTCGGCGGGTCCCATTTCGTCACTTTTAGCGTTCTCGGGTCGACCCGCCCGATCTTTCCATCCGGTGTGAACTCGGCAAACCAGACGCCGTTCTGCTGATCGAGCGAGATGCCATAGGCCGAAGGTATCTCCGGAATGTCGGTAAACTTGCCTGTCCTGGGATCGAAGCGAGATAACGGGCCACCGGTTGCCCATATCTCGCCGTTCGGCGCGATTCGCAGCGTATGCTTCGAGCCTCCCGCAATCGTGCCCTCCCTTCCAGGAGCGTACGCATCCTGGTACTCGGTAACCTCTTGGGTCTTCGGATCCCACCTCCCGATCTTGTTCGAACCCTGCTCGGTGAACCAGACCGAACCGTCGGAGGCGGGCACGGCCGAGTGAACACCTGCAGTTCCCTGATTCGGCACCGGGAACTCCTGGACCTCACCGGTCAGCGGGTCGAGTCTTCCGATCCGATTGGCCGCGCCGTAATAGGGCATCCAGAAATTCCCTTGATGATCCGGAGCGGCGCTCCATGGCATGCGGTTCGGCCCAGGCAGCTGGTACTCGACATATACGATCTTCATGGCTTCATCGCTGAACGGGCCGAGCCTGAGTTCCTGATACTTGGGCAGATCGGCTGGGGACCGGGCGAGCGTCGAGTCCGGCCCGAACGTCGAAGTCAGATAAGCGACTACGTCTGCCTGGTTCTGGTCGGTGAAGCGTCCAACGCCTCCGAGGAAGAAATGCATAGAGGTGGCCATGTAATTGACTCTGTCTCGCCAGCCCGACTCATCACGGGTCACCGAAGCCATGCGAGTTTCAAATCCGTGGCAGGCCGAGCATACGCCGAACAGCGTCTCTTTTCCGTGCGCCTCGGGCAACAGCTGTTTTCCTTGATAAAGCGAGAGGTCGTTCCAGTGCACCATTCCCTTCATCAGTCGAAATTCGTGGGAGGCCGTTTGACTAGCGTCGAGGATCACCCCTCGGTGCGGGTCGCTCTTGTACCCGATGGCCTTCACGCGAATCTCATACTCCCCGGCCGGTAGGTGTTCGACTCGATAGTGCCCCGCTCTGTCAGAGAGCACGCTGAACGTTATCTGGGTTTTCGTGTTCTGAGCCTGGACAAAGGCTCCCTCGAAGGGTGCGCCGTCAGGCCCTTCGACTGTACCGATGACGGTTCCCGCCCGGGAGGACGGAGCAAGGAAAATCGCCAAAGCCATAGAAGCTACGAACCTGCTCATCGAGCGCATAAGCCCCCCCATCGCGTGAGTCAAACGAGCGCAGACCGGAATCCCGGCGACATTATCACGGGACTTCGCCCCAAGGACGGATACGAGAAAGATCGCCATGATTATAATATATGACCACGGCCCCGCTCTGGCGATCTTTGAGCTGGCCCGAGAGCGCTTCGCGACCGTCCCTTCTGGCGGCTGGGGTGCGTATCTATGCGATCTGTTTGCGGGAGAGAACCCGGCGCAATTCGTCTTGACGGTTGAGAAGGCGGACCAACTCGTCCTTGGGCGGCTGGGCCTGGATTTTTCTCTCCAATTCGCCAAGTTCACGCCCGATCTGCCGGTTCCGTAGAAATTCAAGGCAGCTCTCGGCCTCTTCCCAGGTTCGTTCAACCGGCGGGTCGAAGAGAACCTCGAACAGCACCCGGCGGTCTCTCTCGTCGAGTTCGGCACCGAGCGTTGCGGGATCGGGCCGCTCGCCCACCTTAGAGGCCAGCAATTCAATAATTCTTTCCGTTTCGAGGCCTCGATGGAGTGCGTTCGACGTGATTTCGCGCGCAAGTTTTTCGCGAAATCCCTCCGCTTCGACAAGCATCTGCACGAGCTGACGCTCGGCTGGTTTGATGGCGGGTGCGAGCAGCTCGGGTTTGGCTTTCACCTCGCTCCGGCGCTCCGCGGCGGCCCGGCGCAGTGCCTCGCGCAGGACGGGCTCGTCGACCCGCAACTCGGAGGCGATCCGCGTGGCCCATTCCGAACGCAACAGCCGGTTTGGAAGGCGCTGCACGTAGGGCATGAGGAAATTGAGCGCGTTGACGCGTCCGGCGGTCGTCGTGCGGTCCATCTGGCGGGCGCGCCCGATCAGGTAATCGAGATACGGAGGGGCCTCGGCGAGCAATGCCCGGTAGGCGTCCCTGCCGTGCTCGTTCAGAAACCGGTCGGGATCAGCACCGCCCGGCAGTCGAAGAACGCGGACGTCGAATTCCCGTTCGAGCAGTAGAGCAAGCGAGCGCTCGGTCGCGGCCTGTCCCGCCGTATCCGGGTCATAATTCACCACAATGCGACTCGTGAAACGCCTGAGCAATCGAATTTGCGGCTCGGCGAGGCTCGTCCCGCAGCTCGCGACGACGTTCGTGTTCCCGGAGCGCGCCACGGCAATCGCATCCATGTATCCTTCGACCAAAACGGCGAAGTCGTTCTGACGAATTGCCTCCTTCGCCCGGTCGAGGTGATAGAGAACGCTGCTCTTTGAATAAATCGGCGTCTCGGGCGAGTTCATGTATTTCGGGATGTCGTCGCCCATCGCGCGGCCGCCGAAAGCGATGATCTTGCCGCCTTCGTTCGAGATCGGGAACATGATCCGGCGGCGGAACCGATCGTAGAGGCGTCCGCCCTGGTCGCGTGAAAAAAGTCCGGAGGCCTCGAGCAGCTTTTCCGGATAGCCTCGTCCGCCCGATGCCGTCTCTCCGAGCGAGCGGCGCAGCGCGTCGCCGGTCGAGGGGGCGTAGCCCAGCCCAAATCGCTTCACCGCTTCCGTGTCGAGTCCGCGGTCCTCGAGATAGGCTCGTGCCGCCTTCCCCTCCACTGTCTTGTGCAACTGCTGGACAAAAAAATCGGCCGCCTGCTTGTGCATTTCCACAATATCGGCTCGTTGCTGTCTCTCTCGACGCTCTTCGGGCGAGCGTTCGCGCGGCTCGGGAATCGGGATGCCACACTTTTCGGCGACGGTGCGCAGCGCCTCGGGGAACGTGCTTTTTTCCATTTCCATCACAAACTGGAAAACGTCGCCGCCTACGCCGCAGCCGAAGCAGTGGTAAATCTGCCGCCCAGGGTGAACGGCAAACGACGGCGACTTTTCCTGGTGGAACGGGCACAAACCCGTGAAATTCTGCCCGGTTTTCTTCAGGCGAACGTATTCTCCGATCACGCGGACGATGTCCGCCTGGTGCTTCACCTGCTCCGCGAAGGACCCCGCATCGGCCATCTTCTGCGGCTCCGGTCAGCTTCGACGGATGGGGATTCCGAATCCTGCCTGGGCACAATGCGGGTCCGCCGTCCCGGGTCCCGTCCGTCTCCATTCGGTCATGATCGCCATAGTACCGAAATCCGTGAACGAAATGTTCGGTTTGTCGGACAATTTCATCCGCGAGAGAAGCGGT
>Ga0210409_10006676_pt1 | contig 11971 bp, 11 predicted proteins | sample IncBWH17MmetaG_FD_161649 | JGI IMG/M metagenome (GOLD analysis project Ga0210409, IMG submission 161649) | Forest soil microbial communities from Barre Woods Harvard Forest LTER site, Petersham, Massachusetts, United States - Inc-BW-H-17-M | ecosystem: Environmental > Terrestrial > Soil >...
CGCTCGCGGCAGCTAACAAGGCGAAGGCGCAGCTTTGGATCGCAGCCGCGCATATCCATTTAGTTGAGTACTTTTACTACACCGCGCTGACGGTGGCGGTGCTCTATGAGAATGGCTCTGCCGAGGAGCGGAGCGGGTGGCGCGACCTCCTGACGGCGCACGAACAACGACTGCGCGAGTGGGCCGACAACTACCCGCCGACATTCGGCGACAAACACGCATTGGTGGCGGCCGAGATCGCTCGGCTGGAAGGGCGAGACGCCGATGCAATGCGTCTGTACGAGCAGGCTATTCGATCGGCGCGCGAAAACGGTTTCGTGCAGAACGAAGGCCTAGCCAATGAGGTGGCGGCGCGGTTCTACAACACGCGCGGTGTCGAGACATTTGCCAACGCCTGTCTCCGGAACGCTAGGTACTGTTATCTCCGCTGGGGCGCCGACGGCAAGGTGAGGCAGCTCGACCGGCTTTATCCTCAGTTGACCGCTTCGGAAGGGCATCCTCCCACGGCGACCATTGGCGAGCCGGTCCAGCAGCTCGATGTAGCGAGCGTAGTCAAAGCCTCTCAGGCGGTGTCCAGCGAGATCGTCTTTCCCAAGATGATCGAGCGGCTGATGACGATCGCGCTTGAGAATGCAGGCGCAGATCGCGGCCTTCTGATACTGCCGGCGGAGGATAACCATTTAATTCAAGCAGAAGCAAAGGCTGTCGGCGATCAGATTGAAGTCGTGCTGTGCCGAAGCTTAATCACCAGCGTCAATTGTCCCGAATCTATCGTCCGCTATGTCATCCGCGCGCGCGAAAGCGTGATTCTCGATGATACCTCCAAGTCAAACATCTTCTCCGAGGACGACTATCTGCGCGGCCGACGAGCCAAGTCGATCCTCTGCCTGCCGCTGATCAAACAAGGGCGGTTGACGGCGCTGCTCTACCTCGAAAACACGCTGAGCTCATACGCTTTTCCCCCGGATAGAATCGCGATCCTGGAACTGTTGGCGGCACAAGCGGCGATCTCGCTGGAGAACACCCGTCTCTACAGCGATCTTCAAGAGCGTGAGGCGAAGGTCCGGCGCCTGGTCGAATCCAATATCATTGGGGTCCTCTTTTGGAACCTCGAAGGTGGGATCGTCGAGGCCAATGATACGTTTCTCCGCATCGTGGGATGGGATCGTGAGGATCTCGTCTCCGGTCGCGTGCGCTGGTCGGACTTGACGCCGCCGGAGTGGCGCGACCATACCGCAAGGGCCATTGAAGAGATGAAGATGAGTGGGAGCTACCAAGCATTTGAGAAGGAGTACTTCCGCAAGGACGGTGGTCGTGTGCCGGTGCTCATCGGCTCGGCCGCGTTCGACGAAAAGCGAGACCAGGGCGTCGCCTTCGTGCTCGACTTGACTGAGCGCAAGGAGGCGGAGAAGAAGTTGGGAGAGAGCGAGCGGCGTTACCGCGAAGCGCAAGAGGAACTCGCTCACGTCACGCGCGTGACGACGCTGGGAGAGCTGACCGCTTCGATCGCGCACGAAGTGAACCAGCCGCTGGCTGGCGTCCTCGCCAACGCCGAGGCCTGCTTGCTCTGGCTCGACCGCGAAACTCCCAACCTGGACGGGGCGCGCCGCTCCGTGGAGTGGATCATCCAGGACGCCAATCGGGCAGGCGATGTGATCCGGCGCGTCCGTGGGCTCCTGAAAAAGTCCGACGCTCAGAAGGCGCCGCTCGACATCAATGACGTCGTTAATGATGGCGTTGCCTTGGTGCAGCGTGAACTGGTCAGCCACCGGGTGTCGCTGCGGATGGAGCTCGCACCCGTTGGACCCGTGGCCCTTGCTGATCGGGTCCAGCTGCAGCAGGTGATCATCAATCTCGTGATCAATGGCATCGAAGCGATGCAAGCGGTGACGAATCGGCCGCGCGAACTGTCAATCCGAACGCACCGGAACGAACGACAGGTTGTGGTGACGGTGAAGGACTGCGGTGTCGGAATCTCCCCCGAGGACGCAGATCGGCTATTCAACGCCTTCTTCACCACTAAATCCAGCGGCATGGGCATGGGACTCTCGATCTGCCGTTCGATCATCGAAGCTCATGACGGACGGCTGTGGGCTGAGCCGAATTTGCCTCATGGGGCAATCTTTCACTTCACGGTGCCTTTGCATCAAGAGGAGACGTTGTGAAGGGGCATCCAACTCCGCCGCGCGCCCTCGCGAACGGCGAGCAGCCGATCGTCTACGTTATTGACGACGATGAATCAGTGCTCAGGGCGCTTACCAACCTTTTCCAATCGGTGAACTTGCGGGTCGAGGTGTTTGGCTCGGCCCTCGAATTGCTGCATAGCTCGCTTCCGGATGTCGCAAGCTGCCTAGTCCTCGACATCAGGTTGCCGGGATTGAGCGGTTTGGACTTTCAGACCGAGCTAGCCAAGGCGAACATTCACATTCCGATCATTTTTATGACCGGTCATGGCGATATTCCGATGACTGTCAGGGCCATGAAGGCCGGGGCGATTGATTTCTTGGCCAAACCATTTCGCCAACAAGAAATGCTGGATGCCGTGGCGACGGCGATCGAACGCGATCGGAAGAGGCGCGAAGATGATAAGATGATCTCGAACGTGCAGGCACGCGTTGAGACCCTGACGCCTCGCGAACGGGACGTTCTGGCTCTAGTCGCCGCCGGACTCATGAACAAGCAGGTAGCAGCGGAGCTTGGCATTGCTGAGATTACCGTAAAGATTCACCGCGGTCGCGTTATGAAAAAAATGGGGACCAGATCGCTGGCCGATTTGGTGAGAATCACCGAGACGCTCGGCATCCGTCGCGCCTAGCCGTGGGAGCGTAAAACCTATGTATGATTTTCCGATCCCGCTTCGCGGTGCATTCTGCCTTCGGGGTGACGCCAGGATAGCTCTCTATTGCGCCGTGAAAGAAAGACCATTGTGTCAAGAAAGCCGGTGATTTCGGTCGTTGACGATGACGCTTCCGTTCGGGTCGCTACTGACAACCTGCTAAGCGCGCTTGGATACATAGTCCACACGTTTGCGTCGGCCGAGGAGTTCTTGCGGTCGACCCACTTCGACGACACATCGTGCGTGATTGCGGACGTGCAAATGCCGACCATGAGCGGTGTCGAACTGCAAGCCCTCCTGCTCGCCCGGGGGCAGCGCGTGCCATTCATTTTCATTACGGCCTTCCCCGACGAGACCGTCCGTGCGCGAGTGCGGAAATTCGGAGCGATTTGTTTGCTGACCAAACCTTTCGACAGACAATCTTTGATCAAATGCCTCGACACTGCCCTGTGGAAGCATGGCGGCGGAGTCGGCGAATGAGGGCTCTGTTTCGCGGCATCTTGCACGCCGCTAATTTTGAACGATTTGGCCCGTTATCGGGCTAAAGCCCGCGCAACATCTCAGTTCTTACGGCAGAAGCATGTGCGCTGTAGCGTACTCGGCAAAAGCGGTTGCCGATTTTACGCGTAGTTGAGCATGCTTCCCCGGATGGCGTAAATCTATCGGGGCACGCGGTAAAACCAATGTATGGGGGTCCTCAAACCAATACGACATTCAAATCAACCTCCGTAGGATGGAGCACTTCATCTTGGTCAATCTATCTTGTCATTCGTGGCTAGAACCAGGAGTGGCCGGGAAAAGCGACCTATCAATTCGAACGTCACGGAGGCAGAAGGCCATGTTGACTAACTCGATGCTTCTTGAAAGAACGCCAGATCTAGCGGTCAGATTTGGTCAAACATCGATACTGACACAATGGCGCGACCGCGCCGACCGACGGCGTTCAAAGTTAAGGACGACCTCCCTTGGGTACGCTGACAAAGGCCGTGAACTTCGGACCGAATCGCTTTCGCGACTGTTGGTCGACGAAGAGGAAAGTCTAAACCGTCTTCACAACATTGTGAGTCAAATTGGACTCCGCATCTTATTTTTTGATGAAAAGGAAAGGTTAGCAGGTCGGTACGGGAGCGCGACAAAAGGCGATCACCAAGCCGACTACGCGGAACGAACGGACAATCGAGTCTCTGCCAAAAGGGTAAAGAGCTGCCTGGCCGCGCCGATTTTTGATGCTGAAAGCGGATTGCTCGGTTTCTTGGATGCTTTGCCCCCACATGGGGAGTTGACCGGAGAAGCATCCACTTTGGCCCGTACCGTCATGCGGACAACTGCTCGCGCTATCGAAGAGCGATCGTTCCGCAAACGGTACCGTCGGGAGTGGATCATCGCTTTGGCTCCTCCCGACGGCGGCGACTACGGCATGCTGCTGGCGGTTGATGGACAGCAGCGGATCGTCGGCGCCGATCGGCACGCCGGATCAACACTGTCCGCAAGCAACGTCTATCTCGAAAACGGCCCGACCTTGTGGGCATTATTTGAAAAGGACGCTGCGTTGTTCCGAGCTAGGAATGGCGGCGATATTCACACTGCAGTTGTAGCCGTCGGGAGCGCGCAAATATGGACTGCGATCGTCACACCACCAATATCAAGTGCTTTGCATCAACACGTTCCGGAGTATACAAGCTTACACTTTCGGCCCCGCCTTGATTCGATTGGATGCGTTCACCCGTCGGCACCTCCGGACTACTCAGTTGGTGGCTTGGCACCCCGAGCTTTGCAACGCGTGCGTGAATACGTTGAGGAGCATTTGAGTGAGAATATCGAACTGGCAACTCTTGCCGACATCGCTGGCTTGTCGAAGTGGCATTTTGCTCGAGCGTTCAAAGAATCGGTAGGAACGCCTCCGCATTTCTATTTGGTACAGCGGCGGCTGGAACGAGCGCAACAGCTTCTCGCTGAGACCGATCTGCCTCTCGCCCAGATTGCGCTGAAGATCGGGTTTAGTGACCAAAGCCACTTTTCACGCCGCTTCCGAACGGTTCTCGGGTTGACCCCACGATCTTTCAGGCGGTCAAAGCGGTGACCGTCATTGCCAGGTCAATTCCTTCCATCGGGACGCGATGGCCACGAATAGCTTGACCGACTGCAAGCAATTGCCAACGGGTGAAGTATGATACAAGTGACCGGAAGCCCATCAGCCGAGCAGTACTCGTGGACGGCCGGACTGCTGCTCCGCGAGTTCTCGCACCGGATTAACAACGAGCTCGCCTCAGCCATCGGCATGATTTCCCTTGCTGCCGAGCATTTAGGCAATGGGGAGGCAAAGGCCACGCTCGCCGCCGTTCAGGATCAGCTCCATAACTACGCACGCGTGCAGCACGCCCTGCAGATACCGGAACATAGTAGCCGCATCGACGCCGCGGCTTATTTGCGGCAGCTCTGCCGAGCAATATGCTTTGCAAAACTCGACGCGAAGGGCATCAAGCTATTGCTGGTGGAGCGCACATTCCAGATGGATTCCGAACGGTGCTGGCGGCTGGGACTCATCATGTCAGAGCTCATCACAAATTCGGCACGCCACGCTTTTGGTGACAATGGAGGCGTGATACGCGTGGAACTTCTCCCATCAGCCTCGATCATCGAATGCCGTGTCACCGACAACGGGACGAGCAAGCCTCGGACCCGCCCGGGAAACGGTACGAAGATAATTGCGTCGCTCGCCAAGAGCCTCGGCGGAGCGCTCGACCAGCGCTTTGGACCGGAAGGAGCAACCGCAGTCTTGATTTTCCCGGCTGAAGAGACGCCGCTCGAGCATCTAGACGCTTGAAATTGCCGGACACAAAAAAATGTCCGCGCTGCTTATGGAACGTTGAGCGAGGCAGATGTCATGAAGTGCGCAAATCCTAACTGCGATCGCGGCATTGGTCTGGTATGTCACCAACGCCACCCATTCGACAAACTGCGATTCTGTTCACAGAAATGTTGCGACGAGTTCGTAGACGAGAAGCAGAAACGGCTCCAACAGGAGCTTCATTCCACGAGCTACTTCGAGTGGCTTCTGTCGCGACCGACCGCGAATCTGAGCGGGCAAGCAAATTTACTCGGGTACCCCAATCCGCGGCACGCTTGAATTTTGTGAGCCCAACTTATTCGTACGGTACTTTGGTGCCGCTCGAAACGCGTCATCCACTTTGAGCAAGGAGCGAATCGCTTTCGACCATGCTGTTCATCAACCCGCGCCGAGTTGAAGTCTGAAAGTTGGCTCTATATTTGGGTGAAAGCTCGCCGTTCACACTCCGCAGCTCCCGGTCCTTTGGGCGCTTTATGCGCACTGCGACAGTCACAATCGCAATTGTTGCCTTGCGACGCGACGTTAGCGCCCGCCGCGTCAATTTTCCGCTTAAACGGTGGTTGGATCAGCACGAGCGCAAAAGGGGGCGTATTGTGGCGTGCAATTTGTGAAACACGATGACCAATTGCGGGACGGAATGTAGGCTACTTTTACGCCTCGCACAATGTTCGCAAAGATTATCGAGAATAAATTCGCAGCATGATCAACGAATATGGGCTGCTGCTTTCGAAAAGCGAGCGTCCTGAAGTTTGCATGCAAGGTTATTGCACTAGGGGCAGAGGATCATCAACTTCGCTCTGTTGTAGACCCACGCGGCATGGTCAGTGCTTGCTCGGTCCGCCGCGCCGTCGATGTCCCGCTGGGACGGTGGTTGCGACGACATCTGTGAATCGGATGGCGGCGGTTTATCCGCGCTCTGACGGACACGATGAGGCGTCCGGCCCGGATATCCATCATGAGGCGTTCGACGACCTCGGAAATGACCATGACCCAGCGATGACATCGAAAGAACTTGACACTGACCCCCAACTAAAGGCCCCGATTGAAAGTCAGGAACGATGAAGTTCCGCGTTAAGACGAGAAGTTCCGTGTTAGGGCGCGTCCTCATAAATTCGGTTCATTCCGCTTCGCCTCAAAAGCGACCGAAATACTGTGTTGCCGCCAAATGACGCGAAGTGCCAATTAGACATTGGCCAGTGAATCAGGATTTGTCCGCACTCGCAGCGCCGCTTGGGGCGCGCATCACCTCTTGGACGAACTGAGTGAAGGTGCGGGCTTTAGTGGTCGCTGTCCGTCCGGCCGGGAACACGGCCCAGAGATCGATCCGGGGCAATTCCCAATCTTGCAGCACCATCTGAACCGTTCGATCTGCGATCTCGGGCGAGAACATCCACTCAGAAGCGACCGCGATGCCAGCATTGGCAAGTACAACCGCGCGCACTCCCTCCGCAGCACTGAGACGCGCAGCCGACCTTTCAATGTGACCGCAATTTCCGCATCATCACGTTGAAAGGTCCAGTCCCGGCCTCCTGCTTTTTGGTCGTAAATCACAGCTTGGTGCGCGGCGAGGTCGCCGGGTGCCGCAGGCCTGCCTGTCCGCTCGAAATAGGCCGGGGTACCGAGCACCACATGCCGCCCGCTGGCGATACGCCTCGCGGTCAGGCTGGAGTCAGAGAGCTGCCCCATGCGGAGGGCGACATCGATCCCCTCTTGAACGAGGTCGATGTTCCGATCGTCCAAAACGACTTCCATTTCAAGTTCCGGATGGCGCGCCAGGAATTCCGGTAAGCGGGGCATCAGGTGAATGCGTGCAAATGTGACCGCCCCGCAGATGCGCAGCCGGCCCGTGAGGCCGCTCCCTGCACCGCGCGCCGCCGATTCGGCCTCGTCCGCCTCTTCAAAGGCGCGCTGCGCCCGTTCGTAGTAGTTGAGGCCGGCTTCAGTTGCCGTCAGTCCTCGTGTCGTACGCACCAGCAGTTTGACACCGAGCCGTTCCTCCAATTGTGCAACCAATTTCGAGACGGCCGGTTGTCCTACCTTGAGGCGGCGCGCGGCGGCGGAAAATGATCCCGTATCGACCACGAGCACGAACGCCTCCATAGCCGCCAATCGATCCATATTGCTACCCCGTCGCGGCGTTAGTCCTGGGAGGAATAAGTCCTATTCATGGATCGCATCTACCTGGTGACCGATCGTCTTGTCATCTCTGGCGGATGAGCCCGATTTCTAAAGGAGAGGCGCAATGAGTCACTTTGACACCTATCGCGACAGGTTTCCCAATGCTCGGCTGACCCGCTCAAAAACCGGTGTGCTGGAAGTGGCGCTTCACACCAATGGCGGCACGCTGGCCTTCAACGGATATACCCACGAACAGTTCGTCGATCTGTTTCACGCCATCGGCTCTGACCGCGACAACCGCGTTGTCATCCTGACCGGCAGCGGCAACGCCTTTATGGAGACACTCAGTCCTGAAGGTTTCGACTTCTTCACCCCGCAAGGCTACGACAAAATCTATCGCGAGGGCAGGAAAGTCCTCATGAACATTCTCGACATCGAGGTGCCGCTGATCGCCGCTGTGAACGGCCCCGTGCGGCTGCACTCCGAGTACATCCTGCTCGCCGACATTGTGCTAGCGACGCCTTCAACGGTTTTCCAGGACAAACCCCATTTCGAATTAGGCGTCGCGTCCGGTGATGGGGTCCATTTGTTGTGGCAGGAAGCCATCGGCAGCATACGCGGCCGCTACTTTATCATGACCCGCCAGGAGCTCGATGCGCAGACGGCGAAGGAATGGGGCGCGGTCAACGAAATTGTTCCGGCCGACAAGCTACTCCCCCGTGCCCGCGAGATCGCCGAAGGGCTCGCCAAGCTGCCATTGCTCACCACGAAGTATACGCGCATCGCGATGACCCAGAAGCTGCGCCGCATCATCGACGAAGGCGTCACACTCGGGCTCGCATTGGAGGGGATCAGTGCTGCGGATGTCGCGAGGGCAAAATGAGCGAGACGCCAAAGTTCGGCGGCGCTGCGGACGATCAACCGCGCAGCGGCAGTAGCAGCGCTAAGTCGCGCGTCGAGGTCGTGAGCGTGAATCTGACGGTCAATGGTCAACCCCGCACGATGACCATCGAGCCGCGTACCACGCTCCTCGATGCGTTGCGCGATAATTTGGCACTCACCGGCACCAAAAAGGCATGCGATCGCGGAGAGTGCGGCGCATGCACCGTGCACATCGATGGCCGGCGTGTCTTGTCGTGTATGACGCTTGCGGCGATGCAAGAAGGCAAGAGGATCACGACGATCGAAGGCCTGGAGCAGAACGGCACCCTCCATCCACTTCAGTCAGCGTTCATCGAGCACGACGGATTCCAATGCGGTTTCTGCACCTCGGGCCAGATCATGTCCGGGGTCGCCATTATCGCAGAGGCGAAAGCCGGTTGGCCGAGCGCCGCCAGCGCGGACGTGCGAACGCCGTTTACTCTCGCGGACCTATCGCATGCCGAGATTCGTGAGCGGATGAGCGGCAATCTGTGTCGCTGCGCCTGCTACCCGAACATCGTTGACGCTGTCGCCGAAGTCGTCGCGAGGAGCTGAAGTATGCATCCATTTGCCATTTCGCCAGCAAACGATGCAGCGAAAGCGATCGCTGCCCATGCTCTCGATCCCGAGCTCGCCTTCATCGCCGGCGGCACTGATCTTATCGGGCTCATGAAGGACCGCGCGGTGCTTCCCGAGCGTCTGTTGGACATCAACGGATTGCCGAATATGGCGCGGATCGAAGCGCTGCCCGGAGGTGGCGTGCGCATCGGAGCGCTGGCCAGGATGAGCGACGTGGCCGCCGATACGGAGGTACGTCGACGCTTCCCTGTCGTTGCCGAGGCACTGCTGTTCAGCGCATCCGGCCAACTGCGCAATATGGCTTCGATCGGCGGCAACATCATGCAGCGAACCCGCTGCGCATACTTCCGCGACGAGACCGATGGCCGCTGCAATAAGCGACGCCCGGGCACCGGCTGTGCGGCGCTTCACGGCTTTAATCGCAATCACGCGATTTTCGGATGGTCTGAGTGCTGTGTGGCGACAAACCCGTCCGATCTTGCGGTCGCGCTTGCAGCTATGGACGCGCTCGTGATCGTGCGGGGAAAAGCGGGCGAACGACAAATTCCGTTCACAGATTTTCATCGCCTTCCTGGCGGCGCGCCCGAGCGTGACAATGTCCTTGATCGGGGCGATCTGATCGTCGCTATCGAAGTGCCCGTAAGCGTAGAGGCGCGCGCATCGCACTACCTGAAGGTCCGAGACCGCGCTTCCTATGAGTTCGCGCTCGTTTCAGCCGCGGCCGCGGTCGCCACAGAAGGCGGACGCATCAGCTCGGCGCGGCTTGCGATGGGCGGCGTCGCCCACAAGCCGTGGCGGGTTACGGCGGCTGAAACCGGCCTGCGCGGAGTTTCGTTGGACGACGTTGACGGGCTCAGATCAGCGATCGCTACATCGTTCGTCGATGCCCGCCCGCTCGCTCACAATGCCTTCAAAGTCGAGCTGGCGCAGCGCGCTGCCCTCCGCGCATTGCAAACCGCGGGAGGCCGCCTATGAACGCCGTCGGGCAACCGATCTCGCGCTTCGACGGCCGGCTCAAGGTGACTGGTAGCGCACGCTACACGGCGGATATTCCGCTCGAGACAATCGTCCACGCGGCAATCGTCTATAGCACGATCGCGAATGGCCGGATCGTGTCGGTCGAAACCGCAGTCGCCGAAAATGCGCCCGGAGTGCTTGCTGTGCTCACCCACAAGAACATGCCGCGCATGAACCAGCAATCTTGGAGCCATTTGCGCCCTCAGGGACAAACTTACCTGCCGCTTCAGGACGACCGGATTCATTATGCAGGTCAGCCAGTCGCGCTGGTGGTCGCCGCCGCGCTCGACCAGGCGACCTATGCCGGCACGCTGATCAAAGTGGCGTACGAAACGCGTCCGCCCGTGGTATTCGACCTGCGGACGGCCATGGAGGACGCCGTCGAGCCGCCGCAGCGCATGTGGCCGCTCTCGTCATCGGTCGGCGACGCCGACAGGGCAATTGCCGACGCCGCGGTCAAAATCGAGCAGACCTATACGATGTCGGACCGCCATCATAACCCGATGGAGCAGCACGCAACTCTTGCGGTCTGGGACGGTGACGGCTCGCTGACACTACACGACTCCACCCAGATGGTCGTCGGCACGAAGAAGCTGGTTTCGCTCGTCCTCGGTATTCCGGAGGAGAAAATCAACGTCGTGTGCGAATTCCTGGGCGGCGGGTTCGGCGGCAAATCCTGGTCGTGGCCGCACACTCTGCTGGCCGCGCTCGCCGCGAAAGTGGTGAACCGGCCGGTGCGCCTACAGCTTAGCCGCGCACAGATGTACTCGATGGTCGGTCATCAGGCGGGAACCGTTCAGACAATTGCTCTCGGCGCGAACAGCGACGGCAACCTGTCCGGCATCCGCCATGACAGCATCAACCCGACATCGATGTTCGACGACTACGTCGAATACGCCGCTATGGCCAGCCGCCACCTGTGGCGTGCCAGCGGCGGGATCGCCACGAGCCACCGAGTCGTCCACGTGAATCGCAACTCGCCCGTCGTGTTGCGGGCGCCCATGGAGGCGCAAGGCCATTTTGCCCTCGAGTGCGCCATGGACGAACTGGCGTACGCGACCGGCGTCGATCCGGTCGAGCTGCGCCTCCGCAATGACACCGATACCGATCCTTATAGCGGCCGACCGTTCTCCACGCGCGCTCTCCGCGAATGCCTCACCAGGGGAGCGGCACGCTTCGGCTGGGACAGGCGCACTCCGGAACCTCGGTCGATGCGCGACGAGCGCTACCTGATCGGGCAGGGTGTGGCGGCGGCGATCTACAGTCACTGGCGATGGTCCGGAAAGGCGCGGGTCACAATAAATGGCGGCGGTTCGGCGCTTGTCGAAGCCGCCGCGCACGACATCGGCACTGGAACTTACACGGTGATGGCGCAGGTCGCCGCCGACGTGCTTGGCCTCGCACCCGACAAAGTGACGGTGCGGCTCGGGGACACGCGGTTGCCGGAGTCACACCCGGCCATCGGATCAGCCACCGTCTCCAACGCCACTGCGGCCGTCATGCTGGCAGCACGGGCTGCGCGCGAAAAGGCGATCGCACTGACGCTCACGGACCGCGATGCGCGCTTTGCCGGTGCGGCGCCCGATGACGTGATCGTCGCTGACGGCAGGCTCGCGCTGGCCAAAACCAATCTGAACGTTACCTATGCTGAA
>Ga0210409_10006677_pt1 | contig 11970 bp, 9 predicted proteins | sample IncBWH17MmetaG_FD_161649 | JGI IMG/M metagenome (GOLD analysis project Ga0210409, IMG submission 161649) | Forest soil microbial communities from Barre Woods Harvard Forest LTER site, Petersham, Massachusetts, United States - Inc-BW-H-17-M | ecosystem: Environmental > Terrestrial > Soil >...
GGGGAAATCTCAAAAGGCTTCAACCTTACAGGCGACGGCGAACCCCAGCGCGTACTAGTTGGCTACGCAAGTTCTGACCTTTTCCCTATGTTGGGAGCCCGCGTCGTCGCGGGCCGCTCCTTCGTCCCCGAAGAGAACCGAGCGGGCAGCGCACCGATCGTGATCCTGGGCCATCGTCTTTGGCAAAGACGGTTTGGGGGCGACTCTGCCGTCGTTGGCCGCACGGTTACTCTCGACAACAAGCGCTACACCGTCGTGGGCATTTTGCCCTCCGGTTTTCAGCTTTTGCGCTGGGCCGATTTGTGGATGCCCCTTGGCCAATTTGACGATGACCTGACTGAGCACATTCATCACGCATTCGTTGCCATCGCCCGGCTTAAGCCGGGCGTCAGCCTTTCGCAAGCGCGCGACGAAATCGGGCGGCTCAATCAACAAGAAGCAATCACCTATCCGGATGCCCATAAAGGTTTTGGCGTCCTGGTGCAAAAACTTCAGGACCCCTCAGCGGCCAGTTTGCGGAGCACTCTGCTTCTCTTGTTCGGCGCGGTTGGACTCGTCCTCCTGATCGCCTGCGCTAACATCGTGAACTTGCTTCTGGTGCGCAACGCCGCCCGCGAACGAGAAATCGCGATACGCACCGCACTCGGGGCGAGCCCGTGGCGATTGATCCGTCAGTTGCTCACTGAAAGCACTTTGCTTTCCCTGCTGGGCGGAGTGCTGGGAGTGTTTTTCGCAATTGCCGGGCTGAAAGCTTTGATGGCGTTGGTCCCCGGCGATCTTGCGGCCATGAACGGGACGGGCCTAAACGGTTGGGTTTTGGGATTTGCAATTGCAGTTTGCCTCGCGACAGGCCTCATTTGCGGTCTGTTGCCCGCCGCGAGGACGCTAAAGACAAATCTGGCCGGGGTGTTGAAACAGGGGAGCAAGGGAGCCAGTTCAACCGGCCGTCACAAGACCCACAACCTGCTGGTTATTTCGGAAATCGCAATGGCTCTTGTTCCCCTTATCAGTGCAGGCCTTCTGCTCAGGAGTTTTCAACATGTGTTGGAGGTTGACCCCGGCTTCCGCGCCGACCATATCCTGACAATGGAAATCCAGCAACCTGCGCTTTCTTTCGCGCAAATTAACGGGCTCTCTCAGGAAGAGCAACTCAAGGTGGGCGAGAAGCAATCTCTGCAGTTTGAACAAATTGCCGAGCGAATCCGCCCGCTGACCGGCGTCAAGGAAGTCGGAGGAATCGATGATTTGCCTCTCGGAAATGAACTGCGCCAAGCGTCGAGATTCGTAATTGAAGGCCAGCCATTTCTCGCCGCGGGGGCTCGCCCGATCGCTCAGACTCGTACCGTGAGTCTGGGCTATTTTTCTGCTCTTGGAATTCCCTTGCGCGCAGGCCGCACCTTCACTGAGGACGACTGGAAGGTCTTCAACTTGGTCATCAATGAGAACATGGCGCGGCGCTACTGGCCACAAGGAGATGCGATCGGAAAGCGCGTCGATTTCTGCTCGCTCGACCCCAAACCGTGCTGGTTTTTGATCATCGGCATCGTCGGCAACGTGCACCAGTTTGGACTCGATGCCGGGCCGACTTTTGACGCCTATTTCGCTGGCGGATGGACGCCCTATCTTGTGGTGCGCACCGCTTCCGATCCCATCAGTGAGGCGGCCGCCATAACGGACGTCGTGCACAAAGTGGATCCCAATCTGCCGATCACCCGCATGACAACCATGGATGGACTGATCTCCGATTCCATTTCCCCGCGTCGCTTTTCCGCGGTCCTGGTCGGAATCTTTGCCGCGCTCGCGCTGTTGCTCGCGGCCATCGGAATCTATGGCGTGATGAGCTATTCCGTAAGTCAGCGCAGGCAGGAAATCGGGCTACGCATCGCGCTTGGCGCGCAGCGCACCAATGTGCGCGGAATGATTCTCGGCCAAACTCTCAAATTGACCCTCATCGGCGTTGGGCTTGGCCTGACAGGCGCCTTGGTTCTTGCGCGCTTCCTGGCAAGCCTCCTCTTTGGCATAGGCAGCTACGATCCGGTTACGCTCTTGGGCGTCGCGCTCCTCCTGGTCGGAGTTGCGCTCGCGGCTTCTTACATTCCTGCGCGCCGCGCTATGCGCGTCGATCCGGTTGTGTCCCTTCGCCACGAATAGGGTCGGGCCAGGCCGGTTCATTCCCAGAGGGACGGAAATCTGGCGCTAACCATGTTGTTAGAATGTTCGCTATGCTCGAACCACTTTCAATGGGAGAGGTTTGGGGTGGGAGACGGGATTTGAACCCGCGACATTCGGTGCCACAGACCGACGCTCTACCAGCTGAGCTACTCCCACCACTGCTATCTAGCTTAACATGACCTTTATAGCGCGAGGAATAGTGCCGCGACTGGGGCCGGTGGCCGCGCTGGACGAAATCAGACATCAGGGATCCTTGGCCGCGCATGACCGTATCTCGGTATCACATATGGTAGGGCCGTTCGACCGAAAAGTGGCGGCGAGCCGCCGCACTCCAAGCCACTAACTTGCAGGATCCGCCGCCTCGTGATTCCTGATATCTGGTCCCTGATATCAGTCCCCGATATCGCCAATCGAAAATGGCACCCACCACCGCTTGCCTGATCGGATGATAGCAAGCTGGAAACGCCCAGCGCACGCGCCCCGGCCAGCCACCGATGCCCCTGCTAGACTGAGGCAGGGCAGCGTGTGTCCCTGCGCATGAACCCGCAACCCACGGATCGCCTCCATTTCGATTTGCAACTCGCCTACGCGCGTCCCGTGATCGCGCTGCTCGCGATTCTGTGTCTGCTCGAGTTGCGCACCGCACGCCAGGCCGAGCGCCCCCTTTCCTTCCTTATCGCTTACCTGTTCCTCTCCATCATCATTCTTCTGGTCGAACGCGCCCTGCGTCGCGCCAATTGGCACCTTCCGCTGGTCTGCGACATCCTCGTCGTTGGCATCTTCCTCTATCTCTCTCCCGAAGTCCTGCCGGCCTGGTTCCTGCTTTTCTTTGTGGCTTTTTCTGCCGGGTATCGCTGGAATCTGCGTTCCTCCCTGCTGCTTTCCTTTGGATTGCTACTCTTGGCGATTGCACTGGCGATGCACCGCAATGGCCCCGTCGATGGTTCGCGAACGGTCATCTATTCGCTGCCGTTTTTTGGCGCGACGTTCCTCGGCGTCTCTGGCATGGCGTTTCTGGGCGATCGCAATCGGCAATTCGCCTGGCAACAAGCATTCCTCGCGCGATTGTCTACCACCATGCACGTTGAGTTGGGACTGGCGGAATCGCTGCGTCTCCTTCTCGAAGAAATCGCCATCGAATTTCAATCCGAGGAAGCGATCCTGGCCTATCGCGATGCCGACCTGGAGCGCATTTTCTTGTGGCGCTTGAAATCTGGCGAGAGCGAGCGCCTGATCCCCGATAACCTGCCCATGACTCGCGCGGATGGTTTCCTGCTCGACGACATGGAAGCCTCTGTCTGCTGGAACTCGGTTGCAGGCCGCGGTTCCGGCTTCGGCTGGGATCGCCGTGATGGCCGCTCCCTGAAGTCTGTTCCACGAATCCCCGGCCCCACTTCGCAGGAGTTTGGCATTCGCAATCTGCTTTCCGTGGCCTTCGATCAGGACGGCCATGCCGCCGGACGTCTGTTCCTGGTGAATCGCAAGCCTGCGCGCCTGCCCTATGGAAAGGATGACCTGGCTTGGTTCGAGCAGATTTCCCGCCACGTCAGCAGCGCATTGGAAAATGTGTTCCTCCTGCGCCATTTGCGCGCCCGCGCTATCGAAGCCGAACGCTCCCGGATTTCCCGCGATCTCCACGACGGCATTCTCCAGACCCTCCTGAGCATCGAGATCCAGTTGGACGTCCTGCGCCGCCGCGTCACCACCCATCCCGAACAAGTGGAATCGGGCCTGGCCTCGCTGCAGCAGACCGTGCGCAACGAGGGCGCGGAACTGCGCCACCTGGTAACCGACTTGCGTCCCCTGAGAGTGCAATCCGCGGACCTGGTCGATCTGATGCGCGGCTTCGGCGAGCGTTTCCGTAACGAATCTACCCTCGCCCTCGATTTACTCGTTGATTCGGTTGATCTCCATGCGCCTGACCGGGTGTGCAGGGAGATTTTCCAGATTTACCGTGAAGCACTCAACAACATAAAAAAGCATGCGAAGGCTTCCCATGTCGTGGTAAAACTGTCGCAGGACGACAGCCGACTTGTCCTGGTGGTGGACGATAACGGAGAAGGCTTCAGCTTCGCCGGGCGCTTCACGGGGGATGAGCTCGACCGCCTGCGGCTGGGTCCGATTTCCATCAAGGAACGCACTCGTACGGTCGGAGGAGTTTTGACAGTGGAGTCAAACCCGGGGCATGGTGCGCGTTTAACGATTGAGGTGCCGCTCGGCTGACAGCTCTATGGCGAAGACAAAACAACAGATACGCGTATTAATGGCTGACGATCACGCAATTTTCCGTGACGGCCTGCGAAAATTGCTCGACGGCGACGAGGAGATTACCATTGTCGGCGAAGCGCAGAATGGCGCCGAATGCATCAAGCTGCTGGCCAAGCTTAAGCCCGATATTCTCCTGCTCGATCTTCGCATGCCGGATAAAGATGGTCTGGCCGTCCTTGAAGAAGTCAACTTCGATCAGATTCCCACTCGCGTGATTGTGCTGACTGCCGCCGAAGATGACCGCGATGTCGTCCGAGCCATGCGCCTCGGCGCGCGCGGCGTGGTCCTCAAACAATCCGCCACCGACCTGCTGGTGAAAAGCATTCACCGCGTGCATGCCGGCGAAATCTGGCTCGACAATCGCATGACTGCGGAGGTCATGAAAGCCTTCGCAAAATCTTCCGAGTCCGGTCCTCGCAGAGAGAAGCCGCTGCTCTCCGACCGCGAAAAAGAAATCGTGCAACTGGTCGCTCAGGGTTTCCGCAACAAGGAAATTGGCGAGAAACTATTCATCTCCGAACAAACGGTGAAAAACCATCTGCACAACATCTTCGATAAGTTGGGAGTTTCCGACCGCCTGGAACTCGCACTTTATGCCATCCATCATCGATTGATCGACCAGTCGTAGTTTCCTGGCTGGTACCACGTGACATTGAGCCGGCACTTATGTACCCTTGCGAATTCGTTTCAGACTCATTTTCCGATAGAGTGTCTTGCTTTCGGGAAGCACCAGCGTCCCGCTCATCGTTCCGTCCTTGATCTGAAAGGTCCAGTCACTGGGCTTGCCCTCTTTTGGTACGCAGGTGAGTACGTGCTCCGCGCGTCGGTAGGCGCATAGCAACGTGCCCATCCACTGCTTCTCGCCGTTCACAATCTTGTAGCCCTCAATCCTAGCCTTGCCCTCTTTCTCTTCGGCGATCTCATAAATCACGTGCTCATCGTGGCACGGCGAATTGGCTACTTGGCAAATCGATTCGCCTTCCCACGTGCCTACGACCTCGGCTAGATCGCTCGCGCCGGACGCCATCGCGCTGGCCACCGCGCCGAAGCAAGCCACGAATGCAATGCAGGGAAGTAAACGCCGCATGGTCTCTATCCTTATCCTAAAATAGTTTGCGGCGTGCGCCATCCTATCACGCTCAAACAGGACTGTTGTTCGCAGTGGTCGTGTTTATAGAATATAGTCGCAATGAGGGAACCATGAGACGGATGTGCGCCAGTCTCTTTAGAGCAGGTTGCCTGAAGATTATGGACGATGTCCAGTCTACCGGCGAGTCTGTCGTGATCACCAAGCGGGGAGCGGCGATTGTGAAGGTCGTCCCCAGTATATCCGAGAGCAGCGACCTGTTCGGATTCATGTCCGGCGAGTTCAGAATTATCGGCGATATCGAAGCTCCGTTGCTCCTCGGAAGCTCCGAAAAGCTCTCAAGAAGTGATCCGCGAGTACGAGCGCAATGCCGCGTGTAGCCTCCGGGCGCTGGCAGGTACCATGCCGCTGCGCCGCTCTCCTTAGCACCCTCCCATTTCTTGCCACTTTTGGCCTAGTTTTGGCGTGGGTCCTAGTACATTCGTACTTTTTCCACCGTGTCTTATTTTGAATCCCGAGTTCTATTGTTCTGCTGGCAGGCCGGGGCTACACTCAGTCCTTCAAATAGGGAGGTTTCCCGTGACTGGCTCAGAACGCCGCACGACCCAACGTTTCTCGATGCGGCTGCCGTTGACTGTCCGCTGGACTACTGGCGCGGCAGTCGGCGAAACCGCGACGGAATCCCGGGATGTGAGTTCCCGGGGCGTCTACTTCTTCCTTTCCAAGGATGTGAAGGAAGGGTCACCGGTTGAAATCCTACTCACTTTACCCAACGAAATTACCCTGGCTGGCCCCGTGCGCGTTCGCTGTCTAGGACGCGTTCAGCGCACCGAACCTCGAGACGAGGGCGCCGTCGGCGTTGTGGCTGCGATCGAACGCTACGAGTTCCTGCGGGGCAGCGAAGAAGTTTAGTTCGCCCCTCGCCCTAATTCGCGGATTTCGGTAAGAGTTCCTTGCTCGCTCACTGCGGAGGCGGGCAGGAATAGCCGGGGTGCCTCGGCCCCTCAGCGGAGCGCCCCGGCTGAATTGTTTCTAGCCTTCCATTAGCTGGAGCCCCGAATCAGTTCGCTGGATTGGTAGTTAACACTCGGTTCTTCCCACCCATTCTTCGCCCAGCCCCCACCATTGTCCCACGCGCCGCACCTGTACTTCGGGTCAGGCGATTTCCACAGTTCCCCTGAGCCAAGATGAGTTATCCCGCCCTCGGGTACTGAACTTTGCCTCTCTTCGGAGAGAGGACAGGAAAGACCACTATGCCGGAAATGCCGGCGGACCAAACTCCCGGAAACAAGGGAAGCACTGGCGGTGTGTTTAAGAAGGGCACGCCCGAGCGTCTGGCCACACCAGCGGAGCTGGCGGAATTTGGCGGCGTTGTGGCTAATCCTGAAATCGAAGCGCGCATCCTGGAGCTCCTGGAAGCGCAGATGAAAGAAGACATGGCCTTAATTGAACCCAGCGATCTCGCGGAAGCTGTTGCGACCCCCATTCCCGAATTTGTGAACGAGCTTGGAGAAGAACCGGCAGAAGAACTGGCAACAGAAATCCCGGAAGCCGCACCGCAAGCCTTCGCAACGGAAACCACAGCGGAACCCGTCGACACTGTGGAAGAATTGCCCATCCCCCAATACATTTCAAAGCCTTCCCCGCCGTCGGCGGAGATACTCACTCCGAGTCCTACGCTTCCAACCGCTGAAACTCCAGCTCAACTCCCATCATCCGATCGTGTCGATCTGTTGGAATTTGCAGAAGCCCTGGACCAGCACCGCTTGTGGGTAGAGACCGCCGGGCAAGAAGGAACGCGCGGCGATTTCTCTGGTGCGAATTTAGGCGACGCGGACTTAACGGGTGTGAATCTGCAGGGTGCGTCTCTGCAAAAGACCATTCTCCGCGGCGCTGATCTCTCCATGGCCAATCTGCGCGGCGCGAATCTGGCGGAAGCGGATCTACGCGAATCCAATCTCCTCGGGGCCGAGTTTTCCGGCGCTAACCTGATGGGCGCGAATCTCTATCTTGCGGAAGGGCTATGGGCGGGGAGGCTGGGTGGCACGAACTTGTTCGACGCCACACTGCCCGAAGGAGTTGCCGCTCAGGATGGTGGCAAGACCATTACGCAGTCGACGCAAGCCGCGCGTTGGTTCTATCTGCTGGTGCTGTCGCTGTGCGCGGCAACGTCCTGTCTGGTTGCTCTTACCACCGATGTTCGCTTGCTTCTGGATAAGGCTGCGTTGCCCATCGATCGCATTCCGAATTTCCTCCCTTTGCAGGGTTTTTATCTTGGCGCGCCGCTGCTGCTGACCGTGTTGTACCTGCGTTTGCAATTCCTGCTATTACGCCTCTGGGGCAGTATGGGTGCTTTGCCGGCGGTTTTCCCGGATGGCCGTACCCCGGAAAAAGACGGCTCGTGGTATCTGATGGGCCCCATCCGGCCGAATCTGCGGTGGTCGCGCGACCCGCGTTCCCCTCTGGCGTTGCTGGAAAGCTTCATCGCGAAGCTATTGATCTATTGGGCCGTGCCGGCGACCATCTTGCTCATCTGGCTGCGCTACCTGGTTATGCAGGACTATCGCGGCACATTGTTGCAGGTGTTTCTGTTCACGCTGGCGGCAGGCGCGGCTCGCGGCTTGCCTCGCGTCGTCGTACGCGTTCTACGTCCGGGAGATTGGACCGACGAAACCACCTCGAGTTTCATGAAGGATGTGCTTTCCACTTTGCGAGCCCCCGTCGCCGCTGGCTTTTTCCTCTTTGTTTTGTCCCTCGGCGTGATTCATGGTTTGCCTTCAGATCCCACCATCCGGCCCGACGTCAGCCGCGGTGATCCCAGGCGCTGGGCCGCTACCGCTTTTCGGGTCGTGGGATTCCGCCCATTTGCGGATATCACGGAGGAGAGCATTGCCTCATCACCGGCGGCTAAGGACGACGCGAAGGATTCCAATGCTGCTGAAGGGACCGGACCTCGTCTAAATGAAATGACGCTGCGGTTCGCCCGCGGCTATCGTGCCGACTTCCAAAATGCCCGCATGTGGCGCGCGAATCTGGAGGGCGCAAGCTTATCCGAAGCGGATTTTCGCGGCGTGAATTTGCGTGAAGGAATCCTGCGCTCCGCAAAACTCGACCGTTTGCAGGCAGCGAAAGCCAATCTCGTTTCGGTAGACGCGCGGTGGGCCAATTTCTCGGGCGGCGACTTCCGCAATGCCGATCTATCGTTCGCAAATATGGAAGGCGCTACGTTGACGACGGCGAACCTGACGCGCGCCAGCTTGTACTCCGTGAATTTACGGCATGCGAATTTATTGCGCGCTGATCTATCGCACGCCGATTTCCGCGACGTGAAGCTTGAGGAATCCAATCTCTCGCTTGCCGTGCTCGAAGAGACCGATATGTCTGCCGCAAAGCTCATGGGCGCGAATCTTACCGGCGCGCAAATCAAGGGCACAATTTTTCTGGAAGCGGATCTTTCCCGGGCCGACTTGCGCGGCGCCACCATGACCGGAGCGATTCTGCGTCAAGCAAAACTCGATGGAGCGCGCCTCGATGGCGCCGACCTTCGCGGGGCTCTTGGCCTGGAGGCTTGGCAGGTCTGTTCAGCGCAAGGCTGGCACGGTGCTCAACTTGACCCCGACGTCAAGCAGGCCGTGGAGCAAAGCTGCGGCACTCCGCAAGTATCCACGCCACCTCAGGAACCGCGGCGTAAAGTGAACTAGTCGCCGGTGCGGGGTTGTTGCTTCCTTCGCGCGCCGGCCAGGTACTCACGCATTAATGCAGCCTGCGACGACGTGAATTGCAGATTACTTTTCAGCGCTTCGCTCAGCTGAGCGACCTCCCAACGACCTTGCATGATTCCTTCGTGACTGTGCGACTCCGTGCCGAGCAGCAAGTGGCCCACCTCATGCGCAATCACGGAGCCCAACAACTCGGCTTCACCAAGCGGTAAGTGGGCGTTTGGTTCGGCCAGGCGTGCGTAATACAGCTTGATGTACGCTCCCTTGCCTTCGCTGTCGGTATATGCCTCCCCGAAAACGTCTTCCCGCATCGATTGCGCAGTCAGCACAATCCGCACGGAGAGATGCGAAGGGTAGGCGATGCTCACACACGGTGACGGCTGTTCAAACTGGTCGGGGACATGGGATCCTCCGGCCCCGCAATTCAGCCACTCCACGTGAATCCCGGCCTGAGCCAGGATATGGGCGGCTCGGGCTTCTCCCTGAGTGAGAATCTCAGCTGGGACCGACGCGTCATTGAACACGGAGAGAATCAGCACTCGCAGGTCAGCTTGCTTAGGGCGGGCAAAGGCGCTTGTGGCGATCAGCAGCAGGATTGTGCAATAAGCCAGGAGCGAGAGTGGCTTGTTGACCATGGAAGTCTCCGAGAGTCGCGATTCTCGGGGCGAAGGTGCAGCGCCATGGCAGCTACCTTAATGCAGGGGCAATTACCGGCGCCCCATATCTAGGTGACGGGATAAGAACCTTGTTTGCAATGGATTAGGAGCGGAGGTAACCGGAAACTCTTTCAGATGGAAACAGGAAATTCTTGAAGAGGGACCTAAATTATAGAGACGAGCGCTCTGGTCCGCGCTATTTATAGATCGCGTTCCTGAAAACGGTACAGCGCCAACCCCAAGGCCACCAGCAAGTAGCAAACGGCGTATCCCACCATCGCCGCGCTGGGGGCAGACTGGGCTCCGAAAGGCGAGAAGTCCAGCGTTCGGCCGATGGCCGACTGCATCACGTAAGACGCGCGCCGCCATAGCGCCTCGCTCGGCATCAGCAAGCTGGAAATGATGCCCACCGTCACCAGGCGCTGCGAGTCCGTGACCGAACCGATTTTTTCCAGCCAGCCCCCAACGAAGGCCAGCCCGTGGAGGCCCAGAACGATCACCCCGTTCGTCAGGGTGGAGAACCACGTCCCAAACAAAAATGTGGCTGTCAGTACCAGCAGGCATTCCAGACAAATCAGCAGCGCCCCTTGCAGCGCGCCATGAGGAACCACGCCCGCGATCCAACGCCCGATTGCCAGCACTCCACCGAACAGCAACGCGACGAACATCGTGATCATCGCCGCAAACCCCAGCCATTTCCCGATCAGCAGCTGCCAGCGCGGCTGTGGTTTTGTCGCGATGGCGTGAATCGTCGACGAGGCGATTTCTCCGGAGATAGTGTCGACGCTCGTGAGCACGGTCATGATCACGGCCAGCATGTCGATGGCATAAAAGCCTACTTGAAGGACTGTGCTCTCAAGCTGGTAACGCACTAGCGGCGGAATCCTGGAACCCTGCAGGTCCTTCACCTGATAGTGCATCCCAATCCCGAAGAGCGTGAGAAAAGCAGCCCCGGCCAGAAGCGCGGTCCACAGAATTTTCCGGCGCGACGCTTCCAGGAAAGTTACGCGAGTAATGATCCAGATATTCATTCGGAGCCCCGCTCATCACCCATGATTTCCAGGAACGACTCTTCCAGGGAAACGTGTTTTGGCGTGAACTCGTAGACTTCCACATTGCCGGCGACGAGATATCGCAAGATTTGCGGCAAGTGCTCCTGGGAATTGGTCGACAGGTTCAGCCGCTCGCCGTCGCCATTGACCGACGAAGCCCACTGCGACAAGCCGGCAAGAATTTCCGGTGAAAGATTGTGCGCGCGAATGGTTACGTGCACTTCGCCCTCGGGCGATTCGTGCAGGTCGCGCATGGCAATCACTTCGCCCTGCTTGATGAAGGCAACGGTGTCGCAGGTGATTTCCACCTCGCTTAGCAGGTGAGAGTTCAGGAACACGGTAGCGCCGCGGCTGCGCTGCGAGCGGATGATATCGCGTACCAATCTTCGACCCATCGGATCGAGACCGGAAGTCGGTTCATCGAGGAAGATCAAATCAGGTTCGTGGATTAGGGCCTGCGCCAAGCCGATTCGCTGCAGCATGCCTTTGGAAAAGCCGCGCAGACGGCGATTCTGGTGCGCCGTCAAATCGACCAGTTCGATGTACGCGGGAACGCGCTCGCGCAATTGTCTCGGAGTTAGCCCGCACAAACGTCCGTGCAGCGCCAGCAGCTCCGAAGCTGTCAGCCAATCGTAAAAGCGGAAATCTTCGGGCAGGAATCCAATTTTGCGGCGCACTTCAACGCTGGAGGAAGGGCACCCTAGGATCGTGGCCTCGCCGGCGCTGGGTTTCACCAGGCCCAACAGCATTTTGATGGAAGTGCTTTTGCCCGCTCCGTTGGGGCCGAGAAATCCAAATATTTCGCCGCGCGGAACCTGCAGAGAAAGGCCGCCTACCGCAACCTTGCTCCCAAATACTTTTCGCAGATTCCGCGTTTCAATAGCCAGGCTATGCTGCGATGGCAGAACTTCCTCCCCAGTCAATCGAGCGAACTGGCCAATTGTACCGCCATGTTGGGGTCGCCCCATCCCACCAAACCGTAGATGATCCCGTCATCCACCCAGACGAGCGCATAC
>Ga0210409_10006679_pt1 | contig 11965 bp, 7 predicted proteins | sample IncBWH17MmetaG_FD_161649 | JGI IMG/M metagenome (GOLD analysis project Ga0210409, IMG submission 161649) | Forest soil microbial communities from Barre Woods Harvard Forest LTER site, Petersham, Massachusetts, United States - Inc-BW-H-17-M | ecosystem: Environmental > Terrestrial > Soil >...
GGCGACGAGGCGGCCGGCGCTGCGGCGCAGCTCGGCACACGAGCGGTCGGCAATTCGGTCCTCATCCTCGGCGCGCGCACCATCTCTCGCCTGGTTTCCCTGGTGGTCGTCATCGTGCTGGCCAACGCGCTCGGCGACTCCAACTACGGCCGGTACACGACGCTGATCGCCTACTCCGCGCTTGTGTCGGTGATCGCGGACCTTGGATTCAGCCCGCTCTACACGCGCGAGGCTGCGCGCAACCAGAAAGAGCTCGGCGACTACCTCGGCACCCTGCTGCTGGTGAAGTTCGCCCTGGGCGCGGCCGCCGCGGTGGTCATGGCGATCGCGCTGGACCTGGGCGCGGGGCTGCCATCACTGATCGTTCCGGGGGCCGCCCTCCTAATCGCCACGGCCTACGCGAACCTCCTGCGCAACACCTTCTACGCTGTGGGCCGGGCGGAGTTCGACGCGATCGCGATCATCGCGGAGATCGCGATCCAGGGAGGCTTGATCCTGTTCGGGGCCCGTCGCCACTCAGGCGTGAGCTACTACGTCTGGGCCTACACGGCGTCCTTCTGCTTCACGATCGTCTACTCGCTAGTGGTTATCCAGATGTTTCACCTCGGACGCGTTCGGTTGGGGCTGGACGCCAAGCTCATCCGCCGCTGGATCCCGCTTGCCCTGCCCTTCGCGTACACCGCGTTTCTGACCAACCTCTATTTCCGTGCCGACGTACCGATCCTTCAACACTTCCGCTCATTCGCCGAGGTCGGCTGGTACACGTTCGCTTACAAGCCGTTCGAGGCTCTCCAGTTCGTGCCGCTTGCCATCCAGGTCGTCGTCTATCCGCTGCTCGGCGTCTACTTCGTCACGAACACCTTGCAGCTGAAGGTCGCCTATGAGCGCTTCTTCAAGGTGCTGGTCCTTTTGGGTTGGCCGCTGACAGTGGGGACGTTCGTCCTCGTGCATCCCATCGGCCGCCTCTTTCACCTGTATCCGCAATCGGAGCCATCGCTCCGGATCCTCGCGTTCGGCATCGTCTTCCTATTCGCGAACTCGGCCTTCTACGCGATGCTCAATGCGATCAACCGCCAATCGCTGAACGCCTGGGCGACCGGCCTGGCGGCCGCCATCAACATCGGGCTCAACCTCATCTTCATCCCAGCTTTCGGCTATCTCGCGGCGAGCACGACCACCGTGATCACCGAGGCGTCGCTTTGCGCGTTCGGGTGGTGGTTCGTGCAGCGCCACCATCCTGAGCTGCGGCTGGCGGTGACCAGACTTGGTTGGCGCATCGCCCTGGCCGGCGCCGTGATGGGGGTCGTACTCTACCCGTTGAGCCGGTACTCGATCTTCATCAGCCTTCCCGCGGGGGCCCTGGTGTACGCCGTCGCGATCTACCTGATCCGCGCCATCGATCCCGAAGAATGGCGGCTGGCGCGCGACGGACTGCTCTCCAGGCTGAGACCCGGCCGGGCCGCGTAACCCACCGGTCGCCTCGGGCGTTGGAGGGGGTGGGAAACCGTAGAATCTACGCGCCCCTCAACCATGGCTAGAAACATTCCCGCGAAGATCACGACCAAGGCCGGCCACCGCCCTCGAGCGCGCATCCATGCGAGCTGGTCGCCGATCGGACAGAAGATGCGTCGCACCGCGTTGGTTCGCGGCCTGGGCGCCGTACTGGCGGTGCTCCTGGTGATCGGTTTCGCCGCCGACGCGTACGCGCAGTCCTTCTTCGACAGCCTGCCCTCGATCCAGGGCCTGGACAGCGCCGCCTTCGCCGGCGACACGACCATCTACTCGAGCGACGGCGTCCTGCTGGCCGACGTGGGCAACCACGGCGACCACCGGCTCGCCGTGAAGCTGGCGCAGGTCGCTCCGGTGATGATCCAGGCCACCGTCGCGATCGAGGACAAGGGCTTTTATTCGAACCCCGGGTTCGACGCCGCGGCCATCATCCGCGCGGCGTACGACAACCTTCGCTCGGGGCACATCGTCGGAGGCGCCAGCACGATCACCCAGCAGCTGGCCAAACAGCAGTTCCTGACCCCCGACCAGACGATCAGCCGCAAGATCAAGGAGCTCGCCCTCGCGTACGAGCTGGCCCAGGCCTACACCAAAGACCAGATCATGGAGCTCTACCTGAACAAGAGCTTCTACGGCTCGCAGTCGTACGGAATAGAAGCGGCGGCGCAGAGCTATTTCCACATCCCGGCCTCGAAGCTCGACCTCGCGCAGGCCGCCGTGCTGGCGGGCTTGCCGCAGGCCCCGACCGAGTGGAACCCGGTCCTTCACCCCGACGCCGCCAAGCTGCGCCAGACCGAGGTTCTGCAGGCCATGGTGCGCTCGAACTACATCTCGCAAGATGACATGGACAAAGCGCTCGCCGAACAGCTCGTGTACCAGGCGCCGATCAACAGCTTCCTGGCGCCGCACTTCGTCGACTACGTGCTTGCCGAGCTCCGCCAGCTCGGATTCCAGCCTGGCATCCAGCAGCTGAACGTGAAGACCACCCTCAACTACCACATGCAGCAGATCGGTGAGAACGTGGTCAACTACAACCTGGCCGCCAAGCCGGGGCGCTCATGCTTCAACAGTGGCCTCCCCGACGGGTGGCCCTACGTGTCGGAGGCGGGAGCCGCGTGCTGGGACCCCAGGGGCCAGCTGTCGTCCGGCATGATCGCGGAGGATCCGACTACAGGCGACATCCTGGTGATGGTCGGCTCGCCCAACTACAACGCGCCGGCCGGCCAGATCAACTACACGACCATCCCTCGCAACATGGGCTCGTCGATGAAGCCGTACACCTACGGCGCCGTGATCAACGCCCGCGCCGCCACCGTCGACACACCGGTCTACGACGGTCCGAGCCCTCTGGTTTATAAGGACGCGTACAGCACCACCGACTTCTACAACTACGACCACAAGACTCATGGCGTGCTGCCATTGAAGAAGGCGATGGGTAACTCGCTCAACATTCCCGCGGTCAAGGTCGAGCTGTCGATCGGAGTGCCCGCGGTCCTTGCGTACATGCGGAATCTCGGCGTGATGCCTCGGTACGTCAACCCCGACGGCAGTTACAACGCGACCGCGCCGGGCGACGAGTACGGCCCCTCGCTCACTCTTGGTGGATACCCGATCACGCTGCTCGAGCACGTCAGCGGGATCGCGACTTACGCCGACATGGGCGTCTACCACTCGCCCGAATCCATCCTGAGCGTGACCGACTCAAACGGCCAGGTCCTTTACACGACCCACCCCGACCAGCGCGCCCGCCTGGCGCTGGACCCGGCGGTCGCTTTCATCATGGCCCAGATCATGTCCGACGACCAGAACCGCTGCTTGATCTTCGGCTGCAACAGCGCGCTGCACTGGACGGACCGCACCGTCGCGGCCAAGACCGGCACGACCGACAACTTCAAAGACGCGGTGACGATCGCGTTCACGCCAAAGATCGCGGTCGGGCTCTGGGTTGGTGACGTCCTGAACAACAACTACACGATGAACCAGGGAGATGACGGCGTTTTCGTCGCTTCGCCCGCGGTTCACTCGTTCGTGTCACAGGCCGAAGCGGGTGTGCCCGGCAACCTCTGGTACGTGCCACCTCCTGGGGTCGTCGCCGGCCCCAACAACAGCTGGTACCTGAGCGACACGACCAACATCGCCAAGCTGCCGGGCGACAACCCGCCCAGCCCGACGCCGACCCCCGTAGACATCAGCGTTCCGCCGGACCCCGGAACCGGCCCGGTGCTGGCGAGCCCGTCGCCGAGCCCCGTCCCAAGTCCGAGTCCAAGTCCCGTTGTGGACCAATACGGTTGTGTGTTCCCGCTCGTCGGCCCCAAGCCTTGTCACTAAGCGGGGCCAACTAAGCTCTCTACGGCCATCGGTAGACTTCCGGTGATGGCCGAACCGCTTCTCGTCGAGACGGAGCAACTACCGAAGAGCCAGGTGGGCATGACCATCGAGGTTCCGACCGAGGTCGTCGACGCCGCCTACGAGAGGGTTCTCAAGCGCCTGGTCTCGCGCGCCAAGATCGAAGGCTTCCGGCCCGGCCGCGCGCCGCGCTCGCTGGTCGAGGCGCGGTTGGGTCCGGCCGTGGTGCGCGAGGAGGTGGTCGAGGCGATGATCCCCGACGTGATGCGGCAGGCCCTCCAGGACAAGTCCATCGACCCCATCGACAACCCCGACGTCGAGGTCATCGAGCTCGAGCGCGGGCGGCCCGCCAAGCTCAAAGCGACGATCAGCGTTATGCCGGAGGTCACGCTGGCCGACATCACGACTCTTCATCCCGACCTGCACGGCCACGAGGTCACCGAAGAGATGCTCGAACGGCGCCTCGAGGAGGTTCGCGAACCGCTGGCTGAGATCACTCCGGTGGAGCGCGAGGCGCGGTTGGGCGACATCGCAATCATCGACGTCGAGGTCGAGGTGGACGGCGAGCTGGTCGCGTCCGAGTCGCGGCAGGCGATGGAGGCCGAGCTGAAGGAGGGTGTGCTGCTGCCCGAGCTGCTCGCCGTCCTGCCCGGGACGTTTGTCGACGAGTCGCGCGAGGCCAAGGTGACGTTTCCCGAGAACTACAGCGAACCAAAGCTCGCCGGCAAGGAGGCGACGATTCGCGTCACGTTGCAAGGCGTCAAGGAGAAGATTCTCCCGGTGCTGGACGACGCGCTGGCCAAAGTCCTCAGCAACGGCGCGCATGAGACCGTCGAGTCGTATCGCGAGTCGGTACGTCAGGAGCTCGAGGAGTCGGTGCGGGCGATGGAGAAGCTCGAGCGCGAGCAGGAGGTCGTGCGCGCGCTGGTCGAGGCGTCGAGCGTCGAGGTCCCAGAGGCGCAGGTCGATCGCGAGCTGACGAGCGAGCTGGAAACGATGGAGCGCAGCCTGAACCGCCAGGGTCTCAAGCTCGAGCGCTACCTCGAGTACGCGGGGCGAACGCTGGACCAGTGGATTGCCGACCAGAGGCCGGACGCCGAGGCGCGGCTGAAGATCGACCTCGTGCTGGCCGAGTACGCCCGGCGCGAAAACCTCGAGCCTTCAGATGGTGAAGTGATCACTTACCTCGAAGAGCAGGCCGCGGCGGACGATGAGCTGAAGGACCAGGTGGCAGAGCTCGAGAAGAGTCCGAGCGCCCGGCGCTACTTTGCCTCGCGGCTGCGCCGGCGCAGAGTCCTGGACCGCCTGGTCGAGGTTGCAAGTTCACGGACTTGACGGAACCCGCAGACTGCCTGTCTAGAATGACTGTTGTGCGGGACATGAGACGGATACAGCAACCGGCCGGGTACCTCGTGCCGATGGTGGTCGAGAACACCGGCCGCGGTGAGCGCGCTTTCGACATCTACTCGCGACTCCTCAAGGAGCGCATCGTCTTCATCGGGACTCCGATCGACGACCAGGTCGCGAACCTCGTCGTGGCTCAGCTGCTCTTCTTGCAGTCAGAGGACCCGGAGAAGGAGATCGCCCTCTACATCAACAGCCCGGGCGGCCAGGTCACGGCGGGCCTTGCGATCTACGACACGATGCAGTACATCCGGCCGCCGGTTTCCACCATCTGCATCGGCATGGCCTACTCGATGGCCGCCGTGTTGCTGGCCGGTGGTGCGCATGGCATGCGCTACGCGCTCCCTCACGCCAACATCCTCATCCACCAGCCGTGGGGCGGCATGCAGGGTCAGGCCACCGACATCCAGATCCACGCCAAGGAGATCCTGCGCACGCGCGAGCAGCTGAACCAGATCCTGGCCAAGCACACGGGCCAGAAGATCGAGAAGGTGACGCAGGACACCGAGCGCGACTACTTCCTCACTTCCGAGGCCGCCAAGGAATACGGGCTGATCGACGACATCATCCTCACCCCGACCAAGATCGGCGACAAGGACAAGGCGAAGGAAAAAGAAACCGAAAAGGAGAAGGTCGCCGCCGGATGATCTTTCGACGCAAGGGAGCAAGCGGAGAGGTCAAAAGGCATCGGCCAAAGTGCTCCTTCTGCGGCAATTTGCACGGTGAGCGCGGCGTCAAACTGATCGCCGGGTCGGGCGTCTTCATCTGCAGCGAATGCATCAGCCTTGCCAACGAGATTCTCTGGGGCCATAATCCGTCGGCGCCGGCCTCTTCTTAAATGGATACAGGACACCTATGAACGAAAGAGAAGATCGACGCCGCTACACTCGCTGCTCCTTCTGCGGAAAGGGGCAGGACCAGGTGCGCAAGCTGGTCGCCGGCCCGGGCGTCTTCATCTGCGACCAGTGCATCGATCTGTGCCAGGAGGTGCTCGAGGACGACAACCGTTCAGCCGGACAGAAAAAGCAGAAGACGGGCTTCATTCCCAACCCCAAGACCATCTGCGCAGCGCTCGACCAGTACGTGATCGGCCAGGACCGCGCCAAGAAGGTCCTCTCCGTCCAGGTCTACAACCACTACAAGCGCATCTCCGCTTCGAAGTCCGTTGGCGATGTCGAGCTGAGCAAGTCGAACGTGCTGCTCGTGGGGCCGACCGGATGCGGCAAGACTTACCTCGCGCAGACGCTCGCGAAGATCCTCGACGTCCCGTTCGCCATCGCCGACGCGACGAGCCTCACCGAGGCCGGGTACGTGGGCGAGGACGTCGAGAACATCCTGCTGCGGTTGATCCAGGCCGCCGATTTCGACATCAGCCGAGCGGAGCGCGGGATCATCTACATCGACGAGATAGACAAGATCGCGCGCAAATCGGACAACCCTTCGATCACGCGCGACGTCAGCGGCGAGGGCGTTCAGCAGGCCCTGCTCAAGATCCTCGAGGGCACGGTGGCCAACGTTCCGCCACAGGGCGGCCGCAAGCACCCACACCAGGATTTCATCCAGATCAACACCACCAACATCCTGTTCGTCTGCGGAGGCGCGTTCGACGGGCTGGAGAAGGTCGTCGAGCAGCGCATCGGCCGGCGGGCCATCGGTTTCGGTGCACCGCACAACAAGATCGAGCGCAAGGCAGTGTCCGAGACGCTCAAGCAGCTGCAGCCACAGGACCTGTTGAAATACGGGTTCATTCCTGAGTTCATCGGCCGCCTGCCGATCATCGTCACCCTGCACCACCTCGATCAGCAGGACATCGTGCGCATCCTCACCGAGCCGAAGAACGCGCTCGTCAAGCAGTACCAGAAGTTCTTCTCGCTGGACAACGTCGAGCTCGTGTTCCAGAAGGGCTCCCTCGATGCGATCGCCGAGCTGGCTCTGCTGCGAGGCACCGGTGCGCGCGCTTTGAAGTCGATCATCGAAGAGGCGCTGCTCAACTCGATGTTCGAGATCCCGTCCCGTCCCGATATCAAGCGTTGCTTGATCTCCGAACGCTCGATCCGCGAGGCGCTCGAGCCTGAGTTCGAGCTGGGCGAGGAAAGTGAGAGCCCGGCGCGCCTGGTGGGAGAGTCGGCCTAACCGAGACTCGCGGTATCCTTCGGCGGTGGACGATCTCCGGGGGAAGACCGTTCTCCTCACAGGCGCGTCGACGGGTCTCGGGCCGCACATCGCTCGCCGGTTGCACAAAGCAGGCGCGAAGTTCGTGCTGTCGGCGCGCAACGGGGAAGCCCTCCGCCGCCTGGCTGATGAGCTCGGCGAGGCCCGCATTGTCGTGGCGGATCTTTCGCGGCTCGGTGAGGCTGAGCGGCTGGCGAGGGAGGCCGGCGACGTGGACGTGCTAGTTTCCAATGCGGGAGTGCCGGCGAGCGGACGGCTTGTCACCTTCAAAACGAGCGAGATCGACCGCGCCATCGCCGTGAACCTGCGCGCGGGCATGGTGCTCGCGCAGCAGCTGGTGCCTGCGATGCTCAACCGCAAGGGCGGACATCTGGTGTTCATGTCGTCTCTTGCGGGAAAGGTGCCATCAGCCGGCATTAGCGTTTACGCTGCGACGAAGTTCGCGATCCGCGGGTTCGCCCTGGCTTTGCGCGAGGAGCTGTGGGACACGCGCGTCGGCGTCTCTGTCATCTGTCCAACTTTCGTCAACGAGGCCGGGATGTGGGCCGAGACGGGCCTCAAGGCGAACCCGATGGCCGGGGAGGTCTCGCCGGCCGACGTGGCCGACGCGGTCTGGTACGCGATCACAAGAAATCGGGCGGAGATCGACGTGATGCCGTTCCAGCTCAGAGCGAGCCTGAAGGTGCAAGCGCTCGCTCCTGGACTGTTCGCGACCGTGGCGCGCGCGAGCGGCGCATCGAAGCAGGGCGAGGACCTGAGCGAGCGTCAGCGCAACAAGCGCTAACGATATGAGAAGGGACCCAGATGGTCCCTTCTCATGGCTCATCCTCCGAAAGGATTGGATTTTCTAAATAGTCCCTCCTTGCCGCGCTGGGGAGTCGAGTAGACAAGTTGCGGCCGGGATGAACCCGTCCGCCCCTGCCGCGCTGATAGAGCTACAGCACCGCCTCGGCTAGCGTTACCATTTGGACACTGTGGGCCGGAACGAGAACGTATCTGTACCCTCGCCGGCTCAGTCGCGCTAAAGCGACCCTCCGGCCGGCGCCCCTGATTCAACCCGAGCGATCAAACACGCCCCGATGAACATGAAAGAGACAGAACGCGACACCGAAAACGCGATGCCGAAAGCCTTCGACCCCAAGGCCATCGAGGCAGGCTGGTACGCGCGCTGGGAGGCCGACGCCCTTTTTGTGGCCGACGCGCGAAGCAGCAAACCGAAGTACACGATCTGCTTGCCCCCGCCGAATATCACCGGCGCGCTCCACATGGGACACGCGCTCAACCACACGATGCAGGACATCTGCGCGCGCTACCGCCGGATGGCGGGCTATGAAGTCTTGTACCTTCCGGGCACCGATCACGCGGCGATCGCGACGCAGAACGTGATCGAGAAGCAGCTCGCGGCTGAAGGCATGACCAAGGAGCAGCTCGGGCGCGACGCGTTCACCTCGCGGGTGGACGAGTGGTATCGCGACGTCGGCGAGACCATCGTGAGCCAGGACCGAATCCTTGGCATCTCCCTGGACTGGTCGCGCCTGCGCTTCACGATGGACCCGCGCTACGTGCGCGCGGTCATGACGGCGTTCGTCGCGTTCTACGAACGCGGTTGGATCTATCGCGGCCCGCGCATCGTCAACTGGTGCCCTCACGATCTATCCGCCATCTCCGACCTCGAGGTCGACTGGCAGGTGCACGAGGACGCGTTGTACTTCATCAGATATCCGGTTGAGGGTGGTGGCGAGGTGGTCGTCGCGACCGTGCGCCCGGAGACGATGCTTGCCGATACAGGCGTGGCCGTGAATCCAACCGACGATCGCTATCGCTCCTTGATCGGAAAGACGGCGATTCTGCCGCTCGTCGGCCGGAAGCTGCCCATCGTCGGCGATGACGCGGTCGACAAGGACTTCGGCACGGGCGCGCTCAAGGTCACGCCGGGCCACGACGCGATGGACTACGACATCGGGCAGCGGCATTCGCTGGAGATCATCAACGGGATGCACCCGGATGCCCGCATGAACGTGCCAGGTCTTCCATACGACGGCCTGCCGGCGCTCGAGGCGCGTGAGAAGGTCGTCGCCGATTTGAAGGCGCAAGGTTTCCTCGTCAAAGAAGAGCCTTACACCCACGAGGTGGGCCACTGCGACCGCTGCCACACGGTGATCCAGCCGCTGATCAGCGACCAATGGTGGCTCCGCATGGAGCCGATGCGCGACAAGGCGCTGACGGCCTCAGCTGCTGGAAAGGTGAGGTGGCACCCCGACCGGTACGAGCGCACCTACCTTGACTGGCTGCGTGGATTGCGCGACTGGAACATCGGGCGGCAGCTCTGGCTGGGCCATCGCGTGCCGGTCTACTACTGCGACAACGGCCACACGACCGTCGCGGTCGAGCCCCCGCGCGAGTGCGCCGAGTGCGGGAGCATCAAGCTGACCCAAGACCCCGACGTGCTCGACACGTGGTTCTCGTCGGCGCTCTGGCCTTTTGCGACCCTCGGCTGGCCAGACGAGACCGATGACCTGAAGGCCTTCTACCCCAACAGCATGAACAGCACGGCTCGGGAGATCATCAATCTCTGGGTCAGCCGCATGATCATGACCGGCCTCGAGTTCATGGGCGACGTTCCATTCTCCGATGTCGCAATCCACTGCCAGGTCCAGGCGACCGATGGCCGGCGCATGTCGAAATCGCTGGGCACCGGCGTTGACCCGCGCGAGCTGATCGATCGCTACGGCACGGACGCGGTTCGGGCGTGGGCGGCGTCGGTCGCCATGTCGAGCCAGGACGTCCGCTTCGATGAAAGCCGCGTCGAGGGCTACCGCCGGTTCTGCAACAAGCTCTGGAACGCGATACGCCTGGTTCTCAGCTCGCCGGGGACGACGTCCGCGGCCACGCCCGGGACATTCGAGGTCCGCGCGCACCTGGAGGACCGCTGGATCACCTCTCGGCTCATGTACGCGTGCTCGGCCGTCACGGCGGGGATCGAAAGCTTCGTGTTCCAGGAGTCGATGGCGGCGGCCTACAGCTTTGCGTGGAACGAGTTCTGCGATTGGTATCTCGAAGCGGCGAAGGATCGCCTGCGTGCCGGCGATCCAACCGCCCAGGACGTCGCGTATTTCTGCCTCGACACTCTGCTCCGCATCCTTCATCCGTTCATGCCATTCGTGACTGAGGAGCTGTGGGCTCGGACTCCGGGTCATCTCGATTACGTGATGCGCGCCCCGTGGCCACAGGCCGACGGTCGGTTTATCGACCAGGAGGCCGAGGAGTCGTTCGCCGATGTGATCACGATCGTCGAGGAGGTGCGCGGACACCGGCAGGCCGCGGGTGCGCCGCCGCGCGGCGGCAGGCTGCACCTCGAGAAGCCAATCGACCGCGCGGTCGCGACTCTTGCGGCACGGCTTGCGTGGGTCGACCTGGTCGACGAGATGGACGGAGGAACGCCGCTTGCGTCAGTGCCCGCTCGCGTGAGCTTTCCGGCGGGCGTCGCCGGCGCTCGCCAGGCCGAGGCAAAGCGTGATTCTGAGCGGGCGAGGCTGAAGCTGGACCTGGCAAGGACCGAAGGCCAGCTGGCCAACCCCGAGTTTCTGGCTAAGGCGCCGCAGGAGATCGTCCGGAAGCTGGAGGACCGAGCCGCCGAGCTTCGCGCCGCAATCGACCGCCTACAGTAGACGCGCTTCATGCCTTCCATCGCGTTGATGGCGCCGGTGATGCTGCCCCTCGTCGCGGCCGGGGTTATCACGGCATTCGGGCTTGGCGGATTCAACCTCGGTCGGATTGCTGTGGGCGCCGGCGCGTGGGCCTCGGCGGCAGCGCTGCTGATTTTGTGGCTTCCGGTGCGCTCCACCCAGGAGCTGAACCTCGGCCAACTTGGTTTCGGTTCACCGTTCCAGCTGCGCGTCGACGCTGTCGCCTTCGCGTTTGGCCTGATGGTCGCTGTCCCCGCGGCCTTGGTGCTGACCCTCCAGCGCCGGACCTGGCAGGAAGCGGCGCTGGGGGCGCTCGGAGTGGCCGCGGCCATGTTCGCCATCGAGGCGGGAGGCGTCGTGCTGACCGCGCTTGCGGGAGGGACGGCGGCGACGCTGGCGGTGATCCAGCTCGACGGCGAGGACGTTCGCGCACCACGCCCTCGCTGGAGCATGCTGCTCGCCGCCTGGCTGGCGTTGAGCTGGGCCGGTGTCATCCTCCAGGTCCGCAGCGGAACCGCAGCCTACGCCGCCGTCCCGGTCTCCGCCCTCACGGCGCCGGTCTTTGCCCTGATCGCATTTGCCGGCCTGATGGCGTCCGGCCTGGTCCCGTGGCGCTCGTGGCCGGCCCAGGTATGGTCGCGGCCCTCGCTTCGTGCGGCCGGGCTGGTCGTTGCGACCCTCTATCCGCTCGGCTTCTACCTGCTCGTCCGTTCGTATGAGATGGGCGACGGCAGATACCCAAATGCCGCCTTCAACGCGGTCCTCGCCGCGTGGGGAGTGGTGGTCGCGTTGGGCGCGGTCGCTCGCGCGCAGTCCGCAGCTATGCGTCGGGGATTCCTTAGCGAGGT
>Ga0210409_10006680_pt1 | contig 11964 bp, 9 predicted proteins | sample IncBWH17MmetaG_FD_161649 | JGI IMG/M metagenome (GOLD analysis project Ga0210409, IMG submission 161649) | Forest soil microbial communities from Barre Woods Harvard Forest LTER site, Petersham, Massachusetts, United States - Inc-BW-H-17-M | ecosystem: Environmental > Terrestrial > Soil >...
GGCGATGCAGCGGGTTTGGCGTATTCACAAAGCGGTGAAGGTATTCGGCCGGCGGTTGAGTCTGGATTGCTCGCGGGGAAGGCCATTCTTGCCGCAGATGGCGAAAATGGCCCAGCGCTCAGCAGAACGTACAAAAGCTTCCTCGCTGCACGTTTCGGAAAATCGCAGAAAGAGTGGGCTTTCGAAATCGGCGGGCATCTCCCTACGTGGCTGGTAAGTTTCCTGTCCCGATTTCTACTGGCAAGCCGGTGGTTTTCGCGCCGTGTCATTTTGGAGCAATGGTTTCTCCATTTTGATGAACCTGCCTTGGGTTCCTGAAACTTAACGAGCAACGGAAAGCAGCGGAAGCCCACAGCTGTTGCCACTGAGGATTGGCAGTGGAAGCAGGGAGCACTAAGCTCGCTCGGATTTTTGGACAAGAGCCGGGGATGGAGACGAGATGAAAATTACCGTGAAAAAGATTTCGGTGGGGTTGCTCGCGCTGGCGGTGGTGTGGGTGTTGATGAAAGCGCATGGGGCCCGGGCGGAAGGCGATGCGGCAGAGGCGGCGATGGCGACGATCCGTCCGGAGGCGATTCGCGGGGATATGCGATTCCTTGCGGACGATCTCTTGGAAGGGCGCGGCACGGCGACAAGAGGTCACGAGATTGCCGCGAAGTTCATGGCGGCGAAGTTCGAAGCGTTGGGGCTCGAGCCAGCGGGTGACAACGGAACGTATTTTCAGAGCGTGCCGTTTCGTTCCGGGCGGCCGGATGAGACGAAGACAACGTTGACGCTGGTGCGCGGCCGAAAAGAACAAAAATTGGTTTACCGCAAGGATTTTATTACCTCAGTGGACCCAGGGAGGGCAGATAGTTCGGTGGAGGCGCCGGTGATGTTTGTTGGAGATGGCGTGACCGCGCCGGAGGAAGGGTACGACGATTACAAGGGGATTGATGCCAAAGGGAAAATTGTGGCGATGGCGTTCGAAGCGCCCCAATTTGAGTCATCGCTGAAAGCGCACTACTCTGCGGCTGAGGTGAAGGAAGCAATTGCGGTGGCGCACGGCGCCGTCGGAATGATCGTGATTTCGGACCCCATCGTGGAGGATATCTATCCGTACAGCAAACAAACGCGGGATCTGGATTTTCCCCAGTTTCACTGGCTCGATAGGAAGGGGCGGCCGAATGATTATTTTCCGGAGCTGAAGGGCGGAGCGATATTGAGCCTGGAAGAAACGAAGAAACTCTTCGAAGGGAGCGGGCATACGGCAGAGGAAGTTTTTGCAGACATCAAGGCGGGGAAGCCGAAGTCCTTTGCACTGCCGATGACAGCGAAAATACATAATGTGACGAAGCTTGAGGACGTGCACAGCCCGAATGTGGCGGCCAAACTGGAAGGAAGCGATGCGAACTTGAAAAGCGAGTACGTGGTGTACAGCGCGCACTCGGATCACCTGGGAATCGGAGAGCCTGTGAAGAGCGACAAGATTTATAACGGAGCGCTGGATAACGCGTCCGGATCGGCAATATTGCTCGAGCTTGCGCAAGCTTTCAGCAAAATGAACCCGCGGCCGCGGAGGTCAATCTTGTTTGTTTCGGTAACGGGTGAGGAGGCGGGGCTTCTGGGGTCGGATTATTTTGCCCGCTACCCGACGGTGGCGAAGGATGCCATCGTCGCGGACGTGAACATGGACGAGGACTTGATGCTATGGCCGCTGGAGGACGTCATTCCGTTTGGAGCGGAACATTCGACCCTGGATGGAGCGGTCAAGAAAGCAGCGGAACGCATGCATCTAGGGATCAGCCCAGACCCGATGCCGGAAGAGACCGTTTTTATCCGCAGCGATCAGTATTCGTTCGTAAGACAGGGAGTGCCGGCGGTGTTCCCGGTGCCGGGATTCAAGTCCAGCGATCCGAAGATCAATCCGGCGGCGATCTTCAAGAAATGGGAATTGGAAAGATATCACGAGCCTGGGGACGACATGGAACAGCCAGGACTGCTTTTCGGCGAAGCGGCGAAATACGCGCGGTTTGTGTTTTTGTGCGGATATTATATCGCGCAAGAGACGGAGCGGCCGACCTGGAATAAAGGCGACTTCTTCGGAGAGCACTACGGAAGGAAGAAGGATTAGCCACCGAGGCTCAGAGGCAGGGAGGCGGAAATAAGAGCTGAGGCAGAGGAAGTTTCATAAGAACAACTTGTCTGCGAACTTGCCGAAATGAATTTCGATGGCTGGAGGCTCCGACATCCGACCTGGTGAGGTGGCGGGAAATCCAGCTCGCATCCGTTAGCGGTGCGCAGCCCTGTAACTGAACAGTTTTTGGCATTCTTGTCGAAGAAAACCACCTGTGACGGGGATGGGGTGATTGCCCTTCTCGAAGACGAGCTCGCAGGGAATGAGACAAGCTCGCCACTTATAGTCTTCCGTACCGCGCTTGCGGCCATAAGCGGCAATGTCTTCTTGGGAAACGCCGTAGACGACCGCGCCAATTCTAGACCACACGCAGGCACCGGCGCACATGGCACAGGGCTCGTGAGTGGAGTAAAGGACAAAGTCGGACAAGTAGCGGCCATAGCCGCTTGATACGTATTTGAGCGTCTCCAACTCTACGTGTTTGATGCTTGATCCCGAAGTTTTTACCCGGTTACCGGCACTGGCAATGACCACTTCGCGGCCGCCCACAAGGCGTGTGATGACCGCGCCAATGGGATAGTCGCCTCGGTCACCCGCGCGTTTGGCCTCCGAGACGGCCAGCTCCATGAACTTCTTTCGGGGTTTGTAGGAAGGAGGGATCATGCAGATAGATTATATCCGTTTGTCACGAGTGTTTCTCAGGATAGCCGTCCAGGTCCGATTGCAACGGCCGGCGTGGTTAGAGATGGCGCGTTATTCAGGACTTGAGAACTTCAGTCTGGAAACAGTCAAAGGCCGCCCCGATCAGCGTTCTCTTTTGTCGAACGCGGTTTTCGCCTCTTGCGCTATTAGAGAGATTCACCCGAGCATCGGGAACAATTGAACTGCTGCTGTTCGGTGGGGTTTCGGTTCTATGACTCGCGCGTGTTCTGTGCTACATCGCGCCATGTGGCATAGCGACCCACCGCCACTCTATTGGCGGTGGATCGCTGCCGATATTGTTTTCGGAATATGGACTTAGACGCAGGTCATTAGTCCCTGACGCAACTCACTCTTCCAGTATCGGGGTTTGTATAGTGATGCTCTCCTGCTGGACATGGTGCGTCTTTACCTTGTCGACCCTGGTCGCCGGTCTGTCCCGGCCGGCCTTGATCGCCGGTCTGTCCCGGCCGGCCTTGATCGCCGGTCTGTCCTGGCCGACCTTGATCTCCGGTCTGTCCCGGCCGGCCTTGGTCTCCGGACTTTCCCCTCCGGCCTTCGTCGCCGGTTTGTCCCGTGTCTCCGGCCTGGCCCGTCGCGCCTTGTTGCCCTGACTGCCCCTGGTCTCCAGGCTGCCCAGATTGGCCGGTCTGGCCTGTCTGTCCCTGCGGTCCCGCTGGTCCTGGCGCTGGGGTCGTGTTGCACCCGGCAATAAGTAGCCCTAGCAAGAACGCACCCATAACTACCGGTATCTTCATTTTGATTCTCCTTTGTGATGCCGCTCGACGCCAAACGCTGCCACCTCAGACGATTACACGCAGCGAGAATCGTACCCACGGTCCACCGGTGGCGCTGTCCCAATTCGCACAGAGGTCCAACAACGTCGAGGGTGGAAAGGACGCTTGCGTGGTTGATTGGGATTCGAATTCTCAACTGAGCGGGTCGCTAACTCCCTGTAAGTCGGGTACTCGGAAAGTGACCCACTACAGCCGCCCGGTTGGAAGGGCGCAAGGGGACGAAGTAAATTCGGAGAGTCGGGCTGGCGGCGGACTAACGAACTTCCCAGGTGTCGCCGGAGCGGAGGAGCTTGGCGAGGTCGCCGGGACCACGCTTGGCGATGACGTCTTTGATTTGCTGGTTCATGACGTCTTCATAGCGCGGGAGATCGTCCCAGGCGCGGAGAACGCCAATGGGAGTGGGAAAACCGGGGCGATGCTCCATATGCGAGAGCAAGAAAGCGTAAGAAGGGCGCGGGTGGTGCGCGTCGTGGACAACGAGGTCGGATTCGGTGATGCCGTTGCCGAGTTGGACGACTTCGATGTCGCCGTCGGTTCTGCGGCGAATGCCTTTGTCGCGGTTCTTGCCGAAGACGAGAGGTTTGCCGTGCTCAAGCTGCATGACGTGCTCGCTGCGGGCGTCGCGTTCGGTGAGAGAGAACCAGGCGCCGTCATTAAAGATATTGCAGTTCTGGAGAATCTCGACGAAGGCGGAGCCTTTGTGCGCGGCGGCCTGCTTCAGCGTGTCTTTCAGATGCGCCTGGAAGACGTCCACGCTGCGCGCGACGAAGGTGGCTTCCGCGCCAATGGCCAGGGAAATGGGATTGAAGGGGCGATCGACGGAGCCGAAAGGAGTGGACTTCGTTTTCTTGTTGAATTCGGAGGTGGGGGAATACTGGCCCTTGGTGAGGCCGTAGATGCGATTGTTGAAAAGAAGAACCTTGATGCCGACATTGCGGCGGAGCATGTGGATGGTGTGATTGCCGCCAATGGAGAGAGCGTCGCCGTCGCCGGTGGCGACCCAGACTTCGAGGTCAGGGCGAATTGCTTTGATGCCGGTGGCCACGGCCGGGGCGCGGCCGTGAATGGTGTGGAAGCCGAAGGTGTTCATGTAATACGGGAAACGGCTGGAGCAGCCAATGCCGGAGACGACCACGAAATTTTCACGCTTGATGCCGAGTTCAGGGAAAACAGACTGCACGGCGGAGAGAATGGCGTAGTCGCCGCAGCCGGGGCACCAGCGGACTTCCTGGTCGGTCTGGAAGTCTTTTTTTGTGAGCGGCGTTATGGGCGGCAGTGTGGCAGTGCTCATTCCGAAATCTCCTAGAGTCCCAGCACTTCTTCGATTTTTTGTTCGAGCTCGGCTTGCTTGAACGGGCGGCCCTGAATTTTGTTGAGGCCGATGGCGTCCACTAGATATTTGGCGCGCAACACCCAGAGAAGCTGGCCCATGTTGAGTTCGGGCACGAGCACTTTTTTGTAACGCTGCAGGACGTCGCCGAGATTTGCGGGCAGCGGATTGAGATAGCGCAGGTGCACGTGGCCGATCTTGCGGCCCTGGGCGCGCTGCGCGTTCATGGCGGCGGTGATGGCGCCGTGGGTCGAGCCCCAGGCGACAATGAGGAGGTCGCCTTCGGTGTCGCCGACGGGAACCACGTCGGGAATTTCCTGGACGACGGCGGCAACTTTTGCGGCGCGGATGCGCACCATGTGTTCGTGGTTGAGCGGCTCGTAGTTGATGTTGCCCGTGACATCCTGTTTTTCGAGGCCACCGATGCGGTGTTCGAGTCCCGGGGTGCCGGGCACGGCCCAGGGGCGCGCCAAAGTGTCTGGATTCCGTTTGTAAGGCAGATAGCCTTCCGGAGAGTTGGGTTCCGTGGCGAAGCGCACGGGAAAATCCGGGATCTGAGTGACGTCGGGAACCCGCCAGGGCTCGGCGCCATTCGCGAGGTAGCCGTCGGAAAGAATGATGACCGGCACCATGTACTTGATGGCGATGCGGCTGGCTTCGAGCGCGGCCCAAAAGCAATCGCTGGGAGTGGCCGGCGCGATGATCGGAATCGGCGCTTCGGAGTTGCGGCCAAAGAGCGCTTGGAGCAGATCGGCTTGCTCGGTTTTGGTCGGGAGGCCGGTGGAAGGGCCGCCGCGCTGAATGTCGCAAATGACGAGCGGGATTTCCACGGCGACGGCAAGGCCGAGCGCTTCGGTCTTGAGAGCCATGCCGGGGCCGGAAGTGGTGGTGATGGCGAGCGCGCCAGCGTAGGCCGCACCGATGGAGCTGGTGATGGCGGCGATCTCGTCTTCGGCCTGAAAAGTCATCACGCCGAAATCCTTGTACTGCGACAGCTCGTGAAGAATGTCCGAAGCGGGAGTGATGGGATAGCTTCCCTGAAAAAGGCGGAGACCTGATTTTTGAGAAGCGGTGACGAAGCCGAGAGCAAGCGCCTGATTGCCGCTGAGATTGCGGTAGACGCCGGGCGAGAGTTTGGCCGGCGGAATTTCGTAGCTGATTTGAAACGCTTCGGTGGCTTCGCAATAGGAGTAGCCGGCCTTCATGGCCAGCTTGTTGGCTTCGACGAGGAGAGGCTTGTTCTTGAATTTGGCTTCGATCCAGCGGACGGTGGGGTCCATGGAGCGGTTGTAGAGCCAATAGCACATTCCCAGGGCGAAGAAATTCTTGCAGCGGCTGATGGACTTGGCGTCGAGGCCGAGATGTTCGAGGGCGGTTTTTGTGAGGCGCTCAAGCTCGACGGAGAATAGGCGGAACTTGTCGAGCGAATGGTCTTCAAGAGGATTCGAAGTCATCTGGGCCTTGCGCAGGTCGTTTGCCGCGAAGGCATCGGAATTCACGATGAGGATGCCGTTGGCTTTGAGGTCGGCGACGTTCATTTTCAGCGCCGCGGGATTCATGGCGATGAGAACGTCGACCGCGTCGCCGGGCGTGTAGACGTCATTGGAAGCGAAATGAAGCTGATAACCGCTGACGCCCGGGAGCGTGCCGGCAGGGGCGCGGATTTCGGCGGGGAAGTCGGGGAAAGTGGCGATGTCGTTGCCGTAGAGCGCGACGGTGTTGGTGAACTGGCTGCCGGTGATCTGCATGCCGTCGCCGGAATCGCCCGCGAAGCGAATGACCGCCTGGTCGATGACTTCGCGCTTGTGCTTCGGCAGCGGAACGTCGGTGATGGTCGACATAAGGATGAATAACCTTGTTCTTGCCCCGAATATGCCAGGTCCGACCCTGTCGAAAACGGGACTCCTCAGCGGAATTCCCCCAGAGGAGCGCGGCTCACACAAGCCAGGCAGGCGGCGCGTCGAAAAGAATTTACTTGGAGGCGAGCCACTGTGAGCCGACATTAAAAGAATACCACACTGGCCTGCGCGCGGCGGGGAGAGAGTCCGCCGCCTGGAAATGTGTCTTATCCAGAAAGACTTGCGGGAATCGAATCACCCGCACTTATAGGCGAGCCATGGGTTGACAGTAAGCAAATCAGGTTCGAGCTGCGTTGACGAGTTTCTGCGAGCGGTTACCGGAGATAGGCGACTCCGTACTCTATCAAACCCTTTTCCGCTCCCTTCCGCGAACTTACGATCCTGGCTGGTGAATAGATATTCGGGGCCCTGGAAGCGTAGGGCACCGCCATTTCCATGCGTAATCCTTCGGGGTAATGGTTAGCGCTGTAAAAGCTTAAGCCACCACGCGCCAAATCTCTGACCAGCACGACTTCGTTTCCCAAGGTAGAATGCCGGACACATCCAACCGCCTCTAGTTGAATACGATCGTGGGACCTCAGGTTTTGCTTCCCGCTGTTCAAGAACTGCTGTGACCCTTGAAGCTCATTATCCAGTTCAACAGGGACATGAGGATCCGTGGAAGGACGGCCGAACGGCCGGGTCCACGTGGTCCAGCCTCCACAACTCGCGCAGATCCGGGAGATGGAATGATGACGGAGGAATAGATCCGCCTCAAATTCGCTGAGGTAGGTTACCTCCAATCGGCCACAGGCAATACACCGGAGCAAGGCTCGTAGCACCGCCTTTTCCAAGTCGAGTGAGGCGGGAAAGGCAATGTCCCACAGATTGGCTGCCGGGTCGAGTAGAGCAACTCCAAACACATGGGCCTCAGACCCTCGTACAATGCGGCCCACCACTCGAGCCACCGACTCTTTGCCAAGTCCGACTCGCTGAATCTTGATGTTCTGGCCAGCGTACAGTTCGCGGTCCACTATAATCGCAGCGCCTCGGCGACTGACATTTACTGTCCGTCCTTCCTCCCACAAATCTTTGCCATGTTCTGCAATGCCGGTAACACGAATGTGCAAGGACAAAAAGACACGATCGCTTTCACGCTGGTTTTTGTCCACTCCAGGAAAAGTGGCATGCCCTGCGCCGACTGTATCCACATCGGATTTGTTGCTGGAATAGTTCGCCATACGGCATCACCGCGGATGGAAGAACCCAAGAGACTTCCAGGTCGTCGTCTCGCGGAAAAAAGAGTCGCCTTTCTCCAACCCGCAGAACGGGCCAGCGTGAGCTGCACTCCCAAGGTAGTCTTGGTGAGATCCACGGTTACGACAATCGGGTAAAGACCGGAATTTGGAGAGAGCAATTCACCTTACCAAACGAAAGGGAGCGGAAGCTTGCAGCTAGAGCGAAGGTAGTAACTCAGTTTGGCAAATTGAGTCACTACCAGCGCAAGAATTGAGCTTGACGTTCGCTTTGTTTTCGCCTAAGGTGGGGAGCAACAGATCGTGGCGCGAGTCGCCCGGCAAAAGAGAAGAGTGGAGGTCCCCCCATGGCCCTGACCAAGCGACAAAAAGAAGTCCTGGATTTCCTGGTGGCGTTCGAGACCAAGCACGGCTACGCGCCGAGCTTCGAAGAGATCGGCAAGGGATTGAAGCTGACGTCACTCGCGACCGTGCACAAGCACATCACCACGCTGGAGAAAAAAGGATTTATTCGCCGCGGATATAACCAGAGCCGCTCGATCGAAATTTTGCAATTGCCGAAGCCGGTGAAGGAGCAAGTGCTGGACCGCAAAGTCCAGGAGCTGCCGCTGGTCGGGCGCATCGCCGCCGGCCGGCCGCTCGAAGCGGTGGAGGAACGCGAGACGATTTCGCTGGGGGATTTTGCGCGGGGAGGGAATTCGTTTGTTTTGCAGGTGAAGGGCAGCTCGATGATCGAAGATCACATCATGGACGGTGACTATGTGGTCTGCGAGCAAACGCAGGTGGCGAACGCGGGCGACATTGTCGTGGCACTGGTCGGCGGGGAAGAGGCGACGCTGAAGCGCTTCTACCGCGAGGGAGCTGGGAAGGTTCGTCTGCAGCCCGCGAATTCAGACATGGCGCCGATCATGGTCGCGGCCAATGACGTGAAGATTCAGGGGCGGGTGATCGGGGTGTTGCGAAAGTACTAAAAGAAGAGGAATGGCCACCGAGGCACAGAGACACCGAGAACTGAAGAAACGAAGAATGAAAGAATAGGAGAGTTGAAGGGTTGAAAGATTTCTTCGGGTAAGGGCTTGTTTCCCGCCAATTGAATCTTTGAAGCATCTCTCCTAAACAGTTGATCCTGCGGGACCTGATGGCGCGAAGCCTGCCCAAACCACCGGTCTTTTTCGCTCGTCGAACATACTGATAGACTGACGATTGTGAATTCAGAGGAGTTGAGTTCAATTGCGAGCAGAACTCGAACCGTTGAAGGCCACCGCGCAAGCCGACGCTGACGGTAAACCTTCAACTGCGGTGGGGGGAAATATCCGCCGGTGACAATCAAACCGTGAGCAGTCCGAATCTTCATAAGCATCCGGGATTTCGCTCGCGCTTCTTGAAGAATGAGCGCGGCCTCATCGTCTATTTGCCCCCGGGCTACGAAGCGCAGCGCGCGCGGCGTTTCCCTGTGCTCTACCTGCACGACGGCCAGAATCTGTTTGACGGGGCGACCTCCTTCATTCCGGGAATGGACTGGCATGTAGGGCAGACGGCGGATCGCGGCATTCATGAAAAAATGATTCAGCCGCTGATCATCGTGGGAATTTACAACGCGGGGAAAGCGCGTGTGCAGGAATATACGCCGACGCGAGTGCCGCGCCTCGGCGGCGGACGCGCGGACCGATTCGCAAAATTTTTAATGGAAGAGGTAATGCCCTTCATGCAAGAGAAGTACCGCACTATTTCCGGACCGAAGTTCACCGGAATGGGCGGGTCATCGCTGGGAGGGCTGCTGTCGCTCTATTTGGGATTAAAGCTCCCGCACGTTTTCGGGAAATTGGCGGCGCTGTCTCCCTCGGTGTGGTGGAACCAGCGGGTGATCACGCGTTTTGCCGAGGCGGCGCCCGTGCACCCGAGGCCGCGCATATGGCTGGACATCGGTACGCGTGAAGGACTGCGCACCGTGAAGGACGTGGAACAATTTCGCGATGTGCTGCTGCAGAAAGGGTGGCGATTGGGTGAAGACCTCTATTACGAGCGCTTCGAAGGCGGGGAGCACAATGAAGCGGCATGGGCGCAGCGCGTCGGGCCGTTTTTGGAATTTTTGTTTCCGGCGAGAGAGGGCACTGTATAATTCGCGCTAATTTCCAGAAGCAGTGAAGGGAGATTCCTTCCGTGAAGTACGGAATGAAGGTCTCTCTTATTCAGCAGGTATCGGATGCAGGACAGTCGCCCACTCACCATCCTGTGTGTCAGCTCCTACGAAAAAGGGCAGGAGTTTATGCGCACGTGCAAAGCGATGGGCTGCCGCGTGCTGCTGCTGACGGTGGAGAAGCTGCGGAACGCGAACTGGCCGAAGGAGTGCATCGACGAGATTTTCACCATGCCAGAAGATCTGTTGTTGCAGCACCTGATCTACACGGTGAGTTACATGGCGAGGTCGCGCCCGATCGACCGCATCGTGGCGCTGGATGAATTCGACATGGAAAATGTTTCGGCACTGCGAGAGCATCTGCGCCTTCCGGGAATGGGCCTGACGACAATGCGTCATTTCCGGGACAAACTGGCGATGCGCGGCGGGGCGAGGGAAGCCGGCATCCTCGTGCCGGAATTTGTCCACGTGCTCAACCACGACAATTTGCGAGAGTTCATGGCGCGAGTGCCGGGGCCGTGGCTGCTGAAGCCGCGCTCGCAAGTCTCGGGCATCGGGATGAAAAAGATTCACCAACCGGCGGAACTCTGGCCGTGGCTCGAAAAACTCGGCGACCAGCAATCGTTTTATTTGATGGAGCAATTCGTGCCCGGAAACGTCTACCACGTAGATAGCGTTGTGTCGGAACGAGAAGTGGTCTTCGCCGAGGCGCATGCCTACGGCGCGCCACCGCTCGACGTGTCACACGAGGGGGGCGTGTTTACGACGCGGACACTGGCGCGCGAATCCGCCGAGGCAAAAAAGCTTTTGGCGATGAATCGAAAGCTGCTGAAGGGATTGGGCCTGGTTCGTGGCGTGACGCATGCGGAATTTCTGAAGGCGCACGCCGACGGGAAGTTTTACTTCATCGAGGTGGCTGCGCGCGTGGGCGGAGCCTACATCGCGGACGCGATCGAAGCGGCTTCGGGAATCAACCTTTGGAGAGAATGGGCGAGGCTGGAAGTAGGGGAAGGAAGAGAACCGTATGAATTGCCTCGAGTTCGTGACGATTATGCTGGAGTGATATTGTCATTAACGAGGCAGGAACAGCCGGACACATCCGCATACACCGATCCGGAAATTGTCTATCGCGTGGCGAAATATCATCACGCGGGCTTCGTGTTGAAAGCGAGGAAACCCGAACGGATTCAGGAATTGCTCAATTCTTATACGGTGCGGTTTCGCATCGACTTTCTTGCCACCCAGCCGGTGCCGGACAAACCCACTGCTTAGCCGCACAGGAACGGGCGTTCCGGCGATTCGCGATCGCGCGCTTAACAGAAATTCACGGTGTTTTCCTCAAACAGGGAAAGACAGACACTGGCCTAAAGTCTAGTAACTGTAAGGAACGGCGGGCGCATAGTTCATTTGCTGTGGTCAGCCGCGAGGTCTAAAGTTTGCATTACCCCGGCCAGAGAAAACGTAGGTGATGCTGTCCCATGGAGAGGTACGATGTGGAGCAATAAAAAACCGGAAACGCCGCAAAACGCGCAGACGGAAGCGAAAAATTTGGGATCGAATCAGGCGCCGAAGCTTGCTCCGGCGACTTGGGAGGGAAAAACGGCAATGAGCACAGATGCAATTCGTCCACTGGGTGCGACCACGGACCGCGCGACGGCGCGGCTCGGGGCCAGCCTGCATGTGAAAGGCGAGATCTCCGGCAACGAGGATCTGGTGATCGACGGTTCGGTGGAAGGGCTGGTCCAGCTCGACGAGCGGAAGCTGACGGTCGGGGCCACCGCGAAAGTTACC
>Ga0210409_10006681_pt1 | contig 11963 bp, 9 predicted proteins | sample IncBWH17MmetaG_FD_161649 | JGI IMG/M metagenome (GOLD analysis project Ga0210409, IMG submission 161649) | Forest soil microbial communities from Barre Woods Harvard Forest LTER site, Petersham, Massachusetts, United States - Inc-BW-H-17-M | ecosystem: Environmental > Terrestrial > Soil >...
GCTGGCGGGACGCAACCTACGCAAGCTCTGGAATGTACCACCGGGAGAACGGCGGCGGCAACAGGCAGGAAAGTGCGATGCAAATCTCGATCGCGTCTAAGCCCGGGTATTAGCGCGCGGAAGGATGGTTTTTTTGGTTTATTTTTCGGGGTGCCTGGTGTATATCCAATGCAACTGGTGGCGGGGGATTGCTGCTTCTTCCTGGTTACTGTTTTTCGTCTCGCCGATGCCTCTGGCCACAGCGGACGCTTTGGGGTTGGAGTTACCCTGGCCGCAGACGTAGTCACGGCACAGGCCCCCTGGGGAACGCCGAATCTGAAGAGGAGACCACGATGAAGCTTGGTCGCAAAATGACTCAGTCCTTTGTCCGGCTGTTGGCCACGATTCTTTTCGTATTCATACTGCCCCAACTGGTGCAGGCACAGAAGGGTAAGAGCGCTCCTGCACCAGCACCGCACGCATCCGCGCCCGCGCCGCGTGCGGCCGCCCCGGCTCCGCGTCCGGCCGCTGCAGCGCCACGCCCAGCCGCTGCACCAGCAGGCCACCCCGGAGGCACGGCCGCAGCGGGAGGAAATGCCTCTCATAACAGCTCGAATACAGCCGCGCATCCTGCCAATTCAACTGCGGGTCACACGGGGACGAACGCCGGCACAGCCGGCCACACCTCGACAGCCACCAATTCGCGGACCACGGCAGCCACCAACACGCGAACTGCGACCGGGACCAACACAAGGACAGCTGCTGGCGCCAACACCCGCACAACGACGGGCACCAACACCCGCACTACGACCGGAGCTGGCGCGAGCAAGACAACGGCAGCAAACACCAACGCAAGTAGGTCCGCGACAGGCGCCGGTGCAGGCAAGACTGCGACCGGAAACGCCGCTGGAAGTAAGACGGCAACGGGCGCCGGTGCAGGCAAGGCCAACGCTGCTGGCGCGCGCAATGCCGGGACCACTACGAAACTAGCCAACGGCGGAACAAAAACTGTCCGCGCCAACGGCAGCACTGTCGAGCGCAGCAAGAGCGGGCGCGTCTCATCGGTGACGACATCAAAAGGAAACACCGCGAAGATGGATTCTCACGGGCGTGTGGCCTCGATTAAGGATGGCAAGGGAACGACTGTCAATCGCGGGCCGCATGGTGAACGGAGAGTCGAGTCCAGGCGAAAGGACGGCACCCGGGTTGTCTCCTACGGGCACGGCCGCGGCTTCGCGGAACACCGTTTCAGTCGCGGTGGTCATGAGTACGCGCGGCGAACGTATTGGCGCGGCGGCCGTGGCTATGGGCGCATGTATCGAGGTTACGGCTGGCGAGGCCACGGTTATTATCACTACTATTCACCCTACTACTACGGCGCGGGCTACTATGGCTGGGCGTATAACCCTTGGGCGTCGCCCGTAGCCTATTCTTGGGGATGGTACGGGTCGCCCTGGTACCAGCCTTATGGGTATTATTTCGCGCCCTATTCTGTCTATCCGTCAGCCGCTTTCTGGCTCACCGACTATATGGTCGCCGCCACTATTCAGGCTTCGGCTGAAGCAGCCGCCGAAGCAGGGATGAACCGATCGGGTGATCCGAACTTCGTGCTTGCTTCCGCTCGCTTCCGCGGTAGCGCCGCAGAAAGTGGGCCGCTCCTTACGCCGGAAATAAAGCAAATGATCGCAGAGGAAGTGAAAGCCCAGCTCGCTGCCGACAAGGCCGCGGCCGAGGCACAGGGAAGTGCCGGCGGGGATGCCGGCGGAGGGGAGGAGGTGCCCCCCTCGCTCGATCCGAAACGCCGCGTCTTCCTTGCTTCTGCGGCCATTGCTCCGACGCTCGGCGATAGCACCTGCGCACTGACGTCTGGAGACGTGATCAAGCGGACGGAAGACGATCCCGACGGCGAAAACACAGTTGCGGTTATCGTGCTGGCCAGCAAGAAAGATGATTGCGAAATCGGCTCTACGCCTCGGGTGGCTACAAGCGATTTGGAGGATATGCACAATGAATTCCGCGAGCAGCTCAATGAAGGGCTGAAATCGCTGGGAGAAAATCAAGGCAAGAACGGGATTCCTTCCGGACCCGCCGCTACCACCAAGCCCAACCCCGACGGAGTGGTAGCTCCCGATTTAACCGTGGGGGACGATCTGAAGGCGGCCGACCAGGCTGGTGACGCGGCCGAACAAGACGTCCAGGCTGCGGCTGCGGACGAAACCTCAACTGATACAGCAGACGAAAACCAAGCGCCCCCTGCACCACAGGGCGATGGCGGCACCATCCAGATCGGGCAGTCGATCGCCGACGTGGTCAAGGCGCTGGGAATGCCAAAACAGATCCAAAATGCGGGCGCGGCGCAGGTTTACGTGTACAAAGACCTGCGAGTGACTATCCAGCAAGGCAAAGTCGTGGACGTACAGTAGTAGGCAACGCTGGAGAGCAGTTTCGACCTAACTATAACTGCCGAGGGGGGACTGCTCATGCCCCCTCGGCGGTTTCTTTTTTAGCGCTTGTTGGCCGTAGCTTCCACATTGCTCAGAATGCGGTCGAGGTGGTCGCGCGAAAAGTACCGACCTGCGGCCACGACGCCTGCAATCTTCTGAGTGTTGCCGATGTTGTCGAGCGGGTTTGCGTCCAGCAAGACCAGATCTGCAATCTTCCCTTTTTCCACCGTGCCGAAATCATTCTGCCGGTCCAGGAATTTGGCGGGATTGAGCGTTGCCGTCTGCAATGCCTGCAGGGTCGTGAACCCAGCGGCGATGAATCGTTGCAATTCCAAGTGCAGGCTAAAGCCGGGAAGCACATCTACGCCGGCCGGGCAGTCGGTTCCGGCGAGAAATGGCACTCCGGCTTGATTCAGTTTTTTTACGATTTCCAGTTCGTGCTCGACGAATTTCTGCCGCACAGACAGAGGGTCGGTGTCCAGATTCTCGATAATTCCGGTGGTAAATCTGGGCCAGCTTTTTTCCCGCCAAAACAATGGCGCATACTTCAAGTCGGGATCCTTGTTCACATCCACCACGTCCACCAACCATTGTCCCCGCTCCCAGTATAGTGTGGGGCACTGCCAGGTCTGATTATTCGCGAGGAGCTCAATCAAGGCGGTCTCTCTCGAGGGATCGTAGGTTTCCAGGAAGCGGCCGGGACCTTTTGGGCCTTTTAGTAATTCATCTTCCATCATCGAGCTGCCCTCAAATATGCCGATCAAATGTTCAAAACTTTTCTGGCCCGCTCTGGAGGCCTCAGCTCCGCGAATTGCGTCCGGCACGTGGCCGACGAATGTGATGTTCTGCTTCTTACATTCCTCCGCGATGGCGAAATAGGCTTCGCGCGGAACGTAGGATTGAATCTTGATGAAATCCACGCCGCGGCCTTTCAGCATGTCTACGGCGCGCCGACCGTCTTCCGGCGTGGCAATCGCGATCGAGGCAGGGAACTGCGTCTTCGGGCCATCCAGCATCGGTCCGGCGACAATCATGCGCGGCCCCAGCAAGCGGTGCTGCTCAATCTCCGATCTTGCCGCCAGGATGGGATCGAGGTCGCTGCCCATGTCGCGCACGCCCGTGACGCCATTCGCAATGAAGAGCGGCAGCGTGATGTCTCTTCCTCCGGGGACCCACTCGCCGAAAAATGTGTGGACGTGCATGTCCCAAAGGCCGGGAATCATGTATTTCCCGCTGGCGTCTATTGTCTTGCCATCTTTGGGAATCTTCACATGACGCTTGCCTCCCACTTGCTCGATCCGGTCGCCGGAGACAATCACGTAAGAGTCTGGATGCAGCGCCCCGGTGATTGTGTCAATCACCGTGACGCGGGCGAACACCAGGCTCACCCCTGCGCCTTCCGGCGATTGCGCCCATACCGGGACCGCGCAAATCACTGATAGCAAAGCTACGGCAGCGGCGAAGCAGAGCTTTTTCATCCGGATCTCCTAATCACGGTGCACCGTCATTTCACCCAGGTATCAAACACGCCAGTTTCCACTCCCCCGGCGCACTTCACTTGCACAAATATCCGGTACAGGCCGGGCTTAGGAAAACCGTATGGGAAAGCAACGCCGGATATCTGCGATTTAGCACCCATGCCCGGCATTTCCATCCCTGGCGTCGAATTTTCACCAGCGGCAGCAGGCTGATTCGCTTTCCCTGGCAGACTGGCTTGCGCGAGTTCTACGGCAGCCATCGAGGCCGAACCATCCGGGTGGACGTGCGCAAAAACGCTCAAGTCCGAACGCACAAATTCCGCGTGGCCTGCCATTCCCATGTAAGGCTCGAGATTCGTTACAGTCTTTCTTGCGGCATCTTCGATGTGAAATCGAAACCAGAGAAGTTGATTCGCGGGGAGCGGCCCGGACTGACGTTCCCATACCATGCGAGTGCCGTTGGGCAGCTGGAAATCAGCATTCCCGACCGCATTCGGCAAGAGTGCCGGCGCATTCGCCGCAGAATCGTCTCCGGCGAGCGGCCGGCCCGAAATTTCGGGAATTTCCATCTCCGCGGTGAGCGTGTCCGGGAACCCAGACTCCCGCACGATGTCCGCAAAGATCTGGTAGTGGCCCGCGGAAATCGGCGGCAAATCATTCAGGAAAACTCCACCTTTATCCTCGACGGGATGCAAATGATAAAAGCGGTCCATCTGCGGCGTGCGAATCAGGAACAGGTGCATTAGGTGCCCGTGATCCGGAATGATCCTGGTGGCCACAGCTTCCACACGGCGCGTGTGCCAGCTAGATTCGCCCACGCGTAGAAGCATTTTGCCGCCAGGAAGCATCGAGGCTGAAAGCTTTGGCGCCTTGTAAATCATCTCCTGTGCGCGCTCCGCTGCTGCAACCTTCCACCACCATCCGCCCAGTGAGAGCAGTCCTGTGACAATCACAAACGCAATAGCCATCGCCACGCGAGCGGCGCGTTGCTCTACTGGCCCCGCCGGCTGTCCGGGCTCGAGTTGCCCTTCGCGCCGTGCAGCTCCGAAGATCGAAACAATCGCGACGACCAAAAGGGTCATCAATCCCGCGAGCAGAGCACCGAGGTCTGTTTGCATCGGCAGCGTGCTGCGCGCGAAGGCAGGAACGGGTACAGCCATCGTCCCTGAACCGCGGTCTCCGTCCGCCTCGATACGCACCTGCCACGAGCCCGAAGCCATCAGCCACAACTTGCCTGTAAAAAACTGTGGATCATCTTTGGAGGGCAGCAGGACATCGGGCGGTGGCGGATATTTCGAGCCGGGACCAACGATATAAAGCGGAACGATCCTCACCTGAAGCAGACCCGGCGCCGCGGCGCGTATCTCGATTTCGGCGACGCCTGGAATCATCGGCGGCGTGCGAATCATCACTGCGAGTTGATACGGCCCCGCCTCGCCCTGAAAATAAACGTCGGGGCTTCCCACATGTGCGAGACAGGGCGCACCGAGCAAAAAAAATAGTGAAAGAATAAAGACGCGGCGATCCACTAGAGCCCTAACGCCGGATGCGCGTGAGCCAGTCGCCGAATGCAAGCCCCACGCGCGCGGAGAGGATGGATGCGACCAAAGCGACCCCCAGGCTGAGCCAGAATGCGGTTCGCGTGGGTTCAAAGGATTGAAATTGATAGGCGAGCTGGTACATGGATGGCGGCATCTGGTAGGGAAAATAAATCTGCCCGAAGAGCCAGTTGCGCGCGGCAGGCGAAATCATGAAAGTTCCAAACGGCCATTGAACGGCAATCATCGCCGCTACGAACGCGATCCCTGCAACGGCCGAAAGCAGCCATTTGCCGCGGCCAGCCAAGCGGTTCATCACCACATCCAGGAGAAATGCCGGGAAGATCAACAATACCGGGAATCCCATCGGGACCATGTGCGTGACGTTTGTGTATACAGGCCCAAGCTTCGGGTGCGCCGGAAAGACGGGAAAAATCCACATGGCGGCGATCATCAGCGCCATATAAATCGTGGCAATAATCGTCGCGCCCCATTTGTGCCCCGAGGCGCGACCGTAAGCAATCAGCAACGTCGGAGTTCCGATGGCCACGGTGCGGTAAAAAACAGCGCTGTGCATCAAGCTCGCGTCGGAGTATTCGGAGATGAGAATCATGTGCAATAAAAGGAGGAGGCTCGCGAGATAGAGGAAAAGGCGATCCAGCTTCTGCCCCGCGGCTCCGGTTGCGCGATTTTTCCGCGCAAGTAGCAGCAGCAGACATCCCACGCCAACGCCCCATATCCCCAGACCAAGAACAACGTGCGGCGGGCTGAGAATTTGCACATCCAGACCAAAAGAGCTGTGCCACCAGTTGTCAAAGGGCGCCGATGTAACCATCGTCATGCCGCCCCAAGCGGTAAGAAATGCGCCCACCGGTGCGCGGAATCCCCACATCCGTACAGAGGACGTTTGCGCCGCCGGATCATGAGAAAAAGTTGTTGAGAAAATCAGAACGATGCAGGTGATGGCAGCAAGAATTCCTCCAAAATGGATTGCCAGATGCGCCGGAGTCCAAAACGTGTCGCGTCCGATGGTCATATGCCAAGAAATATCCCAGTACAGCCCGAACGCAACGGAGGTGACGGCAAGAACCCCGGACCAAACGAACCATGGGACCGCCGACGCGCGGGCCACGCTTTTTGAGAGCTCCGTCGGTGGGCTCTGTAAGCGCAGTGGAATAATTTGAGCCATCAACGCCTCCGCATCGAGAATAGCAGAGCGGTTTTTCGTTCACAAGGCAGACCAAGCGGCCAGAAGAGACACGGTTGCTTGGTTTTCATGACCGCGGTGGTCGTTCTGATGGCGGCAGGCAGTCGATCACTTGGGCGGTCCTGCGTTCTTCAGAACAAGTACGATGATGCAGCCGTCGGAGTGGAAGGCTCCGCCGGTGGCAGTTCTACCTTCAGTGAGCGGATCTGCCGGCTTAGTATGGTTGCGCTCGGCGACCAAACCAGTTCCGGTGAGTGTTGCATTCACATATTCGCGCTCGCCATCAATGGCCGGATCAATCTTGTGGGTAACACTGTTTTTGTTGCGCTCGTCGGGCTCGAAACCAATATCGTGCGTCGCGGCGATGCACCATAGCGGCCGGCCGTCCACTTCATAAGGCGATTTCCAGACGCGCAAGTGATTCCGCGACACGGCCACGCGGAATGGCTCGCCGTGCGCGAAGCCGTAGTCCTGCGGGCGTTTGAATAAGTAGAGCGTGCTCATGGGCAGGGTTAAGTAATCTTTCTTCGTAAGCGAGTCGAAGATTGCGTTGACCACCGCATCCTCGAGCGAGGAATCCACCTGCACCCACCCCGCTGCCTGGAACACTCTGACTACTTCGTCCTGTGTGCCCACGAGCAGGATGTTCACCATGTCGCCCGGATTGCCCTGTCGATCGCTGACACGCCGCGGAATTTCCGCAAGCAGCGCCGGAGTGATCGCCGGTATTGGCTCGTCAGGAGGTCCGCCGGCGGCGCTGGCCGCCGGAGTGGATAGACCGGGATCAAGCACTTCGATTTTTACGTGAAATCTCCCCGTGGCGGCCGAGGCATCCTTGAGACTTTGGTTGATGCCGAGGAAGAGTCGGCCGGCAACCGGTGCCTCATACTCTTTATTCGCGCCCACGAAAAATGGCTGCCCGATTTCCGTCGGACCCAGGCGCGCGATCAGTGCGCCATGTCCCGCATCGGTGACAGCGTAATCATGGAGCAAGTCGCGATAGGAGCGTCCGAGGCCGCCCGGGCCGAAAGATCTCCCGTCAGGGTGCTTCTTGTCAGCTGGATATTTAATTTCCCCGGTGGCCGTGAAGCGGATTCTTTCAGCCGCGCGGAGATCCAATCTCGTATCGAGCCACTCGATCGACGCAGAGACGTCAAATGTCGGGGAACGTGGCGCGCCCGAGATTTGCTGCCGGTGCGCCCAAGCTGCTTCGAAGAAAAATAAGGCCGCCGCCGTTGCAAGTACTCTTTTTGTTGCGATGTTCATCAGGCCCGCGATCCTAGTGCCCCGATTCGAGCGGCGGGGATCCGTGCAGGATATCGCCGCCCGCATTCTTTTCGCAACTCCACCGGGACTTGCGGCGATCAAGGTACTTTTCCTCTTGGATTTGGAGCTCATCGAGGATTTGCGCGCGAACGCCGGCAGCAGGGGCAGCGGGGGTTTCAGTTGCCGAAGATTGGCCTGTGCAGCACGCTTACTCCGAACAGGCGTTGTAACAGCCGTCGGTGGAGCCGCCTGTCAAAATTGAGGCTGCGATCCTCGCAAGTGGTTTTCTCATGTCGTAGTCTCCGCGAGGATTCTCGCGTACCTGGCTGGCGATGACGTCGAAGCAGAGACGACCGGCGGTCTGATTGTGAGAACCCGATCAACCGCGCGATTTGTCCCGTTTGATTGGTTTTCTTCGCATCAGTACAGGAGTTGTAGCGGCAGTTTGCAGAAGCTGAAGAAATGCTTGGGCGTCTTGCGCGAGCGGGCGATGCCGCGGGTGAATCACGTCAAGGTTGCGTTGGAGCGGCTCGGCGTTTGTGATTTCGATGGCCGCAAGCTTACCCTGTCGCAATTCCTGAGTCACCGCGATCTGCGGCAGAAAACTCAAGCCCAGTTTGCGCTCGACCATGCGCTTGGCCGCCTCAATAGTCTCCACTTCGAGGACCACATTCGGCAGCAAGCCAGCGCGACGGAACATACCCTGTGTGAGCGTCCAATCGCTCGAGCCGCGATCGTAGAAAATCAGGGGCCACGCTTCCACTTCTTCCAGGCGTACCCGCCGCTCGCGCGATGCCGCGTGTGCGGGATGGCCGACGAGAATCAACGGATCATCCCGCAGCGTCCTGGTCTCGACCTCGGGATGATTCAGCGACCGTGCCACGCCGATCTCCGCTTCCCCGTCCAACACCATCTTCAGCACTTGCAGGGAAGTGCCCGAACGGAGCGTGACCATCACTTTCGGGTTTGCGGACTGGTAGGCCTTCATCACGTCTGGCAAAAAATACGTGCAGATGGACAATGCGGCAGCGATATTCAGCGTGCCGCGAGCCGAGGGCTGCAATTCGTGCACTGCCTGGCGAGCCAGCGCGACGTTGCGCAGAAGTTGCTCGGCGTGAGGGCGCAGCGCCTTTCCAGCGGCAGAAAGCGCGAGGTTGGCGTGAGCGCGCGTGAAGAGCTTTACCCCGAGCGAGTCTTCCAATGCGCGAATCCTGGCACTGACGGCCGGCTGACTCACACGCAAAGCCTCCGCGGCCCGATGGAATCCTCCATAAGTCACGACGGCGAGGAAGGTCTCGACCTGATCGAATTCCACAGATGCCTCCCGGTGTTAGGACAACTGTACTAGGACTGATAACATTTGTCTATCATCATGATAATCACAATCAGTTTGACTGATTGCCTAGTTTGATTGACACTGGCTCCGTTGTAATGCAGCGCCCAGGAGACAGCCAATGGAAGGCACCAGCAGTCGCGCTTTCCCCCGCATGTTGCTCGACAAGCCCGTGGAACTCGAAGTCGGCGAAAAGAAGATCCAGGTTGAGAATCCGTCGAATAACCTGAGTTTTGGCGGCCTCTTCGTGCGCCGCGGCAGCCTTCCAGTAGGCACCGCCGTTCGCGTTCGCATTCCCGTGAATCATCATTTCTTCGAAGCCGATGGCCAGATCCGTAATTGCAAATCCAGCGACGCGGGAGTCGGCATCGGATTCAATCTGCTGTCGCAGGCAAACCGCCAGGCTCTGTACGATTTGATCGAAGAGCTAACCCTTCGAGGGCTTCCGGCGGCCTAGTTGCTCGCAGTCACGATCCTGTCCCCCGAATTCTTCTCAGCCAAGTTGAGGGGCCTGCAGCAGAGGCATGCCCAGACGGTCTTGATCTTGAGATTCTTGCCGAATCGGAGAAGACATGACAAGCAATGGAAACGGAAGCCACAACGGAAATGGAAGGTATCCGGAACTGGAGCTGGACGCGTTGGAGCTCGACTGGCGTTCGAACGCGCGCTGGGCGGGAATCTCCCGGCCCTATAGCGCGAAGGACATCGACCAGCTTCGGGGCTCCGTCCATGTAGAGCACACGCTCGCGCGTCTTGGCGCAGAGCGCCTGTGGAACTTGCTGCATACCGAATGCTCCGTCCGTGCGCTGGGCGCAGTCACCGGCAATCAAGCGGTGCAACAGGTGAAGGCCGGCTTGCAAGCGATTTACGTCAGCGGCTGGCAGGTGGCTGCCGACGCGAACAATGCCGGAGAAACCTATCCCGACCAGAGCCTCTATCCTGCGGACAGCGTTCCGAATCTCTGCCGCCGCCTGAATCAAGCCCTCGTTCGCGCAGATCAAATCCATCATGCTGACGGCAAGACCGATACGTATTGGTTCGCGCCACTCGTGGCCGATGCGGAAGCAGGGTTTGGGGGCAATCTGAATGCGTTCGAGTTGATGAAGGGCATGATCGAGGCTGGCGCTGGCTGCGTTCACTTCGAAGACCAGCTATCCTCCGCAAAGAAATGCGGCCACCTGGGCGGCAAAGTTCTGGTGCCGACCGTGGAAGCAATTCAAAAGCTCGTAGCCGCGCGGCTCGCGGCGGACGTCATGGGCGTGCCCACGCTGATCATGGCGCGCACAGATGCTGACAGCGCCACGCTAATTACCAGCGACGTGGATCCCCGCGATCGCGAATTTCTAACCGGTGAACGCACCACAGAGGGTTTTTTTCATTGCCGCAAAGGGTTGCAGGCGGCGATTGCGCGTGGCCTTGCATACGCTCCGTATGCGGACCTGCTGTGGTGCGAGACAGCCAAGCCGGATCTGGAAGAAGCCAGGCAATTCGCCGAAGGAATTCACGCGCGCTATCCCGAGAAGATGCTAGCGTATAACTGCTCGCCGTCTTTCAATTGGAAGAAACATCTCGACGATGCCGCCATCGCGCGGTTCCAAACCGAACTCGCCGCCATGGGCTACAAATTCCAGTTCATCACTCTCGCCGGCTTCCACTCACTGAATCTTTCGATGTTTGATCTTTCGCGCCAGTACAAGCAAAGCGGCATGACGGCTTATTGTCGCTTGCAGGAAGAGGAGTTCCGTCAGGAGCGCGAGTTCGGCTACGAGGCCGTAAAGCACCAGAAATTTGTCGGCACCGGCTACTTCGACAGCCTGCAGCAGGCCATCACCGGCGGGACCGCCTCCACCACGGCGCTGGCAGGCTCGACCGAGGAGGAGCAATTCGCGCCGAAGCAAAGTCCCGGGCAAATAGGGAATGAAGCGAAGGATGCCAGCCGCTCGGTGGCGGCCGACTGAGCTTGATTTTGGTTCTGCCACCTTCAGGCGGAGTTGCAGCCGTGATTTTGTTCGGGTCACAGCCCACTGGAAAGGCGGGCGAACGAGCCGGGAACGATGAGTTTCCGGGTCGTTTTATTTGAGGTGGGCGGCCACAATCTTGGCCGTGGTGAGGGCTTGCCCCACGTGCCTCTGGGTATGTTCGGCCACATGGATCAGCAAGCCGCCAACGGTTGTGGGAAGCTGTTTCTTGCCCACACTACGCGCTTCTTCAAGACTGCGCGGATCAATCGCGCGGATACGCTTGGCGCTCGTTTCCAGCGCTGAAGCCAACTCTGCAAACAGCTCTCTGTGAGCCGTGAGCGGATCCAGTTCCGTGTTCATCGCCACGATTTGCTCATCGTTTAGCGGGCGGCCCTCCGCATAGGTGAGTAGCCGGTCAAGGCTCTGCGCGATATGCCGCAGATGGAACGCCATCGGCGCAATGTCTGCGCGTCGCGCATTCAACTCCGCATCACTGAATCCCCCGCACCATAGCTCGAGATCTTCCTGCGCCAACACCAGCGCATGCATCACAGCCCGCTGCACAACCGAAACTTCGGCTAGAGTGCCCCGGAGCCACGGCTCCGGATGTTGCTTCGTCGCTGCCATGAATCCCTCCGCGTTTGAAGCATCGAAAATGGTGGCGCAGGCTTGCCCCGATTCGATCGTTCATTGCTCATGAGCAACACGGTGAGATCGGGGAAGCATTCGCCATCTTTCATCCATAGTATCGTGCCTG
>Ga0210409_10006683_pt1 | contig 11962 bp, 12 predicted proteins | sample IncBWH17MmetaG_FD_161649 | JGI IMG/M metagenome (GOLD analysis project Ga0210409, IMG submission 161649) | Forest soil microbial communities from Barre Woods Harvard Forest LTER site, Petersham, Massachusetts, United States - Inc-BW-H-17-M | ecosystem: Environmental > Terrestrial > Soil >...
GACCGCGTCGGCGGCGCCAGCGCATTCCAGGATTCGGCGAGCTTCACGATCGTCGCGTTCTCGTATGCCTGCTCGCCGTCCACTACGAGTGGCAGCCCGTCCTCGCCGACGCCGTGGCGGTCGAGCAGCGCCTTCCCCTCCGAGCTCTCCGGCTCGTAGAACTCATACGGTTGCGCAGCGCGCGTCAGGGAGTCGCGAAGCTCATGGTCGCTCGGGTCCAGGCGCCGACCGACGACCAGGAGGGTGGGCCGCTTACCGCCCACGGGCCCACCATGCAAAGCCCGAGATTTGCATGCCAGCAGGGTATCCATCGAGCGCCCAGGGCCGGGTGCCAGGACGCGTAACGGGATGTACGCCGAGCGCTCGCGATAATCGCCCCAGATGGCAGACGCCGAAGCCCCCCCATCCGAGGAGCAGACCACCACCCCCTACACCGATCGCACGGCGTGGGCGCGGAATCTCGCCGCGCCCGTTCGCGACTTCCTCAGCAATGAGACAGGCAGTGCAAGCGTGCTCGTCGCGGCGGCGGTCGCCGCCTTGCTGTGGGCCAACTCACCGTGGTGGCACACCTACGAATCGGTGTGGACCACCAACCTCTCGATCCGGCTCGGAGGCGGCTCCCTCTCGGCCGACCTGCGCCATTGGGTCAACGAAGGGCTGATGACGTTCTTCTTCCTGGTGGTGGGTCTGGAGGCGAAGCGCGAGCTCGACCTCGGCGAGCTGCGCGAGCGTCGGCGCCTTGCGATTCCAGCCATCGCCGCGGTCGGCGGCATGGCCGTGCCGGTTGCGATCTACCTCGCTTTCAATGCGGGCGGCCCGGGCGCAGGGGGCTGGGCGGCAGCGATGTCCACCGACACGGCCCTGGCGCTTGGAGCGCTCGCGCTTCTCACGCCGCGCGCCGCCACGCGACTGCGCGTCTTCCTGCTGACGGTCGCGGTCTTCGATGACCTGGGTGCGCTGATCGTGATCGCCATCGTCTACACCCACCACATCTCGTTCGTGGCTCTGGGCGTGGCGCTGGCGCTGTTCGCGGCGCTGTACGCCATGCAGTACGTCGGCGGCACTTGGCGGCGCCCCGCGGCCATCATCGTGGGGGTGGCGCTGTGGGTGGCGATGTTCAAGTCCGGGATCGATCCGGTCGTCTCCGGACTGGCCGTCGGTCTGGCGATGAGCGACTACTCCCCATCCCGTGAGGACCTCGAGCGGGCGACCGCGCTCACCCGTTCCTTCCGGGAGCAGCCCACGCCCGAGCTGGCGCGCTCGGCGCAGGTCGGGCTCCGGTCGGCCATCTCCCTCAACGAGCGCCTCCAGTACGTCCTGCATCCATGGACGAGCTACGTGATCGTTCCGTTGTTCGCGCTGGCAAACGCCGGCATCCACGTGACCGGTCGCCTGCTCGAAGATGCGATCACCTCGCCTGTCACGCTCGGCATCCTCCTCGGGTACCTGCTGGGCAAGCCGGCGGGAATCCTCACGGCGTCGTGGCTCGGCTCGAGACGGATGCTCGGCGTGCTGCGCCCGATCATCAGCTGGCCGGTACTCACCGGCGGCGCCGCCGTCGCGGGCATCGGCTTCACCGTGTCGCTGCTTGTATCCAGCCTGGCCTTCCACGGCGAGCTCCTTGACGAGGCCAAGCTTGGCGCCCTCGGCTCGGTGGCCTTCTCAACGCTGCTCGCATCCGGCGTGTTCGCCGTCGTCAAACGGCTCCCGACCCGGGTCCGCGCACGCCAGATCGGCGCCACCCCGGAGGACATCCTCGACCTCTCGGACGACGTCGACCCGGAGCGCGATCACATTCGGGGGCCCGACGACGCGCCCGTCACGCTCCTCGAGTACGGCGACTTCGAGTGTCCCTACTGCGGCCAGGCGGAGCCGATCATCCGCGAGCTCGTGAGCTCCTTCGGCGACGACATACGCTACGTCTGGCGGAACCTGCCACTGAATGACGTGCACACCAATGCCCAGATGGCCGCCGAAGCGGCCGAGGCGGCCAGCGCTCAAGGAAAGTTCTGGGAGATGTATGACAAGCTGCTCGCCCACCAGGACGAGCTCGAGCCTCGCGACGTCGCCCGATACGCCCGCGAGCTGGGACTCGACATGGATCGCTTCTTCGACGAGATGCGCGGCCACGAGTACGCGCCGCGTGTGGCCGAAGACGTCGCCACCGCGGATACGAGCGGCGTGTCGGGGACGCCGACGTTCTTCATCAACGGCCGCCGCCATTACGGCGCCTACGACATCGACACGCTCACCGTCGCCGCCGGGGCTGCACGCCAGCGCGCCCGCGCGTTGGCCGCCGCGGGCTAGGGGCTCAGGTCAGCCCCGGGGCCGGCTGAGTCAACCCGGCGAGCTCTCTCGCCCGCTCCAGGATCGCGTCGATCATCGGCTCGGTCAGACGGCCGGTGAACGTGTTCTGCTGGCTCGGGTGGTAGCACCCGAGCAGCGTGTAGTGCTCGCTGCTCAGCTCCGCACCGTGGCCGAACCGCGGCCGCGGGCGCTGAGGCGGGTGGCCCTCCCCTGCCGCCGCTGCCGTCAGCCGCAGGGCGGCGTCCCACGCGAACGCTCCAAGGCAGACGATCACCCGTAGGTCCTCCAGCAGACGCAGCTCCCTCACGCTCCATGGCAGGCAGGCGTCGCGCTCGGCGGGCGTCGGACGATTGGCTGGCGGCGCACAGCGGACGGCCGCGCTGATCCACGCGCCGCGCAGCTGCAGGCCATCGCCGAGGCCGGTCGACGTCGGCTGGCTCGCGAGGCCCGTACGCCAGAGCGCGGCGAAGAGGAAATCGCCGGAGCGGTCGCCCGTGAACATGCGCCCCGTACGGTTCGCTCCGTGGGCCGCCGGCGCGAGACCGAACAGGAGCGTGCGCGCCGAGGGGTCACCGAATCCGGGCAGCGGACGTCCCCAATACGTCTGCGACGCGAACGCGGCCCGACGCTCGCTGGCGACCTGCTCACGCCACGAGACCAGGCGCGGGCAGCGCCTGCAACCTGAGATCTGCTCGGCGAGCGCGGCCAACTCGATTTTCACTTGCGCTTGCACAGGCCAGTAGTAGCATCGCAAGCGATGCATCTGTGGATCTGGATCCTGCTGGTCAGTACGCTGGTCATCAAGCTCCCCATCGTCGCGCTGATGCTGTGGATTCCGTTCCGCAACGACGAGGCGATGCGCGCTCCCGACACGCCGGGCTCATCCGAAGAGGACGGTGGCTCCAAGGCGTTGCCCGGCGGGCCCTTGAACCCTCACCCCCGCCCGCCGCTACCTCGGTGGCCGCGCCGCGGACCGCACGGCTCACCCGCTTCCCCCGCCCCCAGACGGGTACGCACGCCGCTGCACACCCGACCGCGCGTCGGCGCCTTCCACTAGCGAGATCCGCTCCGCTCAGCGGTTGCGCTTGCGCTGCTGGCGGGCCGCCTTGGCTTTCGCCCGGCGCTTGCGCTGCCGGGCCGCCCAATCTCGTGAGGCGATGCCGGCCGTCAGCTCGGGGTCGCCCGCCGGGGCCACTTTGCGCGCGTCGCGCGCGATCACGAAGGCGATGGCAACGAGCAGCAACACCGCCGCCACCAGCGCGAGGATGATGACTGTGTGCGAGTTCGTCGCTTCCGTGCTGTGCGACGACGACGGTGACGTCGTCGCGGTTTTGGCCGGTTCCGACTGGCCTTCGGTGAGTTCGCCGAAGGCGTTGCCATTGGTGGACGTCGCCGACAGCGCCGCCGGAGCCGTGAGCAGGCACACGGCCAGCGCCAGCAGCAGGGCGAGCGGCAGGGACGCGATGCGACCGCGTGGGCATGGGCGGCGAACGCTCCGCACGCCGCGAGCATAGCGCCTGCTGTCGCAGCCGGCGAGCGGCGCCGCGGGCCGCGCGGGCCTGCCGGGCCAGGGTCCTCGGCACACCGTAGAATGCCGGGCGGTGGCCCCGAAACAGCGACAGATACGTATCGAGCAACGAGGCGCGCTCGAGGCCATTCAGGCACTCGAGCAGCGTTCGGATGAGGAGCTCGAGGCGGAGACCAAGTACAAGTCGGCGGCGCTGTCGATCCTCGGCGCGCGCGCCTCAGAGCGCTTCGACGCCGAGGCCGCACGCGGCTACTTCCAGCGGGCCATCGCCGCGGCCCGCCCGCAGGAGCGGATGCAGATCAGGCGCATGGCCGACGCTTCGCTGGCGCTCGCCGAACGCCGTGCCGGCGACCTCAAAGACGCCGTCGAGCGACTCGGCCAGGCGCCCCCGACCGGCCGTCAGCTGTTCGCCCTGCGTGCCATGGGGATGCTCGTCCCGCCCGCGTCTGCTGGGATTCTCGCCCGTACGCGCGGCATCCTGCTGATCTTGATCCTGATCATCGCGCTGCTCGCACTCGGACTGGGAATCGTCGAGCTGGTCGCGCTCCCGTTCGGTGGTCTCGGCCTGGCACCCGGCTTGCTGCTCGGGCTGTTCGTCGTGCTCGCCGCGCTCGGTGTGGTCGCCGCCGTGGGGCGGCGACGGCGCGACCGCGCTCGCGAGGCTGCACCCTCCTGAGCGCCGCCCGCCTCCCCGGGTGCTGGCACGGCTCAATACGCTAGGCGTGTGGCTTCTACCGTCTGCCTGATCGTCAACCCCGCTGCCGGAGGCGGCAAGTCCGGACGTCTCGGCCCAGAGCTCGAGCGGACGCTGCAGGGTCACGGCCTGAGCGTTCGTCGTGTGGAAACCAAAGACCTTCAGCACGCCCGCGACCTGGCCCTCGAGGCGGCACGACAGGGCGAGACCGTGGTCGCACTCAGCGGCGACGGGATGATCGGGGCGATCGCGGACGTATTGCGCTCGGTACCGGGAGCGGTGCTCGGAGTCCTGCCTGGCGGCCGCGGCAACGACTTCGCTCGCGTCCTGGGCATCTCAAGCGATCCGCGGGCCGCATGCGCCACGATCGCAACGGGGGCTCCCAGGGCCGTCGACGTCGGCGAGGTCGGGGGGCGAGCCTTCGTTGGCATCGCCTCCGCCGGCTTCGACAGCGATGCGAATCGCATCGCCAACGAGGCGCCTTCGTGGCTCGGCGGCCTCGTCTACGCATATGGAGCGCTGCGTGCACTGGCGTCGTGGCGACCGGCCACATTCGAGATCGAGCTCGATCCGCCCGGCGAACGTCACACCTTCACCGGCTATTCGATCGGGACGGCCAACTCCAAGGCCTACGGGGGCGGGATGTTCGCCGCTCCCGGCGCGCTGCTCGACGACGGCCTGCTCGAGATCGTGACCATGGAGCACGTGAGTCGCTGGCGGTTCCTGTCGAGCGTGCTGCCGAGGGTGTTCAAGGGAACGCACGTCGAGCTCCCGGCTGTCCGGGTCTTTCGCGCCGCCGAAGTCGAGATCTCGGCAGATCGCCCATTCACGATGTACGCCGACGGGGACCCGATCGGCGAGCTGCCCGTGCGCGTGCGGGCTGTGAAGGGCGCCGTGAGCGTCATCGTCCCGCGCGAGAGCCCCGCGCCGGCGGCCTTCGCGGCGCCCCACCCGGCCGCCGAGCGACACGTGTCGGAGGGTGAGAGCGCGCAGGCCGGCTCGTCGCCGGTGAGCCCCTGATGGCGAGTTCGCTCGCACCGAAGCTGGCGCTAGCGCGAGCCGTAGGCGCGCTTTCACGAGTGCGGGGCAGCGGTGGGACGAGCGCGCCCGGAAGAGTGCTGATGCGCCTTGACCCGGGTGCGATCGGTGCTCTGGGCGCACGCCTGCCTCGCGGGAACGTGCTCATCTCGGCGACCAACGGGAAGACCACTACCGCCGCGATGGCCGCTGGAATCTTCGAGCGCGCCGGCCTGCAGCTGGTGCACAACCAGGCGGGCGCGAACATGGCGGGTGGTATCGCCACCACTTTGCTCGCCGCTGCACGCCCGCGCGGCGGCATCGCGGGGGAGCTGGGCCTTTTCGAGGTCGACGAGCTGTGGCTGCCCACGCTCGTGGATGAGCTTCACCCGCGGGCGATCCTGCTCGGCAACCTCTTCCGAGACCAGCTTGACCGCTACGGCGAGCTGGACACCATCGCCGAGCGCTGGCACTCCGCCCTGAGCCACTCCGACGCGAGGCTCGTGCTGAACGCCGACGACCCGCAGGTCGCCGATCTCGGGCGGGAGCGCGCCGAGGTCCTCTACTTCGGAGTGGACGACGATTCGCTGGCGATGCCGGGGATGGCTCATGCCGCCGACGCCAAGCATTGCCGGCGTTGCGGCGCACCGTACGTCTTCGACGCGATCTACCTCGGACACCTCGGGCGCTACCACTGCGCGCGCTGTGGACAGGCCCGGCCGGCGCCGACCGTGACGGCCACTCACGTCAGGCTCGAAGGCGTTCGCTCCGCCCGCTTCCGCCTGCACACGCCCGCCGGAGAGGCCGATGTGCAGCTCGCTCTGCCGGGCCTCTACAACGTCTACAACGCCCTCGCCGCCGCGGCACTGGCGTGCGCGCTGGAGGTGCCGCTGGCGGGCATCGTCGCCGGGCTGGCGGGTGCGAGAGCAGCGTTCGGCCGGGCCGAGTCGGTGACGCTGTCGGTCAACGGCGCTGGCCACGCGGAGGCGGGAGGCTCGCGTGAGCTGCGGATCCTGCTCGTGAAGAACCCGGCGGGCGCAAACGAGGTGCTGCGCACGCTCGCACTGGAGCCGGGAGAGCATGACCTGCTCGTGATCCTCAACGACAACATCGCCGACGGCCGCGACGTCTCGTGGATCTGGGACGTCGACTTCGAGCTGCTCGCCGATCGGATCCGGCGCGTCACGTGCAGCGGCACACGCGCGGCGGAGCTCGCGCTGCGGCTGAAGTACGCCGGGGTTGACACCGCCCGCATTCGCGCGCAGGACGACATCGAGCGGGCGCTGCGTGACGCGTCGGCCGACCGGCCGGCCGGTGACACGCCGCTGTACGCGCTGCCGACCTACACCGCGATGCTCTCGCTACGAGAGCTGCTCGTTGCTCGCGGAGAGGCGAGCAGCGCATGGTCGTGACCGCGCGAGGAGACGCGACGCCGCCGTCGGACGCGGAGCTCGCCGTCATCTGGCATGACCTCGAGTGCGGCGGCTACCGAGCCGATCTGCCGCTCTGGCACCAGCTGGCCGCGTCGAGCGGCGACGGTGCCACCGGCGGTGCGATCCTCGAGATCGGTGCCGGCAGCGGCAGGGTCGCTCTCGATCTCGCGGCCGCCGGGCACGAGGTCACCGCTCTCGACCTCGACGACCGGCTGCTTGACTCGCTCCGGGCGCGAGCCAGCGGACTTGACGTGGAAGCCGTGTGCGCGGACGCGCGCAGCTTCGAGCTGAAACGGCGGGACTTCGGGCTGTGCCTCGCACCGATGCAGACCGTGCAGCTGCTTGGCGGTGAGGCAGGCCGCATCGAGTTTCTGCGCAGGGCGCGCGCCCACCTGCGGCCGGGCGGCCTGCTCGCGTGTGCGATCGTGACCGAATTCGAGTTCTTCGACTGCAGCGGCGGCGGGGCCGGCCCCACCGCGGAGACGGTGCGCCTCCACGGAACCGACTATGTCAGCCGTGCGATCCGCATCTGCCCTCGCGAGGAGGGCATCGTGATCGAACGAGCACGCAGGATCCTGCCCGGCGGTCGTGAAGCGCCGCCCGAGGGCTCGGCCCGCCTGCTCCGACTGGGCGCCCGCTCGCCGACGACCGCGGGCGAGAAGGACGTGATCGAGCTGGACCTCGTGAGCGTCGAGCAGCTCGAGCGCGAGGGGATCGCGGCGGGTCTACGGCCCGCGGTGGCGCTCCGCATCGAGGCCACCGAGGAGTACCTGGGAAGCGACGTGGTGATGCTCCGTGCGTGATGGGGGCAACGGGGGCGGAGCCGCTTCGAGGACGCTGAGGGTCTGTGCGCTGTATCCCGACCTGATGAACATCTACGCCGATCGCGGCAACCTGCTGATGCTCGAGCGCCGCTGCGTCTGGCGCGGAATGGGCTTCGAGCTGATCGCCAGCGGGCTCGGCGAGCGGCTCGATCCGGACGCCGGCGACCTCTTCTACATCGGTGGCGGCCAGGACCGCGACCAGCGCCTGTGCGCGGAGGACCTGATCGCGACCAAGCGCGAGGCGCTGCATGCGGCGGCGGCAAGAGACGCAGTCGTGCTCGGGGTTTGCGGCGGCTACCAGCTGCTGGGGCGCTCGTACACGCTCGACGATGAACGCATCCCCGGGGTCGGACTGCTCGACGTGGAGACGGTGCGCCAAGAGGGGCGTCTGATCGGGAACGAGGCGATCGAGGTTCGGCTCGCGGGAACCGACGGGCCACGCGTGCTCGCCGGCTTCGAGAACCACGGCGGCAGGACGCGTCTCGGCGAGGGCCAGCAGCACCTCGGCCGGGTGCTGCGTGGCCACGGCAACGACGGCACGAGCGGCTCGGAGGGCGCGGTCGCCGGCAACACGATCGGCACGTACCTGCATGGGCCGCTGCTTCCAAAGAACGTGTGGTTCGCCGACTGGTTGATCGCCAGGGCCCTGGCGATCGAGCCGGGAGAGCTGGCGCAACTCGACGACGCGCTCGAGCGCGACGCGCACCTGAGCGCCCGCCGCGCCGCCGGGATCTGACGCTCCGCGCGCAGATCGCCGCAAAGTCCTGGTTCGAGCGCTTCCGCCGCGGGCTCGACGGGAATACGATCGCTCGCATGCAGCTCTCCGAGTACCAGCAGCTCTCCCGCCGCACCGCGGAGTATCCGCGGGACGCATGGTTGGCCTATCCCGCCCTCGGGCTTGCCGGCGAGGCGGGCGAGGTCGCCGAGCACGCAAAGAAGGCGATCCGCGACGACGGGGGGACCGTCAGCGACGAGCGTCGCGCGGCGATGGCGAAGGAGCTCGGCGACGTGCTCTGGTACGTGGCCCAGCTGGCGAGCGAGCTCGGGCTGGAGCTGGAGGACGTCGCGCGCGAGAACCTCGAGAAGCTCAGCTCGCGCCAGCGGCGGGGAGTGCTGTCCGGCAGCGGCGACGAGCGCTAGCGAAAGCCGCGGCGTCAGTCGGCGAGGAGCCGGGCGGGCATGGCGAACCTGGAGAAGCGGTCGGCCAGGCGCGCTGGCAGGAGCGCGCGGACACGAACACCGTCGGCCGTATCCTCGCGGCTGACCTCCCCCGCGATGTCATGCAGTTCCGCGAGGCTGCCACCGTCGGCATAGGGGACGAGCAGCTCGACGCTGCGCAGCGTGTGCGCGAGCTCGCGCTCGATCCGCTCGCCGAGCTCCGCGAGGCCCTCCCCGGTGGCGCCGCTGACGAGCACCGCGTCCGGGTAGCGCAGGCGCAGCTCCTCGCGCGCCTGCTCGTCCAGAAGGTCGATCTTGTTTAGGACCAGCACGCGCGGGCGCTCGCCGGCGCCGATCTCCTCTAGTGTCTCGTCCACGGAGCGCTGCATGATCGCGGCATGAGCCTCGGGAGCGGAGGCGTCCAGTACGTGCGCAAGCAGCTCCGCGCGGCGTGTCTCCTCGAGCGTGGCCGCGAACGCGTCGACCAGCTGGTGGGGCAGCTTGCTGATGAAGCCGACCGTGTCCGTGAGCAGATAGGGCCTGCCGCCGAGACGCAGCGTGCGCGTTGTCGGGTCGAGCGTGTGGAACAGGCGATCGCGTACGCCAACCTCCGAGCCGGTGAGGGCGTTCAGGAGCGTCGACTTGCCGGCGTTCGTGTAGCCGACCAGGGCCACCGTCGGAAGCGCCGCGCGCTCGCGCTCGGCGCGTTGCACCGCGCGGGTTCCCTTCACGTGCTCCAGACGCCGGCGCAGCGTCGCTATGCGGTCGCGGGCCAGGCGCCGGTCGGTCTCGATCTGCGTCTCCCCCGGCCCCCTCGTGCCGATGCCGCCGCCCAGGCGCTCGAGATGGCTCCACAGGCCACGCATGCGGGCGAGGTTGTAGTCGAGCTGGGCCAGCTCGACCTGGAGCTTGCCCTCGGCGCTCCCCGCGTGGGAGGCGAAGATGTCGAGGATGACGGTCGTGCGATCCACGACCGGGAGCCCCAGCGCCTCCTCGAGGTTGCGCTCCTGGCGGGCGGTCAGCTCGTCGTCGCACGCGATCAGGTTGGCGTCGCACGCCTTCGCCTGAGCCTTCGCCTCTTGGACCTTGCCCGGTCCGAGATATGTGTTCGGGTGAGGCGTCTCGCGGCGCTGAACCATCTCGCCGACAACGGCCACGCCGGCCGTGCGGAGCAACTCGCCGAGCTCGGAAAGGTCCTCGCCCTCGGGGAGCGCCGCGATGCAAAAGGCACGCTGACGCGCTCGCTGCTCGTTGAGCCCGCCGTTGCCGGCGGCGGCTCTGTGTGTAACGGCGCTCCTGCCGTTGCGACTCCTATCCATCCACCTATCAGTCTAGGACCTCTCCAAGCGCCGCCGCTCAGCCTGCGAGCGCGCCCAGCCGCTGAACCGCCTCGAGCAGCCGCTCATCGGGCGTCGTGAGCGAGATGCGAAACCAGCCCTCGCCGGCCGGACCGTAGATAGCCCCCGGCGAGAGCACCACCCCCGCCTGCTCCAGCACGTGCTCGCAATAGGCGGCCGAGCTCTCGAAGCCCGCGGGCACCGGCGCCCACACGTAGATCGTCCCGTGCGGCGGCGTCACGTCAACGCCGATCGCCCGTAGGGCGTCGCAGACGAGATCACGCCGGCGCCGGTAGAGCTCGTTCATCGACGCGACCTCTGCGTCGCCGTCGGGCGAGAGGGCGGCCACGGCTGCGAGCTGCACGGCCTCGAACAGGCCCGAGTCGATGTTCGTCTTCAGCCGCCAGTAGGTCTCTATCGCCTCTGCGTTGCCGACGACGACGGCACAGCGCCAGCCGGTCATGTTGTAGCCCTTTGAGAGGGAGAAGACCTCGATCCCGACCTCCTTCGCCCCGGGCGTCGCAAGGAACGAGGGCGCCCGGTAGCCGTCGTAGACGATCTCCGAGTAGGCGTTGTCGTGGACCACGAGGATGTCGTAGGCGCGCGCGAATTCGACGACCCGATCGAAGAAGCCATCTGGCACGACCGCGCCCGTCGGGTTGTTCGGGTAGTTCAGGTACATCAGCTTCGAGCGCCCGGCAACCTCCTCGTCGATCCCGCCGAGATCGGGGACGAAGCCGAGGTCGGGCTGCAGCGCCATCAGGACCGGCTCCGCTCCCGCGAGCCACGGCCCGCCTGTGTAAACGGGGTAGCCAGGATCGGCGGCGAGCGCGTAGTCGCCGGGGTCCAGGAACGCGAGGTTGAGGTTGAAGATCGCCTCCTTCGCGCCGATCGCGGGGATGATCTCCCGCTCGGGGTCGAGCACGACATCGAAGCGGCGCTCGTAGAAGTCCCGAACCGCTCCGCGGAAGTCCTCCCGCCCCCGGTTCGAGGGGTAACGATGCGTCTCCGGCTCGGTCACGGCCTCCTGCATCGCCTCGACGATCAGCGGCGGCGTCGGCCTGTCCGGGTCGCCGATGCCCAGACTGATCACATCCACGCCCGCGGCCCGCTTCTCGGCGATCTTGCGCTCCAGCTGGGCGAACGCGTACGGGGGGATGCGCTCCAGTCGCTTACTCGGTTTCATGCAGCTCCTTTTCGAAATCCTCGCTGAGGCGGGCCTCGAACACCGGGCGCGCCCAGCCGGTCAGGTTGACCCGCAGATCCTCCCCCACCTCGACCTCGAGCTCACCGCCGTCGAGCAGCACGGCGATGCGAGCAGCACGACGATCGCCGTCGTGCTCGTGGACGTAGGCGACGGCCGCGCCCGTCGCGCCGGTGCCCGAGGACAGCGTCTCCCCCACCCCGCGCTCGAAGATGCGAGCGCGGATGCGGCCCTCGCTCAATGGCGTGTACCACGACACGTTCGTGCGGTTGGGGAAGAGCTCGTGTCCTTCGATCGGAGGCCCGAGCGCCGACAGGTCCAGCGACTCGAGCTCGGCCAGCGTGTCGACGCGGATGGCGCATTGCGGGTTGCCGATCGACACATGCTGAAAGCCCCACTCGTGGCCATTCGCGGTCAGCACGCCGCGACCATCGCTGGGGCCGCCGGGATAGTCGCCTGA
>Ga0210409_10006684_pt1 | contig 11961 bp, 8 predicted proteins | sample IncBWH17MmetaG_FD_161649 | JGI IMG/M metagenome (GOLD analysis project Ga0210409, IMG submission 161649) | Forest soil microbial communities from Barre Woods Harvard Forest LTER site, Petersham, Massachusetts, United States - Inc-BW-H-17-M | ecosystem: Environmental > Terrestrial > Soil >...
CCGCCCGTACTTCTCGAAACCCGTCTGCGCCGCCAAAGTCTGTTGCCGCATCCGCCTTTTTCCTCCGACTTACACCTTACCCGCTTCGCCTGTGGATCGGAGAGTTCTTCAGAGGTTCCTTAGAGAGAGAGGCTAAAGAGGGTGGTAGTGGCATTTTGATTCCGATAACTTTAGACGATTTCGTGTACAGCGATTGGGCACCTACAAAACAAGACTTGGCTGCTCAGGTCCGCTCCAGAGTAATCACAAAGATCGAGCGGCGGTCCGATGGCACACTTGATAGCAATCAGCTTGAGAAATTACGGAAGTCTCTTTCGCGATAGCATGGCGACTGAATTGACAATATCGCGTTGGCTGGATAGCGGTAGTTTTGAGAAGTGTAATTGAGATGTTCGCCAACTTGGCCGGGGACTGATTACCGAGGGCATCTCCAACCGCTACCTGCGCTTCAATAAGATTGAGATAACGGAGAGTTTTTGAAGTGGAGTGAGAAATATGAAGGTGAAACGCCTCCTCTGGTTGGCAATCCTCATTCTTGCCATCGCCCCGACCGCCTTTGGCGGCATTCGACCTTCTTTTCGACTGGACCCTTCGGCGTGGAAGGCTACTCACATCGTGATAGCAGTCACAACCGCAACGGGTGGAACATTCGAGGTTGTGGAGTCTTTGAAGGGCAACCTGCACGCTGGTGTTCGTCTCGTAATTCCAGACCTTCGCCCATTGGATGAAGCTGAACCAATTGCCGCGCATTTGGCGTCGTCAGAATTGGCTATGTGCAATCCCGGCTCGCACTTGATACCGAAAGAGCCAGTCGGTTCCCGCGTGATTCTGTTCCTTGTCGGCGGGGCCGATGAATCCCGTTTGGACGATAAAGTTGGAGTGGGAGGGTGGAAGCCATCCGACGTCATGGACAGCATGCAGGCTTCCGTTGTGTGGATTGAGGGAAGCAGTTTGTATGCGTTCGAGCAAGTGATCAATCCGGGTCTTTCATTGCTTTGTGAGTTGCGTGAGTCAGAGACGGGCGTGCGGAATCGTGTTGCCGAGATTGCACAGATTCAATCACAGTTCGCTGTTGACCTGTCGTTGTCGGACGGGACTGAGCGCGCCGAGCGACTTAGGCAGTATGTCGGCTCGCACATCGTTTCGGTTCGGATGGCGGCACTAAAGGAGTTGGGCAAATCCGGGCCGTCCGCGATCCCTGTGATTGCCAGAATGATCGACGATCCAGCATCGGCCAGTGACTCACCTTCCTTGATCCATGCACTTGTTGACGCTGGTGGGAAAGCGGCGGGCCCGGAACTGCTACACCGCCTAGAACGAGAACTACAGTTCTGGAAATCCAAAGGCCCCTCCCTCCGACGTAACTGGTGGAATGAGAACTTGAATGGCAATTCACCATTCCGCGCACACAATTCGGTGACCTACGAACTAATTGTTGGGCTGCGCAAATTACGCTATCAGCCTGCTCTAGCCACGGCGGTGGAGCTTCGGAAAGTCTGGCAATCCGTTCCTCCTGCCGACAACTCATCCACTGAGGACGAGATTGGGAACGAATGCCTAAAATTGATTCGGGCGCTCAAAACTGAGTGACATCGGGGATCTGCGATCTACGCTTTTTCGCTTTTCGCTTTTCCTTACCTGTGTTCTGTTCTTTTGTAACTGCGTACGCACGTACGAATACATCATGAGTTTCTTTCATCGTCTTTCACCTCCGATTGAGATTTAGCGTGTTTCTCAAGCTGTTCAACAACCATCCACAAACCTACGAGCAACGCTTTTAGCGCTTGCAAGCACTGCATTATTGGATTGATCTGTTTCCCGAAATCGACGCGTGCTCGCGCACAGTTCGTGTGGAACTCAGCATGATCTTTGCGGCAGAACGGAACCCATAATCCTGGGAAATGTTGGCGTCCCGCGATGTTGTTATCTTCCAAGTGCTTTGAACTCCCGCAATAGCAGTGGTCCGGACAATTGATGCAGCGCTTCTTTTTGGCTTTCCTGCTCACGCGGCACCTCCCGCGAGAGAGCGATAGAGCGAATACGGCAGGATGTCCTAGCGCGCTTGTTCGACAAGAAGCTTGGAATCGGTGATGAGTTGAATTCCTGCGACCTTTTTGCCGTGCCATGCAGCCATCGCGTTTCGATCACCACGAAGCAGCCAATTGACAGCAGCTTTGTAATTCGCGATTTCGCTTGCTGCTTTCGAACCGCGAACACTCACATCTCTGGGACCATCCGGGCCGGGAACTTGGAGGTATCGGATCAGTCGGTCGCTTTTCGTTGCACGAACTCGACCGCCAGGGCGATCTTGGATAAGGGCCGATCCTTTCGTTTAACCAGTGACGTTCGTTTGACCTTGGCCGCTAGTTTCTTGGCGTAACGGAAGAGCGACGACCCTAGTCGGTCTGGCAATGCCGGAAATCGTATGTCATGGCAACCGTTCCTGCGGTCTGGTCCATGTGCAACTGATAGCGTGGCTCTAATGAAGCATATGGCAAGTGAGATGTATAGCGTTCCTGGAACAGTTCCATCAGACGTTGGTTGTAGATGTCACCCGGCTTCAGGATCATCTCTGGCTTTACCTTCTGGAAAGCTGTTTCGTCGAGGCCGACTACGTCAACCCGGCTGATGTAAAACTGCTTGCCTTCGTCGAGCTGTATATCGAATGACACGGTCGCCCGTTCTTGATGAATCCGTGTTGTGGGAACGGACGCGAGGTTGATATAGCCGAACTCCCCGTAAACACGATGCAGGTCCCGCAATCCCTTTTCAATGGAGTCGCGGTTTAGAAGGTCCCCATCTTTGATTGGAAACAAATCGCGCAAGGCGTTTACATTGGTAAGGACTTTGTTGTTTAAGAATCGGATTTCGTCCAGCCGGTATTGCTGGCCTTCCTCGATTTGAACCGTAATCGCAATCCATTCGCTGCTGGGACTGCTGGTTAACACACGCGCTTCTGCATGTGCCTGTGCCGCGAAATATCCAGCGTTTTGCCAAGCTCGTTGCACTCTTTCAGAGATTTCAGATGCTATTTGGTCTTCGCTTCCGAAATAGTTCTGCTCTTTGATCGATGCTCCGATTCGGTTCCGATCCACGCTCGGCATGCGTAGATCCCCTTCAAAACTCAACTCGGCAATGGTAGCCGCTGGTCCGTGCCGATCTGACGAAGAAGCGGAACAAATTAAAGGTTCCTCGCCAACTGAAATCCTAAAACTCTGACTTTGTATCCGCGAACGAGCCTCGCGCATTTGTTCGTACTGTTCGGTGGAAAACATTTGCTTGCTTGTGCCATTTCGATCTAGATGGAAGCTGAACTCAACTTCAATTGAGACCGCGACGGGCTTGCCGTCTTTTTGAGCAGGTTCGAATTTCCATTCTCTTAAAGCCTGAATGGCTTTTTCATCCAATTGCATCCCCAACTTATGAACGACACGGATCTCACTAGGTCGGCCGTCGGTGCCCACAATCAAGGAGAGCACGCAGGTTCCTTGGTAACCCGCTTTCCGAGCGGCCTCTGAGAATTCCGGCTCGGGGGAATAGATAGCCTTCGGCGCGGTAACATTCCCGCCGACACGGTATGTCGGACTTGCAATCGCACTGTTCGCCGCAAGCTTTTCGGTGACTTGCGACTGCCCAAAAACAAGCATGGAGACGCAAGGGACGAGACAAAATAAGAACCATGCGCTAGTGGTCTTCGGACGCATGAACAGCTGGAGTTTAGCAAATATTGACCTCCAGCGCTCGCACGAACGGACGCACGCAACGCGCGAGCCCCACGCGCGGGAGGGCCCCGGCCAAATCAAAGTCCAAATCGGTTGATTCGGTTCCGAGGAGTGGGGGGGAGGGTCCATTTTGCCGTCTGTATATACCACCCCGTCAAACGGCGAAAGGGGAGAAGGGAAAGACTTGGTCCCAGAGCCCCCCCGTGAAAAATCAGGTTTGGACTGGGGCTGGTCCAACTCAGGTCTGCTCAACTTCAGATCAACTCATTCGCAGATCAACTCATCGCAATTTGCATGGGAAAGAGTAGGTAGCCCCCTGAGACAACTGTCAAAACTGACAGGTTACGGTAGCAAAGGCACGAGCTTAAACTGACGTGCTCTAGAGAACGTTGATTGAGCTACGGGTGGGTTCTTTTTGGGGGAGTGGTGAACACTTCTGCAGTTTGTGAACGAAGGGCACGCCTGTGCTCAAGATGCCTTGGGATCGAATCGGTCCGAGCTTTTCTCGCCCTGACCATTCTAGCCTCGTTGTTCGGGATAAATTCCGATGAAGGGGCGTTTGCCCAGTCTGTCAACGGGCTTGTGAGCGGGACAGTATTCGATCAGCATGGCCGTGCTGTGGTGGGGGCCACGGTGCGAGTGGTCGACCAACTCAATGCAACGAGTCAAACGACGCCGACGAACGAAAACGGCTATTTCGTGTTCGCCCAGCTCCGGCCTGGCAAATACACGCTCTCCGTCGAACAGAGTGGGTTTCAGAAGCTCGAGAAACGAGAGATTTTGGTTCTTACGGCCGATCGACTCTCCGTCGGAAGTTTGATTTTGAAAGTAGGGTCCGGTACCGAAATAGTCCGAGTTACCTCAGAAACTCCCGCCGTCCAGACCACGAGTTCAGAACAATCCGCCATTATTTCGGCATATGAAATGGCCGCACTTCCGGTGATTGGCAATGACTATGTGTCTCTCACGAAAATTATTTCCGGATCCACATACTTGGGCAATGGGAACAATTCATTAGGCCTCAATTCCTCACAAGCAGGTTTCATGGGGATCGATCACCCGAGCGCAGCCTATTTCAGCACAAATGGTGTCTTCTCAAGCTTCAGCAACTACAGTTGGGACGACTCTCCTACCGTTCTTGCCAACATTGAAGATGTCAAGGTTCAGGTGAGCGGCTACGAACCGGAATATGGAAAGGCCACAGGCGCGGTCCTCAATGTGACAACCAAATCGGGTACCAAGGATTTTCACGGCTCGTTTTGGTACGCATTCCGGAATGAGGACCTGAATGCCAACGACTACTTCAACAATCTGACGGGACAGCCACGAAGCCGATATCGCTTCAACACTTTCACTGGAACCCTCGGAGGCCCCGTTTTTATCCCTCGTGTCTTTAATCGACAACGAAACAAACTCTTCTTCTTCTTTTCCTATGACAACGAACCGAATACTGTGCCGCAGGGGCTGAATGAACTCCGGATGCCAACTGCACTGGAGCGAACCGGAGACTTTTCGCAAAGCTATTTTCCGGGAACCGCGCAACAAATCCCCGTGTACAACCCCATTACGCACCAGCAGTATCAGGGTAACGTCGTGAATCCGGGGCAAATTGTTCCGGTAATGCAGAAGTTGTTGAACTGGTTCCCGGAACCCAATTTCACGGATACGGCTGTCAGCCAGGGAGCCTACAACTATGTGCTTCCGGCCGTTGCCGACACCCCCGTGCATCAGGCATCACTGCGTCTTGATTACGCTCCTAGCGACAGGTGGCGAATTTTCGCGCGCTGGCAGCACGGATTCTTTGGCTCTACAGGCATTAATGAGCCGGGAATCAACGCGGGTTGGAACGGCCCCCAATCGTATAACAACACTTCTGAACGAATTGAGCTGAATGTCACTTATACCGTCAACGCCCACATGGTGAATGAGGTGGCCGGAGGGTACACAGGCAAGCACGAGCAGACTTCAGCGCCAGCCTCAACTCTTCGGGGTTTTCAAATGGCAGCAACCGGCATTAGTTTGCCTCAGGTATATCCCCAAACGAATCCTCTTGGTATGCTCCCGGGCTTCAGTTTCGATGATTTGTCCCACGGTCCGACATTTGGCTACGATCCGCGCTTCCCAATGGACAATCACTACTACGGCTTATCGATTGCCGACAATTTCACGTACGTCCGAAAAAATCACCAGATGAAGTTTGGTTTTTATTACGACGATGAACATCAGAACCAGCCGCACCATGCTGGCAGCGGAAATCCTGGCGGCTTGTTCAACCTGGATGGCGCCAATCCGAATAATCCCTTTAATGTCGGCTATTCGTTCGCCGAAGCCCTGCTCGGCTATTTCGACACCAGCGTCCAGGTGACGAACTTCGTAGACGACTCGAATACGGCGAAAGCTCTTCAATGGTATGCGCAGGACAACTGGCGAGTCTCCCGCAAACTGTCGCTCAATTACGGAGTCCGTTTTACCTACGACATCCCGCAGGCAATCACCGGTGGCCAGGGGGCAATATTGCATTTCGATGAGTATGATCCATCGGCCGCTCCGGTACTGTTTCAGCCTGTGCTAGTCAACGGCGAAAGGATGATGGAAAATCCGCTGAACGGGGAGACCTTTCCTGCTGCGTATTTGAACTACTACGTTCCCGGAAGCGGTACGATTGCCCCGGGAACTGTCGGCGTAGGGTCCCCGGATTGGCGGGGAATTTTTCACTCCCAGCATGTCATTGCCGAGCCGAGGCTAGGATTCGCGTACGACCTGTTTGGCGATGGCAAGACTGCGATCCGCGGAGGCGTCGGTCGATTTGTTGCCATGCGGACTTTTTCAGGGTCGATTTTTGGCTACATCATTAACCCGCCATCAATCTCTTATCCAACCTCGTATTACGGAAACTTGACTGACCTGTCCGCGGTTCCGGGCCTGCTGGGCCCGCCCTCTACGAACTATGGGAATCCCAATGCAAAGTTGCCTTATTCCTATTCCTGGTCTCTCGGTGTTCAGCGAACTGTTGGTTTCAACAGCGTTCTTGGCGCTTCCTACGTTGGCAGCGTTTCCCGCAACGGCCAGTACAGTTTCAATCGGAACGAAGTGCCTTATGGGGCGGAGTTCCTTCCACAAAACCAGGATCCAACCACCGGAACGCCACTTCCAGACGACTACTTCCGGCCGTATCCAGGATATTCGTCGATCAATGACTCAGAATGGGGAAACAACGCCAACTACAACTCGCTGCAAGTCACGTTCAATCGGCGCATGTCGCACGGATTAGCGTACGGCGTCGCATACACGTATTCGAAGGCGCTTGATGATCGCAGGAGCACGACCTACGTACCCTACTCTCTTACGTACGGTCCCAGCAGCACTGATATGCGGAATCGACTGACTCCCAACTGGGTGTGGGCTCTCCCCAAAGTGAGTACTCATTGGAAAAATGCGCTTAGCCGGTGGGCTCTGGACAACTGGGAGTTTTCGGGGATAGCTTCTTTCATCTCCGGCCAGCCCATGAATGTCAACTTGACCACGACAAACAACCAGAACATAACCGGTGGGGGCGACGGTGCACAGGTTATTCTCACCGGAAACCCCGTCATGCCCAGGAGCAAGCGGAGCTTCGACCTCTATTTCAACCCCAACGTATTCGCCCTTCCAGTCAAGGGCCAGATTGGAACGGCTTGGAACGGAGCCGCATTCTACGGACCGGGTGTTAACAATTGGGATATCGCCGCGACAAAGCACTTCCGTTTCGCAGAGCGTGTTGATACCCAACTGCGCGTCGAGACCTATAACACGTTCAACCATCCCCAGTGGTCCAGCGTGAATAATGCGGCGTTATTCGATCCATCGACCGGAGAACAAGTGAACTCAGCTCTAGGCAGGATCACGGCGGATCGTGGTCCACGAATCATGCAACTGGCACTGCGCGTTGGCTTCTAGCACATAATATGTTTGATTGATTGTTAGATAGCCCTATCCGTTGATCTAGCCTATGCTAGTCGATGCTCAAGACGTGAAGGGAACGGCATGAAGAGGCTGTTCATCGCCGAGAGGACTACTAGCAGGTCTGACTTTCGCTCGGCTTCGCGACGTTGCACGATTTTACTCGTTCTTTTTACCCTCCTTTCTCGTGTTCCTCTCTCTACCGCACAGGCGACACAGAAGAACGTATTGGTGCTGTCCGGTGGACGCGGGCGTGTGTCCATCAACCTGATGGAGTCCTCGCTCCGATCGCATTTTGCTGGGCCGGTGAACTTCTCGATTGTGGATCTGGAAAACCCACGGTTCGAGCAGAAAGCTTACCAGGACAATCTCGCACAGGCGATTCAGGCCGGATACTCCGGGGAGAAACTTGATCTCGTAGTCCCGGTGATGACCATCGCACTTCAATTTGCAGTGCAATACCATGACAAGTTATTTCCGGGCGTGCCCATCGTCTTCATGTCAAACATCAGTCCGCTTCCGGACAAGATGTGGCCGGGAGTGACCGGTGTCGAATCTACTAGCGGAGTTCGAGAAACGATTGATTTGGCTCTGCGCCTCCACCCGGATACGCAAGCGGTTGCAATCATCAGTAAGGCATCGGGCCCGGATAACGACTGGTTCCAAGAAGAGCACTCCGAACTACTTCGCCACCGAGACAAAGTGACCGAGATCGACCTCCTTGGACCGGCAAGCCCTCAATTGCTTCAAAGAGTTGCGGAACTCCCCCCTCATACAGTGATTTTGTTTCAGCTCTATCCCGAAGATTCAAATCAACCGGCCTTCGGAGCCTTGGATGTCCTGGCGGCGGTCACAGAGCGGTTTCCCACCTATTCCATGTTGCCGCACATCACCGTGGGCCATGGGGGCGTTGGCGGAGCGTCCTACGATCCCGCCATAGATCCTGTTTTGGCCGGAGAGTTAGCAGCACGAGTACTGTCTGGTGAGCCAGTAGACCACATTCCTGTCGTGCACAACTCCAAGGCCGTGGTGTCAGTGGATTGGCGGCAGCTTCGCCGATGGAACATCCCCGAATCGGCTTTGCCTCCGGGCTCCAAGGTTCTATTTCGCGAACCCACACTCTGGGAGCAAGGCCGGAAATACTTCCTCACCGGAATCGCGGTGATCGTCGTTCAGGCCTTTTTGATCTTTGCCTTGTTCTGGCAACGGGCGCGCCGGCGGAAGGCAGAGGTCGAGCGTGCAAAATCGGAGCAAAAGTTTTCCAAATCCTTTCGACAAAGTCCTCTTGCGATCAGCATCGCCAGTACGTACAAGGATCGCTACCTGGAAGTCAACGAGACTTTCGAAGAGTTAACTGGGTGGAGGCGAGATGAGGTCGCTGGGCGGAGCCACTCAGAGATCAAACTTTGGGTAGACCTCGAACACAGGTCGGCTTTCCTGAAACAACTTCTCGCGCAGGGCAGCCTGCGAGATCTAGAGATCAGGATTCGCAGAAAAGATGGTCAGATTCGGACAACTCTCGGTTCAGCCGAATTGATCGAGGTCGATGGCGAGAAGTGCTGTCTTTCTGTATGGACCGACATAACCGAGCGCAAACAGGCAGAGGAGGCTCTTGCCAGCGTGAGCCACAAGTTAATTGAAGCCCAAGAGAAGGAACGTACGCGAATTGCGAGGGAACTGCATGACGATATTAATCAGCAGATTGCACTGGCGACCATCGAGTTCGAAGGACTCAAGCAGAGATCGGGTTTGGACGATGAAGTTCGGAGTTGCATGAGCGCGTTGTGTGTACGCCTTTCGGAAATCGGCAAAGACGTTCAAGCAATATCTCACCGCTTGCATTCTTCAAAGTTGGAGATCCTCGGGGTGGTTGTGGCATGCCGGAGCTTCTGCAGAGAAGTCGCCGAACGGAATAAAGTAACCGTTGATTTTACGGAAGAGGGTAACCCACGACGGGTGCCAGAGGACGTCTCCCTTTGCCTGTTCAGGATCTTACAAGAATCTTTGAACAATGCGATCAAACATAGCGGCGCGCAGCATTTCGAGGTGCGCCTACGCGCGGTTTCGGACGAGATCCAACTCACTGTTCGCGATTGTGGGGTGGGTTTTGATGCTCCGGCGGTTTTGAGCGGGCACGGTCTTGGCCTTATCAGTATGCGAGAAAGAGCCAGCCTGGTAAAAGGTACGATCTCGATTACATCGAAGCCCATGGCAGGAACCGAGATCACTCTTCGCGTTCCCATTGCGCTTAATCGTGAGAGTCAAGCGATATCGGGAGCAGCGTGAAATTATGGAGGTGAAGATGGAATCTCCACGAGTTTTGTTGGCCGGGTGCCCCATCGTTCGCGTTTTTTGCAAGGGCGGGAACCCGACTGCCGGTAGCGAGAGATTTTTGAAGTCTGCTGATGGCTCGACGTTTTACCGGCTTCCAAAGCGACCGTGAGAGAAATCACAGCCCGATGTGACACCTGCCCTTGCGCACGATGTCAACAGCGCAGATCATAGCCAAAGCGAAAGTGGTGGAAGCAGGAATCTGCCGCTCGGAGCTAAGTCCCTGCGGCTCAATATTTTACCCCTAAGCTGTTGACCGCCATAGATTACGTTGCGATTTTCCGCCAAATCGATGATTCCAATAGACGGTACGGGAGGGGGGAACCCGAAATCCACCGGACTGTCACTCGCGTCCCAGGTAAAAAACGACGGTGCCCGGGGAATATGCTCGAGCACCGCGAAAGGGTGAAGCAAGCGTTAGCAGATCGCCGCGGCGTGGAATGACTGGTTGATGAGACCGCCGCCGAAGAAGAGCAGATTCCGGACTTGGATTCCGCTGCTGTTGGAAACCGGGCCGGCCGTGATCTCAACCGTGGTCGGGCTGAAAGGAACGCTCTTGTCGACCGAGCCGCGCGTGCCAATCATCGTGCAGGCGGCCAAGCTCTGGTTTGTGACAAAGACGTAGTTGCCGGTTGAGAGGTCGAAAGAGCTGGTCAAGCCGGCGCCGCGCTTGGCCAAGCCGTTGGCGATGACGACCAGAGGCTTGGTGCTTTTGGCATTGGGGCAGACAACCGCCAGATGGAACGGGATCCCATCCGAGAGGCCGCCGCCCAGGTTCTTGGTCTCGATGTAGACCGCGGTGGCGGTGGGGCCGCTACCTGTGTAGACGCCATTCGGATTGAAGACGAGGGCGTTGCCGGGGTCACCGACGGTGGCGAGGTAAGCGCAGCCCCCGACTGCAGCGGCGAAGGTGACATCGTATCGGCCGACGCCCAGGTGGGTCAGCGTTGCGCCAGGCGATGAGCGGACCAGGTTGGCGGTGTAGCCGACGACGGCGAAATCCCAACCCGTCAGGTTGCAGGCGACGGCGAGGTCGAAGGGCCCGTCCATCAGGCCACCGCCCTGGTTCTTGACCTCCACGTACACGCCGCTGGTGCTCAGGTGGCCGCCGGCGGTGAAGCTCTGGATGGCCTGCGAGAAGGCGTTTTGCGTCGTCGAGACGTAAGCGCAGCTGCTCACGACTGAGGTGAAGGTCACCTCGTACTGCCCGGTGCCGACGGTGTGGGTTACGGAGGAGACGCCGTTGCCGTTCACCAACCTGCCGTTCGCCGCCACCGTGGCGAATAAGTTCGGGGATGCAGCCGAGGCGGCCGGCGGCAACAGTGCCGCGGCTACCGCGAGCGCCATCCCGAACAATAGGGTGCGAATAGTAAGAGTCTTCATAGTGATCCCCCCTTAAGGAATCGAGAGTTTGAATTTTTGGTGTTTCCCCGAATCGGGATTTACTTTCGTGGGCCCAGGGTGGTTACCACTCGTTGCGAAAGCAACAAGCATTTCTCTAACCAATTCAAAGTGTGGGTTCGGCTTCTACACGGAAAACGGCAGTAGCAAAGAACTTGTCACGACTTATGCCAAAAACTATGGCCTCGAGGTACGGGTCCCCATGCTCGGCGGGACTATCCGTTTCGATAGCAAAGAAAAAAAACGGATAGCCAGTCACTCGTGAACAGGCTCACCGAAGAAATATCGGGACAGACGGAAATGTGGAGACAGCAGAACGTCCACCCGTTTTTCGGAGACTTCGCGACGCGAGAAGTGGGGCCTTCCCAGGTTTCTTCGTGGTCAGTTCATTTCACCTTCGAGAGCAGAATCAGGTCTCCTTTAGGAATGGGCACCTTGGTTGTGTATCCGACCACTTGCGAACTTTTTCGTGGCATATCCCGCGTAAGTCTGCTGACCGGCATGCCGATGATCGTAATGTCCTTATCGGTAATTTTCCTTCCGGCGCCAATGTCAGTCGCGGCAACCA
>Ga0210409_10006685_pt1 | contig 11961 bp, 11 predicted proteins | sample IncBWH17MmetaG_FD_161649 | JGI IMG/M metagenome (GOLD analysis project Ga0210409, IMG submission 161649) | Forest soil microbial communities from Barre Woods Harvard Forest LTER site, Petersham, Massachusetts, United States - Inc-BW-H-17-M | ecosystem: Environmental > Terrestrial > Soil >...
CTGGAAGCTCCCGGCCGGGAAGTCGACCTCCGGGAGTAGACCGACCCGGAAGCGCACGCCCGGGCACCGCTCGAGGCCGCCCGCCACCGCCCGGGCCGAGGCGTCCACGCCGGTGGCCTCCCAGCCCGCCTTCTGGGCCGCGCAGACGAAGAGCCCGGCGCCGCACCCCACGTCGAGCAGACGCCCCGGCGGCCGTTCGTAGCTGCCCACCAGCGCGAGCTCGTCCGCCCGGTTCCGCGTCCCCGCCTCGTCTTCCTGCTCGCCGGAGCGATCCGTCAGCTCCGAATAGATGCGGCCGAGCGTCACGTCGTCGTCCCGAGGGCTGGTCATCAAGAGCCCGCACCGGGCGCATCGCACGATCGGCAGATAGCCGGCCACGCGCCGCGACGACGAGAAATAGACGGCCGGGTCGCGCTGTTCGGCGAGGGCGATCGTGCCGGGATAAACCGGACTCACGGTCCCCCCACCGCACACCGCGCAGACGGCCGTCACCAGGGTCACGAGGCGATGGCGGGGGCGACGCCGAGATCCGCCATGATCATGGCCGCCGCGGTGCGACCCTGGCGGATCGCCTGGCTGATGGTGCGGTCCTCCGGGTAGAACTGCGTGGAGTCGGTGACGTAGAGCCCCCGTATCGGCGTTCGGTGGCTTGGCATGAGATGCACGAAGTTGGTCGTGAAGACGGGCTGGGCATGCGGCGTGCGGAAAACATGGTACTCCTTGATCCAGCTCGCGGAGAACTCGGGATTCATGAGCTTCAGCATGGCGGTGTACTCGGCGAAGAGGCCCTGGTCGGTCGCGCCATAGCGAGGCTCGGTGGTGGGCAGGTAGAAGGGCACGTAGACGACGTTGAGGCCGGCCCGCTGCAGATTCTCGTTCAGGGTGCTCTGCTCGATGATGCCGTTGAAGCTGATGCGCGGATCGTTGATGTTCGTCCAGAAATTGCGGCTGAAGGGGCGCTTCAGGCTCAGCAGCATGCAGACGAGGCCGATGTACTTCACCTGCCGCACCCGCTGGAAGTACGGATCGGACTGGTTCGGCACGAGGCGGTCCAGGATGGGCAGCGCCACCGTGGAGACCACCGCGTCGCACGAGATACGCTCGTCGCCCGCGTAGACCTCCGTCACGCGCCCGTCGTGGACCTCGATGGGCCGGACGCGCACGCCGTTCCGCAGCTCGACGTTCGGCTGCGCCCGCAGCCAGGCCACGAGCGGATCGACGAGGGTGGCGGTTCCGAACTCGAGGCACCCGAACATCTCCCGCGAGAACATGCTGCGACGCGAGGCGGCGACACGCCAGATCCGATGCCAGATCCAGGCCGCGGAAATCTGGTCGTGGTAGTCACCGAACTTCACCTTCAGTAGAGGGTGCCAGATCACCTGGTACGCCTGCTCCCCGATGCACTCGATCAGCCACGGTTTGGCGGGGATCTGGTCCAGCCAGCGCCATTGCGAGCGGTAGCGGGAGTAGGTGACGTGCAGGCCGAACCGGACGCGCTGCCACCACGGCACCGCCGAGAACCGGAGCAGATCGAGGGGTGAGCCGAACGAGTAGTACCGGCCGTTGTAGTAGAAGGCGGTATGCGTCTGCCGCCAGTGGAGCTTCGGACCGAGACCGAGCTCGTCGACGAGCGTCAGCAGATCCTGATCGGAGCGGCAGATGAAGTGGTAGAAGCGCTCGATCGGGTGGCCCTCGAGCCGAAAGGAGCTGGCCAGACCGCCGAAGTCCGGGGCCGCCTCGAGCAGGACCACCCGGTGACCGGCGCGCGCCAGGTCGTAGCTGGCGGCCAGCCCGGCCAGCCCGCCTCCGATGACAACAGCACGCTTGGATACCATCGCGACCCGCCTGAGTGTAGCGCGAGGGCACGGGCGATGCCGGTCTGGTGAAACCGGGCGTTACGGCAGCCCCGCCCCCAGAACCCGGATCTCGAGGTCGGTCGCGACGAAGATGACGTCGAGCTTGACGGGGGGCACGGGCTTGCCGACGCCCCGGGTGCATCCCAGCGTTGCAGCCCATGAGCGCAGCGGCCAGGACCGACACGGGCAGACAGATACTTTGCCGGTTGATGGAATGAGTGTACGCGGCCTCGGGAGGGAACACAGGCGGCTGCTGCGGGCTCGGAGGTCGAACCCGACCAGTGCGCCTAGACCAGTCCCCCTGGCCACCGCGAGAAGTGGCTGGCCATCAGCCCTCCCGCCACCGCGGCAATGCCGCTCCCCAGGTCGAAGGCGATGCGGTAGGCCCGGTCCACGTCGATGCCCTAGGTGGCCGCCGTCGGGTCTCAGCGACGGTCAAGGATCTGATCGCAGGATCCGAGATCGACTTCGTCCCACGAGTCGTTCGCGCCGGCCGCAGGATCGCCGAGCGCTGACCGCTATTTGCGACCGTCTGATTGGCCGCCACCGTCTCACAAGTTGGCGCCACGCTCTGACGGTCTGCTCACCAAGTCGCTAGCTACTCTGAGTCACTTGTGGCTTGACGCTAGACCATAGACCACGTGTCTGCACTAAACTCCGCGCCTACAGTTCTTCATCTATTCTGTAGATCTTGAACCCGCTGCTGTCGATATCCCCGGTCCAGTCGACCCCCCAAAAAAACTTTGGCGAGTACGGACTTCTTCCTCCATTCCACCTGTGCGCAACCAGCGACATCCAGCTCGAGTATTTCCCGCTTAGGTCCCTGCCACGTGAATCCGTCGTCAGATATCCGTGTACATCGCGCCTGGGCTGCCACTCTTTGGCGAGGTCCTGAAAACGAATTTGCGTGCCCTTTCCTCGACCCGATAACACGCCAACAAAATTGGCGCGAAACTGCTTGTCACCCTTCAAAAATAAACTCGACCCGTTGCAGCACCCCGTGCCGTCGCTCGTATGTATGAACTCCGTATCACCAGCCCCGAACTTCACGACCGCCTGTCTACAAACCTTCCTTGCTTTTCTCAGGAAGGACACCTTCGCAGATGGCTTCAGCGTGTAGTCCCGCCCGACCCGATACATCCCCCGCGATGACATCTCCTCCCAGATATCGGCACCTATGGCATTTGACACTCTCTTGATCGTGTCAGAGCGTTCCTCTGAGCCGAGCTTCAAGTACTCGAAAGACACATGCGCCACTCCAGCCGATGCGGCCAACTCTACCATTCTAAGGGCTGCCTCCTCGTGCCCTGGAATGACTGGCTGAATTCGCAGTGAGACTGGGACGCCTACTGACGACAGCCGACGAATAGAATCAAGGGTCTCCGGGAATGACGGGCAACCCAACTCAAGGTTCGCCTTGCACTCGTCCTTTACGCCCGCGGACGAAAACCGGACAAGTACATTCATCGACCGCAGAAGCGACAGATATGGCTCGCCGGTGATGATCGTTCCCTTCGTGCTGATGATGGTGGGATAGCTGTGCTCTCTTAGAATCTCGAGCAACTGCTGAGCTACTCGCAGCCGTAGTTCGATAGGTGAGAACGGGTCCTGCAGACCGCCCAGCTGGATAGGAACACGGGCGGCCAAAAACTCATCAAAGGCGCTCTGAACTATTCCGTGGGAAATCCTCCGCAACCGTTTCTCGAAGGCAGGCGGGCTGGCTCCACGCATGCCCGGCGTCGATGTATCAAGCGAACGGTTGCGTGAGAAACAGTATGTGCATCCGTACTGACAACGGTTAACACTATCCAGCCGGATCGGGCACGCACAAAAATACACCTGACTGGAGATTGTCGAGAAGTGTTTGTATGTCTCCACTATCTCGTCACGGACAACACGTACTCACGTGTTCGGACACACTAGATTGCGAGACACATCGATGAGCCACGACAACTCTAGCGACATGTTGCGAAGCATATCTACAAAGCCAATCATGCCAAGCCAGATATTCTTGAGCACATTAAAACCAAGCAATGCAGCGGCGAGCGTCACAAGGCCCCAATAGACAGCTCTATATCCCGGTCTCTCTTTGGCGGCCTCCGTATACAGAATCCAGAATAGCTCCTTCTCCTTTTCGCGCAGTTTGGGGTCACTCTCTTGCAGGACGAGGACGAGTCTTTTCCCGAAGCAATGCATAGGCATATAGATATCGCGGTTCGCGTTGACCGGTTCAAATACCCTTACGCTGTCGGGGTCCGGTGCAGGAGGGAATACCGGGCAGAGAGCATACTCGTTCATGTCGAGCGAGGATACTCTGCTGTCCACTGAAATACCCTTCGCCAGTGTCTCTTGGACTATCGTCCGCCATCTCTGCAAACTCATTACATTGTGGTAAAACTCCCAGACTATCCAACGGTGCGAATGCTGCCGCTGCGCGTACTGTCCAAAATCTCGATACTCGCGGACGAACTTGGGGCATGCGAGTTGGAGCAACAGCCAGGACATGACCAAGATAACCGATGCTGCCCACGTTACCCACATGGACGCCGGAACCGACAGTTGTATGAATGGAAAAACGGTTCGCGATGCTGACAAGAGCAGCGGCATCAGCGCGATTACTAGTGAAGAGGGCCGCAGCAGGGGAATTCGCGAGACATCGATGGCGTACTGCCAGTGACGGCGATATCTGGGCGAGAGGCCCGGGGGGATGTACTCCTCCATTTGATCGCCCCTCCGCATTCGGCCAACCAACCGGCGACCGACCTGACGTCCGCTTCGACCTTCCGGTAGACCGCGGAGAACGTCGAGTCCTCCTCAGCCCGCTACCCACTGCCCACATCAGAGCACCCCTCGCTCCTCTTGATCCATCCGCCTACGTCCTCCGGAATGATCAGCCACGACATGCTTCTTCCTAAACTTCTTTGTGTCCTTACAGGGTGGCCTCCTTGTGCCCGAATCACGCACCGCCAGTCGCGAACCCCTCACGCCGCGGCGACCTTTTGTCTTGGAATGGCGCGCGCATGGCAGCCTTGAGGGGCGGCTGGCTATCTCTGTCATTAGCTGCTAGATCAATAAAGTTTCTCCTAGTTAATGTAGTTGACGGAAGACTCCCGCCCGCGGTATAGATTTCTAGGACGGCCTATGGCCGCTTCGTTCTTTGACACCGCCTGGGATTTCCACGCTAAGTGGAATGTCCCCCCTCCGATGGGAACGTCTCGCCGAAGCTCACCTCGTGCGCGACCTGAAGAAAGCCATTCCGGCTTTCCCCTGGTACTTCACAGTGCGGATTTCGCTGCGTATCAGGGCACGACCGGGCTAACGATCTAGGGAGGGGTCAGAGGGTCTGCGAGGCTATCGTTGCACTCTAGCCACGAAGACTACGGATGTATCTCCGTATCGTGCATCCATCTGGTCCTTGTCATGGTCGTCAGTCGGCGCCACCAGTTCTCTGGTGTCGCGTGTCGCGATGTCGTTACTGGCCCTCGAAGTCTCCGAGCCCGTAGGACAAACCACGTCAGAGAAAGGGGGGATGACCACATGGCGAAAGACAACACCTTGTCGAAGGCGGTTAGACTGCTGTACGAGACCGAAGACGCGTTACGGCGGCTGAAGGTTTCGCGAACGAGCCGGGGCTCGGCGAGGGAGTTGTCGGTCAAAGTGCGGATCGCCCGCGAACTGCTTGAAGCTGAGCAGCCGCAGGCGAACACGGACTGGCGAGTCGTCGTACTTATCAGGGAAACGGCGAAGCTGGTAGTGGAGCTCTTGATCGACAACATCCAGTATATATTCCGCCCGCATGTTAGGGGCATGAGGTTCTACATACGTGGGACTGGGACTGGCACTAAAGTACTATCGGATTCGAGCTGGCGTACGACAGAAGGAGCTTGCTCAGCGGGTAGGGGCATCCCCCGCATACTTGTCGCTGGTCGAGTCTGAAAAAAGATCCGCGAGCCTGGATTTCCTCGGCCGCGCCGCGCAGGCTCTCCATCTTCCGCTTGAGTTGCTGACGATCGAGGCCAAGGAACAAGAGGGTCGACTGTCGGCAGAGCAGTCCGAACTTTTCAGTAAGGCCAAACATCTGCTATTGCTCGTTTCCAAACTAGAACGCAAGGATAGAGGGCAAGAAGATGCGACAAAGGAGAGTCGGCCATCAGTCCCTGAACATTCGAAGCCTCGATCACCTGGCGCACTGTCTGGGCGTTCCCCTTCGCGTTCTCGAGGAGCTCGCAGACCACGTCGTGTGGCACTACAACCCGACGACGTTGCGTCCGAAAAAGCTAAGCGAAAAACCTCGGGAGATTGATGCCCCACTCGCCCGGCTAAAGCACATTCAACGTCGGATCAACTCTCTTCTTCTGACAGATCTTTGGCTTCCAGATTCTATTCATGCCTACCGTCGGCGGCGTTCGATCAAGACAGCGGCGGAACCCCACAAGGGGCGCCCTTTTCTGTGGGTTGCCGACATTCGACAGTTCTACCCGAGCATCTCGCACCGTCACGTGTATGCAATGTTCTTCAAGTTGGGCTGTACTCCAGACGTGGCGCGGCTCCTAACGATGTTAACGACCCACTTCCACCGTCTTCCCCAGGGCGCGCCAACAAGCCCCTCTCTAGCAAATCTCTATTTGCGGCTCTCCGGCATTGCCGCTCGCATTGGAGGACTGGCGGCTCGGCATCGTCTTCAAGTGACCTTCTTCGGTGACGACATCTTGCTCTCAAGTGAGCAGCCGTTCCAAGGACTCACCGCGCATCTCGCCCAGATTGTAGAGGACTGTGGGCTGCGGTTACATCCGGGCAAGACGCAGCCCGTCGTCGGTCCTGGGGAGCGGCATCAAGCCATTGGTGTCGTGATGAATTCTTTCGGTACGGATGTCGACGTGCCGAAGTCATACCGGAGACAGTTGCGCACCCTAATTCGTTTGGTTGGACTCCACGGTCCGGGCGCCCTCCAAAAGCTTGGAGTGACCCGCGCGGATCCCCATGCATATCTTAGGGGCAAGATTACTTTTGCGGCATATATGAATCCTCGGAATCGCGCCTTCTTCGCCAGCGTAGATGAGGCCCTGTCGAGGTGGACTGAGCGGACTGCCATGCAACCAGGACGATCCGCATAGCTGGATTGGGGGTCCCCGCGTGCTGCGTGATCGAACCATCGCCGGCGGTGCCCCGCAGCAAGTCTCAATACGGAAGAACACCAATAGGTGATGACAATCGAATGTTCGGGCCAGAAATGTCCCACGCAGACATTCTCGATCATCACCAAGCTGCTGATTGGGCAGACTGCGGATGACCTGCCCGCGGAGGGTTACAACTTCGAAAGACGAGGCCGGATCACGCCGCTCATCACGGGCCTCGTCCCCACGCTGACGACTTTCTGAGCGAGTCGCCCCTGCTGGATTCGAACCCGTAGTGCAGCCTGAAACCTGCCTAGCTCTGTGCGCGGCCATTGCCTATCGAACGTCAGTCGATCCCGTAGCAGATTGTTCCCCTCGACTCCGTGTGAAACAGATAGAGATCCGGTGGTCCGAAGTCGAGTCCCACTACCGCGCCCTCCGGAAACGCCTCCCCTGCCGCCGTCACCACCTTAACCCGCGTACCGTCCGCCGTCTCCACAAGCACCTCATCTTCCAAGCCCAGCGGCTCCCGGAGGAACACGCGCCCCGTGATCCGGTTCGGACCCGGCGCCTCTAGCCGCAGCGCCTGGGGTCGGATTCCCACCTCCACCCGCTTAAGCCCCTGCAGCATCGTATGGTGCTGCGACGGCACCGGTAGCTGTCGCCCCAGCAGCTCGATGGCCATGCCTGTACGCGTCGTTACTACCCCGGCTCGAATGGTGTTCATCGCCGGCGTGCCGATAAAGGTCGCCACCGTCATATCCGCCGGCCGCCGGAACAGTTCCCGCGGCGGCGCAATCTGCAACGCCCGCCCCTGATCCATCACCGCCACCCGCGTGGACATGGTCATGGCCTCGACCTGGTCGTGGGTGACGTAGATGATGGTCGACGAGATCTCCCGGTGCAGGCGCAGGATCTCGGTGCGCATCTCCACCCGCAGCTGCGCGTCCAGGGCCGAGAGCGGCTCGTCCATCAGCAGCACCTTCGGCTCCTTGATGATCGCCCGCCCGATAGCCACGCGCTGCTGCTGGCCGCCGGAGAGCTGGCCCGGCTTCATGGCGAGCTTGTCGCTGAGGCCCAGGGTGGCCGCCACCTTCTCCACCTTCTCGTCCACGCGGGCGCGGGGGAGGCCGGCGATGCGCAGCGGGTAGCCGATGTTCTGGCGCACCGTCATGTAGGGGAACAGCGCGATGTCCTGGAAGACCATGGCGATGTCGCGCTGCTGCGGGGGCAGCGTGGTGACGTCGATGTCGCCGAACCAGACGCGGCCGGCGGTGGGGGTCTCGAGGCCGGCGATCATCCGCAACGTCGTCGTCTTGCCGCAGCCGGAGGGGCCGACGAAGGTGAAGAACTCGCGCTCGCCGATCTCGAGCGACAGGTCGCGCACCGCGTGCACCTCGCGGGCGCCGCGTCCGAATCGCTTCTGCAGGCCTTCCAGCCGGACCGAGAACGCCATCGCGGCTCCCCTACCCCGCCGTCCGCAGGCCGCTCAGCAGGTAGCGCTGCAAGAAGAACACGAGCAGGAAGGTGGGCACCGAGACCAGCACCGCGGCGGCCATCACCATGCCCCAGTGCACGCCGGTCTGCTCCACGAAGCTGGCGAGGCCGACGGGCAGCGTGAACATCTTGCGATCCGTCTGGAGCAGGAACGCGAAGGTGAAGTCGTTCCAGGAGAGCGCGAAGGAGAAGATGGCCACCGACAGGATGCCGGGCCGGGCCGAGGGCAGGCACACCTGGCGCAGGGCGGCCAGGCGGCTCGCGCCCGAGGTCCAGGCGGCCTCTTCCAGCGAGACGGGCACGATCTGGAAGTACTGCCACATGAGCCAGATGTTGAGCGGCAGGCTGATGGCCATGTGGGCCAGGATCAGGCCGGTGTAGGTGTTCCGCATCTGGAGCGCGGAGAACAGGATGTAGAGCGGGATGGCCATCAGCATGGGCGGGAACATGTAGGAGAAGAGCGTGCCGAAAGCGAAGGTCTTCTTGCCCGGGAAGGCGAAGCGGGTGAGGCCGTAGCCGGCCAGGGTGGCGGCCACCACGTTCAGCACGATGGCGCCCACCGCCGCGATCAGGCTGTTGGCGAAGTAGCGGGCGAACTCGGTGGCGAAGAGCAGCTCGCGGTAGTTGCCCAGCGAGAGATCGAGACGGAAGAACCGGTAGGGCGGTTTGAAGAGCGCCTCCTTCGGCGTCACCGAGGTGAGCACCATCCAGTAGAACGGGAAGGCCACGAGCACCAGCACCACCAACAGCAGTGCCAGCGGCCCATAGTGGCCCAGCCGCCCGGCCCCGCTCGGGCCCGTCACCGCCCCACCTCGATCTCGTTGGTGGGGTCGAACAGCTTGAAGTAGACGACGGCGCCCACCAGCAGCACCACGAACATCACACTGCAGGCCGCGGCGGCCAGGCCGAAGTCGAACTCCTCGAAGGCCAGGCGGTAGGCGTAGAGCGGCAGGGTCTCGGTGGCCTTGAGCGGGCCACCGTGGGTCACCAGCCAGATCGAGTCGAACTTGTTGAACATCCAGATCCCGCGCAGCAGCGCGATCACGATCAGCGTGGTGCGCAGGTTGGGGAGGGTCACATCCCAGAAGGCGCGGAGAGTCCTGGCGCCCGAGACGGCGGCGGCCTCGTAGAGCTTGGGGTTGATGGCCTGAAGGCGCGCCAGGATCAGCAGCGTGGCGAAGGAGCCGTACTGCCAGCCGGCCATGCCGATCACCGCCCACATCGCGGTGCCGAGGCCGCCGAAGAAGTTCACCGGCCGCGCGACCGCGCCGGTCTGCATCAGCACCTGGTTGACCACGCCGTACTCCGGCGAGAGCAGCCACTGGAAGACCAGGGCGACCACGATGGACGGCAGGAGGTAGGGCAGGACGAACAGGCTCCTGACGAGGGTGCGGCCCCGGAAGGCCCGGTTGAGGAGCAGCGCGGAGACCAGGCCCAGCGCGAGTTGGAGGGCGACGGCGCCCACCGTGAAGACCACGGAGCGCCAAAAGGCGTTCCAGAGCTCTGGCTCCTCCAGGATGAAGCGGTAGTTGGCGAGGCCAACCCACTTCATGGCCGGGTTGAACGCGGTCTTCTTGAAGAAGGAGAGCGAGACCGCGTAGGCGATGGGCAGGTACGCGATCACCAGGAGGAAGACGAGGGCGGGGGCGGTGGTGCCTAAGATCCACGTGCGCCGCTCGGTAGTGGCGCTCATTGCCGGGGACTCTATCACGTACGTGGGGAGTCCTTTCCAGCAAGAACGCGACAGCAGCCGGCCTGCTTCTCACGCGACGGCCGCGACCAACATCCGCCACTGTTGGGCATTGGTCACACGTTCGTCAGTCGGGGCGCACGCTCTCTGGCCTCCTCTCCAAGCCATCCTCCAAAGCCACAACACTTTGTCCCATCCGCAGACAGTCGGACTGGCCGGCCCTCGTCTGGCATCCCGTTTGCCGTCATACGCCGGCGGCGAGAGGGCGGTGATCGAGCCGTGGACAGCAAACAACGAAGGAGAGGCCAACATGATCTCTGCGGCATTTCCGTACCAGAAGCAGCGGCGGCGGGTCCTCGGCCGCGAGATGGCGTACGTGGAGGTGGGAAAGGGCGACCCCATCGTGCTGCTGCACGGCAATCCCACCTCGTCGTACCTCTGGCGCAACGTGTTGCCGTACCTGCAGCCACGAGGTCGCTGCATCGCCCCCGACCTGATCGGCATGGGCGACTCCGACAAGCTGCCTGACAGTGGCCCCGGCTCGTATCGCTTCGTCGAGCACCGCCGCTACCTCGACGCCCTGCTCGAGGCCCTGGATGTGCACGAGCGGGTCACTCTCGTCGTCCATGACTGGGGCTCGGCCCTCGGCTTCGACTGGGCCAACCGCCACCGCGAGGGCGTGAAGGGTATCGCGTACATGGAGGCCATCGTGGGGCCGCAGAGCTGGGACCACTGGGACAAGTTCGGAATGCGTCCCGCCTTGCAGGCGCTGCGTTCCGAGGCCGGCGAGGGGATGGTCCTGCGAGACAACTTCTTCATCGAACAGATCCTGCCGAAGGCCATCCTGCGCCCGCTCTCCGCCGAGGAGATGGCGGAGTACCGCCGGCCGTTCGCCGAGCCCGGCGAGGGGCGACGGCCGACGCTGACGTGGCCCCGGCAGATCCCCATCGAGGGCGAGCCCGCCGACGTGGTTGCGATCGCGGCCGCCTACGCGGACTGGCTGGCGAAGAGCAATGTGCCCAAGCTATTCCTGAAGGCCGAGCCCGGTGGGATCCTCGCCAGCCCCGCGATGGTCGACTCGGTTCGCAAGTGGCCGGCGCAGACCGAGGTGACGGTCGCGGGCGTACACTTCGTCCAGGAAGATTCGCCGGACGAGATCGGGCGGGCCGTCGCCGACTGGATGGGGACGTTGGGTCGTAAGACTCCGCAATTTGCGAAGATGTCAGCCAGCTCATAGCCTCGCGGGGGTCGGCGTCCTGGCCATCGTCACCGGGGCCGGCGCCGGCCTCGCGGCGCTCGTCTTCCGGTCTCTCATCGGGTGGTTCACGGGACTGCTGAGCGGTCATCCCGACTACAGCGCGGCCGGTCACGCCCCGCACCCATGGGTCCCGTGGCTCGGGCCATGGTTCGTGGTGCTGGCGCCGGCGGTGGCCGGCCTGCTCTACGGGCCGTTGATCTATCGCTATGCCCGGGAAGCGCGGGGCAGCGGCGTATCCCAGGTCATGCGGGCCGTCGCCGAGAACGGCGGGCGCATTCGCCCCGCGGTCGCGGTCGTGAAGTCGCTCGCATCGGCGATCTGCATCGGGGGCGGCGGGTCGGTCGGCCGCGAGGGGCCGATCGTGCAGATCGGCTCGGCCCTCGGATCTTCACTCGGGCAGCGGCTGCGGGTCGCGGAGCCGCGCCTGAAGCTGCTGCTGGCCTGCGGGGCGGCCGGCGGCATCTCGGCCACCTTCAACGCGCCGATCGCCGGCGTGCTGTTCGCGCTGGAGCTGCTCCTGCGGGACTTCTCGGCCGAATCGGCCGG
>Ga0210409_10006686_pt1 | contig 11961 bp, 10 predicted proteins | sample IncBWH17MmetaG_FD_161649 | JGI IMG/M metagenome (GOLD analysis project Ga0210409, IMG submission 161649) | Forest soil microbial communities from Barre Woods Harvard Forest LTER site, Petersham, Massachusetts, United States - Inc-BW-H-17-M | ecosystem: Environmental > Terrestrial > Soil >...
CCTGCGTGCAGCGCACGATCTTGGCCTCGGCAAACGGAGGCTCCTGGTAGTGCATTCCGCGCAACGTTCCCTTCCGTGCATTGAAAGAAACGTTACATTGCACCGTCCTGGGATTCAGTCCATGCGCTTCAAATTCCCGCTGGCACCAGGAGCGCGCAAAGAAACCGCGTTCATCGGTCCTTGGCTCGAGGCAAATTTCGAAGACTCCGGGAATCTTGGTTTCATGAAAAATCATAAGCGCCGACGATTCGTCCTTCAGCCCATGTGCCGGTACAACATCCGACCCGCAACACAGGAAATTCCATCGGGAAGCATCGAAACGACTTTACCCACGGGTTTCGAATGCCGCGCTTCCGTCACTTGCTTCTCGCTTCCCGGCGATCGGTAGTAGGTCAGATTGCGCTGGCGCCCGCCGAATTCGCTCTTGAATCTGATCAGGCCCTCATTCTCCAGATCGGATCGACCAAAATCAAGCGTTTCCGCCGCTTCAGCTTTGCTCTCTGCAATCAGTCTCCAGAACAAAAACGGCATGCCGCCGAGATTGTGAACCTTTTCGTCGGAGCACCCATACTTGTAAATAACTGACCGCCGATGCTTCAGCGTCAGGATGGAGGCGATCGGGTAACCCTCTTTCCGCGCCACACGAATCTCTAGATTCTCCCCCATACATTCCAGCAAATTCCGGAACCAGATTCGCGGTTGCGGCAGGATGCGGAGGCGTTTGCGAGTGATCAACAGCAGCCGGTAGAACGCGTCCAGCAGTTCGAGTGAGCGCCCTACTTCGTACGTGATTCCCTCTCGTTCAGCGCGGCGCACCTTCCGCCGGATGCAGTCGCGGTGCGTCCCGCAAAAGAGCTTTTCCAGGCTCGGCCCGAGCTCGAGTTCGTGGATGCAATAGGAGTGGTGAGGCCGCCATCCCGGGATCGGATTGTGGAACATCCCTACGGGACGAAGTTCCACATACTTCCATCGTTGACGCGTACGCTCCGCCTGCAACCATGCCATGAATCTCAATCGCTCCGCATCACCGGTTACCAACGGTTCACAATGGTCGGCAAACGGAAGCGATACAGCGCGAGTGCCGGTGACCCAACTCGAGATCCGGCAGAACGCCATCCCATCTTTCATCTCTTCGCCGGGAGCTGCACGGGTCAAAACGAAGGGCTCATATCCGTAAGTGCGTTGCAGCGCCTGAAGCCACGCAGTCTGGTGAAAGGCTGAAGCCTGGGGATGCTGTGCGATTAGCGCGTCCCACCGCTGGTCCGTAAGCGGATCTATAACGTGAACGTCCACCTCTGCGCCTGCGGTTCGCGCGCGCTTGCTGCCAGTGGCGGCAAAGCCCCCCGTTGGCGCGCTAGAGATCTGAATCATGAAATCCTGTGGGAAACAATATCTGCGGAGAGGGGCGCCGGGTTCGCCTTCTGTAGTATAGCGACGGTTACGTGGAACAGATCTTTGGCCGTGTGGGCCATCGGCACCTCCTTCATCCATTGCAACGAATCTGAGCACGCTGTGTGGCCCGGGCCGAACAACACCGGGTGGCAACCGACTGCTTGCGCCCCTTTCACGTCTGCATCCGAGTCCCCGATCAACACGGAGCGGGCCAGATCAATGCCGAAATCGGCTGCCGCCTGTTTGAGCAACCCCGGCTGCGGCTTCCGGCAATTGCACTTTTCGTCCGGCCGATGAGGACAAAAGTAGGCGGCACTCAACTGCGCGCCATCCAGCTCCAGAGCCTTCCACATGCGCTGTGTAATGTCTTCGAGATCAACATCTCGAAGCAGGCCCCGGCCCACCGCCGACTGATTGGAAATGAGAATCATTGGCAGTCCCAACGACGCCAGTTCCCGTAACGCATCTCGAATTCCATCCATAAAGACGAACTGAGACCAGTCCAGCACCTAGTCGTTGGCTCTCCGGCAATTGATCACGCCATCGCGATCAATAAAAATCGCCGCGTCGTTCGCACTTTTCTGTCTGGACCAAATCATTCGCATAGTTCGAGATGCTACTTCATTTTTGTTGCTGGCTAGGAGTCTAAAGGTTTCCGTTAGCCCAAGCGATCCGTTTCCCGAACCGGCTGTTCTTCAGAAGCCATGCACAGGAAATCGCTCCTAAAGCAGTTCCGGAGCTATTCGTGATGAGGTCGGTCATTCCCGAGTCCCGCGTTGGGAGATACGATTGCAGCACTTCGATGGTCAGACTTACGGCGAAACCGAAGGCGATCGTCACCCAGGTGGAGCGTTTTATCCCGAGGATCGCTGCAAAATAGCCGCGAAAAACCAAGCCCAACGGAATGAAGCCGACGACGTTGATCGCCACATCCTTCCAATAGCTCCGCCTGTTGCTGAACTCGCTCCATGGCCGCTGTAGAAAAACCTTATGGAGGACCATGAAGTGGCCGGGAATGATCAGATTGGCCGCCGACTCAACTTGGTTGTGGACCAGGTTTCCACTGCCCTCGTTGAAAGGATAACTGGCCACAAGGCCAGTCTTGCCGGTCGAATTCGGACTTCCAGACTTCGTCCAGCTATCAAACTCCCGCGACACCTCGTCGTCGGCCAGTTCACGATGGTAGATCGCAAGGCCTTTCACCGTTCCCAGCCAGCCAAAAGCGTGAATTGGCGCGTCGCCTACCACCAGTTGTCCCGAGAGATCCTGGCTGGAGAAGCTGAAGTAGGGCATGCTCTTCAGCAGCTTGCCATCGGTACTAATCGACGTGCCCTGCTCCCCAGAACGGATCGTGATAAAGACAGGCGCTACGCCGCTGAATACATTGGGCACATAAATTTCGGCCGGCTTGCCATCGCTATTTTGAGCGATTCGTCGGAACGCCAGGCCGCGTTGAAATTGACGCAGTGCAAATGGAACCGTGCCGCTGGCCGAATCGTAAAATGCGAGGATTGTGCCCGCCGAGTCGATTCGGGCCGGCTCGAACCACCCTTCCAGAGTGCAGGAATTGCCAGACGTCGGCTCGCCGACTCCCAGAGGACCTGTACTTACAACGCTTCCGTGCCTGCCGAAGCGGAGCCCTTTGCCCTTACTCAACCAACTGACTGTGTTCCTGGGAGCGTGAAAGGGCCACAATCCCGCCGTCAGTATGATCGCCAGCACCAGCAGGCAGAGCACTCTCACTATCGTCCGGATCATGCGGGCCGGCAACCGTGACGCCGTCTTTTCTGCGAGATCAGCCTCATGCGTTTCCGATCAGTTCCGTCGGCAGTCCGTCGTGTTTGTTTCTGCAACTTGATTGAGTCAAGAGTTGTGTGCGGCTTCCGTCACCGGCCATCCTCTTTTGCCGAACGCTCTCGCATAAGCAGCCACGAGATCCGGCACGAAATGTTCCCACGCCAGTTCGGTTTCGACTCGTTTGCGGCCGAAGTCTCCCATTCGCTTTCGTTCTTCGGGGTGATCGAGCAGCCAGACAATTTTGGCGGCGAAATCCGCGACCTGGTTCCGCGGATCGGCGTACACGGACGCATCCTGGGCGCTGAAGCGGCCCTCGCGCAGATCGAATTGCACGATCGGTTTCGACAGTGCCATGTACTCCATGATTTTGATCATGGTGGAGAGGTCGTTCATCTCGCAAGGCCGGTCGGGATTGACGCACACATCGGCGGTGGAGAGGATGGCCAGCAAATCTTCGTCGGAAATTCTTCCCGTAAAATTCACCATGTCCCCGAGCTGCTTGTCTTCCACCATTTTCCGCAGGCTGGCCAGCGCGGGCCCGCCTCCCACGCAAGTAAAGTGGACATCGCGACGACCTGCGTTCTTCAGTTCGAGGGCCACATCGAGGAGAATGTCCAGGCCCTCCTGATCGCTCATGGTTCCAACATATCCGACCAGGTAGTCTTTCCCATGCTTCAAGGCGGGATTCGGCGGAACCGGCTTGAACGTTTCAAGGGCGGGCCCGTTGCGGACGATGAATACGTCGTCGGGAGAAATATGCCCGCGTGTAATGGCGATGTCGCGATAGCTGGCGTTGGTCGCGATGACGACATCGCTGGCGCGATAGGTCATTTTTTCCAGCCACACCTGCACTTTGTACAGCAAGCCCTGTTTGCCGTACTTCGAGAAGTACAACTCCGGAATCACGTCGTGGTGATCGAAGATATATTTCACGCCGAACAGCTTGAAGGGCAATGCAACCATAAAAATGTCGTCCGGAGGATTGCAGCCCTGAATTACGTGAAAACCGTGCCGCAAGTAGATCCACCAGGCATACAAGAATTCCCAGAAGAGCGCGCAGCCATATTCCCACAGATACCCGAGGGCGCTATTCCCCTCGCTGGTCATGGGATGGCGGTAGATCCGCACTCCATCGAGAACCTCGTACCCCCGGGTGTCACCCTTCCCCTTGGGACACAGGACGGTGACGTCATATCCGGCTTTGAGGAGCGAGCAGGACTCCTTCCAGACACGGCTGTCGAAGGGCACCGACTGGTTCTCGACAATGATTAGTACCTTTTTTTTCATGGCCAGAGTTTTCTTAGGCTCGCTCTCAGACGTCAGAGGCAGGATTCTGCCCGTAGATAGAGTTCCGTTCACTCGCCAGGGACTGGTCATACATCGCTTCCGGTTCGTACAAAACGACGTGGCTGCCTCTGGTTGAAAACTTGAACGGAATGCACAGCAATTTTTTCAGTCTTTCGCGTAACGACTCCCGCCGCTCTGGCGGAACGAAAAAGATCATGAAGCCGCCGCCACCGGCTCCCAGCAGTTTGCCGCCCAGAGCTCCCGCGCTGCGGCCCGCCTCGTAAATTTCATCGATCGCGGGATTGGAGATCCTTTGAGTCAGCGTTCGCTTGATACTCCAACTCTCGTGGAGCAGGCGGCCGAAATCGGTGATGGGACGCTTGGGATCGATCACGATGGCTTGCGCTTCATCGACGAGGCCGCGCATCGTGTCGAGTTCCCGGGTCTTGTTCGGCGTCTGTCGCAGCTGCTCTTGCGCAATCTCGGAGGCGATTCGCGAGAAGCCGGTAAAGTAAAGCGCGAGATGGCCTTCTAACTCTGCGATTCGTTCGCCTGACGTCAGGATCCGGTTTACGTCCACGGATCCGTCGGTTCCAAAATTGATTCGGTTCAACCCACCATAGGCGGCGCTTACTTGATCTTGCGCTCCGACGGCTTCGGCCAGGATTTCCTGCTCTACCTTGATCGCTTCCATGGCCAGCGAATGCTTGTCCCGCATTTGATTGCGAAGCGCATACAGGGCATTGAGCATGCCAACGGTAAAGGCGGAGCTGGTTCCCAGCCCGGTCCGTGCGGGCAGGTCGGCGACGTGATGCACTTCCACGCCTTCGGTGATCCCCATGAGTTGCAGGCAGCCGCGCACCGCGGGGTGCTCGATCGCGCTATTGACGCTGACGTTCTCAACTTTGGAGTAGGAAATGCGGCTGTGATACTCGAAGAAAGGCGGCATCCAGCGGCAGGTGATGTAGCAGGACTTGTCGATCGACGTCGACAATACGGCGCCGCCATGCTCGCGGTACCACACCGGGTAGTCGGTACCTCCACCGAAAAATGAAATGCGCAGTGGAGTGCTTGTAATCACCATGTCTATGAGCCTTCCTCGTACCCGAGATTAATGAATTTGCAGGATCTTGTGAGTCGCATCCAACAATGACGTCGCCACGATGTCGGCGCGAGCCTGGTTGGATTGTCCGTCCGCTACGACTAGAGCCGTGTTGCATCCGGCGGTTCGTCCCGCCTGCACATCATGGTCCGAGTCGCCGATCATCCATGACGCGTTCAGTTGGATATTGTGCTCGCGAGCCGCATCCAGCAGCATCCCGGGCCGAGGCTTGCGGCAGTCGCATGGAGGCTGGTAGTCGTGCGGACAATAGTACACAGCATCGATAGTCGCGCCGGCGGTTTGAAACTCAAGACGCATGCGCGCGTGCAGCGACTCGAGTTCCTGGGGGGTGATGAGCCCTTTGGCGACACATCGCTGGTTGGTGATGACGACGACTAAGAACCCTGCCGCGTTGAGCAATCGGACGGCTTCAAATGACCCGGGAAGAAATTCCATATCCTCCCAGCGAGTCACGTATTGGCCCTCAGGCGCCTTGCGGTTGATGACTCCGTCACGATCGAGAAAGGCGGCCTTCTTCATGGAATATTGTCTGTTCTACCAACTCTGAAATGATGTGCCCGATCAGAATGTGACACTCCTGGATGCGGGGGGTTTCGGTGGAGGGTGCACAAATGCAGTATTCCACCGCGTCCTTCAATCCCCTTGGGGAAGAACCGGTCAGTCCGATGGTGTGAAGGCTCAGTTTCTTCGCCGTCTCCATCCCTCGAATCACATTCGGAGACTGACCGCTGGTTGAAAAACCGATGGCCACATCGCCGGGGCGCGCCAGACCTTCCAGTTGTCGCGAAAACACCAGGTCGAAGCCATAATCGTTTCCAATGGCCGTTACACACGATGTGTTCACGTTGAGCGCCAAGGCCGGCAAGGCCGGACGATCGAAGGCGAAGCGCCCAACGAATTCGGCGGCAATGTGTTGCGCGTCCGCGGCACTACCGCCGTTGCCGAACAGAATTACCTTGTTGCCACTTTGCAGAGCGTGAACCAAAAGCTCGCTGACCTTTGCCACCATTGTTACCACTTCGGCGCTCTGGAGAAGGAGCTGCTTGACAGCAATCGACGCTTGAATGGAGCGGCTTACGCGATCCTCAAAATCATTCATGCTAGACATTTAAATCCTTGTGGCTGTCGCAGTAGAACCAGCATCATTTAGCGAAGCATCTCTTGAGCGCGAGCGTAGTCTGCCGGGGTGCCGATGTCGATAAACTTCCCATGCTGCTCCTGGGCGTAAACTCCCTGATCGAGCAATCGGGGGAATACATCTCTTTCAAGGCTAGCCGGGCCTTCCGGAATATGTTGCATCACGGCCTGGTTGAAAACATAGATCCCGCCGTTGATGAGTCCGGGCACTTCTCTGCCGGTTTTCTCCGCAAACCCAGTGACCTTGCCATTGGCGTCCGCGTCCACGGTTCCGTATCGGCTTGCGCTCTCAACACGCAGGACAGCCATGGTTGCGATCGCACCCTCGTGCTGCCGATGAAAGGCTAGCAAGCTGGGTAAATCGATCTCGAGGAATGAGTCGCCGTTCAACACCAGAAACTCAGGAGCGTCTCCAAGATAGCGGCGGGCAAGTTTCACGGCGCCGCCGGTGCCGAGGGGTATCTCTTCTTTCGAGTACTCGATCGAAACATCCCAGCCCTTGCCATCGCCAAACTTGCTTTCGATCTGGTCCGCCAAGTAGCCGGTGCAAAACACAAACCGTCGGATTCCCTGAGACCGCAGCTGGCGCACCAGTAATTCGAGGAACGATCGTTCTCCGATCGGCGCCATGACTTTGGGTTTCGAGGTCACGACCGAACGGAGTCGTGTCCCCAAGCCACCGACGAGGATGACGGCCTTGATGTCCTGTATTGCGCTTACTGTCATGGAGAACGCGAGTGCGAACCGAAAAGACTGCGTCTACAGGATGCGGTCCCAGTATTCCAGCATGGACGTCAGGGTTTGCTTCAGAGACAGCATCGGCTTCCAACCCGTATGCTTGCGGATCTTCTTGGTGCTGCCGAAAATGATTTTCTCATCCGACGGACGCATCAGGCTGGCGGCAGGCCGAACCTCCACTTTCAATCCCGAGATTTCGATCGCGAATCGCAATACCTCATTCATCTCGTAGGTTCCGGCCGCGCACAGGTTGTAGGCTTCGCCGCGCTGCCCTTTCAAGGCGGCCAGATAAAAGCCGCGCATCGTGTCCTTGACGTCGAGGAAAGCGCGGTGCGGCTTCAGATTACCGACTTCGATTACCGGTTTCTGCAAGCCTTTCTTGATACGGATCAATTGCCGCACGAAGTCTGAGGGGGCGTCGCCAGTTTTGCCGGGTCCGGTCGTATTGAACAGGCGAATGTTGACGGCCGGCACCTGGTAGTCCAGAAAATATTCCCGCGCCAGCAGATCCAGACACACTTTGCTGATGCCATAGGGATGCAGCGGATGGAGCGGCTGCTCTTCAGTGACTGGAATCGCCGAAGCCGACACATTTCCGTACTCCGCGCTCGAACATGCCGAGACGATGACCGGACGCCGCTTCTGGTGGCGGATCGCTTCGAATACATACAGCGATCCCATAATGTTCGATTGGAATGTGCCCACCGGGTCGGCCCAGGAAACTGTCGGAAAGCTCTGAGCGCCCAAATGAAAGACGTGTGTGGGCTGATGGTCGTGGAAAATGTTTTCAACTTGCTGGCCGTTGGTCAGATCGCACTGAACAAACTTGATATTTTTCAGCTTGGGAAGCGAATTGACGTTACTGAGCCGGGATCCGCCGACAACGTTCCAACCCTCATCTGCCAAGAACCTCACCATGTGAGAGCCGATAAAGCCCTCGGCCCCGGTCACCAACGCGGTTTTCTTCATCGATCTCCTTCCGGACGCTACGAGTTTGACGGTGATCCAGGAGGCATATCGTCCGGAGCACCTGCGTGCATTTTCACGGAACGCTAACCGTGAAAATGTCTTGATTCTCTTTAGTTTTGGATCGGAAAAAGCGTTTACGGGAGGTGCTTGATCACGCACCACTTGGGACTCGGGACAAACAATTGCGTTTGGCTGGTCCGGCGCTAAGCCAAACGATCATTGAACAAGCGCATTGAGGCCGGAGGGAGGGTTGACGGAAGTATTCCCTCCGGAATCGGCTTGGTAAACGCGCTCATCGAATTGGCGCACGTCGGGGAACTTCATGGTTCCTCCTCCGCAGTTGCCGGGATTCGATGCGAGGGCATAGCTGACCGTCGCAACGGTGGAGGATGTCATGACAAATTCGCCCCCGGCCGGGCTGTTACAGGCCGGCACACCGGTAATCTGAAAGCCGCCCATCAGGTGCAGTAGGTTCGGCAAGCCTGTGACCGTTAACGTCTCGGTGCCGTTCGCCCACACGGATGCCGTGATGCTGTAGGAGTTTTGCAAGCTTGTGTCGATGGGCAGATTCTGGAAAGCAACAGCTGCCGGAATGTCGTAGGCGTGGCCGTTCACAAAAGGGCCGCCGCTGACCTCGGGGCCTGCGGCAGGAAAAGGCTGAGTCTGCGAGGCGGAACACGATGTCGGGAACGACGACCAGTTGGTGCATACCTTCCACCAGCTCAACCCCGTACCTCCGCTTGGAAGAAATGTGCAAGGCGAGGAAGAAAGACTGGAGATGAAAAACGAGCACGGAAGACTGTTGTCGCTCGGAACCGAATTTTGGAAAGCGACCGAGTTGGGCCACGCTGAAAGATTGGTTGGCACTTCGGAATTGACGAATCGGCAGTTCCCATTGATCACATCGCAATTTCCCCAGCGCATGGCGCTATTCTGCGCCAAGGTATCGCTGCTGGGGAACAGATAGACGTTGCCGACCCCACTGTTTGTTCCCTGATAGGCCGTGGATCGGGATCCGCCCAACGCGTTCCCGATAATGTTGTCGAATCTCTGGAAGTTATCCAGCGCAAAGCTCCACGGATTCAGGGTTACGTAAGGGGAATCCCATCCGCGGAGGTAGTTGCGAAAGTAGGTGTCTAAATCGTGCGTTCCGTGCGTGTCGTCGTCATGAGCCTGCGGAAACTGGTTCCCTTCAGTCAGCAGGAAGGATTCGTAAGGCAAGTGGTCGAGAGACACAGATATGTAATATTGCGTCATGGTATCGCGGCAGAAGTTATACGCGATCACATCGCCCGTCGTCAGACCATCCGCCCAGGCACAGATTCCGCCAGTGATGATGTTGTTCAGCAGCAGATTATCGCTGTCCGACGCACGCAGCAAGGGCTCGCTGATATTCGTACTGAGATTGTCGGGATTCTGGCCATAAATGTAGTTATTGGAAAAGAGGCCGTGGGAAGACTGTCCGATGCCGACGCTTGTATTCGTAGGATACCCGGTGATCCTGACGCCCTTCACCCACCACGCATAGGTATTTCCGATGTCGAACTTCTCGTTCGCGTTGAAAGCGAAGTTGGCCGTCATATCCTCCAACCCCATACCGTAACTCCAGTCAGAGGTTTGCTGCCAGATCATCTGGGCATTGTTGCCGGAGGACCAGTTGGGCATGTAGAGGCCGGGAGAGAAAGTGACCTTGTAAGAGCCTCCGCCATTGTTGGTGACCCCGGTGATAAGAACATTCTGTTTTTGATAAGTGTGACTTCCGGTTTGGCCGCTGTCGAAGGTGCACTGCGGGTAATCGATGCCGCAAACCCAGATGCCGCCTGGATCGGTGTACGAGCCGGATGTGCAGTTCGGCTGCGAGTAGGAGGCGCTGATGCCGGATCCGGTCCATCCCGTATCGCACTGCTGAATCCACGCAATGTTCCCCACAGTCAGATTCGAGGCATTGCCCACCCCGGTTAGAGTTACTGACGTCGTGTTCACGGGATAAGAGGCGGCGCTCAACGCGCCGCTGCCCACGCCCATGCAGCAGGCGCCAAACTGGAACTCGGTATTGGTCCCGCTGAAATTAAGGATGGTCGACATCGGTCCACTGCCGCGGAGCGTTACGTAATTATTTCCGTACAACACGATGTTGGAATTGATCGAATAGGTGCCAGCGGGCAGCAGTACGTACGATTTCGCTGGAGCGGAGGCGATCGCCGCATTGATTTGCGCTACGGTCGAACCGCCTGCGTTGTTCGTGACGGTTTTGCAGGCTGTGGTAACGCATTGGGTTCGGCCCGTCGGAGGCGTCCACGGATTTGCGGTTGTCTCGCCGTCCGGAAGAGTGGCGGGGAGGCCGGCGTGGGTCCAGTCGATTGCCCGACTGGGAGCAAGCAGTCCGCTCCACGCTTGTCCATATGAGAGTGCCGAAAATAACAGGAATGTCGCGATTAGGGGGAAATGGGAAGCGCGTCTCATTTATCGCTCTGGCCTCAGACGATTTTATTTGTCGTGAAGAGAGTGTAGTGACCGGTCGCGCCGCCTGCCAGTCACGGAAGTACAGCGGCCAGCTTCCAAAGAGCAATACCCCCCTCGAACTCTTCGGACCTTGGCCGTTTAGCTTAAAACTATTTATTTCATGAACTTCAGTAACAACGCCTTCCGAGTTCCGTTTTGCGGAAAGTACACGGTCAGTGGCGGGCTTGGAGAAGTTCAGGAGACTTCTTATAGAGCTCGGAAACTGCTTCCCCGATCACGCGGTATCCGTTCTTGCCCGGATGCATGTCGGTTGCGCTGCGGGCATAGAGTTCATTCCCCATTGAATTTCTTAGAGCGGGGAGTGGGTCGACATATGGGATCTTCGATTCGGTTAGAAACTCAAACGTCTTCTGCCTCGCCAGGCGATCGTTCGGGAGCAGTTTGTCAATCACACTGCTGAGCGGAAGTTTTGGATTGTGCTCCAGATAATCTGAAAACACTTCTTCTTTGATTGGGATGACCACAACGACAAAGCGAATGTGCTGCTGCTGACAGGTCTCATTCATCTCCCGCATCAGTTCGAAGGTGATTCGCATGCCCTCGAGGATCTCCGGATTGTCCTGATCAAGTCGGCTGAGCATGCTCTGTGGACGAAAGGCTTCCAGAATATTTTTCTCGGGAACAATCAGCGACGTGGCCGCTCCGGGATATAGTTGCGCCGCAGTTCTGATCTGGGTTTCGCCTTGAATACGTCCCCCCGCCGACGCGTGGAAGACAATCTGATAAATCACGCTGTGCCCGGACAACCACACCCGGACCCTCCGCAGCCAGTTGGGCTTTGGGGCAGGTGGATCCCAGGTGTCGGCGTCAACATTCCGATCCGGCAGTTTTCTCAAATTTGCCCAATACTTGAGCCCGTAAGTGATGGCGTAGGCATTCTGGAAATCATCTCCCATGTACAAGCCCCAAACGATTACGTTTGGCTTGAGGCTGAGCGCCTTGCTGTTGGAAAGATGGAAGTACTGGTTGGGTCCGTAGCCGCCCATCCCCATGTT